>Ga0315912_10000468_pt1 | contig 76544 bp, 78 predicted proteins | sample VfabasoilMG_FD_204469 | JGI IMG/M metagenome (GOLD analysis project Ga0315912, IMG submission 204469) | Garden soil microbial communities collected in Santa Monica, California, United States - V. faba soil | ecosystem: Environmental > Terrestrial > Soil > Garden | place: USA: California... | reverse complement strand
TCGGGCCGGCAGGGTATTGGGGACCACAGGCCTGGAAAGAGGGACAAAATGCCGCCCCCCCCCCCCCCCCCCCGCAGACTTCTCTGGGGCAAAAATATGCAGTTGATCATGCTTGCTTAGCAATCGAGACCGATACATCCTATGAGTAAGGCTCGGAGATCCAACCATGTTGTCGGATCCCATCAGATGTGAAAGGAGGATTGCGTGTCTGATTTTTTCCAGAACGGAGCGGTGAGCGTCCTTCATCGCCTGGGCGCTCCCAACGTGGAACAGCTGGAGCGGGAGCTCGAACAATACAGAACCATCAACCCGATCGCGTTGGTCCTGCCGTGCCTCTACTCTGAGCTTGAGGGTCCGGCGCTGGCGGGCATTGTGGAACAGTTAAAGCGGGTGACGTATCTCAACGAGATCGTGGTGGCGCTCGGCCATGCATCGGCGCTCGAATTTCGGCGCGCGCGCGACTATTTCAAAGTGCTCCCGCAACCCATACGGCTCGTGTGGGTCGATGGAGCCCGTGTGCAGGACATTCTCAAGACGTTGGTCGAACGGGAGATCGACATCGGATTGCCGGGCAAGGGCCAATCCTGCTGGTTGGCCTTCGGCTATGTGCTGGCCCGCCACCAAAGCCAGGTCATCGCGCTCCATGACTGTGACATCGTCAGTTACCAACGCGAATATCTGGCACGGCTCTGTTACCCCCTTACAAACCCGAATCTGGGCTACGAATTCTGCAAAGGCTATTACAGCCGTGTCACGGATCGTTTGCACGGCAGGGTCACCAGGTTGTTCATCACGCCGATGGTCCGCTCGCTTGAGCTACTCGCCGGGCCCCATCCTCTGCTGACTTTTCTCGACAGTTTCCGCTACCCCCTGGCGGGGGAATTTGCGATGGTGCGGGACCTTGCCTGGGTGAATCGCATTCCGGGAGATTGGGGATTGGAAATCGGCATCCTGGCGGAAGTGTATCGCAACTGCGCCTTGCGCCGTGTGTGCCAAGCCGACATCGCCGATGCGTATGAACACAAGCATCAGGCGCTGTCCCAGGACAATCCCGAAAAGGGCCTGTTAAAAATGACGATCGACATCACGAAGTCACTGTTCCGGCACCTGGCCAGTCAAGGGGTGGTGCTCGGCGATGCGGAGTTAAAGACCTTGCGGGCGACCTACCTCCGTTCGGCGGAAGAAGCCATTCGCCGTTATGAAGACAGTGCCGCCATCAACAGCCTGAAGTTCGATCGGCACGCGGAGCGGACGGCGGTCGAGACGTTCCTCAAGGGCATCAAATTCGCTTCCGAGGTCTTTCAGAAAGATCCGTTGGGTGTGCCCATGATATCGAACTGGAGCCGGGTGGCGGCGGCGGTACCGGACATCTTCGATCGTCTCGTTCAGGCCGTGGAGGAGGACTATCGGTGGGATCCGACGCAATAGAAACGACCTCCAGCAGTCGGCAGCAGAAACCGCCGGTGGCGCTCACGCCGGAGACCGAGTTCCGGGTGCAGGCCATCGGAGACGCGGAGATTCTGGTCGGCATACCCAGCTACAATAATGCCGATACTATCGCGCATGTGGTCCGTGCCGTGAGCGCCGGCCTGGCGAAATATTTCCCGGGCCGGCGCGCGGTGCTGGTCAATTCCGACGGCGGGTCGTCGGATGGGACATTCGAGGCGGTCTCGCGGGCGGTGGTGGATTTCAGCGCGCTCCTCGTCAGCGATCATCAGAGTCCGCTTCAGAAAATCATCACCCCCTATCACGGGATTCCGGGAAAAGGCAGCGCGTTTCGAACGGTCTTCGAGATCGCACGGCGTCTGAAGGCAAAGGCCTGCGCGGTCGTGGATTCGGACTTGCGCAGTATCACGCCGGAATGGATCGAACTGCTGCTTCGTCCGATTCTCGAGGAGAAGTACGACTATGTGGCGCCGTACTATTTGCGACACAAGTACGACGGTACGATTACGAACAGCATCGTGTATCCGTTGACGCGGGCGTTGTACGGGCAGCGGGTCCGGCAGCCGATCGGGGGCGATTTCGGATTCTCAGGGCGGTTGACGGAACATTACCTGGATCAACACGTCTGGGAATCGGATGTGGCGCGATTCGGGATCGACATCTGGATGACGACCGAGGCCATCGCCAGCGGCGCCAGGGTGTGCCAGAGTTTTCTCGGGGCCAAAATTCACAATCCCAAGGACCCGGCTTCGGATCTGGCCGCCATGCTGATGCAGGTGCTGGGGGCGGTATTCGCGTTGATGGAAGAGCATGACAAGGTCTGGCTTGATCGGAAGGAGTCCATGCCGGTCAAGATGTTCGGGTTTCAATATGAAGTAGGTGTCGAGCCGGTCAACGTGAATGTGGAACGCATGATCGCTGCGTTTCAACTCGGTTTGGAGGATCTGGCTCCGATCTGGGAACAGATACTGGGCCGGGAGATCGTGGCGGAGCTTCTGCCGCTGCGGGCGTCGGCTCCCGCAGAGTTTCGCATAGCCGACGATTTGTGGGTGCGTGTCGTCTACGAAGCGGCCGTGGCCTATCGTACGCGCGTAATGCCCCGCGAGCATCTGCTCAAGGCGTTGACGCCGTTGTATCTCGGCCGGACGGCGACCTTCGTGTTGGAGACGCAGGGATTGACGACCGCTGAAGCGGAAAGACGAATCGAACAATTATGCCTGGTCTATGAGTCGAGGAAATCCTATCTCGTCGAGCGCTGGCACGGCCGGCCGCAAGTGTGATGTCTACCGATGTTAGCGGAATGAGGGGAGGCATATATGAAAGATTTTTTTGACAAGGCGCTGCTTGCGCCCTTGGAACATCTCGGCGGGCAAGTTCTGGCGGTGCTGCCGAACGTACTGGCCATGGCCATCATCGTCGGGGTCGGCGTCGCAGCGGCATGGGCATTGGGGCATGCCGTCGAACGATTGTTGCGCGTCATGCGGTTGGACGAGCTGTGCAATCGTCTGGGCATCAACGCCGCGCTGGCGCGCGGCGGCGTGAAGGCCGATCCGTCGAAAATCGTCGGGCGCACCGCCTATTGGATGGTCGTCGCGTTCGCGGTCATCGCGGGGCTTGGCGCGCTCAATCTCCAGCCGATCAACCGATTCGCCCAATCGTTCCTGGCCTATATTCCGCATGTGTTGACCGGAGGCGTGATCTTAGTGGCCGGGTACCTGCTCTCCAATTTCATCTCGCAGGGCGTGTTGATCGCGGCGGTCAATGCGGGGCTCCCGCCTGCGCGGCTGATCGCAAACATGTCGCGCTGGGGCGTCCAACTGTTTGCGCTGGCGATGGCGCTGGAGGAGTTGGGGATCGCGCAAAGCGTGGTGATCGTCGGGTTTGGAATTACGTTCGGAGGAGTCGTGTTCGCAACGTGCTTGGCGTTCGGGCTGGGAGCCAAGGATTTGGCAAAGGACTATCTCGAGCGGACCCTGTCCAGTCGGCCCCGTGATCGCGCGCCGGACGACATCCGGCATCTCTGATGGTCCGCGCATTTCTCATCGTCTTGGTGCTGGCGGCGATCGGCTGCACGCAGGGTGGAGCGGGGACGGATCCTGCGGCCACTGTTCTGGTCTTCAAGCACGGAAAATTGTCCAGTGACGGGACGGTGCTTTCCGGTCTGCTCCGCGAGTTTGAACAACGCCGGCCCGGCGTGCTCGTTCGAGAGGAACTTCTGCCTGCTTCCTCGGATGGCCAACACCAGTACTATGCCATGAACCTTGACGGAGGGAAGGCGCCCTTCGATCTGCTCGCGGTCGACACGATCTGGGTGCAGGAATTCGCCAGGGCGGGATGGATCGCCCCCCTCGACGACCTCCTGCCTCAGGCTGAGCGGGATGAGTTCTTTCCCGGTCCGATCATGGCTGCGACGCTCGATCATAAGCTGTACGCCGTGCCCTGGTACGTGGATGCGGGCGTTCTCTACTACCGGCGCGACCTCCTGGACCGCCATGGGATCGCTCCTCCTACGACATGGCCTGAGCTCGTGCATGCGGCCCGGGTGATTCTCGATGCGGAGCAGGACCCCGATCTGGCCGGGTTCGTATGGCAAGGGAAACAATATGAAGGGCTGATCTGTGTGGCGCTGGAAGTGATTCGGAGCAATGGGACGGATCTATGGACGGGGGATCGTAACCGGGCCGAAACCAGCCTGCGATTTCTTCGTGAAACCATCTCGGTCCATGGGATTACGCCGCTCTCCACGAGTATGGCCGATGAAGAATCGACCCGCCGGATCTTTGGGGATGGCCGTGCGCTGTTCATGCGCAATTGGCCTTACGCTTGGTCTTTGCTGGAACGAGAGGGGTCGCCGGTTCGAGGCAAGATCGGCATGGCTCCGCTCCCATCCTTCCCCGGCTATGCCGGCGCCCCAGTCTTGGGCGGCTGGTTGCTCGCGATTCCGCAACATTCTCCCCGCCAAGAAGCGGCAAGCGAGCTGATCCGGTTCTTAACATCGCCGGAGGCGCAACGCAGGATGGCCATCGCACTCGGGTACAACCCGACGCGACGGGCGCTGTATGCCGAAATACCTCTTGTGGAAACCAGGCCTGTGCTGAAGGACCTCTATCCCATCTTGCTCAAGGCCCGGCCTCGTCCGGTGACGCCCTATTATCTGTTGCTCTCGCAGTCGGCGCAGCCGGAAGTGAGCGCCTTCGTGGTCGGACGCAAAACGGCTTCGGAGATCCTTGAGGCCGTGCGCCGTCAGGCGGAGCGGCTGGTGCTCAATCACGCGCTGCCGTTTGCCGAGGAACGCCTGTGACGCCTCCGCGATTCACCGGAACGGAAGGGCCGACCGGCCTGCTTCGCCTGTCCGAGCGGGGATGGGGCTATCTCCTGGCTGCTCCCGCCTTCGTGCTGGTCGGTCTCCTGGCCCTCGCTCCGATCATGGCGGCCTTGTGGTTGAGCCTGCATCGCCGCCTGCCGATCTTCGGGGTGGATGAATTCGTGGGAGCCTGGAACTATCTCCAACTGTGGAGCGACGACCGGTTCTGGGCCGCCTGCCGGACCACGTTGTATTTTACCGGTCTGTCCGTCACCGCTGAACTGCTTCTGGGATTCGGGTTGGCCATCCTGCTGGACAGTCTGACCGGCGGGAGAGACCGGTCGCCCCGGTGGGCGCAGGTCATGATTATCCTGCCCTGGGCCGTCCCGACGGTCGTGTCGGCCCAGATCTGGGCCTGGCTGTACCAACCGGAGTACGGTCTGCTCAATTATCTGCTTCTTCAGGCCGGGGTCATCGATGCGAGGATCGACTGGCTGGCGGACCCGGACTGGGCGATCCATGCAGCCGTCGTCATGGATGTTTGGAAAACCACACCATTCGCGGCGTTGCTGCTGCTGGCGGGATTGAAATCCGTGCCGCAGGAACTCTACGCAGCTGCAAGGGTCGATGGGGCAGGAGCGTGGCAACGGTTTCGTCGAATCACGCTTCCTCTCTTGATGCCGATCGTCGTGATCGTGCTCGTCTTCCGCACGATGGATGCGGTCCGGGTGTTCGACGCGGTATTCGTGCTGACCGGCGGAGGGCCTGGCAACACAACCGAAACGCTGTCGATCTATGCGTACAAGACATTGTTTCAAACCTTGCAATTCGGCTATGGCTCCGCCTTGGCGACGGCGATATTTGTCATCGTCGCCGCGCTTTCTTCTCTCTACGTGCTGCTGTTGCGCCGTCATTTGCGGGAGTCGCTGTGATGTGCGATATGGAGAAACCCGGCAGGCTCGGGGGATTCGGGCCGTTCCGCAGAGCGGGTCTGAGGTTCTGTATCCTCCTCGCCGTCGGCCTGTTCTGTCTCGGGCCGGTGCTCTGGCAGGCCGTCACATCCGTGAAGCCCGATGTGGATCTCGTGCGATTGCCGCCTATCTTGCCGGAGCGTGCCACGGGGTTGCATTATGAACGGGTGTTGCTGGAGTCGCCGCTGGTGCAGTCGTTGGTCAACAGCATGGTGGTGGCAGCAAGTGCGACGGCGGTCTCGATCATTGTCGGTTCATTCTGCGCGTTCGCCTTGGCGCGGTTGCCGATGGCCGGTAAACCGGTCATTCTGGGGTTCGTGCTCGCGACGTCGATGTTTCCTCCCATCGCCGTGATCAGCCCGTTGTACCTGTTGATGCGGGAACTCGGGCTGCGGGACACGCTGGTGGCCGTAGGGCTGACCCATGCGGTCTATGCCCTTCCGCTCGCCGTCTGGCTCCTGACGAGTTTTTTCAGGCAATTGCCGAGCGAGCTCTACTACGCGGCACGAGTGGACGGCTGCACACCGCTACGGGCCTTGGTCACGGTGATCCTGCCGCTGGCGCGCCCCGGTCTTGCCGTGGCGGCGCTCTTGGTGTTCATCTTTTCGTGGAACGAGTTCATGTTTGCCTTGACCCTCACGGCTAGCGATTCCACACGCACCGCGCCGGTCGCGGTGGCACTGTTCCCGGGTTTATATGAAATCCCCTGGGGGGATCTTGCGGCGGCTTCGCTGGTTGTGACTCTGCCGGTGGCCGGGCTTGCCGCCCTGTTTCAACGCCACATCATGACAGGATTGACCGCCGGCAGCGTGAAAGGTTAGTCGATGCGTTCAAGTCATGAATAATATGGTCTAGCGCCTATGGCGGAAGTAAAGCTGGAACATCTCTCGAAACGATTCGGTACGACGAGCGTCCTTCCCGGCGTGACGTTGACGATCCGTGAGGGAGAGCTCTTCGCGATCGTGGGGCCGTCGGGGTGCGGCAAATCTACGCTGCTGCATCTTCTCGCCGGTTTGGATCGCCCGACGTCCGGACGCATCTTGTTCGACGGGGTGGATGTGACCGGCCTGGAACCGCGGGAACGAGACATCGCGCTGGTATTTCAAAGCTACGCCCTCTATCCCCACATGAGCGTGCGCGAGAACCTCGCTTTCCCGCTTCGCGTCGCCCAACGCCAGAACGGCCTGGATCGGCGGCAGATTGAAGGCGAAGTGCGACGGGTCTCCGGATTTCTAGGGTTGGATGCGTTGCTCGATCGGAGACCGCGCGAGCTCTCGGGAGGCCAGCGGCAGCGGGTGGCGCTGGGCAGGGCGTTGATCCGAAAGCCCCGCGTGTTTTTGATGGACGAACCCCTGTCGAATCTCGATGCGCAATTGCGCGCTTCGATGCGTGCGGAACTGCGCCGGCTCCATGAGGAACTGAAGATTACCACCGTGTATGTCACGCACGACCAAACGGAAGCGCTGACGTTGGCCGACCGGTTGGCGGTACTCGATCGCGGCGAGGTGCAACAGGTAGATCATCCCCACGAGATTTACCAGCGCCCCGCCAACCTGTTCGTCGCGGGATTCATGGGCTATCCCCCGATGAATCTGTTGGAGGCACAGGTCGAGGGAGGTCTGCTTCGGGCCGGACCGCTCAGACTGACGAGACCAAGCGTGCTGTCGGAGTTCCGTCACAATCAAATGGTCATGGCCGGTATCAGACCGGAGGCGATTTTCGTGGAACCTGCCGAGAAAATCGGTGACGAAGGCGCCGTGGCCGGCGCGGTCCGCCTCATCGAGCCGTCGGGATCGGGGGCATGGGTGACCGTGGATTGTCGAGATACGCATGGCGTCACGACGATCATTGGAATGGCGCCGGCCTGGTTCGTTCCACGAATCGGGGATTCGGTGGCGGTCGTCGCGCGCCGACCGACCGTTCATCTATTCGACCCGGCGACCGGACGGCGGATCGGGTCCGCATAGAAATATCAGGGAGGAGGAACAATGGTTCGGCGAGCATTCTGTATCGGTATTGCGCTGCTGACTCTGAACGGTTGCCTGTCGCCCTTGGCGATGCATCGCGCCGTGCTGGAGTACGACCGGACGGTCAATCTGTTGGAAGCGGAAATGCTGCTGTTAAACATCGCGCGGGCGAAGCAGGGGCAGCCACTGCACTTCACCGCCGTCTCGAACGTCGCGGCGACGTTTGATTTCCGGTCGAGCGGCGGCATCGGGGGCCAGCTGTTCGAGACCAGCGGCCCGGTATTCGCCAGGAATTTCTATATGTTCAATCTGGGCGCGAGCATGGCTGAGAGCCCCACCGTCAGTATCATCCCGGTCCAGGGCGAGGACTTCACCAAGCGCATCCTGACTCCGATGGATGAGACGAAATTCGATTTCCTCGTGGCGCAGGGGGTTGAGCCGTCCATCGTGCTCCGGCTCATGGGGCGCGGGTTGGCTGTCGAATCGGACGGCAAACGGACGTTTTCTCTCAATCTGCCGCACAGGCCTGATGAATATCGGGAGTTCCGCCAACGCATCCTCCACCTGTCGGGTTTGAATGTTGCCCGTGAACTCCACATCGGACCGATTACCTACGAGGAGGCCTGGCCGCTGCCGCTCGATCATCCGATGACCGGCCAAGCGCTCGGCAAAGGCTATGAATGGAGCCGGGATGAGAGAGGGCAGGCGCAGCTGACTCGACGAGTAGCAGGGCGCGTGGCTATTACCAATTATGATCCCGGCTCGTTGGGAAACGAGGAGCGGCGGCGGCTTCATCAACGGGCCGATCGGTATCCCCGCAATTATGTCCTGGTGGACATTCGTCCCGGCTATCCCGGCGGCGATTATCCGTGGCAGGGCCAGATCAAGCTCCGCAGCTTTAACAGCATTCTTGGTTTTCTCGCGCGAGGAATTTCGGCCGAGCCTGAGTTCAGCGTCGAGCCGGATCCGCGCAGCAGACAGGCGCCTCGGAATCCCGTCAGGACACTCGCCATTGCGGAAACGGACGATCGCCCATCGGAGGCGGTGTTCGCCGCAAAGCTTGAAAAACGATGGTATGCGATGGAGGGAGGATCGGAAGGCGACAAGGAAACGACGCGCTGGAATCGTGAGGCGTTCGAGTTGTTGTGTCAGCTCTATCAGATGACGGTGACGGACGTCGCCCGCGTGCCGACGTTGCCGATCACGATCGCGAAATAAGCGGATCGGGCAGATCTCAGGCTAATGCCTTCCGTCAAGCCGTAAGACAGCGATCGATCGGCCCTCCATGTCGTACCGCTCGCCTCCTTTGAGGATTGTGACCGGTTTCTCGGTTTCCCCTGCGAGCGCGGTATCGAGGAGCGGACACCAGCGAATGCCGCTCTTGTGGGCCGGCAGTGTAAAGGCCAGCGGCGTATGGTGGGCGTTCAACAGAATAAGCAGGGTGTCGTCCACGATCGGCCGACCCTTGGCATCGCTTTCGTCGATGGCATCGCCTGCCAGCCGGAGCGTGAGCGATTTGGAGTACCCCGCATTCCAGTCGTGGTCGGTCATTTCTTTGCCGTCCGGTCGAAACCAGGAGAGGTCTTTGACTTCGGATCCCCTGATATGGCGCCCCTGGAAGAAACGGCGGCGCCGGAGAACCGGATGCTTCTTTCGAAGCGCGATGAGACTTCGCACGAACGCCAGCAATTCGAGCTGCGTGTGATCCAACTTCCAGTCGAACCAGCTGAGCTGGTTGTCCTGGCAGTAGGCGTTGTTGTTCCCCTTCTGCGTCCGTCCGATCTCATCGCCGCCGCAGAGCATGGGGACACCTTGAGAAAGAAAGAGGAGCGTCAGGAAATTCCGCTTCTGGCGTTCACGCAGCGCGACTATTTGGGGGTCGTGGCTCGGACCTTCCGCGCCGCAGTTCCAGCTGGCATTGTCGTCCGTGCCGTCACGGTTGTGCTCCCCGTTGGCGTCGTTGTGTTTGTGGTCGTAGGAGACGAGATCGTGGAGGGTGAACCCGTCGTGCGCCGTGATGAAATTCACGCTGGCGAACGGCCTGCGCCCGCTCAGTCCGTAGAGGTCGCTGCTGCCGGTCAATCGATAGGCCAGCTCCGCCATTTGGCCTCCGTCGCCCTTGACGTACCGGCGGATTGTGTCGCGATACTTGCCGTTCCACTCGGCCCAGCCCACGGGAAAGTTCCCGACCTGATAGCCGCCTTCTCCGACGTCCCACGGTTCGGCGATCAGTTTGACCTGCGACAGGATCGGGTCTTGATGCAGAATATCGAAAAAGGCGCTCAGCCGGTCGACGGCGTGCAATTCCCGCGCGAGGGTGGAGGCCAGGTCGAACCGGAATCCGTCCACGTGCATCTCCGTCACCCAGTACCGCAAACTGTCCATGATGAGCTGGAGCGTGCGCGGGTGCGTGACGTTGAGCGTGTTGCCGCAGCCCGTGTAGTCGATGTAATGCCGCCTGTCGTTGTCCATCAATCGGTAATAGGCGGCGTTGTCGATGCCTCTGAACGAAAGTGTCGGGCCGAGGTGATTCCCTTCCGCCGTGTGGTTGTACACGACGTCAAGAATGACTTCGATCCCGGAGCTGTGGAGGGTCTTCACCATGGTCTTGAATTCTCGGACGTGCCGCCCGCGCACCGGTGAGACCGCGTATCGAATATCGGGAGAAAAGAATCCGACCGTGTTGTAGCCCCAGTAGTTCGTCAGGCCTCGATCGGCCAGATGTTTATCCCGTACGAAATGATGGACCGGCATCAACTCGATTGCGGTGACTCCCAAGTCCAACAGGTGGTCGATCACGGCGGGGGTGGTCAGGGCGGAATAGGTCCCGCGCATATGATCGGGCACATCGGGATGTTGCGCCGTGAGTCCCTTGACGTGCGCTTCGTAGATGACGGTTCGGTCCCAGGGCGTCTTGGGATGCTGATCTCCCCCCCAGGTGAAGGCCTGATCGACGACGACACACTTCGGGATGTTGGCGGCATTGTCGCGGGTGTCGAAGGAGAGATCCGCTTGTCGATCGTCGATGCGATAGCCGAACATGGCGTCGGACCACTCGATCGTGCCGGCGATGGATCTTGCATAGGGATCGATCAACAGCTTGTGGTGATTGAAGCGGTGTCCTTCGTGGGGCGCATAGGGGCCATGGACTCTATAGCCATAGTGTTGACCGGGCCAGAGTCCTGGGAGATAAGCGTGCCAGACTTGATCGGTCCGTTCCTCAAGGCGAATTCGCTGAGATTCCTTCCTGGCTTCGGGCCCGTCGAACAGGCACAGTTCGACCGTGGTAGCGTGTTCTGAAAAAAGGGCGAAGTTCACTCCTTCGCCGTCCCACGTGGCCCCGAGTGGATAGGGATTTCCAGGCCAGATTCTCATGTGTTCTCCTTCCACGTTCCCTCTGCCGTATAGCGTATCAGAATCAGCGTCGGCCAGGCGATTTCAATGGCGTCACGAGCCAGAGCTTCGAGGACCTGGCTCTGTAGCCCGCGTTTCACTGCCCGCCTCCAACTATGCAACGCAATGTGCAGAGCCCCCCAATGTTCCGTGAGGGGCACGCAGCCCTGCCTGCCTGCATCTCATAAGGTCGTCCACGGGTTTATGCAAGGGAAACTTTGTGGCCCAACGGTCTTGTATAGGCCGAGTCCAGCCGGTAAGGTTGGCAGGACGAAAGGGAATGTGAGGAGGACGGATGATGGATAGGGCATGGCGGTTGGAGTCCGGGGCGAACTTGATCGGCCCGGGTCGCGTCCGATTCAGAGTCTGGGCGCCGTTTGCGCGACAGGTTGCGGTTGAGTTGGTGGGCCAGGATCGGACGGCCATTCCGATGCAGCCCGCTTCGCAGGGCTATTTCGAGGTTATCGTCGAGGACGTCGATCCGCGCGCGCGTTACCGATATCTGCTGGACGGAAAGAAGGCCCGACCGGATCCTGTGTCCCGATTCCAGCCCGATGGGGTGCATGGTCCATCGGCCGTCGTTGATCCCGACTGTTTCACATGGACGGATGGGGGGTGGCGGGGGCTTTCGTTGAGCGACCTGATCATCTACGAGTTGCACGTCGGGACTTTCACGAAACAAGGGACGTTCGAAGCGATTAATTCGCAGTTGTCGTACCTGAAAGAGACGGTGGGCATCACGGCCATCGAACTCATGCCGGTCGCTCAGTTCCCAGGAGGGCGAAACTGGGGCTACGACGGGGTCTATCCCTACGCGGTTCAATCGACGTACGGGGGGCCAAACGGATTGAAGCGGTTCGTGGATGCGTGCCATGCCAGCGGACTCGCCGTGATTCTGGACGTCGTGTACAACCATCTTGGGCCGGAGGGGAACTATCTGGGCGAATTCGGTCCGTACTTCACGGACCGGTACCGAACACCCTGGGGATCGGCCATCAATTACGATGGGCCGGACAGCGACGAGGTCCGGCGATACGTGATCGACAATGCGTTGTATTGGATCACCGAGTATCACATCGACGCGCTCCGGCTGGACGCGATCCACGGCATTTACGATTTCAGCGCCGGTCACATTTTGAAAGAGCTGTCCCTGGCCGTGCATGCGCAGGCCGCGCAGCTCGAACGGCAGATTCTCGTGATCGCCGAAAGCGATCTCAATGATGCGCGGATCATTGAGCCGCCGCCGCAGGGAGGCTATGGTCTGGACGCGCAGTGGAACGACGATTTTCACCATGCGCTGCGTGTGGTGCTCACGGGCGAGCAGAAGGGGTACTACGAAGATTTCCACGGGATTGCCGACCTGGCCACGGCGATTCGCGAGGGGTTTGTCTATAACGGCCGGTATTCCGCCCATCGCCGGCGCCGGCATGGGAATGCCTCGTCGCAGTGCCGCCCGTCCCAACTTGTCGTGTTTTCGCAGAACCACGATCAAATCGGAAACCGCGCGGTCGGAGATCGCTTGAGCACGCAGCTGCCGTGGGATGCGCTCAAAGTGATTCGGGCGCTGGTCTTGTTGTCGCCGAACGTCCCCTTGCTCTTCATGGGTGAGGAATATGGAGAGACGGCCCCCTTTCAATATTTCATCGAGCACGGCGACCGCGACCTGGTTGAAGCGGTCAGACAAGGCCGGCGAGGAGAATTTTCGCACTTCGGATGGAATCCGGACGACATTCCCGATCCACAGGACCCGGCGACCTTCATGCGAAGCCGGTTAAGTCGCGACCGACTCGACGAGCGGCAAGCATCGTTGCTGCAATGGACCCATGCGCTGATCCGGTTGAGGAAGGAAGAGTCGTCGTTGGGCGCCGGTGACGGCCAGGTTCGGGGTCATCGGGTGTGGACGTTCGAGGACGAGCAGGTGTTGGTGGTGCATCGTACGGCGCAGGCCGGCTCGGCATCGCTGCTGGTCCTCGGCTTCAACAAGTCGCCGGTTATCGTGACATTGAGCGAGCCGCAGGGCGCCTGGCGGGTACGGCTTGACTCCATGGGCAAGGAATTCGGCGGGACAGGTCAGGATTTGATGCCGACGCATCTGGTCGTCGAGCCTCAAGGGATGTCGGTGTCGGTTCCGGCCTATGGCGCAGCCGTCTTCGTGTCCTTCCAGCCAAACACAATCTTAAAACGATAGTTTCGATTGAAGCCCGTCATTGCTGTGAGGGCTTTCACATGAGAGGAGGTGTGGTATGCCGGATTTGTATTTCACACGATTGACTGAGCGAGCGGTGGAATGGCTTTCCACGTCGGGACTACGAGTCGTCGTCATCGGCCTCGCCATGGTCGTTTTGCTGGCGTTCGTCAAGCGGGCGATGGATCGGTTTCGGAAGCTCTACGGAGGCACGTTGTCTGCCGAAGCGCAAGTAAAGCGGGCCGACACCCTCACCCACGTCATTCATGATGTCGCCCGTGTCGTGATTCTCGCTGTGGGGGGCATGATGATCTTGTCGGAAGTCGGCGTCGACCTGAAGCCGATCTTGGCGGCGGCGGGTCTTGGAGGACTGGCGATCGGCTTCGGCGCCCAAAGTTTGGTGAAGGATATGATTTCAGGTTTTTTTATCCTCTTGGAGGATTCCATTCAGGTCGGCGATGTCGTCGAGATTGCCGGAGTCAGCGGGCTGGTTGAGGAGGTGAAGCTCCGGACAATCACCCTGCGTGATCAGTCGGGGAATGTACATGTCGTGCCGAATGGAGTTATCGACAAGGTCAAGAACATGACCAAGGTCTACGCCTTTTATCTTTTCAACGTTGGCGTTGCGTATCGGGAGAATGTCGACGAGGTGATGAAGGTCCTGCACGAAATCGCTGAGGAATTGCGCAGTGATCTCCTTTTCAAGGATGACATTCTGGAACCGCTCGAAATGTTGGGAGTCGATCAATTTGCCGATTCGGCGGTGATCATCAAATGCCGGATCAAGACCAAGCCGATCAAACAGTGGCGGATCGGCAGAGAGATGAATCGTCGGATCAAGAATACCTTCGATGCCAAGGGGATCGAAATCCCGTTCCCGCATCAGACGATCTACTGGGGCGAGCCGAAGAAAGGGACACCACCACCGGTATATGTAACCCGATGGCAATCGGGGCCAGCGACGCCTCAGTGAGCCAGGCTATCGGAACCAGTGCTATGAGGAGGTCTCGTGCTCACTCCGTCTTCAAGAACAGCACCGACAGAGGAGGCAAGGTCAGAACGATCGAATTCGGGAATCCGTGACAGGCGATCGGCTCAGCCATGACCCCTCCCGAGTTGCCCATATTGCTTCCCCCATAGCTCTCGGCGTCGCTGTTGAGCAACTCGCGGTAAAGGCCCAGTGAGGGCACCCCGATCCGGTATCCGTAGCGGGGCATCGGTGTGAAGCTGCAGATACCGACGACGTGGTCCTGCTGGTCGTGGGCTTTTCGGAGAAACGCGATCACGGAATGTTCGGCGTCGTTGATATCGATCCACTGGAACCCTGTCCAATCGAAATCGACCTCGTGCAGTGCAGGCTCGTTGCGGTAGAGCCAGTTGAGATCGTGGACGTACCGTTGCAAGCCGGCGTGCGGCTCCTGCTGGCACAGGTGCCACTGCAGGCTGTCGTCGTGGTTCCACTCCCACCATTGGCCGAATTCGCATCCCATGAAGAGCATCTTTTTCCCGGGATGGCCGTACATGAAGCCGTACAGGGCGCGGAGGTTCGCGAACCGCTGCCAGTGGTCACCGGGCATCTTGTCCAACAGCGCCTTCTTCCCATGCACCACTTCGTCGTGCGACAGCACGAGGACGAAGTTTTCGTTGAACGCGTAGAGCAATCCGAACGTGATCTGGTTTTGATGAAACTTGCGGTGCACAGGGTCGTTTGCGAAATAGTCCAAGATGTCGTGCATCCAGCCCATGTTCCACTTGAAGGTGAAGCCCAAGCCGCCGGTGTAGGTGGGTTTTGAGACGCCGGGCCAGGCGGTCGATTCCTCGGCGATCGTGATGGCGCCGGGGTGTTCCCGGTGGACGAGCACGTTCAATTCCTTCAGAAAGGCCACGGCCTCCAAGTTTTCGTTGCCGCCGAATTGATTGGGAATCCACTCGCCCTCTTTTCGCCCGTAGTCGCGATACAACATGGACGCGACGGCGTCTACGCGGAGACCGTCGATGTGATACTTGTCCAGCCAGAACAAGGCGCTGTTCAAGAGGAAGTTCGTGACCTCCACCCGCCCGTAGTTGAAGATGCGGCTCTTCCAATCGGGGTGATAACCGAGGCGGGCGTCTTCGTGGTCATACAGGTGTGTGCCATCGAACCAGGCTAAGCCATGCGCATCGTCTGGAAAGTGGGCCGGGGCCCAGTCCATGATGACGCCGATACCGGCTTGGTGAGCCGTATCGATGAACGCCATGAAGTCCTCCGGAGAACCGAAACGACTGGTGGCGGCAAAGTAGCCGGTGGCCTGGTAGCCCCATGAAGCGTCGAACGGGTGTTCCGTGACCGGTAGCAGTTCAAGATGGGTGTAGCCCATGTACTTCGCGTAGTGCACGAGCTTATCGGCAAGTTCCCGGTAGGTCAGCCACCGATTCCCTTCCTCCGGGACCCTCATCCACGATCCCAGATGCACTTCGTAGATCGAAAAAGGGGCGGTCAGCGGGTTGTGCCGCGATCGGGTCTCCATCCATTTCTGGTCTCCCCATGTGTAGGTCGAGACGTGGTGAACAATCGAGGCCGTGCGAGGCCGCAATTCCGAGGCAAACGCATAGGGGTCGGCCTTCAAGAATGGGGCATCCTGATTTGTCGCGCGGAGCTCATACTTATAGTACGTGCCGAGCGGCAGATCCGGGACGAACAACTCCCACAGGCCGGTCGAACCGCGGCTCAGCATCTGATGGCAACGGCCGTCCCAGTGGTTGAAGCCGCCGACGACGCTGACCCGCACGGCGTTCGGAGCCCAGACGACAAAGTGAATCCCGGTGATCCCGTCCACTGTTCTGACGTGGGCTCCGAGCGTGTCGTAGGCTTTGAAGAGCCTTCCTTCCGCGAACAGGTGAAGATCGTGGTCGCTCACGAGGGGTGAGAAGGCATAGGGGTCGTGACTCTCCGTGACCGTCCCTCCGAAATCCGTCAGCTGGATGCGGTATTTCAACGGTCTCTGCGGCCCGTCCAGCGTCGCCTCAAACAATCCTGATTCATGAACACGATCCATCCGAATCGGCTTGCTGCCGGCGCGATCAGGAATGATGCGCGCCTCACTGGCGTTCGGCGCGAAGGATCGGATGACAAGGGTCTGCGCGCCGCCCATGGAGGTGGGATGAGGGCCGAGCAATTCACGGGGATTCCAATGTTCGCCTTTGAAGAGTCGTTCGATGTGTTCGATCTGGACCATAAATATTGTCCTCCTTTATTTCTGTCAGTTGTCTCTATGTTAGGGGTACCGCTCATGCTAAGAAAGGGGGGGCGATAAAACATGGCAGTGGTCCTGTGCGCACGAGGGAAGCCCGGCTGGCGGCGTGCGCGACGGACTCGGAGACATCCGTTCCAGAAGGACAAGACCTGTCCCTGTTTGCCTATCTTCAGCTCATCGGCCCCGAAGTCGGCTGGGCCAACGATCAAGAACGGGCCAGGGCCGACCGTTCCCGGCCTGTGGCCTGAGCGCGGTCGAGCCTCTGAGCTCCTGCTCCTTACCCATTCAGGTGATCCAACTCGTCAGATCAAGAAGCACTGGCTCTATCATTGAGCCAGCCTTCTTCCTCCCGATAGCCCTCGCGGGCGACTCAAGTAGGTACCAGGTACAAGGGGAGAAGCGCCGGGGAGTTGTGACGAGCGATTTTGGTAGCGGGGGGGGGTTGACAGAGGGAGGGCGCAGTGCTATAAAACTGACCAGTAAGTCATAATTGAACATAAGGTCGCACATGACCGCACGTAGCGGACCCGGAGGTGATTGCGATGGTGAACATGGAAGAAGCCAGATCGAACAGCGGGCGCAATGAGAGAAGAGCGGGCGAGCACAGGATGAATCAAGCGACGAATAGGGAAATGGGTCCATTCGAGGGTGGAACGGTGTTCCTCGGTAGTGATTCGGGCAGGGGTCATGAGTTGATGACCCGGGTCCGTGAGATTGGATCGCCCAATCGAAGCGAAGAGCATCACCCGGTGACCTTTTGGACGCCGGACGGAAGCCGACATGCGGGTATGACGCCGCGTGTGAGTGGCGAGATGATCTTTATCGAATCGGAGCGGATGGTTCCGGTCGGCACGGACATCACCGTTAGTCTCGCTCCGTTAGAGAAGCAATCGGAGGCGCAAGAGCTCGCTGAGGGGACGGTGGTGTGGCACTGCCCGCTCGGCGATGAGTTCGACAACCACGGGGGGGTCGGCGTGCGCCTCCAGAGGCGCTGGCCCAAAGGGCCCGGCCTCGTGGGCGGGATGAAGGAGCCAGCATGACGGCGATGCGTGGAATCATCAAGCGGACCATCCGTCGCGAGGGACGCATCGGACGTGTCTGGCGGAGGCGCGGGACCGGAGCAGCGAAACCTGGGTCCGAGACGGGACGCACCGGGGCCGGCATTTCATACGGTTCGAATCAGGCTAAGGATCGACGGATGATTCGCAGATCAGGACGTGAACGGTGTGAAGCAGAAAGCATGTGACGCCTAACGCAAGAAAGGGAGGTGAATCATGACGAATGGACGAAATGGAATGATGGTAGCAGGGCTCTCATTTTTCAACGGATGTGTCGTCGGCGGAATCACCGGTCTTCTCTACGCGCCGCAATCGGGGGCCAGGACCCGCCGTCAGCTCACAAGCCTTGCAGGGGATGTGCGGGAGAGGGCTGAGGAGGCGATGGGGCAGGCCACGCACGCGATCAACAAAGTCGTTGAGCGGGGCCGTTCCCTGGTGAACGCGTAACGTCGTACGGAGTTCGGCTCGCCATTATGCATGGCGGCCTAATCAAGGAGGAGGATAATCATGGGCTGTCCACGGTGCAAAGGATGCATGATTCGAGATTCCTTTATTGACCTGCGGGATGACACAGGGCGCGTCCGGTTCGAAGGATGGCGCTGCCTCAATTGCGGCGAGGTGATCGATCCTCTGGTACTGACGCATCGGATGGAATCGCCGGGCGCTCCCTATCGGGGCCGAACGCGCGATCGCCATATGTGGCGTCGCATTGGACTGGAACATCCGGAGCGGAATGAAGCGGCGTGATGGGGCGGGGGGATGAGGAAACCACGATTGAGGCACACGCGCCTGCTGGGATTGCCACCCGTGCCTGACAGCGAGCATCCCGGAGCTGAAGCGCGGGATCCGCGAATCAGCAGTGAGGGGATCGACAGAAAGGGGGGGCCGATGACTCTACAAACCACCGAGAAATGGAAAGCGCGAGACAATGAGAAGGTCATTCCTCACCTCTGGTCGATTGTCCTGGCCGGCGGCGAAGGAACCAGGCTGGCGCCGATGATCAAACAGTGGCTCGGAGAGGACCGCCCCAAACAGTACTGCACCTTTACCGGGACGAGGTCTATGCTGCAACATACCGTGGATCGAGCGGATCGGCTGACTGTTCCACCTCAGCGCGTCACTGTTGTGGGTTGCCGCCAGGAAGGACACGCGCGCAGTCAGTTGGATGGTCGCGGCGGATCCATCGTGGTACAGCCGGTCAATCGCGACACAGCGCCGGGAGTTTTTCTTCCGCTCACCTATGTTCGGGCGGCAGATCCGCAGGCGACCGTGGTGATCTACCCGTCCGACCACTTTGTTCACCCAGAAGAAGGGCTGATCAATGCGCTGAGGCATGCGGTGTTCGTTTCTGACTTGCTCGACGATCGTCTGGTCCTCTTGGGCATCCGGCCGGACGGCGTGGATCTGGATTACGGGTACATGCAGCTGGATCGGTACGTGGGCGGGTACGGAGCCCACTCCCTGTGGCACATCGGACGGTTTGTCGAGAAACCGGAACGGCATCTGGCGAAGTCTCTGATGGAGAGTCAGGTTCTGTGGAACACCATGATCATCGTGGCCAAAGTCGGGACTCTGTGGAAACTCGGAACGAAGGTGCTGCCCTCGATGATGCGTTTGTTCGAAGACCTTCTGCCGACCATCGGCTCACCGAGCGAATCGCGGGTGTTGCGCGGTATCTATGACTCCATGCCGGCGCGAAACTTCTCCGTGGATTTTCTCGAACACGTTCCCCACAAAGTATCGGCGTTGGACGTCAATGACATACTCTGGAGCGATTGGGGAAGGCCGAAGCGCATCGCACAGAGTCTCCATAAAATTGGGAAAGCCCCGGCATTTCCCAAGGAATTGGCAGGAGTTGCATAAGGATTGTCAAAGAAGAACAATGGAGGCGCTACTTACAAATAGCAGACACGTTTGGAATCTGGTGCCTGCTCGGCGGCCGACTCGCCGAAGTTCAAGGAGGAGTGGATGAAAGAACCGACCCGGAAAATAAAGTCGCCGGCTCGATCGTCGCCGCGCGCCACGCGCCGCGCCCCTGCGAAGGCAGCTATTCTGTTCGAGTACTTCGATCCTTCCGCCAAGGTCGTCACGGTGGCGGGAGACTTCAATCAGTGGAGCCCGACGGCACGGCCGATGAAGCGGGATGCCGGCGGCCTTTGGAAGGTCAAGGTGCGGCTGGGGCCTGGCAGCTACCAATATAAGTTCGTGGTCAACGGGGAGCGATGGGAAGAAGACCCGCTGAATCTGCATCGGACCATGAACGAGCACGGCACCTTCAATTCGATCCGAAACGTTGGTCCGAGTTCTGAACGGAGTTTTGGGCGCACATCATAAGCACCATCACAGGAGGCGAAAGAAGTCATACGATGAAGAAGTCAACCGAGGCCGACGCCCCGCTCTCACGGGTCGAGAGACGGAAGGCGAGAACGAACAGACGACTGTTGGAGGTTGCGCGTCAGTTGTTTTCAGAAAAGGGCATCTATTGGGCTAAAGTCGAAGACATCACGGAATTGGCCGATCAAGGGAAGGGGACCTTCTATAAGTACTTCGATTCGAAGGAAGCCATCATTCGCACGTTGCTCGAAGAGGGATTGGACGAGTTATCGGCCAAGACCGAGCAGACGGTTCGGAACGCCTCCTCAGGGTCCAAGGCATTGTCGTCGGCCATCGAGGCCCGTGTGGATTTCTTTCTGGACCATCCCGACTATCTGCTCCTGTTTCACCAGGTCAGGGGGATGATGCAGCTCAAGGTGGATGCGGCGAAAGAGTTGCGGGACATCTATGACGCTCACCTCCGTCGGCTTGCGCAGCTGGTCAAACCGGCCGTCACAGCAGGAGGGGCCGGCGCGGCACGGGACATCGCAACCGCAATTGCCGCCTATACGTCGGGCCTCCTGACCTATCATGTCTTATTCGAAGGCCAAGCGTCTGTCAGGCTCAGACGCGATCACTTTGTCGATGCGCTTGTGCGGAGCCTTTCGGCTCTGTTGAAAGCGGGTAATGGATCTCGGTAATTCATCGACGGCCGACTGGGTCGAGAGGGGGGCGACGCCATGATGAGCGGAGCAACCGTGCGGATGGGACGACCAGCGAAAACCATAGCATGGGTGAAACGATGTTCACTTTGTATAGGAGTCGTGGCGCTGCTTGGGCTGGAGCTCAGCGGCTGCGTGTCCAGCCGGACTCATGAGCAGACCCTGGCTGAGCTTGAAAAGGCCCGTCATGCGGCGGCCCGGCAGGCCGCCGAAGACGAGGCGAGTCTTGCCGAGGCGCGACGAGAGAATGGGCGGCTCGCGGCCCGATTGGAAGAGATCGGGAAAGACAAGCTCTCAACCAAACAGCTTCGTGACCGCCTCACGATTACGATGGTGGATCGTGTGTTGTTCGAGTCCGGGAGCGATCGGATCACTGCGGAAGGGATGTAGGTGCTGTACAAGGTCAGCGCGGTCTTGCGGGATGCGAGTGACAAGCGAATCCTTGTCAGCGGTCATACGGACAACGTACCGATCGGACCGAGTCTGCGGGGCCGTTTCAAAACCAATTGGGAACTTTCGACGGCGCGCGCCACCAGCGTGGTCCGATACTTGGTCGATCATGGCGGCATCGCGCCTCGATCGTTGACCGCGGTCGGACATGCGTATACCAAGCCCGTGGTCGATAACGAATCGGAGGAAGGCCGCTCTCACAATCGACGGATCGAGATCATGCTCTATCCCAAGGATTTGGAGAAGGTTGTGGCGGGAGTCGAACAGTAGGCGTTGTCTGTTCGGTCGGCATTTATTTTTTATGGTGAATGAACGAGCTTCGGAAAGGAAGCGGACATGCCCTATCACGCACGAACCTTCGACCATCTGAAACGCCTGCGCGGGTTCAGCGATCGGCTGATGAAGTCTCACCTCGGGCTCTACCAGGGGTATGTGAAGAACACGAATCATCTGGCGGCGGTCCTTTTGAACAAGGTGAAACTGGGGAAGACCAATACGATCGAATATGCCGAAATGAAACGGCGGTTCGGCTGGGAGTTCAACGGGATGCGGCTGCACGAGCTGTATTTCGAGAATCTCTCCGCGCGGCCTGTCCCCCAGCGAAAGGCCTCTCCACTCTATGAAAAGATCCGGCAGGACTTTCGCCAGTTCGGCACATGGGAGCGCGGGTTTATGGGGGTGGGCGGCATGCGGGGGATCGGATGGGCCGTCCTCACCTGTGATCCCGTGAGCGGCCGACTCTTCAATGTCTGGCTCGACGAACACGACGCCGGGTTTCCCGTAGGGTCCATCCCGCTTCTGGTCATGGATGTCTTCGAACATGCTTATATCCAGGACTACGGCATGGATCGACCGGCCTATGTGCAGGCCTTCATGAAAGCGATCGATTGGCGGGTTGTAGAACGGCGTTTCGAGTCATCCACAGTTCGACCGGGTCTCACCATGGTGGTCAACAAACGGAGGGCCGGATGAAGGAATACCATCCGAAAACATTCGATCATCTCGTCCGGTTTCCCGGGTTCACCGAGCCGTGGGCCCAGAACCATCCGACGCTCGATCGAGAGTATGTGGACCGCCTAGGCTGACATGAGGCCGTAACACCGCACAGCGGGAAGGAGCGCATGGCGTGAGAAGAACCGTGCAGGGTCATCGTGTGCTGGCCATGATTATGGCCGGAGGGAAAGGCGAGCGGTTGATGCCGTTGACGGAACAACGGAGCAAGCCGGCCGTACCGTTCGGCGGAAAGTATCGGATCGTGGATTTCGTGCTCAGTAATTTTTTGAACTCCGGCATTATGGCCATGTACGTGCTCGTGCAATACCGATCGCAATCTCTGATCGAGCATCTGCGGAGAGCCTGGCGGATCGGCGGGCGGATCCAGCATCATTTCATCACCGTTGTGCCGCCTCAAATGAAGGCTCGCGGAGGGTGGTACGAGGGGACCGGAGACGCCGTCTATCACAACCTGAATCTCATCCGTGATTTTGCCCCGGACCTGATCGCCGTCTTCGGAGCCGACCATATCTATCGCATGGACATCAATCAGATGGTCCGATGTCATGTCGAGAAGGAGGCCGATGTCACGGTCGCGGCTTTGCCGGTGCCGCTGCACGCTGCTTCGGGATCATCCAGGCTGATCATGACGGGCGCGTCACGGGATTCGAAGAGAAGCCCAAAAAGCCGAAGCCGATGCCACAGGATTCCGAACAGGCCTATTCCTCGATGGGCAACTATCTCTTCGATACGGATCTCTTGATCAAGGTGTTGGAAGAAGACGCTTCGAAGCCGGGCACCCACGATTTCGGTCGGGATATCATTCCGCACCTGATTAAGAAACATCGGGTGCAGGCGTACAACTTCCGCGAAAACATCGTGCCGGAAATGAAACCCCACGAGGAGCAAGGGTACTGGCGAGATGTCGGGACGTTGGATGCCTATTGGCAAGCGCATATGGATATGTTGGGGTCCACCCCGTTGCTCGACCTTCGGAACCAGAAATGGCCGATTTTGACGGATACGTTCGACGGCCCGACGGCGAGTTTTGCCCGGGCCACGATCGAGGACTCATTGGTCGGACAGGGCAGTCTGGTCATCGATTCCAAGATCCGGCGATCGGTGATCGGCCGTCACGTTCGGATCGAGCACGGCGCAGAGATCGACGAATGTGTCATCCTGGACGGAGTCAAGATTGGATCCAAGGCACGGCTTCGCCGCGTGATTGTCGATCGCTTCAACGTCATTCCGGACTCGACGGAAATCGGGTGGTTGTCCGAAGCGGATCGCAAAGGGTATCAGACGACCGATTCGGGGTTGGTCGTGCTTCCGCGCGGGCTGTCCGGCGGAAAACACGGCTTCAACACGCCCGTGTGTTCATAGGATCAGCCATGCAGCAGACGTCTTATCCCCGTATTCCCGGCTCGACCTATCGGATTCAATTCAACCGTACCTGCACGTTTCGCGACGTCGCGACGCTCATTCCCTACCTGCACGATCTCGGGATCACGGATCTCTATAGTTCGCCCTATTTCACCGCCGTTCCGGGGAGCATGCACGGGTATGACATTGTGGACCCCACCGCCCTCAATCCGGAAGTCGGAACGGAGGAGGACTACCGCGCGATGGTCGACGCGCTCCATCAGCACGGGATGGGGCAACTCTTGGACGTCGTTCCGAATCATATGGGCATCACCCGGCAGTTGAACGGATGGTGGCAGGATGTGCTCGAGAACGGGCCCAGCTCGGCCTACGCGTCGTTTTTCGATATCGATTGGGATCCGCTGAAGCCGGAGTTGCGAGACAAAGTACTTCTCCCGATCCTGGGCGACCAATACGGGGTGGTGCTGGAGAATCAGGAATTGACGGTCGTCTACGAGAACGGACGTTTCGTGATTCGCTATTACGACCATAGGCTGCCCGTGGCGCCGAAGCCGACCGTGCTGATTCTGGCGCATCGACTGCCGGATTTGATCGAGGAGGCGGGCACGAAGAGTCCCCAGGTGATGGAACTCGAGAGCATCATCACGGCGCTGAAGCATTTGCCGTCTCGACAGGATCGCGCGCCTGAGTTAGTCGCCGAACGGTATCGAGAGAAGGAAATCATCAAGCGCCGCCTGTCCGCGCTGGTCGACAGCAGCGCGGTGATCCGGATGTTTCTGGATGAGAACGTCCGCTTGATCAATGGCAGGAAGGGCGATCCTGGAAGCTTCGATCTGCTGGACGCCGTGCTGAACGACCAGGCCTACCGATTGGCCTATTGGCGGGTGGCGGCGGAAGAGATCAACTATCGCCGGTTTTTCGACATCAATGAACTGGCGGCCATCAGGATGGAGGATCCGATGGTGTTCGAGGCGACGCACCAGCTTCTGCTGAGATTGGTGAAGGAAGGGTCTGTCACAGGGCTTCGCATCGATCATGTGGACGGCCTCTACGATCCGGCCGATTATCTCAAGAAACTGCAACAGTGGGCGAAGAAAGAGCTGCCGGCTGTTTCCCATGAAGAAGACAGACCGTTGTATCTGCTGGTCGAAAAGATACTTGGGGTCAACGAAGAGCTGCCGGCGAATTGGCCGGTCTTCGGCACGACCGGCTACGAGTTTCTCGCCTGGCTGAACGCGATCTTCGTGGACCGCGCGAACGAACGGGCGTTCGATACCGTTTACGCGCGGTGTACCGGAAAGCACGAAGCGTTTGAGGAGCTGACCTATCGCTGCAAACAGCTCATCATGCAGGCCTCGATGGCCAGCGAACTGAGCGTGCTCGGTCATCAATTGAATCGTCTGTCGGAACGGGATCGGCGGTCGCGGGACTACACACTCAACAGTTTGACCCATGCCATTCAGGAAATCATCGCCTGCTTTCCGGTCTATCGCACCTACATCACCGCGAAGGCCGAAGGGGTCCTCGATCGAGACCGGATGTTTCTCTGGCAAGCGGTGAGCCATGCCAAGCGTCGGAACCCCGCCCTCAGCGGATTGGTCTTTGATTTCGTGCGGGATTTGCTGTTGGACTCCTTCGTCCCCGGCGAACTCCATCGCGAGGAGCGGCTGAAGTTCGTCACGAAATTCCAGCAGACGACCAGTCCCGTCACAGCCAAAGGCATCGAGGACACGGCCTTCTATCGGTACCACCGGTTTCTCTCGCTGAACGAGGTCGGTTCAGACCCGCAGCAATTCGGCATCGCGCCGTCGCTCGTGCACCATCAACTGAAAACACGGCGGGAGCATTGGCCGTCCGCGCTCTCGACGACCTCCACGCACGATACGAAACGGAGCGAGGATGTCCGGGCGCGGCTCAACGTCATTTCGGAGATTCCCCAAGAGTGGAAAGAGCACGTGACTCGGTGGCAAAAGCTGAACCGGCGGCTGAAGACGAACGTAGGCGGCGAAGCGATTCCAGGACGCAACGAAGAGTATCTCCTGTATCAGACCTTGATGGGGGCGTGGCCGCTCGACACGATGGATGAGGACGGACATGCCCGTTTCGTCGGCCGCATACAGGCCTATATGAACAAGGCGGTCAAGGAGGCCAAAGAATATTCCAGCTGGATCAGCCCTGACGCAGAGTATGAGGAGGGGCTCAAGCAGTTCGTCGACCGGATGCTGGACCGGTCGACGTCGAATCCGTTTCTTGAAGATTTTCTCCCCTTTCAAGCGCGAGTGGCTCAGTACGGGCTCTACAATTCGTTGTCGCAACTGCTGCTGAAGATTGCGGCTCCCGGAGTGCCCGACTTCTATCAAGGCACCGAACTGTGGGATTTCAGCCTGGTCGACCCGGACAATCGGCGGCCGGTCGATTTCGAGAAACGGGCCTCACTGCTGGCGGACTTGAGTCACGATTCGACGGCGGCGCCGGACCGGGCCGCCTTCCTTCAAGACCTGTTTGCGCATCGTGTCGACGGCCGCATCAAGCTGTATTTGACGGCAGAGGCCTTGCGATACCGCCGGGACCATCGCGCCCTATTCCATTCGGGAGAATATGTGCCCCTCGAGGGGCGAGGCAGGCGGCGCGAGCACCTCTTTGCCTTTGCCCGCATTCATGACGAGGAATCATTGGTCGCCCTCGTCCCGCGCTTGCTGACCAAAGTGATTGTCGACGTCCGGACCGATCCGCCGCCGGCCGATGTGTGGACAGACACATGGCTCACCATGCCGGCTTGGCGGGAAGGCACGAAGTTTCGCCACATTTTTACGGGACGGGTGTTCAGCACGGTGACGATCGAGGATCGCCAAGTATTGCCGGTGGGAGAGATTCTCAAGCATGTGCCCGTCGCTTGGCTCGAAAGGGTGGGATAAGGATGCAATGCGTCGACGATCAGGACGGCAGGCGGTGGCTCGGCGGGGAGGCCCATGTTCGTCTCTACAACGGTAGGCCGCGCACGTTGTCTCTGAGGCGGCTGATCCCCGAGAGTCTGCTGCTGTTGGCCGGTATCGGGCTCGGCAGTCTTGGTACGGCCGGTGTGATGAAGCGAGAAGCTGGGAAAGAGAGCGATCCAATCGGCGATTCCGGAGCGAATCGATCGAGGGAAAGGAGCGTCACGATGGAACAGGAACGGACGAATGACAGGCCGGGGCGGGATGGAGGAGTCGATGGGATGGGTGTCGGGACGATCTTGGCGGCGTTCGGATTCGGCCTCCTGGCCGGTGCCGTGGTGACGCTGTTGACCGCGCCGGAATCGGGCACCTCGGTTCGCAATCGGTTGAAGAGAGGCATGGAGACGGCCAAGAATGAACTGGACGAAGTGGTGGGAGGGGCCAAGGAGGACTGGGAAACGGTGGGCAGCGACGTCCGTGAGGCGGTGAAGCGGACGGCGACCAGGGTCAAGGAGGCAGCCGAGATCACAAAGGACGCACTGGCCTCCGGCGATGCGACCGATCGGAGAACGCCATGAATCGGCGCACGGCCGGATCAGTTGAAGAACGGGTGAGCCGATCCATGGAAGGAGCGACGGAAAACCGCACAACGACACCATCGATGCCCGCGACCCCGTCGTCCATCGTCATCGAGCGGGTGCAGCCGGAGATCGACGGCGGCCGCTGGCCGGTCAAACGCGAGATCGGCGATCGATTGGAGGTCACCGCCGATATTTTCAAGGAAGGTCACGACGTCCTGACGGCTGTGCTTCGCTATCGGAGGGTCAACGAGACGTCATGGCATGAAGCGGCTATGGCGCATGTTAATAACGATCGATGGGCCGGGCACTTCGATCTCCATGACAACACACGATATCTGTACACGATCGGGGCATTCACCAACACCTTCGAGTCCTGGCGCCAGGAGGCGACCAAGAAATCTGAGGCCGGGGAACGCATCGACAGTGAGTTCCTGGAGGGGCGTGCGCTGGTTGAGCGGGCGGCCAAACGGGCGGCAGGGCCGGACAAGGCCAGACTGGAGGAATTTCTGAGCCGATGGCGGCCCTCGGACGCCCAGGAGATCCAGCTGAGCGTCGCGCTCAACGAGGAACTTTCCCAACTCGTCGAGCGCCACCAGGAACGTCACGCCTGGACCCTGTACGATCGGGAGCTTGAGCTGGTGGTCGACCGTGTTCGCGCCCGATACGGAGCCTGGTACGAAATCTTCCCTCGCTCACAGGGGGCGACTTCGGGGAGAGGCTCGACCTTCAAGGAATGCGAAACACGATTGCCGGCGATCAAGGCCATGGGGTTCGACGTGCTCTATTTGACGCCCATCCATCCCATCGGCCGGACCAACAGGAAAGGGAAAAACAACGCGCTCACGCCGACGCCGGCCGATCCCGGCAGTCCCTATGCGATCGGGAATGAACAGGGCGGTCACGATGCCGTGGAGCCGAGTCTGGGCACGATCGAAGACTTCGATCGGTTTGAAAAGGCCGTGCGATCGCATGGAATGGAACTCGCGCTGGATTTCGCCATCAATTGCTCGCCCGACCATCCCTATGTCACGCAGCATCCGGAGTGGTTCGCCCATCGTCCGGACGGCACGATCAAGTATGCCGAAAATCCGCCCAAGAAATATCAGGACATCTACAATCTCGATTTTTTCTGCGAAGACTGGCGCGGGCTGTGGCATGAAATGAAGCGGGTGATCCTGTTTTGGGCGGATCATGGCGTGAAGATCTTCCGCGTCGACAATCCGCACACGAAACCGGTGGCCTTTTGGGGGTGGCTGATCCGCGAGGTCCAGGACCGTCATCCGGACGCGATCTTTTTGTCCGAGGCGTTTACGCGGCCCAAGATGATGAAAGCGCTCGCCAAGGCCGGTTTTACGCAATCGTATACCTACTTCACCTGGCGGAACTTCAAACAAGAATTGACGGACTACATGACGGAGTTGTCGCGGAGTGAGATGAGGGAGTATTTCCGTCCGAACTTCTTCACCAACACGCCGGATATCCTCCCGGAAATCTTGCAACACGGAGGAAGGCCGGCCTTTCAGTTCCGGCTGGTTCTGGCCGCGACACTGTCGCCATCTTACGGCATCTACAGCGGGTACGAGTTGTGTGAAAACCGGGCGCTGGCGGGCAAAGAAGAATATCTCGACTCGGAGAAGTACGAGATCAAGGTCCGGGACTGGAACAGCCCCGGGCACCTTACCGATTACGTCACCACGATCAATCGAATCAGGAGGGACAACCCCGCCCTCCATGAATTGGACAACCTCGAATTCTATGAGGCCGACAACCAGCATGTGCTCTTCTACGGCAAGCGGACATTTGATGGACGCAATACCGTGCTCGTGGCGGTCAATCTGAATCCGTTCCAGGTGCAGGAGGCGAGGGTCCGGATTCCGATCGCCTCGCTGGGCATCAAGGTCGATGAGATGTACCAGCTGCACAACTTGATCACGGACCGGCGGGATCTGGTGAAGGGCGAAGCCTATACGGTGCGATTGGATCCGCTGGTCGAGCCGGCCGCGATCTATGCCGTGCGGCGCTGGACGCATCGGGAGCAGCAGTTCGATTATTTCTTCTGAGCAAGAGTCAAGAATGATGACGCAAGCCGCGCAACACAGATGGATCGAGCAGGCCATGACCGCGTTGAATGGAGCGGGGAGGCGGTCACTGATCGAGTTTCTCCAACGTCAGCGATGGTTCGGCGGCAAGGGGAAACCCTTGGCCGACGCGCGGATTTCCGACGCGATCAACCTGCCCGGTGACGCCACTTCCCGGATGTTGGCGATTGTGCTGGTCGAGTATCGAGGCGGCGTGCGAGAACGGTATGCGATGCCGTTGACGGTCAGGCCGAGATCGAGCCGGGATGATGCCGGAGCCCTGGTCGAGCTGACAGAATCCTCTGCTCATGAATGGGTATGCGACGCAACCGGCGATTCGGAAACATGGACCAGCCTCTACGACATCGTGGCACAGGGGAAGGAACTGTCAGGGCAGGTCGGATGCGTGATGGGCGGGGCCATATCGAAGGAACGGGGGGAATTAGCAAAGCCCGTGCGGGAGGCCACGGTGCTTTCTGCTGAGCAGAGCAACACGTCGGTGATGTTCGACCGGCGGGTGATCTTGAAATTGATCCGTAGATTGGACGCAGGGGTGAATCCCGACAGTGAGGTGTTGGAATTTCTGTCGACGCACACTGCATGTCGGGATGTGCCGGCTCTCCTGGGCGTGATGATGTATGACGACGGCCACGGGAACGAGGCGCAGCCTGCCACCGTTGGGGTGCTCCAGCGATTCGTTCCGAACGGCGGCGATGGGTGGAGCTATACGGTAGCCCACCTCGAGTCTCTGTTGGACGAGGGCTGCAAGGAGGGGACTTCTCGATCCGGCGGAGCCGCGAAGTCGCTTGTGGAAACGGCCGGTCCGTATCTGGCGCAGGTCCGGCGGCTGGGTGAAATTACGGGAGGCCTGCATGTGGCGCTGGCCTCGAACAGAGAGCTTGACGCATTTCGTCCGGAGCCGATTACCGATCGTGATTGCGAAAGATGGCGGTCGGGAATGCAGCGGCATCTCTCGAACGTGTGCCGGGAGCTACGTAGTCTGCAGGCGGAGCAGACAATCTTCGCGGGGCTGACGGGCGACGAGGCGGGTGAATTGGAAACAGGTTGTTGGCAGCGGTTCGAAGATCTTCAAATCTTGTCGCGGGGGCGCACGGAAAAAATCCGCCATCACGGAGATTACCACCTCGGCCAGGTGCTCAAGACGACCGACGGCTTCGCGGTGATCGATTTCGAGGGAGAGCCTGCGCGGCCGCTTGAGGAGCGACGCGCCAAAGTCTGTCCCTTAAAGGATGTGGGCGGGATGATGCGCTCATTCAATTATGCGACTCACGCCGTGTTGAAACAGCGCCGGGAGGCGAGCTCAACGGATGTCGCGCTGATGACGGAATGGGAAGGAGCCGTTCGCGCCTCGTTTCTCGAGGGCTACCGCTCGGTCGCCAAACCGGGAGAAGCGGTCTTTTTACCGTCGACCTGGGAGGAGGCGCTCCAGGTCATTCGTGTGTACGAACTCGACAAGGCCCTCTATGAATTGCGGTACGAGTTGCGCAATAGACCGACGTGGTTGGCGATCCCGCTGCAAGGCATTCGCAGTCTCACACGGGAGCAGGTCTTGTGATGAAAGTAGCCCCTGGCCGATAAGCCGATCGGAGGCTACGGAGTGATTGGAGGCCCGTCATGGAGACGACAAGTCTAGACGGCGTATTTCGTTTCATCGGATGCAGCGAGATCCAGGAAATTCTCGGCAAGCAGGCCGAGGACGAACGCCAACTGGTGGAGTTGCTGGAAGAGGTCCCGCTCGACTCGGTGTATTTTCATACGCACAGCTATTTCCTCAGGACCCGCTTCATCGAGCGCGCCTATCCGAACGACTTCGCCGAGTGGGCAGGCGAGCAGGTGCGGGATCATGTGTTGGCCGAGCAGCTGTGCGTGGTGGATCCATTCGACTTTCCGAGCCTGGACGCGTTACGGGAGGAATTGATTTCGATGATCGACGGCCATTTGGCGGGCATGAGTACCGTGCCGCGCGTGGGATTCGGCACCCCCTTCTATTTCAGCCGGTCCCGCATCCTGGAAGTGCCCACGGGTCTTGAAGTCCGGACGCTTCGTGAATTCCGTGACACGATCTCCGAAGTCGATGTGAGCGCCATTTATTTTCACGTGTTCGAAGCGCATCTGCGGCTGCGGCGGGACGAGAACGATTTTTCCGCCTGGATCAGGGGAGCCCTGAAGTTGCCGGAGTTGGCCGACCGGATACAAGCATTGAATCCCTATCTAGGCAGTCTTGAACGACTGCGGTCGAGCCTCCTGACCATGTGCGACGACTACCTCGTCAAGTCCGAGCAGGCGAAAGGACAGGCAATCTGACATGCTGCGGGACGATCCGCTTTGGTATAAGGACGCCGTCTTTTATGAGATCCACGTCAAGGCCTTTGCCGACGGCAACGGGGACGGCATCGGCGACTTTCCCGGCCTGATCGGCAAGTTGGATTATCTCCAGTGGCTCGGGGTGGACTGTTTGTGGCTGCTGCCATTTTATCCGTCACCGCTGCGGGACGATGGCTATGATGTGGCGGATTTTCAGAGTGTCGCCGAGAAATACGGCACGACCGACGACGTGCGGCGATTTCTGGATGAAGCGCACCGGCGAGGGATGCGGGTCATCGTCGATTTGGTGCTGAACCACACGTCCGATCAGCATCCGTGGTTTCAAGAAGCGCGGAGAGCTCCGCAATCGCCCAAGCGCGGGTTCTATGTCTGGAGCGACAACGACCGGAAGTACGAGAAGGCGCGGATCATCTTCATCGATACGGAAAAGTCCAACTGGACCTGGGATCCGGAGGCCAAAGCCTTCTACTGGCACCGGTTTTTCAGCCATCAGCCGGATTTGAATTACGACAACCCGGAGGTCCGCCGGGCCATGTTGGATACGATGGCGTTTTGGCTCGAGCAAGGGTTGGACGGGTTCCGTTGCGACGCCGTCCCGTATCTACTCGAGCGCGAAGGCACGATCTGCGAGAACCTGCCGGAGACGCACGACTATTTGAAGGAAATCCGCCGCCGCATCGACGAAACCTACAAGGGGCGCATCCTCTTGGCCGAGGCGAATCAATGGCCGTCGGATGTGCGGCCCTATTTCGGCGACGGCGACGAATTTCATATGGCCTTCCATTTTCCGTTGATGCCGCGGCTGTATATGGGCGTACGGAGCGAAACACGCGATCCCATCATCGACATGTTTACCCATACGCCGGAGATCCCGGTGAATTGCCAATGGTGCCTGTTTCTCCGCAACCACGACGAGCTGACGCTCGAGATGTGTTCCGGCGAAGAGCGGGATTACATGTACTACACCTACGCGCGCGATCCGAAGATGCGGCGGAACATCGGCATTGCGCGGCGGCTCGCGCCGCTGCTGGACAACGACCGGCGTAAAATCGAGTTGCTCAACAGCCTGGTTTTCACCATGCCGGGCAGCCCGATCATTTATTACGGAGACGAGATCGGCATGGGAGACAATATTCAATTGAAAGACCGTGACGGGGTCAGAACACCCATGCAATGGACGATGGACCGAAATGCGGGATTTTCGGCGTGCGATCCGTCCCATCTCTATTTGCCTGTCGTCGCGGACCCGGTCTTCGGCTACCAATCGATCAACGTCGAGTCGCAAAAAGAGATGCCGCATTCGCTGTTGCACTGGATGAAACGGATGATCTCGGTGCGCAAGCGCTATCCGGCCTTCGGCCGGGGGACCATCACGTTTCTCCGTCCGGCCAACGGCAAGGTCTTGGCCTACCTGCGGCGCCATGAGGGGGCCGTGCTGCTGCTTGTCCATAATCTGGCTGAGTCGGCGCAATCGGTCGAATTGGATCTGAAGGAATTCGCCGGATCGACGCCGATCGAACTGTTGGGTGAATCACGATTTCCCACGGTGACGCCGCATCCCTATGTCCTGACGCTGGCGCCCTATGGATACTACTGGCTCGATATTGCGCCCGAGCATGCGATGGTCGAGCCATACGGGATCGAAGAAACAGCCTTGTAGAGCGGGGTGGCTTGCGCCGGCTGTGGTGTGCGGCCGGAGGGGAAAGGAACGGGGCCGATGATCAAGGAACTGGAACAGTATCGCGAGGTGGCGCCGAAAGGCACCATCGACTTTCTCGAGCGCTTGAGCGAGCTGGTGCAGGGGAAGCGGTTTCTCCATATCAACACGGTGCGGTACGGCGGGGGCATGGTGGATATCTTGCGCCGTCTCGTGCCGGTCATGAAGGCGATGGGGATTGAGGCGCGCTGGGAAGTGATCGCGGGCACGCAGGAATTTACCGATGTGACGCGCCGGATCGCCGACGGATTGCAGGGACGGCCGGAGACCATTACCGACGAGATGTATCAGATCTACCTGGATGTGACGGCCAGGAACGCCAAGTCGCTGGATCTCGACGCGGATTTGGTGTTCGTGCACGATCCGCAACCGGCCGCACTCATCGACCATCGAAAAGGCGGGAAGTGGGCGTGGCGCTGTCACCTCGATGTCGGCCAGCCTCATCGCTCGGTCTGGAGTTTATTCCGCCGACATGTGCTGAAATACGACGCCGCGGTGTTCTCGCTTCCGCGGTTTGCCCAGCGGCTGCCGATCCCAAAATTTCTGATCTATCCCTCGATCGACCCGCTGACCGAGAAGAACCGCGAACTGTCGCGTGCCGAAATCGGGGCGGTGCTGGATCGGTTTGGGATCGCCAAGGGAAAGCCGATGCTCCTGCAGGTGGCGCGCTTCGACCGATTCAAGGACCAGCTCGGCACCATGCGCGCCTATCGCATAGCCAAGAAACACCATCCCTGCCAGCTCGTCTTGGCGGGGAGCGGCGTCTTGCACGATCCTGAAGGCGAAGCGGTGTTGGCGGAAGTCCAGCAGGCGGCGGGGAATGATCCGGACATCCACATTCTACAGCTACCGCCCGAGGCCGACCGAGAAATGAACGCACTCCAGCGGGGCGCTTCGATCGTCATCCAAAAGGCGCTGAAGGAAGGATTCGGTGTCTCGGTGTCGGAAGCCATGTGGAAGGGGAAACCCGTCATCGGTGGGACGGCCGGCGGTGTCTCCGCCCAGATCGTGGATCAAGCGACCGGCTTCATCGTCCATTCCGCCGAGGGCGCGGCCTTTCGCATCCGCTATCTCTTGAGCAACCCCAGCGCCATGAGCCGAATGGGCGCGCTCGCGAAGGAACATGTCAGGCGAAACTTTCTTATCACCAGGCATCTGAGCGACTACCTAACGATGTTGAAGCTCCTGTGCGCCGAGTAGGTCGCGTTCGTCGACCGTGCGGCGCCGGTCGATATCGATCGTCCAGCCATCGTCAAACTCACTGAGGAATGAGACATGGGAGAATGGCATATTCCCGACCCGGTCCGCGAACGGCTGGAGGGGGCCGAACCGGCCGATATCCTCCTCGGTCTCGTCACCTTTAACGACGGCGCGACCGCCCCTGGCCTCACCCGTACGCTGGCGGAGGGAATCACCCGGGCGTTCCCTCAACGGCGCGTGATCGTCGTCAACTGCGATGCCGGTTCTCAGGATGGGACGCCGCAGTCTATCCAGGAGAAACTTGAGCCCGAGATGCAGTACTGGGCGTTCCGCCATCCGGTCCTCGGCGCCTCGCTCAAGGTGACATCGGAATCCGGCGTCCCGGGCCGGGAGGAGGCCGTTCGGATTCTTGCCGTTCTCGCGGAGAAGCTGAAGGTGAGCGCGTGCCTGGTCGTCGACGGTAATTTGAAATCGTCGGAGCCGACCTGGCCGCAGGTGCTGGTCGAACCCATCCTCGATAAAGGCGTGGACTGCGTGCTCCCGTGGTTCCGGAGGAATCGTTATGAAGGAACCTTGACGAATACACTGCTGGCTCCTCTGACCGGCGCGCTCTATGGAAAGCGCGTTCCATACCATTTGGGCGGTGCATACGCGTTTTCCGGTCGATTCATACGGTCCATCCTCCTGCTGCAGCCCTGGGATGAGGGAATCGCACTGTACGGGTTTGACGGGTGGGTGACGACGCTTGCCGTGGCGGAACAGGTCGATGTGTACCGGGCTGGATTAGGGCCGCGGGTCCAACAGGGCAAGCCGATGGGAGATCTCTCCTCGGTGGTCGCTCAAGCGGTCGGCTGCGTGTTTCATTTGATGGAACGCTATCAGGAGCGATGGGAATCCGTTACCAGCTCGGTGGCTGTTCCGACCGTCGGGACCCCGGCCGGCTTGGGAGCAGAGCCGGGCTCCATCAACGTCCACCGGATGGTGGCGGGATTTCGTCAGGGGTTGCGGGATCTGCTCCCCCTGTGGCAGCTCATCCTGTCGGCCGAGACGTTTCAGCAGGTCCTGGAGCTTGGCGTTGAAGACACGGACACCTTCCGGTTTCCTGCAAACCTGTGGGTGCAAGTCGTCTATGACTTTGCGCTGGCGTATCACGACCGCCTGTTGCACCGCGAGCATCTCCTCAAGGCGTTGACGCCCCTGTATCTCGGATATATCGCGTCGTTCGTGATCGGGACGCGTACCCAGGGCGTCGAGTATGTCGAGCGGGAACTTGCGCGTCTGAATGATCACTTCGAGACGATGAAACCATATTTGGTTCAGCGATGGAGGTGGAGCGATGAGTAATGTGTGGGGCGATGCCATGATGGAAGCCTTTCGCGACATGATGAAGCGGATGGCCCTGCTGCTGCCCAAGCTGCTCGCGCTGATCAGCTTCGTTCTTTTGGGCCTTGTCGTCGGTTTTGTGGTCAAGGCGATTCTGGTACGGGTGCTCAAGGCCGTGCGGTTCGATGTGTTTGTGGAACGGTGGGGATTGCAAGCAACGCTGGCCAAGGCCGGATTCAAGCAGCCGCTGTCGCAGATTATCGGCCGGGCGGCCTTCTGGACGGTGTTCGTCATCTTTGCGATTATGGGAGTGGATGCCCTCGACCTTCCGGCGACCGCCGGTTTGATGGGACAACTCGTGGGATTCGTCCCGAGCGTCATCACCGCCGGGCTGTTGCTCCTCGTGGGAATCCTCCTGTCGAACTTTTTTGCCGAGGCGGCGTTGATCGCCGCGGTCAATGCCCAGATTCAGGAGGCCAGGCTGATCGGCGGTCTCGTCCGGTGGGGCATTCTCTTGTTCACGGCGGCCATGGTGCTGACACAGCTTGGCATCGCGAAGGAGGTTGTCGTGGCGGCGTTCTCCATCCTCTTCGGAGGGGTCGTCTTGGCCGTTTCAATCTCGGTGGGGCTCGGCGGGCGGAACATTGCGCGGGATATGCTCCAACGGCGCTGGCGAAAGGACAAGGAGGAGCGGGACGAAATGGCGCATTTGTAACGCACTTGTGTCACATCAGTGAGACGATGACGGCTTCATCCGGTTGCAGATCCAGCCGGCCCGGTGTCCAAGGCCGGCGATCGTCGATCGGCTCATGTGTGGAGAGCAGCAGCCGGCCCTCGCGCGCCGCCCCGGAAACAGAACAGGCGGTTCGACGAGAAGCGAAGTTCACGGCAACAAGGATGTCTTGATCCGGGGCGGGCGATCGCTCACTCGTTCTGGCGAACACCAGGCAGTTCTGATCCGTCGATTCGAGGGGAAGATAGGATCCGTGCGCAAGGGCCGGGGTCGCTTTCCGTAAGCGGATCAAACGTCGATACAGATTAAGCAATGACAACGGATCATTCGATTCCCCTTCCACATTGATCGTGGCGGCGCTTTCGGAAACAGGCAGCCAGGGTCGTACCGTCGTAAATCCAGCTTGCAGCGATCCATCCCACTGCATCGGCGTGCGCGCCGGGTCGCGCCCGATACGAAAAGGCCAAAACCGTTTTGTGTAGGGGGCCCGCAAGTCGCGATAGCGCAACGCGCCGTTCCGCATGCCGAGTTCTTCTCCATAATAGAGGAAGGGTGTTCCTCGCAGCGTGAACAGCAGGACCGCAGCGGCTCGGGCGCGTCGGTCGGCATCCCCGTCATGGCCGTAGCGGTCGATGTGTCGTGACTGATCGTGATTGCTGAAGACGATGGAAGGCCAGTCGCCGGCTGGAACCGCCCGCTCCCCGTCCGCGATGAGGTCTCGGAAACGATCGGCGCGCCAGGGCGACTTGAGCAACCGGAAATCGAACACCATATGGAGTTCGTCCGATCCGCTGCCGTAGAACGCTGCCGGACCGCCCGGTGTGTCAGCGGACGCTTCGCCCACCAGTACCACGTCGGGATAGGCGGACATCATGGAGCGGAGTTCACGCATCACCTCGTGGGCCAGCGGCTGATCGCGATCGTAACGATGAATCTGTCTCGTATAGCCGCGCCAGCCCCATTGCAAGGGGTTGTCCGGCCATCGGATATCTTTGCCGAGCCAATTGATCGCGTCGAGCCGAAAGCCCTGCACACCGCGGTTGATCCAGAACCGAACGACCTCGAACATCTTGGCGCGGAGGGATGGATTGTGCCAATTCAAATCCGGCTGGCTGGCCAGGAACGAATGCAGGTAATACTGTCCGGAGGATGGATCCCATGTCCATGATGAGCCGCCGAATCGCGCATTCCAATTGCTCGGGCGGCGTCCGAATCCCTTGCCGTCCGCCCAGTAGTACCAGTCTCGTTCAAGTGAAGATCGCGACGCGCGGGCTTTCTGAAACCATGGATGCCGGTCTGATGTGTGGTTCAGAACCAGGTCCATGATGATCCTGATCCCCCGTTGTCCGGCCTCCTTCACCAGGCGGTCGAAGTCGGCCAGTGAGCCGAAGCGGGCATCGACATCGCCGTAGTCCGCCACGTCGTAACCGAAGTCTTCCATCGGAGAAGGGTAGATCGGCGATAGCCAAATGGCGTCGATGCCGAGTGAATCCTCGGTGCCGTCGTTCAGATAGTCGAGTCGGGAAATAATTCCGTGAAGATCTCCGATCCCGTCTCCGTTGGAATCTTGAAAGCTCCAAGGATAAATTTGGTAGACGACGGCGCTTTGCCACCAGGGCGCATAGGCGGTCATAGAGGTATTTCGAATCGGGACAACGGCCGGACGGGACAGTATAAGCAGATCTCGTGAAATTACAAGGAGAGTACGGTATCGGCATCACCGCGCTGTCTTGAGGAGGGCCCACGTTCGAGGCCCGACAATGCCGTCCGGCTCAAGGCCGTGTTTCCGTTGGAACCGAGCCACTGCGATGTCCGTTTCCGGGCCATAATGGCCGTCGACGGGGATACGATGGCCTGTGCGGCGCAAGGCTCGCTGGATGGTGAAGACATCCGGTCCCTTGAGAGGTGGGTGTTGGAGCCGGAGTTGCCGCACGGGCTTGGCCGCCGATACGGGTTGAAGGAGCGCTTTGTAGGTGGCCGGACCGACGATGCCGGTGGCCGGTACTCCATGGACCCGTTGAAACGCACGGACTGCGGCCGCAGTGGAGCGACCATAGATGCCGTCCACGCGAATAGGGAGTTCGTGGCGGCGCAAGAGCCGTTGCACCCGCTCGACCTGGGTGCCCCGGCGATGCGGGGCCGTCAGTTCTAAGAAGTCGTATGATCCCTTCATGATCGACGACGGTTTCGACGGGATGGGATCGGCTGGTGATTGTCGTGCGACGATTCCAGCCGTGAGTCGATTGCGAGGTTCGGTCGATGGAGGTCGGTTCGATGTATTGGGCAACGCAGCCATCTGTTGCCGGAGCGACTCGTTCTCTCGATCCTTCGCCTCGGCTTCCTGCTGCAATGAGAGTTGCGTGGTCCGCAAGTCCGTGAGTTTCTGGTTGAGGCTCTCCTTGTCGTCCAACGCATCGTTCAGTTCGGAACGAAGTTCTTCAATCTGACCATGCAACGACGGCGGCCAGTAATCACAACCGGCCAGACTCAGTATCCCCAGAGACACGAGACCGCCTGTGATGACGCCCGTCAGCGGTTGAAGGAGTGTGGTATGTGCCATAGAAACGATCTCCTTTCCACGATGAACTTTGCACGAATCATCCGGATTCTCTCCATTGGCTACGGCGGTCTATTCGGTCTCGCCCACATTCTTCATGAACACTTCTGCTGAATCGTCCGTCTCCGCGCCGGGGCTGATCCGCTGCTCTGGAGGGAGGGGCGGCGGAGTGGCGAGTTTTGCGCTTCCTGTGTCGTGTCGTCAGGAAGAAGGTTCCGAAAACTCGAAACCTGGAACTCGAAACCCGGAGTTGAAAAGTCCCGTGTCATCTCTCCAGTCATCATCTGCAGACGGGACGGAGACTCGGTCATATTCAGGCCTGTCGAGGCCGGCGATGACCTCATGCTTCAGAATTGCGATCGCCTGGCGGATGAAGCGGACAGCGAGCCGCTCATCCTTTTCCAGAATCTCCGACGCTTTTCGTAACAGGATCGACGCCCGCTTGATCGACCGGCTCTTGGATTCCGACGGTCGATCAAGCGATAGATCGGTCGCGGACCGGGACGATTGTCTCGGCCCCATGGAAACCGCGTGCAGTGGCTGCTCGGCTCCTGTCGTCGTCGACCCGAGAACGGGTGAGGCGTCAGGCGTCGCTACACACCCTTTTTCCGCAAAGAGCCAGAATCCCATTGCGAGGACCGGTATGACGAGCAAGAATTTGCGGCACATGGAGATGGTGCAAGTCATCATGATGGCGATGTCCTTTCGTTGGCTTCACCAGCTTGCGGGTCGGACATCTCCGAATAGCCCGGCTGTGCCTCGACAAGCAGGTGCGATTCGAAGCTGTTTTTACACACAATGAGGGGACTCAACCATCGAATCGGTCTATTCCTCCTGCCGTGGGGCGACCATCGGTGTCTGCTTCTCCATCTGAAGAGCAACCAGAGACCGAAGGCCGCGATTGGCAGCCCAAATTCCATCATCGGACTCTCCCCTACTGTTAGGCCTGCGGAGTCGGCATGACACATAGGCCTGACCCCGTTTGATCCAGGATTTCCAGAAGATCCAGTTGGACCAGGAGATCCTTGCCTGCAAGACGATGGTTTGCGTCGAGGGTGACGCGATTTCGGTCCAATCCGGTGACAATCATGTGCACCAATGAACCGTCCATCGTCCGCACATCGAGTCCTAGACCGATCTGCGGCTGGACAGCTTGCGCTTGAAACCAGCCGCGGCTCACCCGGCAGGACAGTTCCGGCCGGTAAGGGCCGAAGGCCGAGTCTGCAGGAAGCTTTTCCGTTCTCGATTCCCCGACGCGCATGCCGATCACTAGCCGCTCGATACCCTGAATGACGGAGTGCGTGCCTACCGTGAAGATCATGGGGGCACTGGAGACTGTGGAGTCGATCAGGGTTCCGTCTTCGAGCCAAACCATAAAGTCGATGCGTACCGTGTCTCCCCAGTGGACGCGACAACTGGGGCCGTCGATTTCCGTGACGTCGGGGGAGTCGGTCCTCTGCTTATTCGTGTTCATGGGCCACCCTGTTTGTGTAGAAGAGCCATAGCCATTTAGAATTAGAGCAATGAGAGCCGATGATGATGCGCATCAATGACGGTCTTTCTTTCGGTTGTTCGCGAGGCGCAAGGGCGACATGGGGTAAAGACGGACCGGGATGTTGGCGAGACCCAGATCATCATCAACCACTGGATCCAGGTCATGTTTCACGGCATACTGTTGCAACTCACGCTTGGTGTGCCGGCCTAATTGCCGCTTGAGGCAGGCGAGCGAGAGCTGGACGGTTTCGACTGATTGACCGATCGACTGAGCAATTTGGTCGAGAGGGTATCCTCTGGCAACCAGCCTGAGCACAAATTCATCCGACGGCGACAACGCTCCCGTCTCATGCGAGCGGATCCGCTCCAGGTCATCGGACGATGTCGTGAATGCGGACGACAGATACTGACGATCCGACAGAACGGCGTCGACTGCCAGAGACAATTCTGCGGCGGCGCTGAATCGGTACAGGACGCCCGACGCTCCGGCAGCAAAAATGGATTGCGCGCCGTCTGCATGCCGCATTCCGGTCAGAGCTACGACTCGGCAGGGGGGATGTATGTCACGCACGCGCGGAATTGTTCTCAGACTGCTCGTCTGAAGGAGATCGAGCATGACGACGTCCGGCCGGAGGCGATCGACCGCCTGCAGGAGTTGGTCTTCTTCCGCGCCGACGGCATGAATATCAAAGCGAGCGCTCAAGCGTATCCGGTTGTCCTCAAGAATCAGCGGATGGAATCCGGCCAGCAACAGTGGCCTGCGCTCGAAAGAATCGGACATCCCGCATCTCCTCTTCCTTCCCAAGAACAAAAAACCTGGGCTATTCTTGCCCATGTCTCTGCCGACGGGGAACTAGGGGAACGCCTGGTTTGCTTTACGCACGATCCCTAGCCCCCATGATGCATGCGAGGTGGCCGATGCGTGGGATGAGGTTCAGGAGGAAACTAACCCGTGGGACACGGCATATTTGGTGAGGTCGGCGATGGTATGCAGTCCGAGTTGTTTTCCGATGCGCGTCTTATGAAATTCGACCGTCTTGACCGAAACGCAGAGGATCGATGCAATCTCTTTGAGCGATCGGCCCTCTGCGACCAGTTGCAGGACTTCTCGTTGGCGGAGCGTCAACTGTGTCTGTGCCGATCCCAGACCCTGCTTGCCCTGCAAGAGCGGATCCAGCACATCCTTGGCCAGCATGGGAGACAGGTAGGTCTGTCCGCGCAGGGCCGCCCGGATCGCCTGGATCAGTTCCGCGGCGCTCGCCCGCTTCAGCACATAGCCTGAGGCGCCAGCGCGAAAGGCTTCGGTGACGTAGGTCGGGTCACCGTGCATGCTGAGAAAGACGAGTTTGGCGTCGGGCGCGACACGCCGGAGTTGTTGTGCGGCATCGATGCCGTTGAGCAGCGGCATCGACAGATCCAGCAGAATGATGTCCGGTGCGAGCCGAGGGGCGACATCCAGCAACGCGCGCCCGTCCGCGACCGAACCGACGAGCTCGAACTCCGGTTCCAATACTTTCTGCAGCGCCTCGACAAACAGGGTATGGTCGTCCGCCAGAAGGATCCTCGCTTTCTTCATGGCGACTCCGTCGGCCACGGAAGACGTGCGATCACTTCCGTCCCTGTTCCCGGGGTCGAAGCCCACTCCAACGAACCGTTGAGCAGGCGTACCCGTTCCTGCATGCTGAGCATGCCGAGTCCCGCTTTGCGTCTCCTGACTTCCTCAAAATCCATCCCAATCCCGTCATCGGAAACGATCAACGCAAGGCCGTCGGTTGAAGCAGTCAGTTCGACGCTGACTTGCGAAGCTTTGGCATGCAGCCCCACATTTCCCAAACTTTCCTGGGCGATTCGATAGAGACATGTTGCAAGCCGCAGCGGGATGAGAACGGCCGCGCGCGGTTTCCTGAATCGCGCTTTGAGGCCGGTGCGCTTGACGAAGTCGTTGATATACCGCTGAAGCGCCACGACCAATCCAAGATCGTCCACCGTGGTTTGGTGAAATTGGTAGGCGAGCTGTCGGACATCGTCCGACAGCTCGCTCACATGCCGGCGAATCGTGCGGATCTGGCGGCGAATGCCTGACGGGGAATCCGGAAGGTTTCGGCTGAGCGAATCGAGTTGCAGACCGATGGCGCCGAGGCGTTGGTTCACGTCGTCATGGAGATCGCGTGAAATGCGGCGCCGTTCTTCATCCTGAATCGTGAGCAGCTTTCCGGCGAGGGTCCGAAGATCTTCCCGATACCGGTTTCCCTGCTCCCCTTCACGCTGCGATTCCGAGCCGTTCACGCCGGGGGACAGGGTCTTGTCGCAGGACTTCTCCATATCGTGACCTTGCAGTCACCATACTGCGACCGGACGGCTTACGCAACCCACCCCACCGGAATATCGTCGAAGGATGCGGACAGGGCCGATGGTCGCCAGAGTCCCGTGATAGAGGATCGCCGGGACGCGCTTGAGGGCCGCGCGTATGTGGACCTTCAGACGTGTTGTATTGAGCGGGCTAAGTGGGCTCGCGTACGGTCTTGTTGCGCAAGCTGGTCAGGAGCACCATGATGTCACCGGCCTCCAGGCGGCCGACGAGGTCAAGTTCCGAGAGCGTCAGCATCCGGTCGCCTCGATAGAGCCGCAGTAGCAGATCCGGCTTCAGATCGGCCGGCGTTTTTCCGATTTCATCAGGCCGAACGGCTCGTTCAGCCAAGCTGACATTGCCTCCCACAGTGAGCAGATCGTCGAGATACTGCACCATATGTCCCTGGTCCACGGCGGACGCCAGGATATAGCCGCCGAACGTGGCCGGCGAGACGATGGCATCGGCGCCGCCCTGCTTGAAGAGTTTCACGTTTTCCTCTTCTTTGGCGCTGACGATGATGCGAACCGTCGGGTTCAGGTGCCGGGCGGTCAACAGCGTCAAGGCGCTGGAATCGTCTCGACCCGCCGCAATGATGATAGCCTTGGCCTTGTCGATGACGGCGTCGCGCAGAACGGACTCCTGTGTGGCATCGGCCTGGAACCCGGCGATTCCGATGGAGCCGGCCAACCGCACCCGCTCTTCCAGTGTGTCGATGATGATCATCTGGTCGCTGCGCACGCCCCGGGCCATCAACTCTTTCGTCGTTGAGAGACCGGTATGGCCGAAGCCGCAGACGATGATGTGACGGTTCAAGGTCGCCTGAAGTTTCGCCATGCGGTATCCCTCCATATATTGCCGGATAATCAGTTGATAAGCCGTCCCCAGAAACAGAAACCAGACTCCCAGTCGGATCGGCGTGACAACGAGCGCATCCAGCAGGCGAGCGCTGGTGGAGACCGGAACGATGTCCCCATAGCCGACCGTCGTCACGGTGATCATGGTGAAATACACGACGTCCGAAAACGAGATCTCGCCGTCGTGCTGATCGCGCAGACCGTCGCGGTCCCACCAGAGGAGGCTCAGCACCAAACCGAAGAGTACAACGACCAACGAGAATCTGGTCGCTAGAATTCTGCGAGGAGACCAGGCATTCGGCGTGACGATGACCCGGTGGCTGCCTGAGTCGTTCCAGCTTCTCTTGGCGGTGCGGGATGCGTCTTGGCTCATAAGAACAGAAGTTCAGCGCTAGGTTGAGGACGACGGCTCCCGGTTCTCTGAGGAACGGTCGAGCCGTGCTTCCAGTTCGCGGATCCGTATGCCTTGCGATTCGACCGTCTCTTCCAGGGATCGTATGGTACGGCTCCGTCTAAATCGGCGCCCAAGGGAGGCGACAAAGGTCAGCACGATACCGATTCCTGCTGGAGCGAGAATGACCAGCACCAGGGACGTCTGGTACTCCCAGAGGAGCAATCGGACGGTCACCGTCTCGGTGTTCTGGAGGGCAAAGGCGGCGGTCAGCAAAGCCAGGATGAGCGAGAGAAACAGATAAGCCATCGCATGCCTCCGTCCTGTGAGGATCGATTCATCCCTGCGGTCACATCAGCCGGTAGGGAACGTCTCGCGAAGCACGATCTCGTCGGCTGAACCACGAGCATACTACTATAATGAGTTCTTCCCTGCGCGCCCACTCATGCGGCAGGCCGCGCAGGTGGATCCGGCGATGGTTGCCCGCCCACGCCGCCGCTCCGGATATGAATATCCCGCTGAGGAAACGGAATTTCGATGCCATGCTCTTTGAAGATGTTCCAGATCATGAAGTCGAGCTCACTCCGTAACACACCCGGGGTGGTGGAATACTGCCGGGTCCACACGCGCAGGATGAAATTGAGTGAGCTGTCCCCAAAATCATGAAGCAGCGCGTCCGCCTTCGGGTCCTTGAGCACGCCGGGATGTTGGCCGGCGACTTGGATCAGAAGCCGTCGGACAAGTTCCGGGTCTGATCGATACGACACCCCGACCTCAAAATTGAACCGCACGCTACGGTCTGTGTAGCTACAGTTGGTGACGCTGTTCGAAACGAACTCGGAATTGGGAACGATGATGGCGATGTTATCGTTGGTGACGACAGTCGTCGATCGCAACGAGATATTCACGACATCGCCGGTCACCGAACCGACTTCGATACGGTCGCCGACTTTGATGGGGCGTTCGATCAGAAGGATAAGCCCGCTGACCAGATTGTTGGTGATGTTTTGCAGTCCAAAGCCGATCCCGACGCCGAGGGCGCCGGCGACAATCGTCAGGGTGCTCAGGTCGATGCCGACCGACTGAAAAATGACGATCAATCCGATCGAGATGACGACATAACGGACAATCGAGCCGATCGCGATCCGCACGCCCAGATCGACAGTGCTCTGGGAAAGGAGCCGGGTAACGAGTAGCTGTTTCAGTAGGCCGCTGACCACAAACAACAGCAGCGTCAGAATGATCAGGGAGACCAAGGTCCAGATCGTGACGGGAGTATCGCCGGCGGAAAAGAGGGGGATGGCGAGCACCTCATTGATCCGGTTTAGGATTTGTCCGAGAAGTTCCACGCTACGCTCCTAGTCCGAGGGCAATATTCCGGTTCTCCGAGCGCCGTCACATAGCCCGCCTGTTGTCCCGGCATCGCCGTTACGATCGGTCGATCGCCCACACGACCGAGAAGAGCAGGAGATGTTGCTCACGGGCCAAGCCCGGCGTGCCGGGCGAGACGTCGCCTTGCTTGAAAAACCCGCCCCCGGATCCGGTCGATTCATCATAGCGATGTTCCATCCGCAGCAGCGCCGTCTGCCACGGGTGAGTCCACTTGTATTCGAGGGTCGTGGTCATGGCTCTCAGGAGCTGCTCGGAACCGGAAATGCGGCCGTTACGGTCCCAATAGAATTCAGGCCGCAGCGCTATGCTCCAGGGACCCTGCACATTCCATCGCGCATAGAAGGCGCCGGCGGTCCAGAAGGTGCGCGGGTGACCGGTCTGCTCGGCGGCGTTCTCGGTGCCGACATCATAGGCCAGGGCCAGGGTCCATGGGCCGTCCTTCCATTCGAGGATGCTGTCGGAAAAGAACCGCCAGAACTCGATAGCCGTGTTCGATTGATCCGGCCCATAGTACAGGTTCTGTGTCACCGTCACATGCGACGCCGGTGTCCATTGAAGCTGCGTCCCGTAACTGGGTTGATTATTGATGTGCGAGAGGTAATTGTACCCATTGATGACGTAGAACCCGGTCTGCCATGCCTCATCGACCCGATAGGTCGCGCCGAGGCCGAAGACGAAATACGGCGCGTTGTCGGCCATATAACTTCGCGTGTAGTTCAGGTTGTAGCGGGAATAGATGGATTGATAGCCGATGTAGCTGTTGAAGAGGCCTGCGGTAAGGGTTAAGCCGTTGCCGACCGGCGCCAGGTACGAGACATTGGCCCGTGAAAAGTGTTTCAGCTGTTCCGCATGGCCCACCGGTTTGTCGCGGCCCGGAACGGAAGGGGGGACAAGACCCTCCACGTCGTTTCCTTCTTGGAGACCGAACTCGACGCCCCACCGGGATTGGAGAGTCGCATCCTTTCTCACATAGCCGACTGCCATATTCAAGGCCGGTTCGTTGACGCTGGGAGTCGTGGTCTTGGATCGCCACAGACGATTGTCCGGGAAATTGAAATCGACGGCATGACTCAGATCGATGGCCCCTCCGTAGTGCCAGTCCGAGGCGGCGGGCTTCTCGGCAAGTCCTGGCGTTGGGTATAAGGCACCCGAAACGAGCGCCAGGCAGACAGTTGCACGCATAGTCCGGTGCGTCCTTCCAGATCGAGGATCGCCTGGTGGTCTGATGGTCGGCTCGGCAGTCTGTTCGGTGGCGAGTCGCCGGAGGTATCGGGGCCATCGATGCCACGGAGCGCCGGCGGCTGTACTCACGCGCGGTCGCCTTTTGCCGATTCCACTAGCGTGATCTTCAACTCCGGAGCCTCCACCAGATGAAAGGTTGCCGAGGCAAGGGCGACGCGACCGTTCGTGCTCTCGATTTCTTCGAGGATACGGGTGAAGAGCAGGTCTTTGGTCACGCGCCGTTTCTTGTAGTCCACGATATAGCGCAGCGTAAATTCCATCCGGTTGTCGTTGGCCACCAAGAACACTCGCGGGTCGAGCTCTGTAGGGTCTACGCGGTATTGGTGAATCAACTCCGTCCAGCTGTTCTTCGCTTGCGTTGAGTAGTCGCCGGTGAGGTCGGTCAACACCTTCTTGAAAATCGTTCTTGACAGGCGATAGTCACACCCGTACTTCGCCGGCACTGAAATTTCATCCCAGAGAAAGGGGAAGTCTCTGGAATAGTTGAAGACCGCCTCCTTAAAGACGAAACTGTTTGCCACCTTGACGATTCGGCCGATGTACAGATCGGCGTCTACCCATTGGCCGATTTCCATCATGGTCGTCCGCAACGTGCCGATATCGATGACGTCTCCCTTAATGCCACCGAGTTGAACTCGATCGCCGGTGTTGTAGAAATTACCGAATGAAATGGCCACCTACCCGGCGAGACTGGCGATGACCTCCTGAAGCGCGAAGGCAATGCCGGCGCTGGCCACCCCGAAGGCGACCGCCATTTTCCCCAGCCGATCGCTGAAGATCAGCGAGATGATGATGCCCGTGAAGTAGCCCAGGAAGGTGACCATCTTCCTGGCGCGATAGAGGTTGCCTGGCTCTTGGACGTAACGATTGAGGACGCCTCTCACGATCCGCACCAGCGCCATGACGACGAGGATTGCAGCTAATGTCGAGACCAGTTTGCCGACCATGGGATCGAACAGCCAGCTCTCAACGAACTGCTGAAAGGAGGCGGTCATGGCCTGGCCTCATCTCGCGAGGTGCTGTCGTCGCCTGGCTGGTTCGTCCATCTACTGAGCGGGGAGATCCGAAGGCCTGAGGGGCGATACGTCTTCGGTAAGTATTGATCGGGAATCGCCGTCTTGTTGCCGTCACGCAGTTGTGTGTAGTGCGGCGACATGATTTCCACGCCGGCCTCGTTGAACGTGTCTTGGATATTCTGATGCAGCTCCGCATAAATCGTTGCCATGAGGTTCGGTCGGTTGGTGTAGGCGTTGACTTCGTAAGTCACGTAGAAATCGTTCAAGCTGGTTTGCAGGACGAAGGGCTCAGGTTTCGCCAGAATATGCGTTGTCGCATGAGCCGATGCGATCAATAACTCATGGATTTTGCGCCACGGGGCGTCGTAGCCGATCGTCACACTGGTGTGGAGAATCAGTCCCTCGTTTTGCGCGCATGCGCTGAAATTGATGAGATGACTGGCGAGAACCATGGCATTGGGAATGGTGACATCGACATTCTTGATCGTACGGACGCGTGTGACCAGGAGCGTTTTCTCCACCACGTCGCCGGTGGTGTCGGCAATCTTGACGCGATCTCCGACTTGGAACGGCCGCATGTAGGTGAGGACCACGCCGGCGATAATGTTGCCGATTGCGGCAGCCGATCCCAATGAGATGAGAAGGCCCAAAAAGACGGAGATACCGCGAAAGCCTTCCGATTGGGAGCCGGGGATGTAGGGGAAAATCGCAATCGTGGTGAAGACGATGACGAGAAAGCGAACGATCTTGTAGGTCGGCATCGCCCATTCCTGATGGAACCCTGCGAACCTGATGGCTCCCTTGCCGATCCCCACAAAGACAAGCGAAATGACCTTGAGAATATAGCGGGCGACCACAATGATGATGGCGATCGACACGATGTTGGGGATATAGAATGCGAATGCCTCGCCGATAGCCCGCAGAGTGGTGAGGACGGCCTCGAGCAGTGTTATCGAAATGCCGCGCGTCCAAGGAAAGATGCCCAGTACGGTGGTGAGGTAGATGTAGAGCAGAATCAGGACCGCTCCGATTCGGATGGTCTTGGCGATGCCGGTGAGTGCGGCCATAATCTGGTCGGCCGAAAGGAGATCAACGCGTTGGATCTTGATCGGATGAATGACCGTGCCCCGCCAGCCTTCAATTTTGGCGTAGATCTTCGGGAAGGTCTTGTGAAAGAGCAGCAGAAGCCCGACGAGGATTGCGGTGTCGAGCAGGACCAGGCTTGCGTCGATCAGGATGGTGCGGGCCGTCACTTGTTCGTGGCTCTTGGCGAGCACATCTCGGATCTTTTGCGCGTAGGCTTTCGCCGTCTCGGATCGGGATTTACCGGTCGGCTGCGCATCCCGATCCGTCACCGTCATCACGACCATGTTGTCGTACAGGAGCTCGCTCGTCGTTTCTTGGTCGACGGCAGTGACCGGATAGATTTTTGCGAAGGGGTCATTGGACAACAGTGTAAGGCGTTCGGTGATGGCGCGTGCCCGTTCTTCGGGAGTAAAGGGACCGATTTTGTCATAGATGATAAAGAGTGTTTCATCGGCGAAGATGACCGGTGCGCCACTCGGCTGAGATTGCGGAGGACTCTGGCTCAAGGCGGGCGAGGTTGTTTGCGCATACAGCGCGTTCCCATCGAAGCATGGGGTGGCGAGCCCGACGACGACGGCCGTCAACAGCCACCCGTTCCTGGCGCGCGAGTTCGTCATTGCGGAGTCCTCCGACGTGATCAAGCCGATTCCGAGCCGCATTCTGGCACAAGGATAGGGCGTACGCCAGAATCAAAATGGGAGGGGCCTGCTGTTCCGGCTCGCTAAGGGTATTTGCTTGCGGAGGCCACAATGCTTCCGCATAATGAGGTCCTCATACCACTCAGATTAGAGTGGCTTCCGAAGGGGAAGGTCTCGATGGAATCCTTGAGCGTCGAAGCAGTCCTCGGCCTGACGGGGTTGGTCATTCTGGTCGGCCTCGCCGGGGAATTGATTTTTACGAGGACCGGCATCCCAGGCGTGCTCTTTCTCATGGGGTTCGGCGTGCTGTTGGGCCCGGTCTTTCACCTCGCGGAACCGACCGTGGTGATGAAACTGGCGCCCTATTTCGGCACCCTCGCGCTGCTCATCATTCTCTTCGACGGCGGTATCAACCTCCACATTATGAAGGTGGCCAAGGAAACGCCGCTGGCCCTGTTGTTCTCGTTGACCGTCTTCAGCGTCACCATCGTGTCCATCATGGGGTTCTATGTGTGGTGGATGAAGGGCACATGGCTGCACGGTCTGTTGCTCGGGACCATTTTAGGCGGTACAGCCGCCGCGATCATCATTCCCGTCACCTCAAAAATGTCCTCGCTCCGCGATTCGGCCAAAGTGCTGCTGAGTCTGGATACTGTGATTTCCGAAGTCTTCGTCGTGGTCTTGGCGTTGGCGCTGATGGGTATGATTCAGCAGTCGGGCGGTACCGGGGGTGTCATCCGGGAGATCTTCCATGCATTCTGGGATGCGATGATGCTGGCCGTGCTGGCCGGAGCCCTGTGGGCGCGGCTGCTCGCATGGCTCAAAGGCCAACGGCTGTCGTACATGCTCACGATGGCCGCGATCCTGGTGCTCTACTATGTTGCGGAGATGATCGGCGCGAACGGCGCCATCACGATCCTCCTCTTCGGGTTGGTCTTGAGCAATATGGAATTTCTGATCGGGCGGTTGGCCAAGCCCATCCGAGGCCTGATCGGCTACGAATTGGACCAGGCGAAGTTCGAACTGGACGAGTTTCTGAAGCGCATCAATGAAGAATTATCCTTTCTCGTTCGGACATTTTTCTATGTCCTCCTGGGCTTGATCCTGGATTTTTCCGCGCTCACCAGCAGTATTGCGGTGACGAGTTTGGGGTTCTTCGCCATCGTAGTCGTGGTGCGTGGGGTCGCCGCCGAAGCCTTTGGCCGCATGACCGACGCCTGGACCGGAAGCGAACGGTTCGTGGTCGCCGCGATGTTTCCCCGTGGCGTTGCCACGGCCGTCATGGCGTTCTTGCCGACAGCCTGGGGGATTCCCGATACCGAATTGTTTCCGATCTACGCGCTCACCGTGATCGCACTGGGCGTCGTCGGCATGACGATCCTCCTGGCCATTCATCAGCGGTGGTCGGCAACGGAAAAATCAGAAGAATCGCTCCCACAGCCCTCTTCGCCATGATCCTTCGTCGGGCACCATCTCATTCGATCGCTTGTTTCCTCCATGACGCTGGTTGAAACCATCACCATTCTCGTCTGCCTCTCGGCAGGATTCAGCTACCTGAATCACCGGTATATCCGGCTGCCGGTTACCATCGGGCTCATGGCGATTGCGCTGGGGATGTCGCTCGCGTTGGTGCTGCTGGGCAAGCTGGGAATCGGGATCGACGCCGAGGCGGAAAGTTTCGTCCGCAGTATCGACTTTGATGAGACGCTCTTGCATGGCATGCTAAGTTTCTTGCTCTTCGCCGGCGCGCTGCATGTCAATCTGGACGATCTGCTGGAAGAAAAATGGTTCATCGGCACACTGGCCTGTCTGGGCCTGTTGGTCTCGACCGCGATCGTGGGGGCACTGGTCTATTTCGCTCTTGGATGGATTGGCTACCCGATCCCGCTGATCGGCTGCCTCTTGTTCGGAGCCTTGATTTCGCCGACCGATCCGATCGCCGTGCTGAGTATCCTCAAGAAGGTCAGTGCGCCGAAACAACTGGAAATCAAGATTACAGGCGAATCGCTCTTCAACGACGGCGTGGGGGTGGCTCTGTTCTTGGTCTTGCTGAGCGTCGCTGAGACCGGACAAGCCGAGCCCGGTTCCGTGGCGTTGCTCTTTCTGCAAGAGGCGATCGGCGGCGCGCTGGTGGGGCTGGCGGCGGGGTATGGAGCCTACCGAATGCTGAAATCGATCGATCAGCATCATGTGGAGATTCTCATCACACTGGCCCTCGTGATGGGCGGCTACGCCCTGGCCGATGTGCTGCATACCTCCGGTCCCATCGCCGTCGTCGTGGCCGGCCTGTTGATCGGCAACCATGGGCGCCATCTGGGGATGTCTGACACCACCAGGGAGTATCTCGATACCTTCTGGGAATTGATCGATGAATTGCTGAACGCAATCCTCTTCGTGCTGATCGGGCTGGAAGTCTTGGCCTTGAGTTTCAAGTCGGAATACTTGATCGCCGGGCTGGTCGCAATTCCACTCGTGTTGCTGGCGCGCTTCGTCAGCGTGAGCCTGCCGGTGCAGGCGTTCCGTCTATTCCACGAATTGACCGACCGCGCCACCTTGATCCTTACCTGGGGCGGGTTGCGCGGGGGCATTTCCGTCGCCATGGCGCTGTCTCTTCCGCCGTCCTTCTTCCGCGACGTGGTCATCACCATGACCTACATCGTTGTGGTATTTTCGATCCTGGTGCAAGGGTTGACGATCGGGCGGATTCTTCTCCCGCCATCGCGCGGTACCACCGCGGGCTAAGCCGTGCATTTCTGAATGTCTTGTGCTCGGCCATAGACGGGCACGCGGGCATCACCACCGCCTGCTGAAGGGCGGCAAGGACGAGGAGGAAGAGTTGCCGGAATGCTCGGCACTTTTCCGATTCGTGACGATCGTGGCATCGATCCATTCGCCGCAGTTCACGCGGCCCACGACGCGGCGACGGACTTCTCAGCGATTTCCAACAGAAGAGAATCCGTGACGCTCGGCACCATGAGACCCCGGCATCGGGCGCAGGTTTCACGCTCGATCACGGCGGATCCGATGGCAGATCGGCGATGCTTCATGATGGCGGCGTCTCCCTTCTTTTTTCCTGCCGGTCTTTCTGCCGGGCACTGTGATCACGCGAGCGCATCATTCGCAGGCGTGGCCGGGCAGATCCAGGTCATCACTGTGCGATCCGGGCGTCATCATCAAGAAGAGCGATAGGCGATGTTCCCTCACACCGCACAGGCATAAGGTTGCAAGATAAATGGAGGTGTAGCGGCACACCACTAGGGAAAGACCTGGTGCGGAGAGCAATCGTTACCGGACGGAGCGAACTATGAGAAGTCCTCCTGGTCTGGTATAGGACCCGCGACATGCCGCGAATGACCCGCACGAGCATCCGCTGTGCTCGGATATCTTCAGGTGAGTTTTCAACTGCGAACTAGGTGAATGCCTAGTGTGCTCGGTGATTCCGGCAAGCTAGAGTCCTTTCATCTCACGCGCGGGTGCGATCGCGCACGGTCTGAGTATGGCGAGTCCGATCGGTCCGCACGTTCTTGCTTGCGCGCGCATGCATCCTGTCTTCATTCTCTGACCGAAAAGAGAGAGGAGGGTGGGTCATGAAGATCTCTGCATCCATATACGCTGCAATGACTCTTGCGACTCTGCTGCTCGGCGCCGCCTATTCGTCAGCGAACCCGTCGATGTTGCCGAAACATCCAGGCTATCCGATGGGAAAGGCGGACGATTCGGTCAAAGGGCAATCGTTGGCCAACGATCCCGGGCAGCGCAATGCAGTCGGGGATGGGGCATTGAAGGAAGCGGCAGTAGCGGATATCGATCACGTCCAGCAACGTCTCGACCACAACGAGCTCGACAAGCGGATCTTAGAGAAGCCCGGTGCGGGCCTGTTGCCGAAGGTCGATGGTCCGGATATCGTGATCGCGCCGCCTGTGAAACCGTCGACGAAGGCGGTCGTCGCGCCCAAATGACGGGCGTGAGAACCGGTGTGGACGAACAGCTGTGAGAGTCGAAGAAGGAAGCGGTCGGACATAACCTATGAAATAGATAGAAGGAGGTGTGGTAATGGAGATGGGTAAACAACGCCGGAACGCAATGATCGGGATCGCCGCTGTCGGTGTGCTGCTGACGACAGGGCTGTCCGCCTGTGAACAGAAACAGCCGATCGGTGAAGTCAAGAAGGAAGCACCTGCCGTCGCGGCCCCATCGGAACCTCCCACCGAGGTGGCGAAGCAAGAAATGCCTGTCGCCGAAACGGAGACGACGCTCATGGCGCCTGTGTCGTCAGCCGGTCGCGCGGCCAACGACGAAGGGGTGAGCCACGCAAAACAGGGACATTGGGATGTGGCGGAAGGCTACTTCAAGAAGGCCATTGAAGCTGATCCGAAATTGGCCGAAGCGCAATTCAACCTTGGGGTGGCGATGGACCAGCTGGGCAAGCACGATGAGGCCAGGGCTGCCTTCGAAAAGGCCACCCAACTTGCTCCGGAAAACACCAGGATCACGGAATCCCCGGTCCTGAAGAAACACACGAGCACCTGAGCGAGTACCCACCGGTGAGGCATGCCTCAGTGTCCGAGATCATGACCGTGTGAAGGTCGAAGGTCATGGATGCAGGGTCCGGTTTGTGGCGCATTTTCTCTGCTGCATTTGCAGGGAATGTTCCGGTTTTTCCCACATACGTTCGATCAGGCCGGATCAACCGGCAAGAGGCGCTGCTTGTTCGCGACTGTCTGATGAGAAGCCGCTGGTAAGTATCTTTTCTACCCATATCACGACGGGTCGCGGTGGTCTCGTCGCTCCAGCAACCGCTCAAGAGCTGTAACCCCGTGGGGAGATGGAGGGCCGATAGATGGCGGTCATGCACGTGATGGTCGTGACCCATGATACCGAACGACAGGCTCAGCTGAGCGAACTGCTGGGTGATAGGGGATATGAGCTGTCTATTCCTCAGGATCGGCAAACTCTCTTGTCGAGTATGAAGGAGGCAGCGCCCCACGTCCTCGTCTTGGATCTGTATGCGATGGATCCTACCGCAGCGGAGATTCTCCGGTCGGCACGGGTAGAAGGCTATAGAGGGAAAGTGGTTGTGCTGGCCAGCCCATCGACATCCGCCGCCCTTTCAGAGTGCTGGAAAATGGGGATAGATCAGGTCGTGGGCTGTATCCAGGTAACTGGCGGGGCGTTTGATCCTGGTCACGTCGAAGTTGCCATCCGGGCCTCGTGCGAAAAGGAAATCGTGCAGCGTGCCTGATGAAATAAGGAGCAAGGTACATGACGACAAAACTGACTCAATGGATGCTCCGCCGACAGTCTTTCATCCTGAGTGTAGCGTTCGGCCTTCTGCTAGCAGTGCCAGGGGGGCCGCTATTGGCTGAAGACATGCCGGACGCGAGTCCTCAAGGGGCGGGGCTCCAAGCAGCCAGCTGGGCGCTCACCATTCCGTACGGCGCGGTGAAATCCGCCCACGCAATCGGCGGCGGCATCGTGGGAAGTCTCGCGTGGGTGGTGACGGGGGGAAGTAATGATGTGGCAAAGTCCGTCTGGATCTCTTCTATGACCGGCGATTACGTGGTGCAGCCGCAGCATCTCACAGGGGAGAAGACTCTCAACTTCGTGGGCCGGTCGTCTGACGAACTTGCGTCATAACGTCCTATCCGCTACGAGATGGCCTGAGTCCCGTGACAATGCGGCGGTCGCCGCTGGTGCCGTTTCGGTAGCAGCGCGGTGATAGCCGCAGGCCAGCACGCGGGCGCAATGCGGACAGGTATCGTCGATTCGATTGAGCGCGCTCCAAGAAAGCCGATACTTGGTCACGTAGTGGTGGGCATCCATCCATTGGGTTTCCCCGCCTTCCGGATGAATCTCGTCGCAGAGGCACCCGCATCCGACACAGAACCGCACAGCTAGAGATGTGATGCGTATGGGCTGCGCGGGCTGCGATAACGGAAGAGACAGATGATAGCCCGACGATTCCGGATCACGGCGGAGCACAAGCCGTCCGTCCCGCGACATCCGGTCGACGGCGGAAAACACCTCGCCCCAGTCATGATGCAGAAGTTGCTGAACGATGCCGTCCAAGCTGCAGGGACCGGTTCTCACCAAGACATCCAGGATCGTATCTTCGAGATTGTAGGTCGGGGCTTTCATACGCCTTCCCTCCGGACGGGGTGAGGTGCTGGTGCAGTGTAGGCTGAAGTGGGGACCGGGGTAACTAGGGGATTTACTAGTGTGGGAAGGAGAAGCTACGAGCCTCTGTGGTCTTGTATGGTTTGCGGAAACGTCATAACCCAGTTCCCTGATCGTCGGGGTCGGCGCGTCTGCCGGCGGGTTGGAAGCCATGGAAGAGTTTTTCCGTCACATGCCGCCCAACAGCGGAAAGGCCTTCGTGGTCGTGTCGCATCAGCATGCAGGCCATGTCAGCGTTCTGCCGGGGCTGCTTGCTAAGTGTATGGCGATGCCGGTGGCAGAGGCGACAGTCTGGCTTACAGTAGAACCGGATCATGGCTGTCTGTCGCCTGGCAGGTGTGATCTGGCCATACGCCATGGAGAACCGCTCGATCTGGACTCCACGGCCGCTCTGATCAAGCTTGCGATCGCCGAAGGCCTGGCGAGGGGGGGGGAGTCCAGTTTCCTCTAGTCCTCACTAGGACTAGGTTCCTCTTGCTCCGAATCTAGGTACGTTCCTAGTTCTCTTGCGGCTGCCGAACCCGTACATCTTTGGTATTGATTGATGGGGCGCCTCAATCCGATTCCCTGCGTTGGGGGGGCTTGATCGAACGCCGGTTGCGACTGAGAGGGTGAGATCACGTTGAGGTGTGCATACGAACGGCCGTAGCGTGATCCGGGCAAGAGAGGGTGATCTTGGCGGATACACGGATCGAAAGCAATTGCCAGCTCGTACGGTGGACATGGGATCCGATTCTGCCGGTGCTAGTGTTCGGCGCATTCTTGATGCGCTGGCCCGGCATCTTTGCCCTATTTTTCTGTGTGCAACGGTCACTTCAATCCTGGACCACGGAAGTTGACGAGGTCATAGAGAGGAGAAAACGGATTGTGAGTTGATCCGGCCATCCTTGAGACGGAAGCGGGGGAGGAGCGATGCCCACAATTGTGGCGCTGTTTGGAATACTGATCGCCGCGGCGGGGGTGTGGGCGTATGTATCTCCTGAGCGGTTCCAGCAGTCTGCTGCGCAGTGGCTCTTGCCGGCTAGCAGGCGGGCCGGAGCGATCCCACGCATGATTCTGGCGGCGACGTTATGGTTTACGGCGGATGTCTCGCGCATACCCATCGTCTTCGCGGTTCTCGCGCTGGGGTTCTTCTTTGCGGGACTGGCGGTCTTGGTGACGGGAACCGCGGGACTTCGCAGCCGGATCGAGGGGCTGACGTGCCACCCGGCCAAACTCGCGCGCGAATTGACGCGGGAATGGGCGGTGGCTATCGTGGTGTTCGGCTGGTTTCTGATCTGGGCCGTGGTTCCGTCCCTGCCGAACTCGTAAGGGATGTCCGCGGTTTACCGTTTATGATGCGACGTGTTCTTTATCCAGTTCGGATCTCAAGAGGCGCAACGCCGCCTTGAATGGAGCAATCATGTCGAGCAAAAAATGGCTTGCAGGAGGCGCGGGCGTCACCCTCTGCGCGGTCCTCGCGTGGGGAACGGATGTGGTTGGAGGCCAATCAGCGGGCAGTGTGCCGATCGAGACGGTCGCGGATTATATTCATGGTGTGCTGCAGTCCGACCGGACGTTGTACACCGTCCATGTGGTTGAGCGGATGGAGCGGAGCGGCGTGATGGCGTCGTCGGAGCAATGGCGCGCGGGAAAAACACTGCCGCTTCCGGCGCAATTCTTCCAGGAGTCGTCGAACTTGGCGGTTCTGACGGGAGTCAAGTGCGATACCGATTGATCGGCCTCAATCCCATCAACACGCTCAATGGTCCTGCAAACGAATTCGAGCGGAAGGCGCTTGAGGCGGTGATGGCCCACCCGGAACAGCCGCATAAGGGGATGGTCAAGGAGGGGAATACCCGATACTTCCAGGCTGTCTATGCCGACCTTGCGGTCTCGCCCGTGTGTGTGACCTGCCACAATGCCGACCCGCGCAGTTCGAAGCATGACTATGCACTGCACGATGTGTTGGGCGGCGTTGCGATCTCCATTCCGATGCTGGAGTAACCGCGCTGTTCCGTCAGGGACGGCGCGGATGGCCAGGGCGGGGAAGGATGAATCAGGCGACGCCTTCCAGATTCAATTTCAGCGCGAGCAATTTCAGCAGGTCTTTCAACGTTACCACGCCGGCGAGCCGGTCGTCCTCCAGCACGAGGAGCCGGCTGGTACCGGTCCGTTTCATGATCGACAGGGCGGCCAGCGCGTTGGTATTGGCGGCAATCGTATTCTCCGCCGAACAGGGCGTGAGGATGTCCCGGACCGTGAGCTGTGTCCATTGATCCCGCGGGATGCCGGCGACTTGTTTGGAATAGACACACCCGATCAGGCGCGTGTCTTCCATCACGGGGTACATCTCGTGCAGTGAACGGTAGAAGTGCTCTTCAATCAGTACGTCGAGAGCGAGATCCGACGGGACGGTGGCCGGGTTCGGCGTCATGAACCGGCGAACCGGCGCTTCCCCGAGCTTGGCGCGCACGACCACCTGATAATACGCAGTTCCGGCCGCTGTCCGCAGGAACAGACCCAAGACGAACCACCAGATACCGATGATGAAATCGCCGGTGATCACGTGGAAGATTCCCGACAGAATCAGTGCAAGGCCGAACCAGGATCCGATGCGGGACGCCCAGCGGGTGGCCCGATGGAGATCCTGTTTCCAGTGCCATAAGGCTGCGCGAAGCACACGCCCGCCATCCAGAGGAAAGGCCGGGATCAGATTGAATCCCCCCAGAAGGCTATTTACAAACGCCAGATATCCGATCAGGCCTAACGGAACGATCGGCAAGTGGATGCGATATCCGGCCGCGAACGCCAGATAGCAGGCGGCGCTCAACGCAAAGCTCGCAATCGGGCCGGCCATGGCCGTCAGCCACTCCGCCTTCGCACTGGGCGGCTCTTCATCCATCTGCGCCACACCGCCGAAGATCAGGAGGGTGATGCTCTTGATCCGCAGGCCGTAATGTTTGGCGACCAGTGCATGGGCCCATTCGTGAAACACGATTGATCCGAAGAGGCCTAGCGCGCCGAACGCCCCCATCCACCAGTACGTGGAACCGGCGAGGCCGAGGTAGTATTCGGGAAAGTATCCCTGCGCAAGCGACCAGGTGAGAAACGGCGCCAGAAAGATCCAGTTGAGATCGATCCGGATTGTAGACCCGTACAGTTCAAACAGCGTGGCGCGTGTGCCGAACATGGAAGTTCCTTCGCCAGCAGGATGCTGAAAAAGTCCGCCAGCGGCGTTCTCGCATCGCGCAGAGGCTCAACGTCATGAGCCTAGCGGAGGCAAGAACCTATCCGCTCGCATGTGATCGAAGCGAGCGGTTCAAGCGAAGCTTGGTATGTACCTCCTCGCCTCTTTGCTCGCTGCGGCCGCCCCGTGGCCTGGCGCGTCTCGGCGCGCCGGGGTGGGCGGGTGAGAATAGCGGCCATTTTGAGCATCCTGCCTAGCCCGTTAGTGTCTGTCTCGAACCGTAATACCCGTACCGTCATCCACACCAGCTGCCGATCGGTCCGATTCGCGTGATACGGTATTCGCGTTATGCCGCATGAACTGTTCATGGTTCATCGAGGCTCGGATGACCGGTATCCCTTGTGAGATCATGCCTGACGGTAACGGCCGGTATCAATGTGTCTGGTGCATCTTGCAACAGAGGGTTCACCGGATCTGGGGCGTTTTGCCTGATGAGCGAGATACAGGATCTTCGCAATGCCCGCTCTTTCAATCGACTCACGCGAGATCATGCTTGAATCGCCCGCCGGCGTGATGGCATGAGGATTGCGCAGGTTCTTGCACTGCCTGGAGTGTATCGATCCGGACAGGCATTCGCCTATCAAGGGCTAGGATCGTCAGTTCACATGCAAGGAGGAGCCTCTCATGAGCATAAGACTAGGCAAACGTTATGGCACATCGTACAAGAAGAAGGAATCTCCCAAGCAAGATCCCTACGCGATGCTCAAGGCTCCGAAAGGGCCCGCAATCTGTCGGAAGTGCCTGGCGATTTATGCAGACAAGCGGTGGCATTTCGATGAGGTTCAGGCTGCCAAGCTGGCGGCATCCCCTCGCACACAGAAGCTGGTGTGTCCGGCCTGCCAGAAAATCAAGGACGACTATCCCGAAGGCATTGTGACCTTAACGTGGTCGCATCTGCAGGATCATGAGGCTGAGATCAGGGGATTGATCGCCAATGTGGAAACACGCGCCGTATCGGTGAATCCGCTCGATCGAGTGCTGAAGATTGTCAGGCGCAAGCAAGAGTTGGAAGTGCAGACGACCAACGACCGGTTGGCGCAGCGCATCGGGCGCGCGCTGGTGCGATCGTACAAAGGGAAGGCGGCCTACAAGTGGGCGCATCGCGACATGATGGTCCGGGTAACGTGGGAGGGGCCGGAAAAGCCCATCGCGTCGAAACCTGGATCTCGAATCCGGGGAAAGAAGAAATAATGCGAAGGCCTTCGCCAGGTGAGCGTATTCCGTCGGGGGGAACAGTTAATAGCTGATGGCGGTATCGGTTATCCGCAATACATCCTTGGCTTGAGGTCAACAGCATGTCTCGAGTCTCCCGCTCGTCCCGCCCTCACTCGTAGCGTAGCGCCTCGATCGGATTGAGCTTCGAGGCTTTGTTCGCCGGATAGAGACCGAAGAACAGTCCGACGGCGAGCGAAAACAGAAAGGCGGCGATCACGGCGTCGGTGTTGATAATGGTCGGCCAGCCGATCATGGCCGTGAACAACCTGGCGATCCCGATGCCGGTTCCCACGCCGACCAGGCCGCCGATCGCGGTCATGATGACCGCTTCGATGAGAAACTGAAGTAAGATGTGCGCCCGCTTGGCGCCCACGGCCATCCGCAATCCGATTTCGCGAGTGCGTTCGGTCACGGATACCAGCAGAATATTCATGATGCCGATGCCGCCGACGATCAACGAGATCGAGGCGATGCCCATCAGCATGAGCATCATCGTCCGGCTCGTGCCGGCCAGCATCTTCGCGATATCTTCCATGGTGCGGAGGGTGAAGTCATCCTCCTCCGATGGATGCAGCCGGTGTCTCGTCCGCAACAGGTCTTTAATATCCTCCGCGACGGCAGGAATATCATTCCGTGTCTGAGTCGCGACGAGGATGATCCCGACGGTTCCCAGAAATTTGGTCCCCAGGACCTTTCGTTCGGCCGTCGAGAACGGGAGCACCACGAAGTCGTCCTGGTCCTGGCCCGTGATGGACTGCCCTTTTGATGCCAACACGCCGATGACGCGGAGCGGGACGTTTCTGATCCTGATCTCGCTTCCCACCACGTCTTCTCCAGGCTCAAAAAGATTCTGAAGGGCGGTTCTCCCCAGCACAACGACTTTGGCTGCGGAATCCAGGTCCGACTGCGTGAAGAAGTTGCCTTGCGCGATGGGCCAGTTCCGAATATCGGGAAAGACAGGGGTCGTTCCGAAGACGACCGTACTCCAGTTTTTGTTGTCCCGAATGACTTGAAGGACCGATCGCGTGCCGTACATGACGGTGGCGACGCCCGCGACTTTCTTTTCGATCTCCTCTGCGTCCTCGACGGTCAGCGTGGAGACTGAACCGAGTCCGCCGCGCACGCCGCTCACGGTCGTCGCCCCCGGGACGATGATCAGTACGTTGGTGCCCAGGCTGGCGATTTCCGACTGCACCGACGCCGTGGCACCCTGGCCGAGGCTGACCATGGCCACGACCGCCCCGATGCCGATGATGATGCCGAGCATCGTCAAGCCGGCGCGCAAGGGATTGCGGCGGAGAATCCGGAAAGCGGAGAGCATGGTGAGCCAGAGAAAAGACATATTGGTTGATTTGGTTCGTCTTGTTTGTTTGGTTTATTTGGTTGCAGGCAAGACAACAAGACAAACCAAAAAAACCAAATCAACCAGACAAACCTGCTTCATTTCACCTTCGGCCCAATCTCGAATCCCGGCGGCAGCTTCTTCTCGACTTGGGCATCAGGGGGTTCGATACCGACAATGACCGCATCGCCTTCTTTCAGCGCGCCCTTGACGATCTCCGTGGAGAGGGAATCGGCAATCCCGGTCGTGACTGGCACCTGACGGACCAGGCTTGTGCGGTCCACAACCCATACTCGTGCCGCCTTGCGATCGACCGGCACATCCGGCATCCGGAACCGTAGTGCACCGTTCGGAACTCTGAGGGGGTTTTCCCTCTCTTCCGTCACGATCGTGACGTTGGCCGTCATGCCCGGTTTGAGTTTGAGGCCGTGGTTGTCCACCGTAATCACGACGTCATACGTGACGACGTTCTGAATACTGATCGGCGCATTGCGGACCTGCGTGACGATTCCCTCGAAGAACTGTTTGGGGTAGGCATCGACCCGGAAATTGGCCGGCTTGCCCTCGACGACTCCGCCGATGTCGGACTCGCTGACGTTGGCATTCACCTGCATCTTGGTCAGATCTTGGGCGATGACGAAGAGCGTCGGCGTTTGAAAACTGGCGGCCACTGTTTGGCCCACATCCACGTTGCGGGACACCACGATGCCGTTCACCGGTGAAGTGATCGTCGCATAGCCGAGATCCAATTCCGCGGAGGACAGCGTGGCTTGTGCCTGATCCAGCTGGGCCTGTGTCACCTCAACATGTGCCTCGGCATCACGGTAATTGGTATCGGCCAGATCGAGATCGGCCTGCGAGACGAAGGCCTCCGGCCTCAGCGCAGCAATCCGGTCTCGTTCCCGTTTGCGCTGTGCCGCCATGTTCTTCGCCTTCGCCAGATTACCCCCGGCGCTCTTCACCGCGGCGCGGGCTTGGGCCACACGGGCCTTGAAGGGCTGCGGATCAATCTGGGCCAGGGTTTGCCCCTGCGTGACAGCGGAATTGAAATCAGCAAACAGTTTGGCGATCTTTCCCGACACCTGGCTGCCCACCAGGACCGAGACGACCGGATTGACCGTCCCGGTTGCCGTCACGATGGCGGTGATGGGGCCCCTGTCGACCGGCATCGTTGTGTATCTGACAGGCGGAGGACCGGCGGTCCACCAGTACCACAGTCCTGCTCCACCGACGGCCGCGGCTATCGTGATTCCGATCAGCCCAAGCCGGGGAAGTCGTCTCAAGCGCGCAGGGAACGGGATGACTGAGTTCGATCGCCCATGCTCAGGCAATGAGTCCGGCCGATGATGTGCCGGGGGAGTCACGGCTTGGCGCGGCAGCACTTCAGTCACGGGAACATGGCGGGCCGGTTCTTGAGGTTCGATGGACATCATCAATGGCCCTTTTCTATGGATCCGTAGGCCGGCCTGCGAAGGAACCGGGTCACGAGAATTTTGCGGCCTTCCTCAACCAACAACAGTGTGAGTGCGCCCAGAACGAGTGGTCCGAAGATCCACAGCGGTAACGGACTGGTTCCAAAGATCTCGTTCCCTGTCGGGGTGTAGGCGATGAGGGCGAGGATGGTGAGTTCAATGGCGATGCCCCACACCATGAGTGGATTTGTGCGCCAGTCGAGCTTGAAGACCGAGAGGCGATCGGACCGGCACGCAAGAACATTCGCGACCTGTACCAGGACAATCCCGGCGAAAGTGACCGTTGTCGCTTGCCTGTATAAAGGGGAGGACCAATCCAGATGGGTCCCCCACGTCCAGCCGTTGGCGAAGAGATAGAGAAAGAAACCGCCCATCGCCACTGCAGATTCGATGATACCGAGGAAAAAATAGGCGCGCAGCAAGAGCGGAAGGCTCAGGAGCCGTTCGTTTCGTGGGCGAGGTGGACGGTGCATCACGTCGCCTTGAGGCGGCTCGATACCGAGCCCGATGGCCGGGATCATGTCGGTTCCGAGATCGACCGCCAGGATCTGGGGGATCGTGAGTGCGAGCGGCATACCGGCGAAACCATAGCCGAGAAACGGCATGATTTCAGGGACGTTGCTGGAGAGAATGTAGGTGGAGAATTTGCGAATGTTCTCGTACACCGTGCGGCCCTCCTCGATGGCATTCACAATCGTCGCGAAGTTATCATCGAGAAGAATAATGTCGGCAATTTCCTTGGCGACATCTGTGCCGGCGATGCCCATCGCTACACCAATGTCCGCCTGCTTCAGCGCCGGCGCATCGTTCACCCCGTCGCCGGTCACGGCGACGACCTCGCCCATCTGTTTGAGCGTGGAGACCACCCGCATCTTGTGGCGCGGGGCCATGCGGGCAAAGACCGGGTCCGGCTCACCCTGTTGAGACGGTGTCAGGAGTTGCCGCAGGCGCTCGTCGCTCATCTGGTCCAGCTGCGATCCCTCAATCACCGGGACGGATTCGGCCGGTTGCAGTGCGACCTGATCCGGCACGAGGCCGATCTTGCGCGCAATGGCGAGCGCTGTGAGCGGATGATCGCCGGTGATCATGATGACACGCACACCGGCTTGCCGGCATTTGGCGATTGCCTCAGGTACTTCCCGGTGGGGTGGGTCCATCATGGCCACAAGTCCGAGGAACGTCAGGTCCGCTTCGACCGTCTCCACTTCGATGTGTTCGGGTTGGTGGACTATGTCACGCATGCCCACGGCAAGCACACGGTAGGCCTGCTCGGCAAACGACCGGCTCTGGCTCAAGACCTGCGCGCGCTCCTCGGGAGTCATCGGCACGGCGTTTCCATGGATTAGGGTCCTGGTACAGAGGGCCACGACCGATTCGGGAGCGCCTTTGGTGAATGCAACCAGCCGTCCTTCCACCCAGTGCAGAGTGCTCATCCGTTTACGATCGGCGTCGAAGGCCAGTTCTCCCATGCGTCTCAACGGTGGCCGGTGGGCCAGGTCATGATCGACGGTAAATTCCAACAGCGCGACTTCGGTGGGATCACCGGTGAAGTCTCTGCCTCCATCAGGCCGCCGGATGCGCTGTGCGTTGTGGCAATGGAGGAGCGCATCGAAGAGAGGTTGCCACCGCTCGGTGTCGACCCCGCTGATCACGCGGCCTTGGGTAACGAAAGCACCTTCCCGCAATTCGATGACAAGCCCATCGGCGTAAAAGCGATCCACCTTCATGCGATTTTCCGTCAGGGTGCCGGTCTTATCGGTGCAGATGACCGTCGTGCAGCCGAGGGTTTCGACGGAGGGCAAGTGTTTGACCAAGGCGTTGCGCTTTGCCATGCGCTGGCTGCTCATGGCGAGGGCTAGGGTGACGGTTGGGAGCAGGCCCTCGGGCACGTTGGCCACAATGATGCCGATTCCAAAAATCGCGCTGATCCAAAAGCCGAGCCCTGTTCCTAATCCGATCAAGAAGAATACGGCCCCCATCATCAGGGAAATAGCGGCGACAACACGGGTGACTTTGATGATCTCCTTCTGCAGAGTGCTGGGGCCGGTTTCGACCGTCGAGGTGAGATCGGCGATTCTACCGAACTCCGAGGCCATGCCGGTGGCGAAGACCAGGGCGCGACCGTGTCCGGAGAGGATGGTCGTGCCGGCGAAGACGAGATTCGGGTGATCCAGCCAATGTCCATCCTCCACGGGCTCGGCGGTCCGCCGCTTCGGTTTCGATTCGCCGGTCAAGGCGGCGTTGTCCACTCGCATTCCCGCGGCTTCGATGAGGCGCGCATCGGCCGGTACCCGTTCTCCTTCCTCCAGGATGAGCACATCGCCGGGCACAATCTCGCTCCGAACAGTTTCGACGGATTGTCCGCCTCTCGTGACCCAGGCCTTGTCCGGTAATAACCGGTGGAGAGCCTGCACGGCTCGTTCTGCCTTGTATTCCTGGAAGAAGGCAAAACCGGCGTTGATGATGATGACGCCGAGAATGGCCCATCCTAGCGTCGCCATACCCTCGCCTGGCTTCATGTAGTCGGCAGCAAAGGCGAGACCGGCTGCGACCCACAGGAGAATGGCAAGAAAATGAGTGAACTGACGGAGGAGTCCACGGAGGACCGAGTAGTGATCCGGCCCGGCGAGGATGTTTGGTCCGTACTGAGCCAGCCGCCGTTGTGCGTCGTCGGGCGAGAGGCCGCTGCTCCCGGACTCCAGCCGTTTCAGTGCCTCCTCGATCGGAAGCCGGTTGATGTCGTGGTATCGAGAATCAGGCACGCGCGCCTCGCACGATGAGGATCGAGCACGGAGCATGTCGCAGCAGACTTTCGGAGACGCTGCCGAGCTGGAGCCGCTCCTGATTGGAGAGGCCGCGCGCTCCCACCACCAACAGATCGGTGAGGCCGTCCTCTGCCAGTTTCATAATATGGCCCACGACATGATTCTCCTGAATGTCGGTGAATGTCGCGTAGCCTTCCCTCAAAAAGTCTTCCCGCATGTCGGCCACTACGCGCTCGGCCCGTTCGACCGCCGGACGCACGAGGACTTCCCGATCCGACTCGGAGACGTAGCTGCCAGCGAGTTCGGTGAGCGGTGATTCCACAGAAGAGAAGATTGTGACGGTTACGTCTTCCAGAAGGAGTCCCGCTCTTAGGAATCGAGCCGCTTTCCGAGAATGTTTCGAATCATCGACAGCCAGGACCACGCGGCGGAGCTGTTTCATCGGTTGTTTCACGACGAGGACCGGGCAAGCCGCCAGTGAGGCCACCTGCCGCGCGATGCTGCCGAGGAGAAACCCCTTGATGTCGCTCAGGCCTCGCGTCCCCAGCACGATCAGATCCGACCGCTCTTGTGCCGCGCGTCGCGCAATGGTGGAAGCAGGAGATCCGTGCAGCAACAGTGTGCACACCGCCGTGCGGGGCCGCACTGCCGACTGACTCAATGCCACCTCCGCATGGCCGGCGGCACGGCGCAGGATGTCTTCGCCGGATGTATCCAGCGCTGCCTTCGCGCCCCGATAGGTGGCAACATGAGGTGCGCCGACAGCCTTCAAGTGCCGCGTGTCCACCACGTGCAGCAAGGTGACGGAGGAGAGGGCGTTTCGTCCGAGGGCGCCCACCGCTTCGATGGCCCATTGCGAGAATTCCGATCCGTCGACGGCACAGAGGATTTTCATGGCTGGTCCTTCCTTTTCAAGCGGGCTGCCATTTGTATACGCGCTCCCAGGTATCCAATCTGCATTGGGTATGCCTGTAGTGAGAGGTTGAAGGAGCGAAGAATCAGCCTGTTACCAGGGGTTACGGGATAGCTCGACCATAGAACCAAAGCGGGTGCTGCGGCGTTTTGCAGCAGAGCGGAAAGTCCCACTGTGGTGAATGGCGCCAGTATTTATGCGCGACGAGCGCGAAAGGCAGAGCGGGCGGGATACAAGGGTTTGGGGTCCGAAGGCCTGGATGTTCCAAGCTTCGAGCTTCTGATCGCGCATTTCTCGCCCGTCCCGCCAGTCTTGCTCGGCTATTCAGTTAAAGGAGGGGATACATGCCGACGAAGAAAAAGGCGCGGGTCGTTAAGAAACAGGATTTTGCCTCGGTGACTGTCAAAGAGGTGATGGAAACGCGGGTGCAGTCCGTCCATATTCGTACCAAGGGTGACGTGATCGCATCCTTGATGATCGAAGGGTTCGGCGCGGTCCCGGTGCTCGACAAGGCACGAACGCTCGTTGGAATTGTGAGCGAACACGACTTGCTGGGGGCGATCGACGATGGGCAGAAGCTCGGCGCCCTGACGGCCGGGGAGGTCATGACGGGAAATCCCTATTCCGTCCGTCCGGAAACCGACTTGGGAACGCTGGTGCACGTGCTGCGCGCGAGCGATCTCGTCCGCGTGCCGGTGGTCGATGCCAAGGACCGCCTGGTCGGCATCATCGCCCGGCGTGACGTGCTGAGAACCTATCTGTCTGCCGGTTCAACGAATAGAAAGTGAGGAAAGACGATGCGACAAACTGAATTCTTCCTGAAAAGCTGCGATCCGAAAACCTTGACCGTCGGACAATTGATGCAGGATGCCATTACGCAATGCACCACTCGTACCGACGCCGCGACGATCGCGCACTTAATGACCCATCGCAACTTCGGGAGCCTGCCCGTCGTGGAGGACGATGGGATGCTGGTCGGCATCGTCACGGAGTATGATCTCCTGCAGGCAATGATCGACGGCCGTGATCTTCGGAAGATCATGGCCACGGAAATCATGTCGATCCACCCTGTGACGGTCACCGAAGACCAGACACTCGCCCAAGTAGCGGATCTATTCCAGGACCGGTATGTGACCCGTGTTCCGGTGGTGCGCAACAAGAAGCTGGTGGGAATCCTTGCCCGCCGCGACCTGCTGTTCGGCTATATGAAAGCCTCGCAGTACTGGTCTTAACAGGCTGTTGAAAAAGGCCGCCAGCGGCGTTCTCGCATCGCTCAGAGGCTCAACGTCATGAGCCTAGCGGAGGCAAGAACCTATCCGCTCGCATCTGATCGAAGCGAGCGGTTCAAGCGAAGCTTGGTATGTACCTCCTCGCCTCTTCGCTCGCTGCGGCCGCCTCGTGGCATGGCGCGTCTCGGCGCGCCGGGGTGGGCGGGTGAGAATAGTGGCCATTTTGAGCATCCTGATGTAAGCGGAGTCTGTATTCCATCTGTTATATTTTTACGGTGTCGTATGTCTGTGCCGAGTTTTCCCGCTAGCCTGCTAAACATTCGTGAAACGGATCTCATCGGGATCTGAGCGTATAACTGATGGCGTATCGTACGTGATCGGATCAGATTATTATGGGGGTGCTTCGATTTGCGCTCCGGTCTCGCGCCATAAGCTCTTTCTTCGGGCGAGTGATGAGATGTGAGTGGCGGACCGGAGTGGTCTTTTTTGTGGCAGGTGTGCTCCTTCCCATCGCCTCTCACGCGGAATCTCTACGCAAGCAGCACGGCCCCTGTGCCGTCGTCTATCCCAGCGATGCGGCGGTGGAGTGGGATTGCCGGACGTTGCGCCCGAAGGAATCCCTGGAAACATTGTTCGGCGAATCTTGGGTGGACGTGGCGCGGTTCAATCGAATCGACCGGCGTCATGTCGGTGTCGGTATATCCATCAAAGTCCCGAGACGGATCGAGGATGCGGCGAACTTTCAGCCGCTGCCCTTGTTCTATCCGACGGCGGAACAGGACGAACAATTCATTCTGGTCGATTTGTCGGAACAGTTTCTCGGAGCCTATGAATACGGCGCGCTTCGGTTTGCCTTGCCGCTTGCGACAGGAAGCGGGCAAGCCCCGACACCGACCGGCAACTTTCGCCTGACGGCGGCCCATCGCCGGCATCAATCCAGCCTCTTTACGGTCGAAGGGACCGATCGCCCCTATCCGATGAACTATGCGCTGCGGTTCTACATCAATCGTGAAGGTGTCTCATACTGGATTCACGGGCGCGACCTGCCGGGCTATCCCGCCTCGCACGGCTGCATCGGGCTTTACGACGAGCCGATGCAAACGGAGCAGTACGGTCTCCCCAAGGACCCGGAGCTGAACGACGCGAAGCGATTGTTCGAGTGGGTTTTGGGTCGCGAGGTGGAGGATGAGAAGCTGATACAACTGCCCCAGGGTCTAAGGGTCCATATCATCGGCCAGGTGCCGGGAGGCCCAAAGCCCTGAGGACCATGGCGCCGAAGCCTGGACTTGATGAGATCCTCTTCAGTATTTTGGGTACTCACGCGGGGTGCACTAGTGTTGCGAGAGAAGGTCAATGAGTTGCTAACCAAGGAGGATCTGATGACACAGATGGCAGCCGTACAGATTACTGCGCCAGGAGGTCCGTTCAAGATCGTCCACGGTCCGGTGCCGGAACCCAGGCCCAACACCGTTCGCATTAAAGTGCAAGCCTGCGGGGTGTGCCATAGCGATGAGTTTGTCAAAGAAGGCTATTGGCCGGGGCTCCACTATCCACGCGTCACGGGCCATGAGGTGGCGGGAGTCATCGATGCGGTGGGTGCCGGAGTGGTGACCTGGGAAAAAGGCCAGCGTGTCGGTGTGGGGTGGCACGGGGGACATTGCGGTGAGTGCACCCCCTGCCGCCGCGGCGATTTTCTCGGCTGCAAGAAGTTTATCGTGACCGGGTTCCATGAAGATGGCGGCTATGCCGAGTACTTGATTGCCCGCACCGAGGCGCTGGCGGCAATCCCTGATGCGCTGACGTCAACGGAAGCGGCGCCGATTCTCTGTGCCGGGATTACCACATTCAACAGCTTGCGTCACAGCGGAGCCAAGGCCGGTGATCTAGTTGCCGTCCAGGGGGTGGGCGGTCTCGGCCATCTCGGGGTGCAGTTCGCCAATAAAATGGGTTTTCACACGGTGGCCATCGGGCGAGGTCAGGACAAAGCCGAGCTTGCATTGAAACTGGGAGCCGAGCGCTACCTGGATGCCGAAACGACCAATCCGGCGAAGGAACTGACGAGTCTCGGCGGGGCAGCCGTGATTCTGGCGACGGCTCCGAACAGCAAAGCGATGTCGGAGATGATCGACGGCTTGGGAGTCGGCGGCAAGCTCGTGGTCCTTGGCGCGTCGGCTGATCCCATGACGGTGACACCGATTCAGCTGATCGGCGCCCGCCGGACGATTCAGGGATGGCCATCGGGCAGTGCCCGCGATTCGGAGGATGCCCTCAATTTTTGCGCCCTGACCGGCATCCGTCCGATTATAGAGACATTTCCCCTGGAACAGGCTCCGGCAGCCTACGACCGCATGTTGAGCGGAAAGGCCCGGTTTCGTGTGGTGCTGACCATGCAGTAATGTTCTCTTGCTCGTGGCCAAGCTGGTCGCAGCGGCGTATCGGCGGTTGCAGTAGAAGCGCTCATGAATAATTTGGGTTAGGCAGCGAGGTGGAGGATGACAGGCTGATCCCGCTCTCGCACGGCCTGAGGGTGCACATCATCGGCCAGGTGCCGGGACGCCGGACCCGGGATTTGAATTGAGGCGGAATGATCGGGCGAAGCAGGGAATGCGAATTCTAGATGATAATTTCGCAGGGCTGAAGAAAGACTTTCAACGGGATTTCATGGTTGAGATGCCCTTGAACATGCTTGGCGCGCATCGCCTTCAGAGCTGCAAGAATCTCTGGCAGAAAAATAGACTCGTAATCGAGCGCCACCATGAACATCGTGTTGCTATTGTGGCCGGTTGTGTCGGGACCAGACACTGTTCCGGTCACACCACTACCGCCCACACCTGAAATGACTGTATAGCCCTTGAGTCCTTGTTCCTTAAATATTGCAATGACCTCTTCTTCAAACCTCTTCCCGCAGACAATATGAAGCATCTTCATAATCGTCCTCTTCGATGTTGTGCTTGTGGTCAGGAACAATCGCTTGCTCAGGGTACCACAAGAGAGTCGACCGATGTGGGAGAATAAACCGAAGATCGCGGTGGCCCCCGCATCAATCGGGCAATCCAGCCTATCCGTCCGATTCGGAGCGAGTCGCTCCAACCTCTGTTCGTCAGAGTGAACGTCTCGCAGCCAGTACGTCATCAATGCTTTGGGCGGTGAGAGGTCAAACAACGTAGCTCTCAGAGGAGAGGCGGGGCTCGAGGCACAGCAGGCCACCGGGCGACCTGTTGCTCATGAAACGGCCTGGGCTCTTTCTCTGATGGTGCAGGATCAGATCAAAGAACGCCTCGAAGGGTTCATCACGGCTCGGTGATGATGTGCCCGCTTGGTTGTTCTTCCCCCTCGCCCCATTCCGCGACTGCCTGCGCCATCTCTTCGAGCCGTTGAGCGGCCCGGCCGAATACCGTGTCGAGCGGGTATAACCCGTCGAGGCCTCGTTCACCCGCTGCGATACCCGTGAGCAGTTCCACGGCTTCTTCAACCGTATTCACGGCATAGATGGTAAAGTGCCCCGACTCAACGGCTTCCACCACCTCGCGTCGGAGCGCGAGATGTTTTGTGTTGCGGGCGGGAATAATTACGCCTTGTTTGCCGGACAAGCCCTTGCGGGAACAGGACTCGAAGAATCCTTCGATTTTTTCGTTGGCACCACCGATCGGCTGGATCTCCCCCAATTGATTGACCGAGCCGGTAACGGCCAGCCATTGATGGATCGGCAGATCGGCAAGGCTGGAGAGAATCGCAACCAGTTCGGCCACGGCCGCGCTGTCTCCTTCCACTTCGGAATAGGTCTGCTCGAACGTCAATGACGCGGTCATCGCAAAGGGATGGGACCCGGCGAACTTTCCGGCCAGATACCCAGCCAACGTCATGACCCCCTTGCTGTGGACCATGCCGGCCAGTTCCGCTTCACGTTGAATGTCGATTACGCCTTTGGTGCCGATATAGGTGCGGGCCGTTATTCTGGTGGGACGACCGAATGAGTAATCGCCGAGCTCATGGACGGAGAGTCCATTGATCTGACCGACAACCTCCCCCTCAAGATCGACCATCAGTGTGCCTTCTTTGATCTCATCCTGGATCCAGTGCTCAGCCAGATTCGAACGGTGGCGCTTATGAGTGACGGCGGCATCGACATCCGATCGGGTCACAAAGGCGCGGCCTTCTTTCTTGGCCCAATAACCGGCTTCGCGAATGAGATCACTCACCAGGCTGAACCGCAGCGAGAGCCGGTCATGCCGATCGGCAAGCCGGAATCCTTGACGGATGATTTCGGCCACTGCGTCGGCGCCGAAATGCGGAAGCCCTTCCTCGCGGCACAGCTTGGCGATAAACCGGGCATATTGGCGGTCCTGGCGCTCGCTGCGGACCACTTCCGTATCGAAGTCCGCTTTCACCTTGAACAGTTTGCCGAAGTCTTCTTCGTAGGCTTGGAGCAGATGGTAAATGACAGGCGGGCCGACCATGATGATTTTCACGTTCACCGGGATCGGCTCCGGCCTCAATCCGGCGGTAGAGAATCCGTAGAATTCTCCAGGGTCTTCGATCTTGACCGCTCTCGTCTTGATCACGCGTTTCAACGCGTCCCACGAAAAGGGCTGACGTAACATGTCGAGGGCGTTCACGATCAAGTAGCCGCCGTTGGCCTGCAGCACGGCGCCTGCGCGGATTTCCGTGAAGTCGGTGTACATCACTCCCATATGCGCCCGCCGTTCGATTTTCCCGATCAGGTTCGTATAGGTCGGGTGGGATTCGTCGATCACCGGAGCGCCGTCCGTGGGGTCGCGTTCCACGATGAGATTGACGAGATAGCGCGTCAGGTCCGGCCGCCGCATCTCAAGACCGGGAATGGCGATGGCCGGTCCTTCATGCGGCAGAAAGTCTTTGTAGTGGCGGACAATATCGTCGCGCACACGCTCTAGGAACGCGGACACCGCCGGCAAGTCTTGATACGTCCGCCGCAGCGTTTCATGGCGGCCCTCCAGTAGGTTGGTGACCACCTGGCGGTCGAGATTGCGGAGTTCCTGCTCCGCTTCCTTCTCCAATCCGTGGATGCGCACATGGAATTCGCGGATCTCGCCTTCCAGTGTCTTGCGCCGCTGGGTCAGATCCTGCTGCTCCTTCTCAGTCATGGCCTCCATCGCTTCGTCCGTCATGGCATGGCCGTCTTTCAACGGGACCAATCCAAACCCGGCTGGCGTTTCTTCAAACCCGAATCCTCTGGTGCGGCTCAGTTCCGTGAGGTCATGGAACAGGGATTTCTTTTTGCCCTCCGTGTCTTCGTGCAGCTTGGCTTTGGCGTCGAGGTATTTCTTGCTTTCGAAGGCGCCGGGGATGTCGCGCCGCAAACTCTCGATGAAGGAGGCCATCTCGCGCTTGAAGGCGCAACCCTGTCCTGCTGGAAACGACAAGCCCAGGGGGCGGGAGGCATCCTGAAAGTTGTTGACGTAGCACCAGTCGGAAGGGGCGGGAGCCGCCTGCGCCAGCCGTTTGACCATCTGGCGAACAAGCGTACCTTTTCCGGTGCCGACCGGGCCGGAGACGTAGAGATTGAATCCCGCGCTCTTCATGCCCAGGCCGAACTCCAACGCCTCCACCGCCCGTTCTTGTCCGATGATTTCGGTGAGGGGCTCCAGCTCGCTCGTATCCTCGAAGCCCAGCTGCCCGGGGTCGATTATCGGGGCCAGCATCGAGACGGGGACTTTGAATTTCTCCATGGTGTTCTACCGCGCCTTCGACGCCATCGCGGGCGGCAGTGACACGACGGTGGCCTGCGGACCTTTCTTCCCCTCTTCGAGGCCGAAGACGACTTCCGTACCGTCATCGAGCCGCTCGAAGGTAAAACCCTGCAGCGCGTTTGCATGGAAATAGACCTCACCGCCTCCCTCTTGCAGAATGAACCCGTAACGCTCCTTGGGAAAGAGCTTGCAGACCACACCGCGATGGGGCGGTACGGGCGGCAGGCGCACTTCGACCTTCGCACGTTTCTCCCGATACTTGCGAAGTTCGATACCGATGGCATCGAACGCCGCCCTGATGGCTTCCTCGAAGGTCTTGTCTTCCTTTCTGGACGTCAGGGTGTGGCGCCCCGGCAGTGTGACCACAACCAGCGCCTCCGCGACGTTCGCAAGCTTCTTGTGGTGTTTGTTCTTTATCAACGTTACACGGCCGTGAATCAAGTCTTCGTGCCCCCGTTGTAGGTCATCCATTCGGGCTTCGATCTCAGTCTTCCAACGGGGGGGCATTGCGACATTGCGGCTTTCAATTGCGAGTTCCATAGCGTCTCCACGGGATGTTGATCCACTTGTCTTACTGTAGGACCAGCAAACGGTATGCCGACCTGAGAAGGCTTGCGAAACGATTGCGCAGCGGGCCGACTGTTGATGTTTCGTGAGTCTCTACGCAGTGCCACGACCTTCGATCCGATCAATACCAACCCGATGTGACGCATTTTCCTACAGTGGCGCTTTTGCAGGTGGGGCCTATTGCGCCAGGTATCGGAATGGGTGAGGGGGGTAGGAGTGAGGTGTCAGAGAATGGTGAGTGGCGAGTAGTGAGTGGTGAGGAGCTTGCAGACGTTACTCGTGAGCCGTTTGGGAAGAATCCCCTTCGACTGGGCTCAGAGCAGGCGAACCGTTTGACGAATGACGAACTCTGAGTCGCATCGGTCTCCCGGTGGAACATGACTTGCGAGAACGCTGTGTATGCCGACATTGAGCAAGCAGAGTCTGGAACGCTATCTCCGGAGCCGGTTCGGTCCTGGGGCCACGCTTCTGTCCTCCAAGGTTATCGGCAAGGCCAGCTCGAAGGGAGAGCAGAAGCGCTATGGATATGGCACGCCGGTCAAATTGACGTTCCGGCTCGGCCGTCGGCTGCAATCCGCCGTGCTGGAAACCATGAAGCCGGGTCCCTTCGGGCATGAGCACATGGCCGACCGCGCCCAGGCGATGTTGTGGGACTATGATTCCTACGGGCGGCTTCTACGCCATGTGAAGGTTCTCGATGTGGGCGCGTTCGACGGCAAACAGCGGCTCTTCTCTGTTGCGCAAGCCCGCGAGTTCTTCGTGCTGAACGAATGGGCAGAAGGAACAAGCTACCATCTGGATCTTGAGCGGCTCACCAAGGGCCAGTCGTTGCGTGTGCTCGATCGGGCGCGAACGATCGCGATGGCACGGTATCTCGCGAAGATCCATGCGACGAAACGCCGGGATGCGGATCTTTACAAACGCCGGCTTCGTGAGTTGATCGGCCACGGCGAATGCATCATGGGATTGACAGACAGCTATCCCAAACAATGCGGTTTCATCACCGAAGACCTATTGCATACGGTTGAAGAGGCCTGCAACCGGTGGCGATGGCGCCTGCGCAGCAAAGCCGGCCGGCTTTCCCAAGTGCACGGGGACTTTCATCCGTACAATGTCCTGTTTCGCGCAGGGACAGATTTTTCTGTGTTGGATCGGTCCCGCGGCGAATGGGGTGAGCCGGCGGATGATGTGACCGCGATGACGATCAACTATCTGCTCGGCTCGCTGATCCAATGGGGCAAGCTCAAAGGTCCGTTCGAAAGCTTGTTCAGATTGTTCTGGGACACCTATATCGAAGCCAGCGGCGACAAAGGCGTGACCGAAACCGCCGCGCCCTTCTTCGCCTTTCGGGGGCTGGTCGTGGCGAGCCCGGTCTGGTACCCCAACTTGTCGATGGACGTCCGCCGGAGCCTCTTTCGTTTCATTGAAAATGTGCTCGACGTTCCTCGCTTCGAACCGGAGCGGGTAAACGACTACTGTGAGTGACCAGTGATCGGTGATCAGTAATGGGTGAAGATACACAAGGCTCAGTGTCTCCTGTTCACGCATCACACATCACGCATCATGGTTCGGCCTTCGCCATCTGGCTCACCGGTCTGCCTGCATCGGGAAAGAGCACGATCGTCGCCGCGCTGATTCCGCAGCTTCAAAGCCTGGGCCGTCCGGTCGAGGTGTTGGAGTCGGATGCGGTCAGGCTGGTGCTCACGCCTACACCGACCTATTCGCGGGAGGAGCGCGATCTTTTTTACCGCGCCTTGGCGTTCATGGGCGCGAGACTGGCGGCGCATGGCGTGACGGTGATCTTCGATGCCACGGCCAACCGGCGAGCCTACCGCGATTTTGCACGAAGCCTAATTCCCCGGTTCATCGAAGTGGCGGTGGAGTGTCCGCTGGAACTGGCCATGCAGCGAGATTACAAGGGGACGTATCAGCGTGGCCGGCGCGGCGACTCCTCCACTGTGCCTGGGTTGCAAGAGCCCTACGAAGCGCCGGCCAATCCGGAAGTAAGGATCGATACGACGAAGGTCACTGCCAGTGAAGCAGCAGAGATGATCTTGAAGGCAGCAATTAGCTCAATATCCAACCTCTGAGTGCCGTTTGGGATTCTCTCTCGATATTTAGTCTGCAACTTTTGCCTCAATCGTACTTCACATCGCCACTCCTGTGCTAGATTTTCAGAAGCCTATCAACGGAGATTCAGGGACCATGTCCTCTGAGCAGCTTGCAGAAGCGGCACGGTTATATGACGAGAAGCGTTATGAAGACGCCTTGGCGCAGTATGCGTTGCTAGCTGAACAAGGCGATGAATTCGCAGCCCGTTGGGCTGGCTGGATAATCTATAAAGGGCTCTGTGCTCGGAATGATCCTCAGGAGGCGATCCGGTATTATCTCCTGGCAGCCGAATCGGGCTCGACGGTAGCTTGGTTTGACCTTGCTAGCAGGCTGTTGACAAACCCGCTCCTCCTCCCGCCGCAGGTGTGATAAGAGAAGTCTCCATCAGGAGGGCCGCCACTATGATGGGCACAGCCGATCCCCAGCCGTCGATGTTCTACCACAT
>Ga0315912_10000467_pt1 | contig 76911 bp, 62 predicted proteins | sample VfabasoilMG_FD_204469 | JGI IMG/M metagenome (GOLD analysis project Ga0315912, IMG submission 204469) | Garden soil microbial communities collected in Santa Monica, California, United States - V. faba soil | ecosystem: Environmental > Terrestrial > Soil > Garden | place: USA: California... | reverse complement strand
CCCCGGTAAGGATCCTTACCACCATTCCGGCGCCGAAGAGCACGCCCAGCAACTCGGGGACGCGGAGGAGACCGGCATCGCGAGGATGCCCGTGCCCGGCCCAGCCCTGGTCAGGATCCTTCGGGACCTCCCGCCGCAGCCCCTGTCGCCCTTGTCGCCCACCAGCCCCCGCGGCGATCGGCGCCTACGCCACGCGCGGCTTCAACCCGCGGGGAGAGTAGGAACGCTGGGCAACGGCTCGCCGTTTTCGTCGACGCCGTCCAGCGCTCCATTCACGCGCGCCAGCAGGTCCCGCAGCATCTCGCCCGCGCTGTTCACCGCGGCCACGCGACGTGCGCGCTCCTCTTCCAGATCGTGCGCGAGCGCCATGGCCACCAGGAGCAAGGCCTGCGGCGCGGGCGCGCGGTCCGAGCCCGTGAGTTCACGCAAGCGCTCGTTGACGACACCCGCGTAGCGCTGCAGCGACTGCTCGCCCGCCGACGCGACGACGCGGTACATCTGCCCGCCCACGTTGACCTCCACCGCGGGGCGCATCATTGCGGTACGGTACCACCCTGCGGCCAGAATGGAAATGCTTCCTTGGACGCAGGTTCCCCCGCTTTTCTGGCCCCACGACCACCCGCCCAGACTCTACCGGCCTTTGGGCCGCTAGGCGCCGACTTACTGAATGTCTTCGGTGGTCTGGCAATACGGATTGTAGGCCGCGCACAGGCGGCAATCGACCAGCGCATCCTGGCCCAGGTAGCACGGGATCTCCGGCGTCTGGTCCGCGCTCCGCGAGCAGCTGGTGCCGTTGAGCGCCCCCGGCGGAAAGCCCACCAGGCAGCCCTCGCACACGCGGATCACGTAGCGGATCGAGGCGGACTCGACGTCGACCCCGCCGATCGTCTGCCCGAACACCCGCACCTCGGCGACGCGCGTCCGAACTTCACCGCGGCTCGTCAACTCGTCCGCGAGGGCGAGGCCCGCCGTCTGTGGAATGAGCGTCGCGTTAATGATGCCAAAGCCCGGATCTTCCGAGCTATCCGGAGAAATCACGCCAGATGCGGGCACGGTGAACTCGGTGTCCAGCTGCCCGGTGTCCGTGTACAGCCGCACCTCTGCACCCTCGATCACCGTGACCATGGTCTCGGTGCGCAGGGCTTCCTTTTCCCCGCGCGGCGTCAGCTGGTTGCCGACGAGCAGGCTCGCCTCGTAGTCGAGCTTGAGGCCCACGTCGAGGTAGCCGACGCCGAGCAACGTGGTGCCGCTCTCGGCCTCCGCGATGCACTCGGGGGCGTCGCGCGCGACGTTGCCCTGGATAAAGAGCCCCGTCTCTTCGTCGGTGCAACCTGCGTTCACCGCGATCCACACCAAGAACAAGGGACCGCCCAGGCTTCTCCGAAAAAGATCTTTCATATCCACGACCTCGCGAGTGACTCTCGTGCCCTCGTCTCACAGTCTACCGAGTCGTGTCTGGACACGCCAAAAGATGGGCGAAAACTCCTGCGGCCCGCAGCCACGCTCGCGCACGAGGGGTGAGCTCGGCGCCGCCGATCTGGGCCACTCCGGAGGGCTGCAGCGTCGGTGTTTGTAGGTGCTTTCGTAGCGATCTCGTCGGAGAAACCCGAAGTCCATCTGCCGAACTTGGGGCACGAGGTACTAGTCGGAACGCCCGAGATCACCGGCGAGCCGCGTGAGCTCGCTCAGCTCCAGGTTGCGGAACTCGATCTGCCCGGGCTGTCGCACCAGCACGAACTTCACGCGCCGCCCCTTCCTCTTCTTGTCGAGACCGAGCAGGCCCGCTGCCGCCTCGAGCGGTTCGTTGCGGAGATCCGTCGGCAGCCCCAGCCGCTGCAGCAGCTCCGTCACGCGCTCGACCAGGCCCTTCGGAGTCACGGCGAGGCGCTGGCCCAGCCGCAGCGCCGCGACCAGTCCGAGACTGATGGCCTCGCCGTGCGATAGGCGGTCAAAGCCTGCCACTGCCTCGAGTGCGTGCCCGAAGGTGTGGCCCAGATTGAGCGCCGCACGGATGCCCTGCTCGCGAGCATCCTCACCCACGACGCGGGCTTTGACGCGCACCGAGCGGCGCACGATCTCCGCGCTGACCTGCGGATCGCGCCGCGCCACCGCGTCGAGCTGCCCCTCCAGGAGCTCGAGCAGCGACGGATCGCCGATCAGCGCCGTCTTCACCACCTCGGACAGTGCGCTCTGGCCCCGGGCGGGCTCCGTGGCGCAATATTGGACATCGCAGAACACGGCGCTGGGCTGCCAGAAAGCCCCCACACAGTTCTTGGCCTGCCCGAGGTCCACCGCCGTCTTGCCGCCGACCGACGCGTCCACCATCGCCAAGAGCGTGGTCGGTACCCCGACCCAGGGCACGCCCCGCATCCAACCCGCCGCGGCAAATCCGGTGATGTCCGTCACCACACCCCCTCCGAGCCCCACAAACAGGCTGGAGCGATCGGCTCCGAGCGCGCTCGCCCGCTGCCAGATGCCCTCGACCGTGCCGAGCGTCTTGTGCATCTCCCCGGGGACGAGCTCGATCAGCTCCACCTTGGCCGGTCCGCCCAGGGCCTCCAGCACCCGCGCGGCGTGCAGCGGCGCCACGTTGCGGTCGCTGACCAGCAAGATTCGGCTCCGCCCCTCGCCCCACTCACCGATCCGGGCGCCGGCGATCCCCGCACCTATCTCTACGGCGTAGGAGTGCTCTCCCGCCGCGACGCCCACCCCGTCGCGCTGCCACAGGTCCAGCACTCGCTGCGCGAGTTGGTCCGGATCGCGACCGGTGGTGTCGACCCGCGCGTGGCATTCGGCGTAGGCGGGGGCACGCACCTCGAGCAGGTGTTCCACGTGTTCGGCCGCACTGTCGCCGCCGAGCAGCGGGCGTTGGTCGGGTTGTTTGGCCGCGCGCCGCAGGGTCTCCTCCACGTCGGCGACCAGCGCCACCACGACGGCCGCGTCGAGCGCGCGCAGGCGCCGCGCGCGCACGAGCAGGGCCCCACCGCCCAGCGCCACCACCTCCGGGCGCCCGGCGAGCAGCACCTCGTCCAGCGCCTCCGCCTCCCACTGCCGGAAGGTGCGCTCGCCATGCTTGGCAAAAATCTCAGCGACGCGCAGCCCTGCCCTCGCTTCGATGCGTTCGTCCAGATCCACGAAGCCTTTACCGGCGCGCTGCGCCACGAGCCGACCGAGGGTCGACTTGCCGCTGCCCATGAAGCCATTGAGTAAGAGGGGTCTGCGCATGATGAAGCTCGAGCGTACACGACTCTACCCGAGGAAAGTCGTAGTTGGACGACGACTATGCTAGCGTCGGACGGCGCACGATTGCTGGGCATCATTCCCATTTCCTTCGCAATTTCTCCCGGAATGGCGCCCGGTCTGGGGCACTGGCAGCTTGGTCGGCTGCGCCGAGCGGTGCCTTGGTCGACGCGCGCCGAGCTACGATGACTGCAGACGCTAGCCAGGTTCTGCCGCCCGAGCTGGCGGCACCGCGAGCCCGCTTCCTCGCCGAGCTCGGAGAGCGCCTGGCCGCGTTGCGCCAGGGCCTGGCCAGGTTGGCCCACGCAACCGAGCCGGCCGGTGAGCTCAATGCGCTGCGGCGCCGGGTCCACGCGCTGGCGCTGGCCGCGGATGTATTGCGCTTCAGCCGGGCCGCGGAGGCGCTGGCCAGTGCGGAGGCCGGGCTCGCCGGTGCCGGCGGCTGGGATCCCGGGCCCGCCGTGCGGGAGCGCGTGGCCCGCATCCTCGATCTTTTGCCGTCCCTGGTGCTCGGCATCCCCCTCGATCTCGCGGCGGAGCTCGACAGCCCCGCCAGCTCTCCCTTGCGGGAGCCGCTGTGCGTCGTCGTGTACGGGGACGCCAGCCTCGAGTCCTTGTTGCCGCAGCCGGGGACTCCCCAGACCATCGAGTGCCACCCCACCCGCCAGCCCGAGCAGGCGCTGGAGTTGGTGGCCATGCTCAGCCCCGACATCCTCTTGGTCGACGGCGACGATGCCGAGCTGAGCGAGATCTTACCGCGCCTGCGGCAGGCGGCCGGAGCGCGGCACGTCGCGATCGTGGCGGTGGGCAGCTTCGACCGGGCAGAGCCGCTGGCGGGACTGATCGGGCGCGGCGTCTCGCGCGCCCTGCCCAAACCCACGGACGCCGCCACGCTGGAGCGCTGTCTGCGTCAGGTGAGCGTGACGCGCGAGAACGCGCCCGTGCGCACGGCCCCTCCGTTGCGGCAGCTGTCCGCAGATGAGCTGATCCTGGCCATCAGTGCCGAAGCGCGCCGCGCCTTTCGCGATCCCGCGCTGCCCGAGCCGGGGCCGACTCTGGAATTTGGATCCAGCGCCGAGGTACAGGCCGCGCTCTGGTCGGCGTTTGCTCGCCTGCGCGCGCTGGCCAGCCAGGCCCCGGGCGGCGCTGCGTTGCCTCGCGAAGGTCCCGGTGGCGCGGTCGTATTGGCTCCCGATGCGCCCGTGCCGGTGCGCGCCGGCAGCTCCAGCCCCGCCTCCTCGCCGGTGCCGCTCACGGGGCGGCGGCTGGTCGTGGCCGATGACGACGGCCCCGTGCGCACGCTGCTCTCCAACGCCTTCAGTGAGCTCGGCGCCAGCGTGCTACAAGCGCGCGACGGTGCCGAGGCGCTGGAGCTCGCGGAAAAGCACTGGCCCGATGCGCTGATCAGCGACACCTTGATGCCGGGGCTCGATGGCTTCGAGCTCTGCCGGCGCATCCGCGACGACATCGCGCTGTCGGATCTGCCGGTCTTGCTCGTGGCCTGGAAAGAGCACCTGCTGGCGCGCACGCGCTCCACGGTCAACCCGAGCATCCCCGCCCTCGGGCAGCTCGATGGCGTGAGCCTGGCAGCGGCGCTGCGCGAATGCCTGGCGCCGCGCTCGGCGCTCGAGCAACGCCTGGCCCAACACGATGCCGTGCATGGGCGGCTCGACGGGCTCACTCCGCGCTTGCTCTTGCAGATGGTCTGCAACCGTTCGCCCAACGCGTTGCTCAGCGTGCGCAGCGGCTCGGTCAGCTTCGAGTTCAGCATCTCCGACGGCAAGCCCGTGCACGCACGCTGGTACGCAGGGGAACTCTTGCACGCGGAAGGGCAGCTCGTGCTGGTGCCGTTCCTCGGCATTCGCACCGGGCGTTTCAGCGTGGAACCGCTGTTCTCTCCACCCAGCGCGCACTTCGACGGCGAAGTGATGGCGGTGCTCAATCCGGCAGCGATCCGCATGCGCCACGCTCGCGAGCAGCTCAGCCCGCGCCAGCTGGGCGTGGTCCGGGAGATCGTCCTGGAGCGGCTGGCCACGGAGCAATACCTGGAGGGCGCACCCGCCGGGCGAGACCTGGTGTCTCAGCTCCGAGGCCCCGGCGTCCTGCCGCGGCTCGTCGCAGAAGACGCTGCCTCGAGCGAGCCGGGGCGCCTGCACGCGTTGCTCGCCGACCTGGCGCGGCACGGCGCGATCGCCGCTCTGTGCGACGCAGACGGTCACGATCTATTGCCGGGGAGCGAGAAGTTCGGGCCTGGCGCAGCTCGGCGCAGCTCGCGGCCCCCGTCTGCGGAGCGCTTGCAGGGTTCGCTCGCCACGCCCGCCTCGCGTGCCTCGGCACGGCCCGCATCGACGCCGCCGGCCAGTGCGGGACAAGCGGCCGCGAGCGCCAGCGAAAAGGGGAGTGGCGCCCCGAGCGCGAGCGCGCCCGTCGCCATCGAGCTGGGGCAAGCGGTGCTCCAGGCCGTGTCCGATCCGCCCGCGCCGGCCGCAGCGGCACAGCAGGTTCCCGCGCGGTCCGAGCCAGGCCGAGACGAGCCACCGGCCAGCGATACCCAGCCTACCGGGCAGCCCCGCCCCGCGCAGCGGAGCGAGCCACCTGCCGCGGCGCTCTCGGCCTCTTCCCCCCCGACGGCGCCTGCCGAGACGGCGCCCGCCGACGCGAGGGCTGCAACCGCAACCGGGGCTGCAACCGCGACCGCGACCGCAACCGACGCCGCGACCGCGACCGCGACCGCGACCGCGACCGCGACCGCGACCGACGCTGCGCCTCCCGCCGACGCTGCGCCACCTCCGATCGAGCCCGTGCCGGAGCCCCCGAGGCCGGCTCCCCGCTCCCCGCTCGACGAGCAAGCCGAAGCCGATGCCAAAGCGGAAGAGCCGTTCTTCCCTGGCCTCGCTGCCACCTCCAGCGAAGCGAGCGACGCCACCGCAGAGTCGGGGGACGCTTGGGGCGTGAAGCGTAGCGTCCGCGCCGCTGCGGAGGGTGAACCCGGCGCTGCGCCGGCCGTGTCGGACCTGCCGCGCCAGGCGATGGATGAGGATGCGTACGCGGCCAGCGACCAGCCCGACAGTGCTTGGCCACCTCGACCGGGGGCTCGCCTGCGCGCCGTGCTCGTTCCCGCCGCGCTGACGCTCGGTGCCGCGTTGCTGGCGTTCGTCGCCATCCGGGGCCTGGCGTCGCGAACCTGGGAGGCGCCGAACCAGAGCTCCGGCAACCCCGCGCTGACACCCCAGCCCGAGCCGCCGCTCGAAGCCACGGCCAGCCCCCCGCCCGTCGCGCGCGATGCGGGCCTGCCGGGGCGTAGCAGCGAGGGGCACGCCGAGACGCCAGCGACGGCCACGGACGTGATCTTCGAGAGCGAGCTGCTCGACGTAGCCCCGCCCACCAAGCTGCCGCCGGGGCATGGTCTGCTCGAGGTGCGCAATGGGGAGCGCCAACGCATCTACGTGGACGGCGTGTTCATGGGGAACTACGAAAACCGGCTGGTGCCGCTGGCGCCGGGCACCTATCAGTTGCGCTTGAGCGACGGCACGCGCGATCTCGAGCATACGGTCGAGGTCAAGGCGGGCCGCCGCACTCGGGTCTCCGCGCAGCCGAAAAGCAGCCCGTGACCAGCGTGGCGCCGATAGCGCGCGCCTCGGCCTGGCGCAGTGCAGGTCTGGCCCTGTGCCTCACCCTGTCTTGCGCACACTGGCTCGTGCTGGGCTGCAAGCGAGCGGACCCGGGCCAGCGCGAGCGCAGCAGCACCACTGCCGCGCCGGTGACGCCTGCAGCGCCCGAGGACAGCGCCCTGGCACGCCGCACCGCGTACCCGTTTGCCGCGCTCGGTCGCTGTCGCGTCGATCATGGCGGGTTGTTTCTCGATCTCGGCAGCGACACCAGCCAGCTGCGGCGCAGCTATGCACTCGGGCCCTTCAACGACGTCGCCAGCGAGGTCTGGGGTGCACAAAGTCATGCGCGTTTCTCGGCGCCCGACGTGACGTATGACTTCTGGTTGCATGAGCCGAAGCAGGGCCTGCAGGTGCGGGTCCGTGCCCGCGGCGGCAGTGCCGCCACGCTGAGCGCCAGCGTCGATCAGCTGCGGCTCGGCAGCCTGCGCGTGAAGCCCGATGCTTTTCAGACGCTGAGCTTTCCCGTGCTGGACAGCGTGCTCGCTCCAGGGCGACACCAGCTGCGGCTGCGCTGGACTGGGCGCGGCACGGGGGACTCGCGCACCTTTGGTCTGGCCGAGTGGATCCACTGGGCCGATCCGAGTCAGGCCGCCGTGGAGTATCGCGCGCCGCGCGAGCGTACGCTGAGCGCGGACCTGGTCCTCGGTGGAGCGCCGCGGCGCTCGATCGTGCTGGAGGCACCCGGCAGTGTCAGCTGTCCGGTGCAACTCCAGCCGGGGACCGCGCTGCTGCTCGGACTCGGCTACTGGGGCGAGGGCGAAGGTGTCGCGCGCATCTCGGCGAGCCGCGACGGTGCGCCCGCACGCCTGTTGCTCGAGCAGCGCATCAGCGGCGCCCCCTCCGGCGCGCGCTGGGCCGATGTGCGTCTCGATCTGGATGGGCTCGGCTCGCAGCTGGTGCAGCTGGAGCTCAGCGCCGCGAGCGACAGCGCCAGCGGCAAGCTGGCGTTCAGCGAGCCGCGCATCGTCACCGAGCCCGCCAGGCAGGCCGCGCTCAGCGCTCGGCTGGTGGTACTCGTGATCGCCAGCGGCCTGCATCGCGAGCTCTTGCCGCCCTTTGCTGGCACGCGGCGCCTGCGGCACTTGAGCCGCCTCGCGGCAGCCAGCGTGCGCTTTCCCGAGTACCGCGTTCCCACCAGCGTCACGTCCAGCGTGGTGGCCACGCTGCTGTCGGGTTTGCCCCCGCCCGCCCATCAGCTCGAGAGCCCGAAGGCGCGGCTGCCGGAGAGCGTGCAAATCCTGTCCGAGCGCATTCACGAAATCAGCGGCGAGAGCGCCTTCTTCACGGGGGTACCGCAGACCCGCAGCGTGTTCGGCTTCGATCGCGGCTGGAACCGCTACGAAGCGTTCTCGCCCGTGCAAGACCTGCCCGCCAGCGCGCCGCTCGACCGCGCGCGGCTCTGGCTGGAGCAAGCGCTCGCGCGCGACAGCGAGCCACGCCGTCTGGTGGTGATTCACCTGCGCGGCGGCCATCCTCCCTGGGATCTCACGCGCGAAGAGGTCGCCGAGCTCGAGCCGCGCGAATACAACGGGCTGCTCGAGGCGCGCCGCGGCGGCATCATCCTGGCCAATCAGCGCGCGCTGCCGCGCCCGGCGCAACGCCGCCTGACGCCCAGCGACTGGCTGCGCTTGCATGCGCTCGAGCTGGCCGCGCTCGGCAAGCAAGACGAGGCGCTGGGCTCTTTCCTCGAGCTTCTGGAACGCAGCAAGCTCTGGGACCAGACCCTGTTCGTGTTTACCGGTGACGTCGGCGCCGGCGACCCCCCCGAGGCGCCGTTCGGCGAGGGCCGCAGCCTGAACGAAGATCGGTTGCTCGTGCCGCTGTGGTTGAAGCTGCCCGGGGGGCGCCAGGCGGGCAGCATGGTGCCCGGCGTCGTCACCAGCACCGATGTGACGACCACCATCGCCGAAGCGCTCGGGCTGCGCGCGCGCGAGCACCCCGAGGGCATCGATCTCGCCCGGCTCGCCGAGGGGGACGGTCCCGCTGTCGGGCGGCCGGTGCTGGCCACGCTCGGGGCCGAATACGCCACGCGCTGGGGCACCTGGCTGATGCGCGGCAGCAGCCCCAAGACGCCGAGCCTGTGCGATCTGGGGGTCGACCCGGCGTGCGCCAACGACGTCCTCGAACGCAATCCGGTGGCCGCAGAAATGCTCTGGCGCGCCACTTTTGACGAACAGCGACGGCAGCAAACCCTGGACGGCGCCGCGCGGCGCCCCGAGCTCGCCCCCGTCGACCGCGAGACCGCCGCCGCGCTGCAGGTCTGGGGGGAGTGAGCTAAGCTCGGCCCATGGCATCCCCCAGCGCCCCCTCCGGAGAACCCCGCGTCTACCTGTCGAGGCAGCGCATCGCCGAGCGCATCGCCGAGCTCGGGCGCGAGATTGAGCGCGACCACGCCCCCGATCCCCAGCGTCCGCTGGTACTCCTGGGCGTGCTGAAGGGCAGCTTCATCTTCCTCGCGGATCTCGCGCGCGCCATCGACCGTCCGCTGCGCGTCGAGTTCCTGGGCGTGCAGAGCTACGGCAACGAGACCAAGAGCAGCGGCGCCGTGCAGATCACGCTGGACGTCTCCACGCCCGTCGATGGCAGCGACGTGATCATCGTCGAGGACATCGTGGACACCGGGCTCACCGCACATTTCTTGATGCAACAGCTGGCGGCCCGGCGCGCCAGGAGCGTGCGCCTGTGCTCACTCCTGCACAAACCTGCCGGCACGCAGCGTGAGGTGCACATCGACTATCTCGGCTTTACCATCGAGAACAAGTTCGTGGTCGGCTACGGCCTGGATTGGGCTCAGAAGTACCGCAATTTACCCGACATCTGTGTGATCGAAAGCTAACCTCCCGTGTTTTGAGCTCGACCCTGCGCGCGCCCCGGGCGTCGCCAGGAGGGCCCTCCTGGCGCCTCGCGTCGACGCGCTCGGACGAGCCATCTCGAGGGGCCCGCTCGGGCGCGACTAAAATACGAGCACCCACAGATCGTAGATGACGTGGGTCCAGACCGCCGGTGCAAAGCCGCGCGTCGCATAGATCAGCGTAAACACCAGGCCGCAGATCATGCGAAAGACGAACACACGCCCGTCGAGCGTGTCGGCGAACGCGCCGAAGTGATGCCAGGCGCTGAACAGCGCGGCGCAGCAGATGGCCCAGCCCAGGGCCTGCGCCGCCTTGCGCCACCAGGAGCGCGGCGGCCAGAGCACCTTCAAGCAGCGCAGCCCGAGGCCGAAGAGCAGCACGCGGAACGCGATCTCTTCGTACAGGCCCGCCCCCAGGCTCATCACCAGCCCCGTGAACTCCTGCTCGATGCTGGCGACGAGGCCCGCTGCGGGACCTGCCTGCAGCGCCGCCTGCGCCGCCGCCAGACCAGTACCCAGGCCTGTACCCAGGAACAGCCGCCCCACCAGCGACGACGCGATCAGACGCATCGCCACGGCGTACAGCACCCCCTCCAGCGCCAGCCAGGCAAAGCTCTCCCAGCGCAACACCTGCCGCCGCCCGAGCAGCAGCAGCACACCCACGAAGAGCGCGCCCAGCCCGAGCGTGAGCGCGACATAGGTGAGGCGGCTGTTCCGGGCCAGCTCGACCAGGTTCTGGGTGACCAGATCCGCCGCGTTGCGCACCGGCAGAAACACGACGCCCAGATGGTACAGGACGAACACCGGCAGGGTCAGCCCCAGGTCCGTCCAGGCCGTGCTCGGCGCCAACAGCGCCGCGCGGCCGCTCAGCTCGGTGCCGGCTTGCACGACAGACCCATAGCCCGGCACGGTCGACCGTTGCTTCAGTTTTTCAGCACGGCACGCGGGCGCCGAGCGCGCGCCGTTCCGGCTTGACGTCCCAGCGTGGAGCGAGCATCCGGAGGGTCCTCCCCCGGAGCACTGTCATGACGCAACCCAGCCTTCGCTACGCTCGCGTTCACTACCGCGGACAACCCAGCTACGTGCTCTTGCCCGAGCAGGGGCCCGCGCAGCTGCTGACGGCCGCCCCCTGGCTCGGCGGGCGCCCGAGCGGGACGGAGCTGCCCCAGGGCGGCGTCGGGTCCGAGCTGGCGCCGCTGCTCTGCCCGGCGCAGCCGTCGAAGATCATCGGCATCGGCCGCAACTACAAGAAGCACGCCGAGGAGCTGAAAAACGAGGTGCCCGAGCAGCCGCTGATGTTCTTCAAGCCGCCGTCCTCGCTGCTCGATCCGGGCGGCCACGTCGAGCTGCCCCGGGAGAGCGAGCGCGTGGACTACGAAGCGGAGCTCGTGGTGGTGATCGGGCAGCGCTGCCGGCGCGTTTCGCTCAGCCAGGCCCAGAGCGCCATCTTCGGCTACGGCATCGGCTGCGATGTCACGGCGCGCGACTTGCAACAGAAGGACAAGCAGTGGACGCGCGCCAAGGGCTTTGACACCTTCTGCCCCTTCGGGCCGTTCGTGGTGGCGCTGCCGGACGCTGCTCGCTTGCGCGTGCAGCTCTCCATCAACGGTCAGAGCCGCCAGGATGGCTCGACCAGCGACATGATCTTCGATGTTCCGACGCTGATCGCCTACGCGAGTCAGTCGATGACGCTGGAACCCGGCGATCTGATCTTCACGGGTACGCCCGAGGGCGTCGGCCCGCTCACGCGCGGGGATGCCGTGACGATCCGCATCGACGGCCTCGGTGAGCTGGCGTTCGGCGTGACAGGCCCCTCGTGACGGCGCTCGGGCGTGCCGCCGTGCTCTGCATCGGCACCGAGCTGACGCGCGGCGAGATCCACAACACCAACGCGACCTGGCTGGCGGAACGGCTGACGGCGCTGGGGCTCGAGGTCACGCTGCTCGAAAGCGTGGCGGACGACCCAGCCGCGATCACCCAGGCGCTCGATCGCGTCAGCCACGGCTGCCGGCTGGTCGCGGCCACGGGCGGCCTGGGGCCGACCACCGACGACATCACGAGCGCCACGGTCGCCGCCTGGCTCGGCGTGCCGCAGCGGCGCGACCCGGCCGTGCTGGCGGGTCTGGAGGCGCGCATGGCCCGCGCCGGCCGCCCGCTGACGGCGTCCAACAGCCAGCAAGCGGATTTCCCCGAGGGCGCACGGATCCTCGACAATCCCAACGGCACCGCGCCCGGGTTTGGCGTGACGCGCGCCGCCTGTCAGCTCTTCTTCATGCCAGGCGTGCCCCGCGAGATGCGCCCGATGTTCGAGCGCTTCGTCGCGCCCGCCGCGCAGGGCCTGGTCCAGGGGGCGCAGCACCAGATCCGGCTGCGCTGCTTCGGGGTGCCCGAGTCGGTGCTCAACGATCAGCTCGCCGGGCTCGAGGCTTCGCACGGCGTGCGCGTCGCCTATCGCGCCCACTTCCCCGAGGTGGAGGTCAAGCTGCTCGCGCTGGCCGACAGCGCCGAGGCAGCGGAGAAAAAGGCCAACCTGGCCGCGGCCGTGGCGCGCTCGCGCCTGGGCACGGCGATCTATGCCGAGGGCGAGCAGGATCTGGTGCAGACCGTGGGCGAGCTGCTGCGGGCTCGGCAGCGCACGCTGAGCCTGGCGGAGTCCTGCACGGGCGGGCTCGTGGCGGCACTGCTCACCGCGCACCCCGCCAGCGACTTTCTCCTGGGCGGTGTGATCTCCTACGCCAACGCCGTCAAGATCGAGCAACTCGGCGTGGACGCGGGCGTGCTCGCTGCGCACGGCGCGGTGAGCGCCGAAGTGGCGCGCCAGATGGCCGACGGCGCACGCCGGCGTTTCCACTCCGATCTGGCGCTCTCGCTCACCGGCATCGCTGGTCCGAGCGGAGCAACGGCAGAAAAGCCCGTCGGGCTCGTCTACTACGCGCTCAGCACACCCACAGGCACGCTGCTGCGCGACGTGAACGTGAGCAACCGCCCGCGCGAAGGTGTGCAGCTCTACGCGGCCTGGTGTGGGCTCAATCTGATCCGCGAGCACCTGCTCGCCCCCTGAGCCCGCCGAGCAGAAAACCTCAGGCCTCTTTGGCGAACTCGGCGTCTCGAAGAAGATGGCACCGCCGGCCTGCAGCACGATGCCGTAGCAGGTGGCCAGACCGAGCCCGGTACCCCGCGTCTCCCCCTTGGTCGTAAAGAAGGGCTCAAATACGCGGCGACTGGTCTCGGCATCCATGCCGGTGCCCCGGTCCGCCACCTCGAGCAGCACGTCATCGCCGGCGGCTGAGCGGGCTACGTGCGTTTGCGCTGGCTGGACTCGTGTTGCTCGACCGTGGTGCGCCCCAGGGGTGGTGGCGTGTACTTGCCCGGACCGAGCGCGCAGAACGCCATCAGGAAAACGCGCAGCGTGCGCCACAACGGACGCAGCACAAAACGGAAGACGAACGACGGTCGTCTGCCGTGACGATGTCTCGACACTGTTCTCTCCTTGGCTGAACGAAGCAACGCCACGCAGGCAGTTGCCGCGCGGACGAGCGCCGGCCGCAGCCGGCGGCTGCGCGCTGGCACCGCACGAGCACCGTCAGTGCCGGTTCAGCAAAGGAGGCTTTGAAGCTCGAGATACAGATGGCGCCCGTCGAGGCGCGGCGGCAGCGTTGCGTCTACGCCAGGGGCGCCGCGCGCCTGAACGGACAGCGCCGTCGGCGCGGACCTGCCGCGCGCACCGGCACTGCGTGCGACGAGATGGGATGCAGAGATCTTGCGGGCGGCGGCACGCTGCGCGGCCACACGCTCCGCGCAGCCGCGGCGGGCCCTCGCGCCCGTAGCGCCCCGCCCGGACGCCGCCGACGGCGCCCGCCCTGCCCAACTCAGATCCGCCCGGCAGGAGGCCCGCGCCGAGAGCGGTGCCGCCGGGCGCGCGCCCCCCGGCAGCAGCCACGCGCTCTGGGTGCGCAGCTCCCAGGCCGTGCCCGCTGCTCGGGACGGCTCGAACACCGCGAGCAGCGCCCAGCACGCGATCAGCGCCCGCAAGAGGCGGTGGAGCCTGGGCTGGGTCCGGCGCATACCGGACAAGCTAACGCGCGGCTCCCCGGGAGCAAGGCGCCGGCGCCTGAAGATCAGGCGGTTTGAAACGAAAACCGCAGCGGCTGCCCCCCTTCCACGCACAGATCCAGCCGCCGGGGCCCGAGCTCGACCAGCGCATGGCTGGAGGCCGGGGTCGGCTCGGCGTCCCGCGTGATGTTTTCGGTCAGGCTCTGAAGCGTGATGTAGGGAACGCCCCCGATCACATCCACATGGTTCCAGTGCGCATGGCCGTTGAAGACGGCGCGCACGTTGCCGGCTCGCTCGAGGGTGGCACGGATCTCCGCCCGCTCGTGGATCAGGCACATGTGCGGCTCCGGCTCGAACCAGTGATTGCCCCGCAGATCCATCTCGCTCAGCGATTGGTGCGTCAGCACGATGCAGTCGCCCCGCGCACTGCCCAGGCTCCGCTCCAGAAATTCGAGCTGCCCTGCGCCCAGGTACACCCCGCGCGGCGGCGCCCAGCGCGTGCTCAGCACGATAAACCGGCAGCCGGCAAACTCCGCCCAGTAGGCGCTCGAGCCGGCATGCCGCTCGGCCTGGGGCCAGCGCTCGCGCAGCTGCCAGAGGCTCACGAGCTCGTCGGCGCTCAGGTGTACCTGGTCGTGATTGCCGGCCACGTGCAGCACCGGCACCCCGGCGCCGTCGAGCAGCGAACAGAAGAGCCGGTAGTGATCGCGGTCCAGCGGCGCGGACACGTCCTCGAGCACGTCACCGAGGTTGAGCACGAGCTCGGGCCGATGCCGCTCTCGCCAGCTTTGCACGACCTGGCGCGTGAGCGCTTCGGCGTAGCCGGTGAGCTTGGCGGGCTTGCCATCCTTGTAAGCGACAGGGCCGAGGTGCACGTCGGTGATGATCCCGAACCGCATGCCCCGCACTGTACCATGGGGGGCCTAGTGGATCATGGGGCGACTCGGGGGCGGCGCCGTTACTGCACCTTCCCGCGCGCGCCGGCCGCCAGCAGCAGGCGCGCAAACTCCGGGCTCTTCACGGTCTTGGTGTGCGGCCGAACGCTGACGCCACTGCCGCGCAGGGCGTCCATCAGGCGACGCACATTGCGTTCGGCCGGGTCCAGATCGACCAACATGGCCGGCGTGTCGAGCAGGCCCTTTGGATCGCCCACGCGGATCATCGCAGCGCTTGCCAGAGGTGCGGCCCGAACACGAGGCCTCCCACCAGGAGCGCACCCAACGCGCTGATCAGGACCGCGCCGGCAGCGACGTCCTTGGCTTTCTCGACCAGAGGATGAAAATCCGGGGAGGCCACGTCACACAAGAGCTCGAACGCGGTGTTCAACGACTCCGCCGTCCAGACCGAGACCACGGCAAAGATCAGGGCCAGCCACTCCAGCCGCCCAACCCCCAAGAGCACGCCGAGCACCACCACCAGGGCGCTCGCCGCTGCATGAATCCAGGCGTTGTGCTGCGAGCGCAGCACCGTGCGCACGCCGCGCCAGGCATAGACGAAGCTGCGCCGCCTGGCTCCCCACGAAAACCCGCTCGCACCGGACATGGCCCCTACCCGTGGACGAGCCCAAACACAAACACGATCGCGGGCGCCGACAGCATCGGGAAAATGTTCCACGCCACCAACAGGCCCACGATCTGCAGGATCGGGATCTCGCGCATGTGATCGTACAGCTTGCCGAGCGAGTTCGGAAACAACCCCTCCACGATCCCCGCGCCATCGAGCGGCGGGATCGGCAGCAGGTTGAACAGCCCGAGCAGCACGTTCAGGTTCACCAGCACACTCAGCGCCATGGCGAGACCATTGACGAGCGAGCCCGCCTGCGGCTCCCCTGCCTGCCGCACCAGCTGCGTGAAGGTGAAACGGTACGGCACGTCGAACACGCCGGCGGAGAGCAGCAGCTTGATCAGCAGAATACCGAGCAGCGCCAACGCAAAGTTTGCCGCAGGCCCCGCCAGGCTCATCAGGGCTTGCCGGCGCGGGTAGCGCTTGCCCCAGCTGGGGTCGAAAGGCGTGGACGCCCAGCCCATCATCCAGCCCATCTGGAAGAAGGTCAGCACCGGCATCAACACCATGCCGAACGGCGAGCGGCGGATGTGCGCGACCGGATCGAGCGTCACCTGACCCCCGTTGTACGCCGTCGGGTCCCCGCCCAGGTGCGCCGCCCAGCCGTGCGACGCTTCGTGCGCCACCGTGCTGAACAGGAACACGATGTACCAAATGCCAAATGCCGGCAGATCAAAGTTCATCGCGGTCCTCGGTGGTCGTGCAGGTTCACGGCTCCAGCGTACCCCAACCCCCCCGGGCGTCCAGGCCCGCTCCGGGCCGGGCAGCTCTGCCCCGGCCCGTGCCGGCCCGGCCCACGCCGCTTCAGGCCGCCGCGGAACGAGCCAGATCGAGCGCGATCTCGCCCTCGCGGGCCGTCGCCACGATGGTGCCCCCCGGCGGGAATTCCCCGCCGAGCACCCGCCGCGCCAACGGGTCCTCCAGGTGCCGCTGGATCGCCCGCTTCAGCGGGCGAGCGCCAAATTGCGGGTCGAACCCCACGTTGGCGAGCAAATCCTTGGCCTCATCCCGCACCTCGAGTTGCAGGCCTCGCTTGGCCAGCCGCGCCTTCAGCCCTTCGAGCTGAATGTCCACGATGCTGCGGATCTGCGCGCGCCCGAGCCGCCGGTAGACCACCGTCTCGTCGATGCGGTTGATGAACTCCGGCCGGAAATGCCGGCCGAGCGCGTCCATCGCCACCTCTTGCAACTGGCGAGCGAGCGCATCCTCATCCTGGTCCGCGCGCTCCTCGATGCGCGCTAGCGCGTCCGAACCGATGTTGCTGGTCGCGATGATCACCGTGTTCTTGAAGTCCACGGTGCGGCCCTGGCCGTCGGTCAGGCGCCCGTCGTCCAAGAGTTGCAGGAGCGTATTGAACACGTCGGGGTGCGCCTTCTCGATTTCATCGAACAGCACCACGCTGTAGGGCCGCCGCCGCACCGGCTCGGTGAGCTGCCCACCCTCGTCGTAGCCCACGTAGCCCGGGGGTGCGCCGATCAGTCGCGACACGGCGTGCCGCTCCATATATTCGCTCATGTCGATGCGAATCATCGCGCGTTCGTCATCGAACAGGAACTCCGCCAGGGCCCGCGCCGTCTCGGTCTTGCCGACCCCCGTGGGCCCCAGAAAGATGAAGGACCCGATCGGCCGCCGCTCGTCGGACAGGCCGGCGCGTGAGCGGCGTACCGCATTGGCCACCGCCACGAGCGCGTCATCCTGACCGATCACTCGCTTGCGCAGATTTTCCTCCATGCGCAGGAGCTTCTGCATCTCGCTCTCGAGCATCTTGGAGACGGGGATGCCGGTCCACTTGGCCACCACTGCGGCGATGTCTTCCTCGGTCACCTCCTCTTTCAGGTAACCGGTCTGCGCTTGCACGCGCGCCAGCTCGCCGCGCACATGGGTGAGCTCCTTCTCGAGCGAGGGCATGCTGCCATACAGGATCTCCGCGGCCTTGCCGAGATCGCCCTGGCGGCGCGCCTGCTCCTCTTTCATGCGCAGCTCTTCCAGCGTCTTCTGGTATTCGCGCAGCTTGGTGATCAGCTCCTTCTCGCGCAACCACTGGGCGCGAGCGGTATCCCGTTGGGACGATAGCTCCGCCACCTCGCGCGAGAGCTCCCCCAGCCGCGTCTTCGAGCCGTCGTCTCGCTCGCGCTTCAGCGCCTGCTCCTCGATGCGCAGCTGCATCAGGCGGCGCTCGAGCTGGTCGATCTCAAAGGGCAGGCTGTCGATCTCCATCTTGATCTTGCTGGCCGCCTCATCGACGAGATCGATGGCCTTGTCCGGCAAGAAACGGTCGCTGATGTAGCGGTGGCTGAGCACCGCCGCGCTGACCAGGGCCGCATCTTGAATGCGGATACCGTGGTGCACCTCGTAGCGCTCCTTCAGCCCGCGCAGGATCGCGATCGTATCCTCCACGCTGGGCTGGTCCACGATCACCGGCTGGAAACGCCGGGCCAGTGCCGCATCCTTCTCGATGTGCTTGCGGTACTCGTCGAGGGTGGTCGCGCCGATGGCGCGCAGCTCACCTCGGGCCAGAGCAGGTTTGAGCATGTTGGCCGCGTCCATCGCGCCCTCGGCAGCCCCCGCTCCGACCAGCGTGTGCAGCTCATCGATGAACAGGATGAACGAGCCCTGCCCGGCCTCTATCTCCTTGAGCACGGCCTTGAGCCGATCCTCGAACTCACCCCGATACTTGGCGCCCGCCACCAGGCTCGCCAGATCGAGCGCGACCAGGCGCTTGTCCTTCAGCGTCTCGGGGACGTCCCCCGTGACGATGCGCTGAGCGATGCCCTCGGCGATGGCGGTCTTGCCGACGCCGGGCTCCCCGATCAAGACCGGGTTGTTCTTGGTGCGGCGGCTCAGCACCTGCATCACGCGCCGGATCTCCTCATCGCGACCGATCACGGGATCGATCTTGTTGTCTCGAGCGAGCTTGGTCAGATCGCGCGTGTATTTCTCGAGGGCCTGGAACTTCCCCTCTGGATCCTGATCGGTGATGCGCTGCGAACCACGGATCTCCGAGAGGCCCCGCAGCAACTTGTCGTAGGAGAGCCCGTGACGATCGAAGATCGCCTGCAGGTCCTTGTCGTGCGCAGCGGCCGCGAGCAGGAAATGCTCGACCGAGACGAAGTCGTCCTTCAGGCGCTTGGCCTCGTCCTCCGCCTTGCTGATCAGGTTCAGCGTGCGCCGGTGCAGGCTGGGCGACGACCCCCCCGACACCTTGGGCAAGGCCTCCACTTGCTGGCGAAACTCCCCTTCGAGAGCTCGCACGGACGCTCCGGTGCGCTCCACGAGCGCGGGGCCCACCCCGTCGCGCTGACCGAGCAGCGCCAACATCAAGTGACTCGGCTGGAGCTCTGCATGGCCCTGCCGAAACGCCATATCCATGGCTGCGCTGAGAGCCTCACGGCTCTTGGTCGTCATCTGATCCATTTGCATGTCAACACCACCTCGCCCGGGCCTCGACGGAGGCCCCCTCTTGTCCCCTCGGGGCGATCCCCTGCGGACCCGAGCTAGGGCTCAACCTGTGTCGCCGAGACAAATTGTCGAGTGGCCGGCGCAGGCCGAACAGCGTTCGGCCGCGCAGCCCGGGCGGACCCCGTCAGCGCGCGCAAACGCTGCGCCCGGCAGACAACGAGACGACCCGCTGCCTGTGCGACGAGCGGCGCTCACGCCCGCCCGGGGGAGCCGCGCGGCTCCGCCCGCGCAGGCAAAGCGAGGCTCAAATATCGAGGTTTTTGACGTTCAGCGCGTTCTTCTCGATGAACGCCCGGCGTGGCTCGACCTGATCCCCCATCAGCACGCTGAACAGCTCGTCCGCTCCGACCTGGTCCTCGATGCGCACGCCCAGCAGGGTCCGGGCATCCGGGTTCATCGTCGTCTCCCAGAGCTCCCCGGCGTTCATTTCGCCCAGGCCTTTGTAGCGGGACAGGACCACACCCCTGCGGCCGCGCTCCTGAATGAAGGTGTCGAGCGCAGTGCTGTCCTCGAGCTGCACGTCCGCTGCGCCTTCGACGCTGGCCACGTAGGGAGCCGGACCGATCGAACGCACGTCCAGCTCGATCGAGAGCAGCTCGCGGAACCGAGGATTGTCCACCACCTCCTCGGTCAGGTGCACCGGCCGCGCCGCGGCGCCGGGACGGAAGCGGACCTCGATCGACGCAGGCCGGGGCCCGATCGGATCGACCACCCGCACGCTGAGCGGGCACAGATCGGGATGCTTCTTCATCAGCCAGGCCTGCATCGCGACTGCGATGGGTCGCAGCGTATCCGGCTGGTCAAAATGCGCGGCGCCCGGCTCGGACGTATGCAAGAAGGCCACGAGCGCCCGCGGATCGCAGCGCCGCGACAGCGCCTCCAGGTTGCTGCGGAAGCGGTTCAAGCGCAGCGCGAGCTGGAGCAGCGGCAGACCGCTGAGCAGCGGGCCCTTCTGCGATTGCACGCTCAGACGAACGATGCCGTTCTCGGTCAAGTGGCGATCGAGACCGCCCGCGTCTTTGAGATAGAGGTCCTTCTTGCCCTTGCGCACGCGAAATAGCGGCGGCTGGGCGATGAACAGGTGGCCCTGCTCGATCAGCTGCGGCATCTGCCGATAGAAAAAGGTGAGCAGCAAGGTGCGGATGTGCGATCCGTCGACGTCCGCGTCCGTCATCAGGATCACCTTGTGGTAGCGGAGCTTGCTGATCTCGAACTGCCCGGAATCACCGATCCCGCAGCCGAGCGCCGAGATCAGCGTGGCCACGGCGGTCGATCCGAGCATGCGATCGATGCGCGCCCGTTCCACGTTGAGGATCTTGCCGGTGAGCGGCAAAATGGCTTGAAAACGCCGATCGCGCCCCATCTTGGCGCTGCCGCCGGCGCTCTCGCCCTCCACGATGTAGATCTCGCTCTGGGTCGGGTCCTTGCTCTGGCAATCCGAGAGCTTGCCCGAGAGCGTGGTGAGATCGAGCACGCCCTTGCGCACGACTTCGCGCGCCTTGCGGGCGGCTTCACGCGCCTTGGCCGCGATCACGACCTTGTCGATGATCTTCCGTGCCGTGGGCGGGTGCTCCTCCAGGAAGCGCCCGAGATGGTCGCTGACGGCGTTCTCCACGACGCCCTTGACGTCGCTGGAGACCAGCTTGCTCTTGGTCTGCGAATCAAAGGAGGGATCGGGGTGCTTGATGTGCAACACGCAGATCAAGCCCTCGCGAGCGTCGTCGCCCGTGATCCCCATCTTGACCTCTTTGAGCAGGCCCTGTGCTTGCCCGTAGGTATTGAGGGTGCGCGTCAACGCGGAGCGCAGACCGGTCAGGTGGGTACCGCCGTCCTTGTTGTGGACGTTGTTCGTGTAGCAGCTGATCTGCTCGGTGTAGCTGGCGGTCCACTGCAGGGCGATGTCCATCGCCATCATGTCCCCGCGCCCGGTCTGCAGCGGCACCTCGGTGTTGAAGGCCACGACCTCCTCGTGCACGGGCTCTTTGCTCTGGCTGAGCAGGGCCACAAATTCGCGAATGCCGCCCTGGTATTCGTAGCGATCTTCCTTCGGCTCCTCACCCCGCTCATCGCGCAGCAGGATGATCAGGCCGGAGTTCAGGAACGCCAATTCGCGCAGGCGGCTCGCCAGCAGATCGTGCCGAAACACGATCTCCGAGAAGATCGTCGTATCGGGGATGAAGGTGATGGTCGTCCCCGTGTCGTCCGTTTCACCGGTGGGCGCGATGGGCGCTTGCGGCACGCCGCAGCGGTAGTGCTGGGTCCAGACCCGCCCTTGCCGCCGAATTTCCATGGTCAGCTGGGCTGATACGGCGTTCACCGCGCTCACGCCCACGCCGTGGAGCCCGGCGCTGACCTTGTAGCTCGAGTGGTCGAACTTGCCGCCGGCGTGCAGCATCGTCATGACGACCTCGGCCGCGCTCACGCCGCGCTCGTGCATGTCCACGGGAATGCCTCGGCCATCGTCCCGGACGCTGCAGCTGCCGTCCGCGCCTAGAATGACGAGGATGTTCTTGCAGTGGCCCGCCAGGTGTTCATCGACCGCGTTGTCGACGCATTCCCACACCAGGTGGTGCAACGCCGACCCGTCGTTGACGTCACCGATGTACATGCCGGGACGCTTGCGCACGGCCTCGAGACCTTCGAGCACCGTGATGTTTTCGGAACCGTAGCTTGCAGAGGCTGCTGCTGCCGCCTGCTGGAGATCCGTCGTCAAGGTTTCAAATTCCTAGCGCTGTTGCTGCTGAACGAGCCGCACGGCGGCCTGCCTCGGGTACCGCGTCCGCCGCGACAAAACCCTTTGCCCGGAGCTCCTGGTGGGGCTCCGGTAAGGAGATCATGCCGCTCGGACTCCGTCACAGGTCAGGAGGCCTGTGGGGTGCCTCGAAGGCGCCGCGGAGTATAGTCCGCCGAGCGCCGATCGGCAAGTCTACCAGTCCTCGGAACCACTGGATATCACGAGGTTTTTTTCTGGGGTTTCGAGCTCGCTCAGAGCGCGTCGAAAAGGCTGCTCAGCAGTCCTCGAGCACGCCGGCGCGCAGCCGAAAATCGCGCCTCTCCGAGCGTGACGCGCCGGGGGTCTGAAACAGGTCGGAGCGCGTCGTGGTGACAAACACCTGGCTCTGGCTGTCGCGCAAGAACGTCTGGACGGCACCGATGCGCGCCGGGTCGAGCTCGCTCGACACGTCGTCCAGCAAGAGCAGCGGCCGGGCGTTGCGGGCGCTCTCGATGGCCGCCAGCTCGCCGAGCTTGAGGCTCAGGGCCAGGATGCGGTGCTGGCCCTGGGACGCGGTCTTGCGCGCCGGGCGTCCGTCGACGGACAGGACCAGGTCGTCCTTGTGGGGGCCGAAGCTGCTGGCGTGGCGCCGGCGATCGCCGCCGCGGCGCGCGAGGAGCTCGGCGCGAAATTCGTCTTCATCCGTGCTGCCACCGGTCCGGTACTCCATCTCGAGCTGCAGCTCTGCCGCGGCCAATCTCCGAAAGCCGTTGTGCGCCGTGCGGGCCAGCTCGAGCGCGGCGGCGGCCCGGCTCTGCGCCAGCCGCGAGCCGTGGCGCGCGATCAGCGTCTCATAGGCATCCAGCTCCGGAGCGCGCTCCCCGCGCACCTCGAGCACCTTCTGCCGCTCGCGCACGGCCTGGCGATAGCGCCGCCGATCGTCGAGCAAGCCGGGCCCACTGAAGAGTCCGACCCGATCGAGCAGATCGCGGCGGGCGGTGGCTCCGCCCATGGTGAGATCGAGATCCCCGGGGTGGAAGACGATCACGGGCGTGCGCGTGGCGTACTCACTGAGCCGAGTGGCGCGCTGCTCATCGATGAACATGGCGCGGCCCTCGCCGCTCGAGGTCAAGCGCTGCGTGCGCGGCTGCTCCGCTTCGCTGAGCTCGGCGTCCACGCGCGCAAATGCGCTGCCGGTGCGAAGCAGTTCTTTCATGCGATCGGTGCGAAAGCTACGGCTCGTGCACAGCGCGTAGATGGCCTCGAGCAGGCTCGTCTTGCCCTGACCGTTGTCGCCCGTGATGACGTTGAAGCGCGGCGCCGGCTCCAGCGACAGCTCGGCGATGTTGCGGAAGTCACGCAGCCGCAAGCGCGTGATCAGCAGGCGCGCCACGGAGCCGCTCACGGCATCCCCGCTCAAATGCGCATGGGCATGATCACGGCCAGATACTCGACGCCTTCGGGCCCGCCCTCGGGCTGCAGCGTGGCGGGATCCAGCTCGCCGCTCACGCCGAGGACCACGTCCTTCTGCTCGATGGAGTTGAGCACCTGGAGCAAGTACTGAGCGTTGAAACCCACCGTGAGCGCCTGGCCCGTGTAGTCGACCGGCACCTCGTCAAAGCCCTCACCGCTCTCGGGGCTCTCGCTGGCAAACGTCATCACGTTGTTGCTCAGGCTCAGCTTGATGCCGCCCGTACGTTCGCTGGCAGCGAGCGACACTGCCTTGAGCGCGTCTGCCAGGAGGGCTCGGGGTGCCACCACCCGATGCTGGCTGCTCTGAGGAATGACCTGCGAGTAGGGCGGAAACTGAACTTCCACCAGCTTGACGCTGAGCTGCAAGTTCGGCAGCCGGAAGAAGGCACTGGTGCCGCTCTGCAGCACGGTGATGGAGGACACGCCCTCGCTCGTGGCCTCATCACATAGGCGCTTGAGCTCCTGAATGCCCTTGAGCGGAATCAGCATCGAGGCGCTACCCTCGCGCTCGGGAATGATCACTTCCAGCTTCGACAGGCGATGACCGTCGGTCGTGACCATGCGCACGCGCTGGCCCTCCCACTGAAACAGCGCGCTGTTCAGGTGGGGCCGAGTGTCGTCGGTAGCGATCGAGAAATGGGTCTTGGCGATCAGCTCCGCGATGGTGCTGGTGCTGAGGTTCATCGGCACCGCGCCGTCGCCCGGCTGCGGCACGGTCGGGAACTCACTGCCGGGCAGCCCCTTGAGCGTATAGCGGCGAGGCTGACCCTGCGCACGCATGGTGACCGCGCCATCGCCTTGCATCGATAGCGTGATGTTGCCCTCCGGCATCATCTTCACGCGCTCGAAGAAGTCTCGCGCGCCGATCGCGACCGAGCCGACACGGTCGACCTGGCCCGGAATGCTGCCGCTGACGGCCAGGTACAGGTCCGTGGCGGCGAGCGCGAGTTCCCCCGATTTGCGAGCCTCCACGAGCACGTTGCCCAGCACGGGCATCGTGCTCTTCTTGTCCGCGACCCCTTGGCATCGAGCCAAAATCCGGGTCAGGTCCCGCTTGCTGACTACCGCGTGCATCCTGTCTCCCGTGTAGCCAAGCGGGGCCGGCACCGCCAGCCTGGATTGTGCCTGGCTGCGCGAGGGCTCGATTCCCAGCCAGGGTAGGTGCCCAGCGCCGGAGTCGGTGGAAGGGAGATTCGGGTGCTGCGAGAACCAGGGCGCTCCCTTCCATCCAGCTCCGCCCTCCATCCGGAGGATCAGGAGAAAGACGACGGAGAGATGATTTGAAAATTCATTTTAAAAAGAGGGGGGTAGTAGTAGGGCCTGTGGACACTGTGGACGGACGTCCAAGTAATCGATATCCATGAGTATTATACCCATTTAGCTCGAGGAGAACCGCCGGACGGAGAGGCTCGACGCCTGTGGGGTTCTCGGAGCGAGTTCGGCGGCTGTGGAGATCTGCGACGTGGGTGTGCAACATCTCCTGGCATTGTCCCCAGGGTTTCGGGCGCCCCGGGAGGCTTGTCCACAGCTGTGGATTACCTGTGATGTTCTGGCCGACGGGGGTCGGCCGGGAAGGTCCCGGGCCTGGATCTGCGTGGGCGAGGGTTTCGTCCCGAGCTCGGGCCTCCCCGCACCCCTCAGTGCAACGCCGCCGGGCGCGCCTGCCGGGCGAGCGTGAAATAGAAGGTGGCGCCCCGGTCGACCTCTCCCTCCGCCCAGACGCGGCCGCCGTGCCGATCGATGATGCGCTGGATCGTGGCCAGGCCGATCCCGGTGCCGGGAAAGTCCGATTCCGGATGCAAGCGCTGGAAGGGGCGAAACAGCTTGTCCGCGTAGGACATGGAAAATCCCGCGCCGTTGTCGCGCACGAACCAGGCGGGACCTTCCTCGGAGCTGACCACACCGACTTCGATGCGGGGCTGGGGCGTCTTCTTGGTGAACTTCCAGGCGTTGCCGAGCAGGTTCTCGAGGACGATCTTGAGCAGGCGGTGGTCGGCCTGGGCATCGAGCGCTGCGGGAATGACGAGCTCCACCGTCCGCTCCGGGTCGCGCCGCTGCAGCTCCTCGGAGACCTCGCGCGCCAGCGCCGACAGCTGGATCGGGCTCCGGCGCAGCTCGGCACGACCGACGCGTGACAGCTCGAGCAGGTCGTCGATCAGCTCACCCATGCGCTGCGCCGACGCGCGCACGCGGTGCAGGTGCACCTGACCCTCGGCATCGAGACGCTCCAGGTGATCCTCGAGCAAGGCTTGACTGAAACCATCGATGCTGCGCAGCGGCGCGCGCAGATCGTGCGAGACGGAGTAACTGAAGGCCTCGAGCTCACGGTTCTTGCGTTCGAGCTCATCGATCAGATCCGCGCGTGCCTCGGCCAGTTCGCGTGCTGCACGCGCCTCGGCGGCCTCGAGCTCTCGCTGCAATAGCTGGTCACGGATGCGGCGATTTTCGTGCTCGAACTGCTGGCGGCGGATCTGAGCGCGGACGCGTGCCTCGAGCACCTCGAACTCGCTCGACTTCGGAACGTAATCATCCGCGCCGGCCCCCAGCCCCTCGAGCATGGCGGCTCGACCTTCGACTGCCGTCAGCATGATCAGGGGGGTGTCCCGCACCACCGGTGCAGCCTTGATCCGCCGGCAGGCCTCTTTGCCACCCATGCCCGGCATCATCAGATCCATCAACACGCAATCGACGCGCTGGACCGCCAGGAGTTCCAGCGCTTCTTCGCCGGAATGGGCCAGGATCATCTGGTAGCCCTCCTGCCGCAGGCTGTCCGCGAGCGCGTTCAGGTAGGTCACGCTGTCATCCACGGCCAGCACCGTACGCGGGCCGAGCAGGCTGACGGTCCCCTGGCTGGGCAGCTCGGCGCCGCGCAACGCCACCGCCAGCTTGGCCAGGATGACATCCACGTCCTCGGTCTTGCGCACGAAGGCGTCGGCGCCCGCGTCCAGCGCGGAGAGCTCGGCGGCTCGGTCCTCGGACGCGGTCAACAGGAGACAGGGCACCGCCCGCAGCGCAGCGTCCAGCCGCATGCGCCGGATCACGGTCGCGCCGTCGATACCGGGTAGCACACCGTCGACCACGACCGCGATCGGACGCTCGTTGGCTGCCATGCGCAGGCCCTCCTCGCCGCTCTCTGCGCTCTGCACCCGGTAGTCGGCGCGCCGGAGCACGGCCTCCAGCTCACTGCGAAAGGTCAGACTGTCGTCGATGATCAAGACGGCAGCCTTTTGTGCCGTCTCGGCTCCCGGGCGCGCGCGCAGGCGCTCGCGGGCCTTGGCCAGCACGTAGTGGGTGTCATACGGCTTGCCGACATACTCGTCGGCTCCCGTCGACAGGGCGCGCACGCGATCTTTCACCTCCGCCTCGGAAGAGAGCATCAGCACGCAGGCCCCGGCAGACAGCGGGGAGTTGCGCACCTCTTTCAGAAGCTCGACGCCATCCCCGTCCGGCAAGAGCACGTCCAGAACGACGACCGCGAGCTCGGTCGCGCCGAGTATGGCGCGCGCCTCTGCCGCGGTGCCGCACGAGAGCGTGCGAAAGCCCGTTGTCTCGAAGGCCTCCACCAGATCCATGCGCACGGTCAGGCTGTCGTCCACGATCAGGACCGTATCTGTGGTTTTCCCCGTCATTTCCCCCCCAGCGTGCGCGGGCTGAGCCTGCCCAGCGTCGGTGCGATCTCCGCCAGCGGCAATATGTGCCGTGCCGCATTCAGCAATACCGCTTCGCGCGGCATCCCGTAGACGACGCAGCTGGCCTCGTCCTGGGCAATGGTGAGCGCGCCGGCGCGCCGGAGGGCGAGCAAGCCCGCCGCTCCGTCGCGCCCCATGCCGGTGAGCAAGCAGGCCGCAGCCGCAGCACCCTGGTCGCGCGCGATCGACTCGAAGAGCACGTCCACCGAGGGCCGGCAGGAGTGTCGCTCGGGAGCGTTGCTGAGGCGAAAGCGCCCCCCCTCCAGCAGCATGTGCCGCCCGGGCGGGGCCATCACGACGCGCCCGACGGCGCTGGAGAGCAGCTCACCCTCGCGCGGATAGGCGACGCGCCGGTTGGCCTGGGTATCCAGCCAGTCGGCGAGCGCGACGCCGAACGGTTCGCTGATGTGCAGGACCAAGAGCAGCGGCAGCTGGAAGCTCGCCGGCAGCGCGCGCAAGATGTCGACGATCGCACCCGGTCCGCCCGTGGAGGCGCCGATCGCCACCAGCGCACAGGCCTGGCCGGGTGCCGCGCTGATCCGCCCTGCGCGCGGATCGGGGCTCGCCACGTCCGCCGGGCGCAGCCGCGCCCGGGGGTGAGTGATGACGCGGATCCGCGAGACCAGCTTGAGGGTCTGCAGGTACTGGCGTTCCCAGCTGCCTTCCGGCTCGTCTCCGCGCGGCTTCTCCAGCACGTCCACCGCCCCGGCGGCGAGCGCCTCATACGTCTTGAACAGCTCGCCGCGATTCACCGAGGCCGAGACGATCAGGATCGGCGTTGGACAGTGGGCCATGATGTGTTCGGTGGCGGCCAGGCCGCTCATCACCGGCAACATCATGTCCATGGTGACCACGTCGGGGCGCAGCTCCTGGCACAGCTCGATCGCGTGCTTGCCGTCCGCTGCTTCCGCGACGAGATCGAGCTCCGGGTCGCTCTCGAGCACCTCGCGTAGCCGCCCGCGGACGGTCGCCGAATCCTCGACCAAGAGCACGCGTTTTCTGAGCATCACACTCCCACCACAGAGGCTGCGATCAGGCGCCCGATGCGCGCCAGTAGATCTGCCTGGTCGAACTCGCTCTTGACGACGTAGCCCTGCGCGCCCACGCTCACGCCGCGCTGCCGGTGCTCGGGAGCCGCCAGTGACGTGACCAGGATCGACGGCACGTTTCCGAGCTCCGGGTCGGCACGCGTCCGCTCGACAAAGCTGAAGCCGTCCATGCCGGGCATCTCCACGTCGACGAGGAAGAGCGCGTAGCGCTTCTGTCGCGCCATCACCAGCGCCTCTTCGGCCGAGCTCGCCGTGTCCACGTGGTAGCCGGCGGACTCCAGAATGCTCTGCTCCAGCATGCGTGTCGTCATGGAATCATCGATGACCAAGATCGAGCGACGCTCGGGCCGCTGCGTCGCCGTGGAGAAGCCTCCGCGGCAGATCTCCGCGACCAGCTCGTCGGGGTCGATCACCAGCCGCGGGTTGCCATCGGCATCGATCGAGGCGCCGGCGATGCTGCGATCGGCGGGCGCGTATTCGGGCAGTGGTCGCAGCACCACCGTGGCCGTGCCGAGCAGGCGATCGACGCCGACGGCGACCAGCCCATCCGCCGCCTCCAGCACCAGCGCGGACCAGGCGCGTGGCGCCTCGGCCGGCGCGAGCGCGCTCGGGTGCAGCGCCCGTTGCAACGGCACGAAGGGGATCGCCCGGTCGTCGCAGACGATCGAGTCGCCCTGCGCCGTTCTCGACACGTCGCCGCCGTGGACGCGCAGCGTGCGGCGGACGGCGTCGAGCGGGATGGTGACGAGCGCGCCGCCGACCTCCACGGTCAGACCCTCGAGTGAGGCGACCGACAAGGGGACGACCAGGTCGAAGCGGGTGCCCTGCGAGGTGTCGGTCGTGACCGCGACGTTGCCGCCCAGGCGTTGGGCAGCGTCGCGCACCACATCGAGCCCGATGCCTCGTCCGGCCACCTCCGTCACGCTGCTGGAGGTGGTGATGCCGCCCAGCAGCAACCGCTCGAGCAACTGCTCGCGGCTCAGCCGCTCCGCCTCCGCTCCGGACAGGCCGCGTTGTACGAGCGTGCGCCGAACCGCGTCCAGGTGGATGCCGCGGCCGTCGTCCTGGCAGCGGAATTGGACGCGGCGCCCGCGCCGGCGGATCTCCACCGTGATGCGCCCGGCCGCCGGCTTTCCGCCGCTCTTGCGCTCGGCAGCGCTCTCGATGCCGTGGGCTACCGCGTTGCGGATCAGCTGCACGAGCGCGCTGCGCACGGTCTCGAGCACGTGCGCGTCCAGCCGCACGTCGCCCCCTTTGCCCTCGAAGGTCACCTGCTTGTCGAGCGCCTGCGCCGCATCCCTCGCGCAGCGCTCCAGCGACGTGAACATGCCGCCTGCAGGCAGCAGGCGGAGCTGCTCGGCCGCGGAGCGCACCTGGCCGAGCTCGCGCTGCACCTGCTCGAGGCTCGCGCCCAGCTTTTGCTCGACCGCGCCAATGCCCGCCTGCAGCTCCGCGGCCAGCGCGGTCAACTTGTCCAGCGCGCCCAGCCGGGCGTTGTCTCGGCCCCCCTGGCGCTGGAGCTGCTCCACGAGCAGCTCGCTCAGCTGGCGTGCACGTTCGAGACCACTGGCGGCTTTCTGCACGCCGCGCAGCTGAGTATGGGTTTCACCGATGCCGAGCAGCAGCTCGTCCATCTCGGCGATGTCGGCGCGCACGGTGCGATACTCTTCCTCGGGCGCGGCTTTGCCTGGCGCGGCTTTGCCTGGCGTTGGCGCCTCGCCCGCGGGCGGCGCAGCCAGCGCAGCCACGGCCTCGCGGATCCCCCCGACGAGCCTCAGCAGTTGATCGATGCTGTTCTGCGGCACCGCGTCCAGGGACTGCCGGAACGGCTGCAGAACATCCTCGATCGCGTGGGCGTGTTCGGCGATCGTCTTTTGCTTTACGACACGCGCGGCGCCCTTGAGGGTGTGCGCCACGCGCAGCAGCCGCTGCGTGGCCTCGGTCGTGCCGCTGCCCTTCTCGAGCTCGAGGATCCCCTTGCCGAACTGCTCGAGCAGTTCCTGCGCTTCGATCCGGAAGTACTTGAAGGGGTCCTGGGCCATGCTCTCAGCTGACCTGGGGCTGAATGATCCGGAGCAGGGCCTTCGACAGACTGCTGAGCTGGGTTGCCGTGTGCAGGGTCTGCTCCGCGCTGGCCTCGGTTTCGCGCGAGGCCTGCGCGACGTTGGCGATGGCCACGTTGACCTGCTCGACGGCGCTGGTCTGCTGCTTGGTGCTGAGCTCGATCTCGCGCGAGGCCTCGGTGGTGGTGCTGACCAGGCCGCCGATCTGCTTGAACGCGCTGGCCACGTCGCCGAACTGCTTGGAGCCGGCGTCTACGGCTTTCGAACCGGTCTCGGTGGCCATGACCGTCGTGTTCACGGCGCTGCGCACGTCGTCGATCAAGCCGCGCACCTCCTTGGTCGAACCCGTCACGCGGTCGGCGAGCTTGCGGATCTCGTCGGCCACCACGGCGAAGCGCTTGCCGGCGTCCCCGGCGCCGGCCGCCTCGATGGTGGCGTTGATCGCCAGGATGTTGGTCTGCTCGGCCAGCTCCGACACGATGTCCAGCACCGAGCCGATCTGCTGGGATTTGCGGCCGAGCTCCAGCATGTGTCCGACGATCGAATCCACCTGGCGGCGGATCGCCGAGATGGATTCGTGCGCGCGCTCGACGGTGCTGTCGCCGGAGCGCGCGGAGCTGGCCGTCTGCTCGGCGATCTGCGCGACGCGCTGGGCGCTCTCCGCGATCTGACGCGAGGTCGCGAGCAGCTCGCTGATCGTGGTGGTGATCTCGTTCATCGCGGTGGCCTGCTCTTTGGACCCGCTCGCCTGTTGATTGGCGGCGGCCTGCAGCTCCGTGGACGAGCTCTGGACCTGGTGCACGGCCGTACCGATCTGCGCTGACAAAGAGCTGACGATGAACCAGCCGATCAGTCCCACGGCGAGCGCACCGAGCACGCTACCCCAGAGCATGACCGAGCGGGTCGCCGCCGCGGCCGCCTCGGCGTCTGCCGTACGTTGCCCGAGCAGGCGGCTCTCCTCTTGGTCCATCTCCGAGATGGCGACGCGGATCCGATCCATGATCAGCTTGCCCTCCGCGCCAGAAATGAGTTTGGCCGCTGCCTCCCAGCCGGCGCTCTCCCGCGTGTCGACCACGCGTTTGGACTCAGCCAGGCGCGCTTCGACCATGGGACCGAGGAGATCCAGCCGGCGCTGCTGCGTGGCGTTGTCGACGGTCAAGCTGCGGACGTGGTCGAAGGCCCGCTTGCTTTCGACCAGCGACGAGCGATACGGCTCGAGGAACTTGTCGTCTCCGGTGATCACGTAGCCACGCGTCCCGGTTTCGGTGTCCTTGAGCTGGGAAATCAAGTCCGCCAGCGTCGTCCGCACTTCGTGCGTGTGTTCCACCCAGCGGTCGTTTTCGATCAGGTTCGCAGTGCTCTGGAAGCCCACGCCCGCGATCACCAGGAGGACCAGGCCGGCCAGGGCGAATCCACCTCCCACCTTCTTGCCGAAGGTCCAATTATCGAACATCCCTCACGCTCCCTTTCCGTTCTTTTGCCTGTTCCGCGCGGGCCACGATGGCATCGATGATCTGCGGCAGATGCACGAGAGGGCGCAGCTCGGCGCCCGTCTGCACCAGCTCGAGCGCTCCCTCGGCGGGCGCTCTGGCCACGAACGCGTCGGGCGAGAGCCGGCGGTAGCCGTCCAGCTCGTCAAAGCCGAGCGCGATGGGCGCCTGCGCCGCCAGGACGATCCAGCGCGGCTGCGTGCGCGGCGGGCGGCCGAGCAGCGCCGACAGATCGTAGACCGGCACGATCGTCGCACGAATGCTGACCAGGCCGAGCAGCTCCGGCAGGGCGCTGGGCAAGGGCACGATGCTGCGTCGCGGGAATACGCCGGCGAGCTGCGAGAGGCGCAGCGCATGTGGATCTTCCCCCAGGCGGATCGCCAGCACGTCTTCGAACGTGCGCGCGTCCGCGTGCGGCGCTTCGGCAAACGAGGCATCGAACGCGCGGGCTAGCTCCGCGGCGTGGAGCGAGAGCCCACCGAGCGCTTCCTTCATCGTGGGCCTCCCACCGCGTCGAGCTCCGCGCGGCACAGCGCGACCAGTGCTTCCCGCTGAAAACCGCCGCCAAACAAGAGCAAGCGGGAAGGGTCCTCGCCCTGGAGCAGCGTCAGGGCGTGCCCGAGCTCCCGCCGCGCGGTTTCGCGGTCGCCGCTGCGCCGCGCGAGCAAGCCGAGATGTAGGCGCGGCATCGCAAAGGCGGGCGCCAGATACACCGCCACCTGATCGTGCTCGAGCGCGGCTCGGCTGTCCTTGGCGCCCTCGCGACACAGCGCCAGCACGTAGTGCGCGCCCGCGTTCAGTTCATCCATGCCGAGCAGGCGCCGGCAGGTCTCCTCTGCGGCCGTGAGCTCGGCATTGTGGGCGAGCAGCACCGCTTGCAGGAGCAGCACGTCTGGATCTCGCGCCGACTCGGGCGGAAAGGCACGCACGAGCCGCAGCGCGTCCGCGTAGCGCTCCTTTTGCAACAGCTCGAGCGCCAGCGCCAGATCCCAGCTCGGGCGCGCGAGCGCGGGCGGAGACGCCCCCCCCTGTGGCCCTCGGCTCAACGCGTCGATGCGCTCGGAGGCTTTGCGGATGGCGTCGACCCAGCCATCCGATGCATCGACGAGCTGCAGCGGCAGCGCATCCAGGCGCGCCGGGCTGGGCAGTTCCTCCCGCACCGGACGCGGTAGGCCTGCCGAGTTGGGCTTGAGCTGATAGTAGAAGGTGCCGTGGGTGTGGCAGAGGTGAAATCGCTGCGAGACCCCGCGCAGCGTTTCGGCATGGCCGAGGAACAGGTAGCCCCCGGGGACGAGGGCGCCGGCGATGCGTTCCACGACGGCCTGCGCTCCGCTCGGGGTGAAGTACATCAGCATGTTGCGGCAAAAGACCAGGTCGTAGCTGCCGGGCTGCCAGAGCTCCGCGTCCTCCAGCGCCAGGTTGTGCGCCTCGAACACGACCTGCGCGCGCACCCCGTCGTCCAGCACCAGCTCGCGCCCCTCCTCGCGGAACCAACGACGCTGCGTGTCCGCGGGCGTCTCGCGCAACGCCCAGCTGCTGAAGCGGGCGCGCCGCGCCTTCTCCAGCGCGGCCGGGTTCACGTCCACGGCGCGGATCGAGAGCTCGAAACTCTGGTCCGGCAAGAGTGAGCGCGCCAGGATCGCCAGCGAGTACGCCTCTTCTCCCGAGGAGCACCCGGCAGAGAGGAGGCGCAGCCGCCGCTCCCCGCTGCGCGAGCGCAGCCGCAGCCGTTCCGGCAGTACCAGCTCCGACACGGCACGGAACTGATCGGGGTTGCGAAAGAAGTAGGTCTCGCCCACCGTCAGACTGCGCGCCAATGCGGCGATCTCCTCGCGGCTCGGCTCGTGCCCGCCCGGCTCGAACTGAGCCAGGTACTGTTCGCTACCGTGGCCGGTGGCCTCCAGGCGCTGGCGCAGCACCTCGGCGAGCTGCCCGCTCTTGGCCTCGTCAAAGGCCAAACCCAGCCGGCGCGCGATGCCGGAGCGGAACGCTTCGACCTCCGCGGCGCCGATCGTGAGCCTCACGCCGCAGACCCTTCGCTGGCGAACCGGGCAAACAGTTCGTCAGGGACGAGTCGTGCGCTCTCGAGCACCAGCAGCAGCTCGCGATCCCGGCTGCCCAGCGACGCGACGGCGTCGTGGCCCGCGGCGCGCAACAGGGGTGGGAGCGGCGCCGTGTCGTCGTCTCGGAGTGCCCGCACGCCGATCACCGAGTCGACCGCGATCGCCACCGTGCGGGAGCCGGCGCGCAGCGTGACCAGGCGTGTCGGCCGCGCCTGCTCGGTGCCCAGCAGCAGACCCGTGTCCACCACCGGCACCGGCGCGCCGCGAATCATCGATAGCCCGCAGACATAGCCCGGGGCTCCTGCCAGCGGCTCGATCGGCAGCGGGCGCAGCGTCTCGATGACGTGCGCGAGCGGCACTGCGCAGACGATGTGGTGCACGCGGCAGAGCAGCGACAGATTCGACATCGATCTGCCGGAGTTCCCGTGTCCGATCTCCGTACCGCCCATGCTGCCCCCTCGAGCCGCCCCGTTGCGCGCTACGCAAAGCTGTAGCACGGAGCCTGGTTCGGTCTAAGCAAACGGCCGGTCCAGGCTCGAGCCATGGAAGATCGAATGTGGGCCCTGCGCTGTCGATGTGCTGCCAGGTAGTGAACGCGCAGCGTCAGCGCCTGCGCAAGCAGCGCAGGGTGAGCCAGAGCAGCGGCGCAGCTCGGGCCGCGCCTAACGGCGGCTCAGTGGGCGCCGAGGCGCGCGTACGCCTCGAGCAACTGGCGCTTGGCGGCCTCGTGCGTCTTGCGCCCGATCTCACCGTGCTTGAAGGCCTGCTCGAGCCGGATCAACTCTTCGAGCAGCAGCTCCCCGGCGCGCTCGCGATCCTCCTTCGAGAGGGAGGAGCGGGTCGGCGCACGCGAGCGGAAGCGACCCACGGACTGGCCCAGGCCTGCGAGCGCGATCACGGCGGCCAGACCCACCGCTACCGTCCGCCCCTTTGCCGGGGTGGGGACGCCGGAGATGGCCGCCAAGATCTTGTCCGGGGCGCGCACTTTCTCGCCCAGGAAATCGCGCGACGAAATCAGCCGGCGCTGCCCGTCCTGGTTGCGGCTTTCGCTCGGCTCACTGAAGCCCTCCACCTTGAGCGACATGGTGGGCGAGCTGTCGAGAATGATGCGTGCCGATCCGAGATGCACGGGGGTAGGGAACGCCAGCTGGCGCTCGCTGTTGCCGTCTGCCGGCATGTGAAAGCGCAGCGCCAGGTCCTGCTGGCCCGGCGCGAAGGTGCCGGCGAGGCGGATGCCCTCGTCGCCCACCGCCTCGATGCGCCCGTCGCCCGTGGCCTCGCGGATCTGGATCGCCGTGGCCCCTTTCGGCAGCTGAACCAGCGTCTTTTCGTCGGGCAGCCAGGACTTGTCGCTATAGTTTTCGATGCGCCACAGCACGTCGATCGAAAACAGGTTGTCCTGCGGGATGATGGCGTAGAGCGCGCGCGACAGGATCAGGAGCGCGTTGACGTCATCGCTGGCCTCGTACACGGGCAAGAGCACGCGCATGCCCGGCACGCCGCTGCGAAACTGGAAGGGCTGGCTCGAGTAGCGGGCGGCGCCGATGGCGGCCGTCACCTTGTACACGTAGTCCGTCTCGGTCTTCTGCGCGGGGAAACGCGCCACGCCGCCGAGATTGGTGGTGGTCGTCTGCACGCTGCTGCTGTTGCCCGTAGCGATGCTCTGATGGGTGATCGAGAGCGTGATCTCGTTGCCGTCGAGCAGGGTCGTTTCCTTGCCGGCAAGCCGGATCTCGATCTCGCCCGGGCTCAGATCGGGACCGGGCACCACGCGCACCGTGGCCTGGCCCTTATTGCCGTGGGGATTGCCGGCGAAGGTCTTTGCCGCGGAGCCCGCCATCGTCGGGCCTCGGGGTGGGGCACTCGGCGGGGGCGCGCTCCCGGGCGGGGCGGCGGGAGCACCCGGGGTGGGATGCGGGGAGGCCGGGGCCGCGGCCGCGGGGGCAGCGGGCGCCAGAGCCTGGGCGGCAGCGGGCAGCGCCGTGGCCAGGGCAGTGGCCAGGAAAGCGCACAAAAACGTGCCGTGTTGCAGGGATGCGTAGGTCACTCTCAGTCCTCGATTCAGGGCACTCTTCAGGGCACTCGATTCAGGCCAACGGCGTCCGGGCCAACGCGTCGGCGTAACCGCATTAGGGTACAGCGTCCGAGGTGGGGCTCTTGGCCGCCGGTGCATCGGGCGCGTCCTCGCCTGCCAGCGCACCTGTGTTGGGTTCAGAAGCGCCGGGCTCCAAGGCGCCGGGCTCCGCCGCGGCCGGCGCGGGCTCGAAGCCCTCTGCCGCCAGGCGCTCGGCCAGGATCTGTTCGGCGCGCTCGCGCTCCGGTCCGAGATCCGCGTCCACGGCGCGCAACAGGCGCTTGGCTTCGTTGCGGTAGTGGTCGGCCAGGATCGCGTAGTCGGCGTCGTTGATCTTGCCGACCGCGCGTTCGTACTCGAGATCCTTCAGGGCGCGCAGCACGGAGCGCTTCTGCTCTTCTTCCGTGCTCGGCGCACCCAGGCTCAGCGCTTCGTCCAGAGTGAGCGGCACGTCCCCGGCCAGCCCTTGCAGGCTGGCCCACATCAGCCAGATCACGCCGCCCAATACGCCGCCGCCCAGCGTGAGCAGCCCGACGCCCAGGCCCATGTAATGGCCAGCCACGCTGGCCGTGACGACCACGCCCAGGGGCGCCAGCCAGCGCAGGTGCGCCTTCATGTCTTGCAACGAACTCGGTAAGGCCATCGTGCTTTCTTACTTGGTCTCGATCGCCAGCTCGTCCCGCCGACGCCGTACCCGCAGGACTGCCATGCCGAGGGCGAGCCCGCCCAGTACCGAGGCTCCGCCGGCCAGGCTGCGGTAGCGCGCGGCCGCGTCGGCCTCGGGCGATGCCAGCGGTGGCGCGAGCCGAGCCTGGTACACGGCCTGACGTTTCGCGATGTCGCGATCGCTCTCCACCGCGGCGGCGGGGGCACTGGCGAGGATGAACGCAAACATGATGCCGCTGGCGAGACCGCCGGCGGCGCGGGCATAACTCCACGCCCCCACTTCGCGCAAGCTGACATCGGGCCAGAGTGAGACGGCGGCACCGCTGATCAGCACCAGGACCCCGATCCAGATCCACGCCACCAGTGGGTTCACGTGGATACGGAACGTGGCGCGCTTGGACTCCGGGTCGATGGTCCCCACCACCACGTACAGGTCGTCGCGAAAGCCGTTGAGCTGGGAGACCTCGGTCGTGGGCCCCATCTCCGATTCGTTGTAGATGAACTTCGCCGGGTGCACCTGGGGCAACATGCGGCCCCCGCGCTCCACATCCATGTCCGCGTAAATCATCTGCTTCTCTTGGTCCACCTCGCGCCGCGAGCCGCGGTAGGTGAGCTTGTAGGTGCCCACCTCGGCAGCCTGGCCCGGTAGCAGACTGGCTTCTTTCTCCAGCTCCCAGGCCTTGCCGCAGAAGCCGAGATACATGAGCCCGATGCCCACGTGGACGATGTACCCGCCGTAGCGGCGCCGGCTCTTCTTGACCAGATTCAGCAGCGCTTCGACCACGCCCTCGGCCGCGTTGCGGCGCCGGGCGCCGACCCCGCGGTAGAACTCCTGGTACACGACCGCGAAGTTGAAGGAGACCAGCGCCACGGTGATCAAAGGCGCGATGGCCGCCAGTTGCTGCACGACGTCTCCGACCACACCGGTGTAGGTCGGCGGATCCAGCACGTACGCCGGAAAGCCGATCGCTTTGCCGAGCACCAGGTGCAGGACCATCACCACCAGCATCACCAGCGTCGGCAGCCGGAAGGCCTTCTTCAGGGACACGTCGCTGGTCTTGCGCCAGCCAAACAAGGGGGCCGCGCCCATCAGCGCCAGGATCACCAGCCCGATCGGGGTCATCCAGCGGTTGTAGAAAGGAGGACCGACCGTCGCCTGCTGGCCCTGGAAAAACTCGGTCACTAGCGGCCAGGTGGTGGCCACCGCGATGAACGACATGCCGCCGAGCAGCGCCCAGTTGTTGACCACGAACGCTGCTTCACGGCTCAAGAACGACTCGATACGCCCTTGGGCCTTGAGCAGGGGCAAGCGCCAGACGATCAGGCCCGTGCAGGTGGCGATGATGAAGCCCATGAACCAGCCGAAGTACACACCGATATCGCTCTGGGCGAAGGCGTGGACGCTGCTGATCATGCCCGAGCGGGTGAGGAACGTGCCGAAGATGGTGAGGAAGAAGGTGAGGCAGATCAGCACCACGTTCCACACCTTGAGCGCGTTGCGGCGCTCCTGGATCATGGTCGAGTGCACGTAGGCCGTCGCGGTGAACCAGGGCAAACACGCCGCGTTCTCCACCGGGTCCCACGCCCAGTAGCCGCCCCAGCCGAGCTCTTCGTACGCCCACTTCATGCCGAGCGCGTTGCCGATGGACAGGAACATCCAGGCAAACAGCATCCATTTGCGCACCGCCACGATCCATTCCGCATCCAGGCGGCCGGTGACCAGCGCCGCGATCGCGAACGAGAACGGAATCGAGCAGCCGACGAAGCCCATGTACAGGCTCGGCGGGTGGATGATCATGTAGTAGTTTCGAAGCAGCGGGTTCAGCCCGTCGCCGTCGACGCGCGCGCCGGCCATGCTGGTCTCGAACGGGTTGGCCGAGTACAGCATCAGGACCGCGAAGAACCCGACGATCACCATCAGGGTGGCGATCACATAGGGCTGCAGCTGGCGATACTTGCCCTCCAGCCATTTCACGCAGGCGGCGATGTACAGACTGAGGAGGAACAGCCACCAGAGCAGCGAGCCGTCCTGCCCGCCCCAGAGTGAGGTGAACAAGTACGTGGTCGTCATCGAGCGGTCGCTGTAGCGAGCGACGTACCGGATCCGGAAGTCGTGCGTGACGAAGGCGTACGCCAGCAGGATCACCCCGAGCAGCACCAGCGCCGTGGTGGCGTAGGCGCCGAGCCGGGCCGATTGCAGCAAACGCGGCCGACCACGGCCGGCAGCCACCGAGATCGCGAACGTGTAGGCCGCGCTGACCAGAACCGCGTACAGCACGCCGGTTCCGAATTCAGGCAACGACTCCCACAACTGCAATGATTCCATCATGGCCCTTGGCACTCCTGGACGTTCCTAGACATTCGGCGGCCCTCGAGGCGGAGACTGCCCCGGAGGGCAACTCTTAGAGTTGCTACATCATTCCCGCAAGAACCCGGCGGCACCCATTTGGCGTACCCTACCCGTGTTCGAACGGCGGCGCTTTCGCCTGGTAGAAGAAGACTTAAGGTGAGGCGGCAAGGCCGGCAAAATCCGGTTGCCTCTCGGCAGGTTGAGGCTACTGGGTCCCCCCGGTGGCGTCCAGTGTCCCGCAGGCTCGCGTAGGGGCTATTCGGGCGCGGCCGCCGGGGTTAACCTGGGCGCGTGAACCCAGCGGAGGAACGGCGCGCCCGCGCGATCGCTGCCTTTCGGGCGGAAAATGCTCGTGATCCGCGCACCGTTCTGGACCGCGGCCAAGAGCGCCCCAGGGAGCTCGTGGACGCGGAGCGGCTCGCGGCATGGGTCGAGCGGCTCGAGCCGCAGGCGTCCGAAGCCCTGGCACTGGCCGCCCACTGCCAGCACCTGCGGCGCTGGGAGATCCCGCGCTCGGATTACGAAGTCGGGCGCCTCGGCTATCTGAAGTGGCGCAAGGCGCTGGCCCGCTTTCACGCCGACCAGGCCGGGGAGATTCTGCGCGGGCTCGGCTACGAGGGCGAGCTGCTGCTCGCGGTGCGGCAGATTCAGACCAAGCAGGGAATGCAGCTACATCCCGACGTACAGGTGATGGAAGACGCGCTCTGCCTGTCCTTTCTGGAGCATGAACTCGGCGAGTTTGCGCTCCAGCACCCGGACGAGAAGGTGATCGACATCATCGCCAAGACCTGGGGCAAGATGAGCGACCGAGCCCACCAGCTCGCGCTCGGTCTGCCGCTGGGGCAGCGCGAGCTCGGCCTGGTGCAAGCGGCGCTCTCTGCTGGCTAGGAGGTGCTGGCTAGGAGGTGCTGGCTAGGAGGTGCTGGCTAGGAGGTGCTGGCCAGGAGCGGTCGGCCAGGACTGCTGGCTGGGAGGCCACCCCCTCAGCGAGCGGTGCTGGTCACCGTGGTGCCCATTTTTTCGCCCATGCAGACCCGGCGAATGTTGCCCGGTGACATCTTGAACACGTGGATCGGCATGTGGTTTTCGCGGCACAGCGTGACCGCCGTCGAATCCATGACCCCGAGGTGCGCGGCCAGGAACTGGTCGTAGGTGACCTCTTCGAACATGCGCGCCTCGGCGTTGCGCCGCGGATCGCAATCGTAGATGCCGTCCACCTTGGTGGCCTTGAGCAGCGCGTCGGCGCGGATCTCCATCGCGCGCAGCGCCGCGGCGGTGTCCGTCGAAAAGTACGGATTGCCGGTGCCGCCCGCGAAGATCACGACGTAGCGCCGCTCCAGGTGCCGCATGGCCCGGCGCCGGATGTACGGCTCGGCGAGCTGCTTCAACTCGATCGCCGTCATCACGCGCGTGGCAACCCCGCGCCGCTCCAGCGCATCTTGCAGCGCCAGACCGTTGATCACCGTGGCGAGCATGCCCATCGCATCGCTCTGGGTGCGGTCCATGCCCTCGCTGGCGCCCTTCAGGCCGCGAAAGATGTTCCCGCCGCCGACCACGACGCCGACCTGTACGCCCGTCTCGTGCAGCTCCCCGAGCTCGGAGGCGGTGCTCTTCAGCGTCTCGGTATCGATACCGAAGCCGCCCTCCTTGCCGCAGAGCGCTTCACCGCTCAGCTTGATGATGACACGACGATAACGTAGCTTCGCCGCGGCGTCCTGCTTTGCGATGACGTCTTGCACGATCGCTTCCTTACTCCCAGGGGGATTCCGCCGCAACGCTCGCGCCGCTTCGGAGGAGCAGGAAGCGGTGTCCCGGTGTGGATGCCGCACGGCTCCCTGTCCTGACGCGCGCGGAATCAGTTGTCACGAGGCCGTTTGGCCGGGTAGGGTCCGCCGGTGATGTGGTCGCGCGGCGTCGGACTCGCGCTCTTGGTTTGCTGGTGTGCCCCGCACCTGAGCGGTTGTGAGGCGTGCTCTAGTTCGGGGCCGAGCGCGGGCCCGTCCCGGGTCAGTGACGGCGGCGTCGTGGGGCTGTCTGCGGAACAGGCGGCGGCAGTATTGGCCCGAGTTGGCACGCGCAACATCACGCTCGGCGACTACGCGGCCGCCCTCGAACGCATGGATCCCTTCGAACGCATGCGCTACCAGACGGAGGATCGCCGCCAGGCACTGCTCGAAGAAATGATCAATGTGGAGCTACTGGCGCGCGAAGCGGAGCGGCGGGGTCTGGATCGTCAGCCCGAGACCCAGGAGCTGGTGCGGCAGTTTCAGCGGGACGAGCTGCTGCGGCGCCTGCGCGCGTCGGTGCCCGGCCCGAGCCAGCTGCCGGTGGCCGACGTGCAGAGCTATTACCACGAGCATCGCGCCGAGTTTTATGATGCGGAGCGGCGCCGGGCGGCGCAGATCGTGCTGCGAGACGAGAAGCAAGCGCTGCGCGCGGTGGCGGAGGCGGCCGGGGCCGACGAGGATCGCTGGCGCGCGCTGGTGAAACAGTACAACCCGGAGGCCGTGAGCGCCCGGGGCGACAAGACGACGGCGCGGCCGCCGCTCGACGTACCGGGAGATCTCGGGATCTTGAGCCCGCCCGCGGATCCCGTGGCCGTCACGGCTCCGGCAGCCTCGCCCGTGCCTGCGCTGCCCCCCGCGCCCAAGGCGGCGCCAGCGGCGGGGTCCGACGCGGATTTCGAGGTGCCCGCGCCATTGCGGCGGGCCGTGTTCCAGATCCCCGAGGTGGGCCAGGTGTATCCGCAGCCGGTCGCGCACGGGGGCCGCTATTATGTGCTGCGCCTGGTGTCCAAGCTCGAAGCGCGCCAGCGTTCGCTGGAGGAGGTGGACGGCATCGTGCGCACCGAGCTGGTAAAGCGGCTGCAGGAGCAGGCGCAGGCCGACTTGCTGAGCCGCCTGCGGCAGAGCATACCGGTCCGCATCGACGACGACGCGCTCGAGCGCGTGCCGCCTCCCGAACCCCGAGCGCCAGAGCCGCGAGAGGCCCAGTAACCTTTCCATGGCATCATCCCCTTCCGAATTGCTGCAGCTCCGCCCGCCTCGCTCTTCTCAGGACTGGCGCTGGCAGCTGCAGCATGCGCTGACCCGGCCCGAGCAGCTGGCGGCCGAGCTCTCGCTCTCGGGCAGCGAGGCGCGCGGGCTGGCCGCGCTCGAAGAACGCGGCTTTCCCGTCTCGATCACGCCCTATTACTTTGGGCTGATCGATCGCCAGGACGAGCATTGTCCGATCCGCCGCCAGGTGGTGCCGCGCATCGAGGAGCTCGAGCTCGTACCGGGGGATCTGGCCGATCCTCTGGGTGAGGCGGCGCACGAGGTCGCGCCCAATCTGATCTCGCGTTATCCCGACCGGGCGCTCTTGTTTGCGACCGATCGCTGCGCCGTGTACTGCCGGTTCTGCACGCGCAGCCGCCTGGTGGGCGCCGGGGGCGGTGCTCGGCCGCTGGCGCGGCTAGAGCCGGCCTTTGACTACCTGAGACAGCACCCGGAGATCAGCGACGTGATCATCAGCGGTGGTGATCCGCTGGTCATGGGCACCGAGCGCCTGGTGGCGCTGCTGGCGGAGCTGCGCAGCATTCCCAGCATCGAGACGCTGCGTCTGGCGACGCGCGTACCGGTGGTGCTGCCGCAGCGCGTGACGGACGAGCTGATCCAGGCGTTGCGGCCGCATCATCCGATCTGGATCATGACGCACTTCAACCATCCGCGGGAGCTCACGCCCGAGGCGGCCGAGGCCTGCATTCGCCTGGCGGACGGCGGCTTCCCGGTGATGAATCACACGGTGCTCTTGCGCGGCATCAACGACGATGCGGGCGTGCTCGCGCGCTTGTTCCGGGGCCTGGTGCGGCTGCGCGTGCGTCCTTATTACCTGTTGCAGGCCGACCCGGTGCAGGGCACGGGCCATCTGCGCACGCCGCTGCAAACGGGCATCGACATCATGCAACGGCTGCAGGGGCGGCTGAGCGGCATCGCGTTGCCCAAGCTGATCGTGGATACCCCCGGCGGGCTGGGCAAGGTGCCGGTGGGGCCCGACTACGTGGTGGAGCGCGCGCCGGGAGTGACACGCTTCCGCACGCACCGCGGCGTGGAGGTAGACTACCTCGATCCGCCGGCCGCCGCGGGTGAGGCCCCCACGTCGCCGGGGACGGGCTTGGAATTAGAATGAATCAACGCCTCGATGAACTCGATCGCGCGGCGCTGGCCGGCGGCGGTACCGAACGGGTAGAGCGCCAGCACGCCGCGGGCAAGCTCACGGCGCGCGAGCGCCTGGACGTCTTGCTCGATCCGGGTTCATTCCTCGAGCTCGACCGTTTGGTGTCCAGCCGCACGCCGCAAAATGGCGGGGGCTCCGCCGCGATCGGGGACGGCGTGGTGGCGGGCAGCGGGGAGATCGCGGGCCGCCCGGTGTGCGTGTTTGCGCAGGACTTTACCGTGCAGGGTGGCTCTCTCGGGGCCGCGCACGCCTCCAAGATCGTCAAGGTGATGGATCTCGCGCTCAAGATCGGCGCGCCTGTGGTCGGGCTCAGCGATTCGGGCGGCGCGCGCATCCAGGAGGGGGTCGAGTCGCTCGCGGGCTACGCGGAGATCTTCTACAAAAATACGCGGGCGAGCGGTGTGGTGCCGCAGATCAGCTGCATCATGGGGCCGTGTGCGGGCGGTGCCGTGTACTCGCCGGCGATCACCGATTTCGTGTTCATGGTGGAGGACACGAGCTACATGTTCATTACCGGCCCGGACGTGATCCGAGCGGTGACGCATGAAGAGGTGACCAAAGAGCAACTCGGCGGCGCGTCGGCGCACGCGCAGAAGAGCGGCGTGGCCCACTTCACGGCCAGCGACGACGCCAGCTGCCTCTCGCAGGTGCGTCAGCTGCTCGGCTACCTGCCCTCCAACAACCTGGAGAACCCGCCGGACCAGCCCTCGGACGATCCGCCCGATCGCCTGCTGCCGGAGCTGGAGGCGCTGATCCCCGCCGAGAGCAACAAGCCGTACGACATGTCCGGGGTAGTGCTCGCCGTGCTGGACCGGGGTTCTTTCTTCGAGACGCAGAAGCGTTACGCGCGCAACATCGTGACCGGCTTTGGCCGCCTCGGCGGGCGTGTGGTCGGGGTCGTCGCCAATCAGCCCAACGTGCTGGCGGGCGTGCTGGACATCAACGCCAGCCTCAAGGCGGCACGCTTTGTCCGCTGTTGCGACAGCTTCAACATCCCGCTCGTCGCCTTCGTCGACGTGCCGGGGTTCTTGCCCGGGGTCGATCAAGAGCACCGCGGCATCATCTTGCACGGCGCCAAGCTGCTGTACGCTTTTTGTGAAGCGACGGTGCCCAAGCTGACCGTGATCACGCGCAAGGCGTACGGCGGCGCGTACGACGTGATGAACAGCAAGCACATTGGTGCGGACGTCAACCTGGCGTTTCCGGACGCCGAGATCGCTGTGATGGGGCCAGCGGGCGCGGTCAACATCATGCACCGCCAGGAGATCGCTGACGCGAGCGACCCCGAGGCGAAGCGCGCGGAGCTCACCGCGGCGTACAAGCAGCAGTTCGCCAATCCCTTCCGCGCGGCAGAGCTCGGGTTCGTGGATGAGGTGATCCGTCCGCGCGAGCTCAGGAAGCGGCTGGTGGAGTGCCTGCGCAGGTTGCGGAACAAGAAGGACGAGGGCCCGAAGCGCAAGCACGGCAACATCCCGTTGTAAGCTCGCGGGGTCGGGGTCGGGTTTGAGTGGGCGCTAGCGGGAGAGCGAGGGCAGGGGCTAGCGGGAGAGGCAGAGCGAGGGCGCGCGGGAGGGGCAGAGTGGGAGGGAGAGTGGGGGTGGGGGTCGCCTCGATGCAGCTCGCCTGCGCCAGTTCCTGACGGCACTGGGCTGCGCGGACGGGGTGGGGCTTGGCTCGGGTCTTCCCATTGTTGCAGCGTGCTCTGCGCGCGCTGCGGTTGGGATCGGGCCCTCGTTTCGGGGGTCCCTCACACGGAGTCCCAGCATGACGCTCGAAATCTATTCCGTTGCGCTTCAGCTCGTTCGGCCGCTTGCACCTTATCTTCCGGCACTGCGGGCCCGCAGCGCTTCGCTGGGGGCTCTGCCAGGCGAGCGAGTGCTCGCCTGGCGAGGGGTGCCTGGTGTGTGCTCACTGGTAGTAGGGCGTGAGCCGTGCGTCGATGCGGTCGAGGAGGTCCTGCTCGAGGGCGGGCTCCGCGTTCGACGCCGCCTCGTCCGTCTCGTCCGTCTCGTCTGTCTCCTCAGAGGTTTGCAGCGCCTCGCTCAGGGCCTCTCGAGCGGCGCGCAGCTCCAGCAGGGCTGCGTCCGATTGCAGGCGCCACAGCACGTCCGCCGCCGTCCGCCGCAGCGCATAGCTGCGCGCGCCGTCTTCGTTGCGCAGCATCTTCCCGGCCTGAGCACTCAGAAACACAATCGCGTCGGGGTCCGTCGGGACGGCGCTATTGTTGCCCGCGGGCTCGAGCACGCTGCGGCGCAGCACCAGCTCGGCGACGGCGTTGGCCGCGGCGACCTTCTGTGGATCTGCCAACAGCTCTGGATCCAGGGGGACCTGTGTGCGCCCGAGCGCCAGACTCAGTGCGTTGCTGCGGTCCACCGCAGCCGTGAACCCCGTGCTGTCGCTGTCGCGCGCGAAGTCCAAGAGCTGGCTCAGTTCCCGGCCGTCGAGCATGGTGAGCGGTTGCTGCGCGTCGACCACCTGGTCGACTCCGTAACTGACCAGGGGTGCCCAGTAGTCGTACAGCGGAGCCTGTCCGGAGTCGAATCGACCGCAGTTCGGGTCGCTGAGCGTGTCCTCGTCGGTGCAGAAGGCCTGCGTCGGCAGGTCCGGGGACAGGCCGTACAGGTAGCGGATCGCCGCCACGTCGTACGTGCCGGGCGTGTCGGTGAAGAAGGTGTCCCGAATCGACGAGTAGTCCATGACGGAGCTGGCGGGCGCGACCAGGGAGCCTTTGAAGTTGTGGCGCAGCCCGAGTGTGTGTCCGATCTCATGCGTCAGGTACGCTTGAATCCAGCCCGCGGCCATTTCCTCGCGCGTGGCGCTCGCGGCGGGCATCGGCTCAGTTGCCGTGGGGGGCGGGTCTTCCTCGAACACGGAGCTCGAGCCGCTCATGCCGGACCAGCTGAGCGCCAGCCCCGGCTGCGCGACAGGCTGCGCGACAGGCTGCGCTGGCGCGGCCGCGGGTGCGCTGAGCGGTTGGATGCCGAGCAACTCGAGGCCCGCGAAGGGTCCGCTGCCCAGATACACGTTGGCGGCGAGGATTTCACCGTTGTCCGGATTGACCCGGGTGTGGCCGCGCGAGGTACCGTTGCCGGCGCCCGGATAGTCCACCAGCACGAAGGAGGCATCGTCGTCCCGGATCTCGTCGTCCTCGACGAACGTGGCTTGAAAGACGGGAAAGCCGAACACGTCGTTCCAGCCCTCGACCCCGCGCTCTAACGCACCCAGCACGTCCACGTTCGGAAAATCCGCCTGTGCGCGCAGTGCGCCGCCGCTGATGAACACCTCGACGGGCTGCATGCCCGGATAAAAGTCCCAGTGGTTCGCGTCTGCTTCCTTCTGGCCGCCGCTCTCGGACACGAAGCGTTCATTGCTAAAGTAGAAGGGCGTGCTGGGCGCCGGCAGCGGAGTGAAGTGCTCGCCGACCTGGTAACGCCGCAAGGCCACGCCCAGGGTCCCCCAGGTGCTGATCTTCTGCCCCTCACCGAAGAAGGCTTCCCCGGCAAACACCTGCTCGAAGGCGGCCCCGTCCGCCAGTTCGTGAAAGTTTTGCATGTAGGACAGCCCGACGTCCACGGGTTCGGCGCCGGCTAGAAATTGATTCGAGTACTTTGCGCCTGTGAGCGCGAAGTGATTCAGCCCTTGCGCGGGGTCGAAGAGGACATAGTCCTCGGAGCCCGGTAGCTCGGAGAACTCGGGTTGCTCCACCAGCGGATACGCCTCGATCAGCACGGTCGGATCCTGCAGTCCGGACTGCTTGTTGTTGTTCGACGCATCGAACACGAATAGCCGACCATTCTGCAGCTTGAAGGACACCACGCGCGTGCCCAGGGGCCTATCGGCAAAGAGTTGGTCCTCCACGATGGCCTCGTTGTCGGGATAGAACTGCTTCATGTACGCGGAGAGGAACCAGCGCTCGCCGAGCAGGCTCTTCTTGATGGCGACGTAGAAGTCGGAGTCCCCCTGGGCGCCGTTGATCACGTCGCTCTCCAGAGCTGGTGGTGCACTGCCATCGGGCCTGCGCTCGCGCGCGGGGCTCGCTGCGTCGCGCAGCGAGTCGAACGGGGCGTGCACCTGATTGAACGCCTTGCGCACGGAGACGAACGGCGAACCCGACGAGAGGTCGACAGCCTGATTCGATGCGGGCCGCGCGGTGCAGGCGGTGGCGCTGCAGAGCGCTACCAGGAGTACGGTGCCAAGACCCAGAGTTGAGCGATGTTGCATAAGTCGATTCGCTTTCGGCGGTGATTCCCGGCAAGCTCGCCCGGAGACACCAGCGTCGGTCTCCCGCGCTCTCCAGTTGCGTGGGGCGACCTGGCCTGGTTGGCCGGCGAGCGCTCGGCGGGGTCGGCGCGGCCCGGAGCCCGGGTGCAGCACGAGCACCTGCTCGAGCTGCGTCGGATCGACGTGCACGGTCCCCAAGCTCTCGGACAGCTCGAAGCGCAAGGCGATCTCCGGGGCAAGATGCGTGCGCAACAGCTTCTCCAGGCGCGGCGCATCGTCTAACTGCTGCGGGGTCAGGCATTGCGGGGCGGCTCCAAACGCGGCAAACGCCGCGAGGATCAGGCCCGCTGCCGCGCACGCCCGGTGCGCTCGACGATCTCGGCTTGAAAGGCGTTGAAGGCGCTGCCTTCGGGCCACACCGGCGCGGTGCGTACGAGGGCCAGCGCTTCATCGCGCCGCCCTTGATCGATGTGCAAGACGGCGAGCGCGTAGCGCATGGCCCAGTGCACCAGAGGATGATGATCGGCCGCGGCAGACAGGCGAGCGGCGTCGCCGTGCTCGGGGCAGTGCGCGAAGGCGCGCGCCAACGCTCCGGCGGCGCTGCGCAGTACCGTGGCGCGACTCTTGGCCCAGGGTGACGCCGGCAGCGGCAGGACGCGCAAGGCGCGCGCCTTGTCGAGCGCCTGCGTGCGGCGCCCTTCGAACGCGTCGAGCAGCGTCTCCACGAACAGCCGATGCTCGAGGGCATTCTCCCAGGCGAGCCCGCGCTCGGCGCGCTCCAGCACGCCGCGCGCTCGGTCCGTGAGGCCGTGTGCCGCGAGCGCCGTGGCGCGGATCAACGGCCCGACGGTGCGATAGTGCGGCAGCCCGTCGATCGCATCGTTCCACAGCTCGAGAATCGCGTTCAGGTTGCCCGAGCTGAGCAGCTGGCGCAGCCGCTGGCGGGCTTGCAATTGCGGGATGCCGAAGGCCAACGCCACGGTGACGAGCAGTGCGCCCGCCCACGGCTCTTGCAGCGCAAAATGCAGCGCCACACTGACGCCCAGCGCCGACAGCACGAAGCGCGCATAGGCCCACGCTCGGCCGCCCGCCGTGGGTTTCAGAAAGTCTTGGGGGGGCAAGATCGGGGGGTCCGCGAGAGCGAGGAGGGCAAGACGGCGAGCAGTGCAGCCACGCGATGCGGGAGCAGGCCCTGGACTGGCAAACGGGGGGCTGCCGCAACGGGAGCGGGCCGGTGCGCTGCGCGGGTCTTCTTAGCAGGTGTCCGGCGGATGCTGGAGGGCGATCTTGCGGCCGTGCGGGGCGTTCGGCCCGTTGGTGTGACCACCGGCGTGCGCACGCGGAGGGCAGGGGCAGCGGGCCGCGAGCCCGCCGCCGGAAAAACAGCGGCGTTGGGGGCCCCCTGCCAGGGAAGGAAACCGCGCTGAAAATTCCCATCGCTTCGCTGGGAACTGGGGATTAGACTCGCCTCGGGTCCGTCAACAGCGCACCGCGAACCCCGCCAGGCCCGGAAGGGAGCAACGGTAGTGGAGAGCGGGTGTGACGGGCCTCTATTTTACGCGGCGGGGCTTGCCTGCCGTTCGCCTCTCCGACGTGTTTCGGGGCAGGGGGCCGCCCCCCGGGCGCTGCACCGGCGCCGGGCGCCGCGGCTCGCTAGACGATGCCCCAGAAGATGAACACGAGCTTCGTGAGGAAAAAATCGGCGATCAGGATCGTGATCGAGATCGCCACCACGGTCTTGGTGGTGCTCAGGCCTACGCCCGCGGTTCCGCCGCGCGTGTGCATGCCGAAGTGACAGCCGAGCAGAGCGATGATCGCCCCAAACACCGGCGTCTTGATGACTCCCATCAGGTAGTCCATGAGGACCAGCTGATCGAGCGCGCTCTGGAAGAAGAACGCAGCGGGGATGCCAAACTGGGCATCGGTGATCAACATTGCGCCGGTAAAACCCAGGATCAGCGCAAACGTCCCGACGATCGGCAGCACGAAGATGCCGGCGATCAGCCGCGGCAAGACCAGCTTCTTCACCGGGTCGGCTCCCAGCGCGCGGATCGCCTCCAGTTGTTCGGTGACGGCCATCGCGCCGATCTCGGCGGTCATACCCGCGCCGATGCGCCCTCCCACGATCACGGCGGTGAGCGTCGGAGCCAGCTCGCGCGCGAAAGTGAGCGCCACGACGCGGCCCGTATACTCCATGCCTCCGAACTTGCGCAGGCCGAAGGCGAACTGGGTCGACATGACCATGCCGATGAACAGGCTGGTCACGACCACGATGCCGAGCGAGGCCACGCCCAGTGACTCGAACTGCCGGATGATCTCCCGGCCCTCGAAGGGCTTGCGGAACAGAGCCCGCCCGCAGTTCTTTGTCAGCAGTGCCACTTCCCCGAGCTGCGTCACGAAGGCGCTGAGCGCGCCGAGCGCGCGCGTGGTCGGGGGCGGCGGAGGAACCCGCCAGGAACGTGGGCCGCTCGGCGGCGCGGAAGTTGGCGAGGAAGCGACCATCAGCTCAGGCTCGCGAAGCCGCGCACGAAGTAACGAAACTGCTCCGGGTCCTGAGGCTTGCCGGCGATCTGCAAGAAGTCGTACACGCAGCCGTCCTTCTTGAGCACGACGACGTGGAAATACTTCTCCACGCCGTCCAGCTTCGCCAGCATCTGCGTCTCCAGGGCCTCCCGACCATCGAGCGGGAACAGCTGCTGCTCCTCCATCCGACGATCGGTGAACTGGAGAAACAGGTGCTGGGTGAGGGAGCGCAGCGGCACGTCGTCCGCGTCTCTGCCGCAACGCCCGTTGATGGCCACCGTGGTCTCGCTCTCGTCATCGCGAAACGCCAGCGCCGTGTCGTCGATCTCGATCTGGCGCCAGGTGGGAGGCAGGTGTTCCAGCCGGAAAGCGACGTTGCCCTGGCGGAACACCTGGCCGTCGAAATGGGAGGCGGCACAACCCAGGACCAGGGCCACGAGGGCTGACAGCAGCCGGCCCCCGAGGCGAGGCAGGCGACCCCCGACAGCAGGGGTTGGGGCCCCGCGAGGCAAGTTCAGATGCGCGCTCAACTCGCCAAGCGTAGTCCCGCGGGCGCCGAGCCTCAAGTTTCGCGCTCGCCTTGACTCAGACCGCGAGTTGTCTTTTGGTGGTCGGCGCAGCGCCGGAACGCCCAGGATGTTCTTACCCATACGCGACGAGAATCCGACCCAGCGGGTGCCGTTCGTCAACTATGCGCTGATCACCCTGAACATCGTCGCGTTTCTGTATACGTGGCCCAACATCGTTCGCGGTGATTTCTGGATCGTGCCTGGCTACGGCCTGGTGCCGACCCGCATCAGCGCCGACCCCGTCGGCGAAGCGTTCACCGTGCTGAGCAGCATGTTCATGCATGGGGGGTGGGGGCACCTGATCTCGAACATGCTGTTTTTGCACATCTTCGGCGACAACCTCGAGGACGTGATGGGGCATCGCCGGTATGCGGGCTTTTACCTGCTGAGCGGGGTGGCCGCCGCCCTGGCCCAGGTCCTGATCGACACCTCGAGCCCCGTGCCGATGGTCGGGGCGTCGGGCGCCATCGCGGGCGTGGTGGGAGGCTACCTGCTGCTCTTCCCCAAGGCGCCCATCGTGATCTTGAACCTCACGCCGCTGATCTTCTTCATCGGCCTGTTGCCGGTGTTTCCGGCGTGGCTCGTGGCGGGCGAGTTTTTCGTCGTCAACCTGCTGCAGGCGCTGGGCAGCGCCGGGGACACCTCGGTCGGCGGCGTCGCGGTGTTCGCGCACCTGGGCGGGTTCGTCGGCGGGCTGCTGTTGACGCGCCCGTTCCTGGGTCACAAGCAGCTGTTGCCCCGGCGCTGGCAGGGGTTTCGTCAGCCGCCGCGCTCCGTGCCTCCGGGCGATGGAGCCCGCTGGCGCCGGCGTCCGCGCCGACCCCAGGACGACGACGAAGCGTAGAACGCGGAGAAACTAGACGCCGATGAACAGCCGGTGGGCGAAGTTGCGTTCGAGCCGCGCCTTCAGCACCTTCTGCGCCGCCGTCTCGATATCGTATTCCACGCGCTTGAACTCGAAGCGCTTCTTGGTCGAGTCGTAGACGGTGTAGCTCGCGCGGTTATCGTAGTCGCGCGGCTGACCCACGGAGCCCACGCTCACGATGTACTTCTTGTTGTCTTCGAGCTCGAAGTCGATCGGCGGAAGCTCCTCCACCGAGTCCTTCGTCAGCGCGAACACCTTGCACAGGTGCGAGTGCCCGATCAGCGTGATGTGCCCGAGCTCGTTGTACATCGACAGGCATTCCCGCGCCTGCTCCGGAGCAAAGATGTACTCGAACTCCTCCAGGCGTACCGGCGAGCCGTGACACAGATGCACGCCGATGTGGTCGAGCTTGATCTGATACGGCAGTCCCTTGAGCCACTCGAGGTTCTCATCGGCGAGCATCGCCGAGTGAATGTCGAGCGCGTGGCGCGCGGCTTCGTAATAGTACGAGTAGTCCATGCGCCCGGCGACGGCCGCATCGTGGTTGCCCAGGATGGTTGCCTTGGCGATGTCACGAATGATCTCCGAGCACTCGTTCGGAGAGCCGCCGTAGCCGACGGTGTCTCCGAGACAGTAGTAGTCGTCGATTGACTCGTTCGAATAGGCTTCGAGCACGGCGCTCAAGGCTTCGTAGTTGGCATGAATGTCGCTAAGAATGCCCAGGCGCATACGTCTCGATTCAGAGCCTACCACGGATCGCCCGAAGCGGAACGTCACGAGCGCGAAGTCGTCGAAAGGGAGGTCCTCGGTCGGAGCGCGTGTAGGCGGTCTTCAAAAGCCGGAGCCACAGGAGCCGGAGCTGGGACCACTGCTTCGATTGTGTCGTACCCGGCATCTGCGCTCGAAAGGGCCCCTCGAGGTGGGCGCCCAGCACGGGGCGATGGGGACGGATAGAGGTGCGCGGGCCCCTTTGGCCTGATTCCAAGGTGTCACAAAGCGGCGCGCGCATTCGTAGCCACACGGCACAATCCATTCCCGACCCAAGCCCGCGCTGACGGAATTTTCCGCAGGGCACGTCAGTCCACGGGTCGGCCGATGGGTTTAAATCGTGGGGAGGCCGCGCGTTTCCCCGATCCATCGGGAGGGCTATGGTGCGCCGCGATGGCTGGACCGAATGACGCCGCGACGCTGGAAGAGCTCGCGAACGAGGTGAGGGAGCTCTCGGCGCGCTGTGAGCAGCACGTGCGCGACGCCGTGGGACTGCCGCTCGACGGCACGGCGGACACGCTGCCCATCCTCGATCACTACGTGCGCCTGTCGATCGAGGCGAGCGCACGCCGCCCCGAGCTGCTGCCGCTCCTGGCACGCACCGTGGGCGCGTACTTCGGTCAGGTGGTGGCGGATCACCTGGGTGGCTTCTGGTGGCTGCCGAGCGGCGACGTCTACACCTGGCACGTCTGTCTGCGTTCGGTGTTTCTCGCGTTCAATCCGATCGGCATGGCGCACTCGGCGCTGACCTGGTCGCTCGGGCCCGAGCTCTCCGCGGACGGGCCGTCTGCCGAGCTGCGCCTCGAGGGCAAGCACCGCGACGCCATCGAGCTGCGCCTGGCAGCGCTGCCCCCGCTGCGGGAGAGCGATTTTTTCACGCTCAGCTCGCGCCTCGAGGGGCTGGAGATCGCGGCGGCGGCGCTCGGCGAGGAGATGGTGCTCGCCGGTATTGGCGACCGGGTCTACGACGATGACGATTACTCGGAGGAGCTGGCCGGCTTGACCGCGCCCGCGCTGCACTGAGCCGTACTCCGTCGCCGAGCCAGAAGGTCGCCGATCTCGGGTGCCGCTCGCTGTTCCGTGGGGCCTTCTCTCCGTCGTGGGAAGCAGGGGCCCGTCGCCTCAGCGCAGCCGTAGTTCCATCTCGAGCGCGTCGTCCCCGGTCGCTCGATAGTAGTGTTTGCGGACGTTGAAGACGCGGTACCCCGAGCTTTCATACAGGCGCACGGCGGCGACGTTGTTGCGGGCGACCTCCAGGCTGACGCGCTCGCCCCCCGCCGCGCGCGCCGCCGCGCTCAGCACCTCGAGTAGTTGGCGCGCCACGCCCCGGCGCCGCGCGTCGGGGCGCGTCGCGATCGCCAGGAGCTGCAGCTCGTCCACGACCCACCAGCCGAGCGCGAAGCCGAGCAGCTGATCCGTCCCGGGCTCGCAGGCCACCCAGGCTCGGGTCAGCTCGCGGCCGAGCTCGGCGCGCGCGTCGAGCTGGCCCGGCACCTGCTCGGCCCAGCCGTCGAGCCCCGCGCAGTCGGCCAAGATCATGGGACGAATCTGCACCGCCCACGAGCTTGGGCGGGGGCCGTGCCGACGACAACCCGAAATCTAGGCCTTTTCCCCCGGACGACCGCAGATTCACGCCGATGTTTGCCCCGGACGCTGCCACGCCCCGAACCGTGCGTGAGCCGGCCTGGCTGGAGGGGCCCTGTGCCTGGCTGGCCTGGCTGCTGCCGCTCTCGCTCGGCGTCTGGTCGGTGGCCGGGGGGCCTCGGGTAGGGGATGACCTGGCGATCGTGCGCCAGCTGGGCTTCGTGCCGGTCGGCTCGGAGGGGGTGCTGTCGACGCTGCTCTCGCAGCTGTTTGGGCTCGCGCCCGTCGCTGGGCGCAGCGCGCGGGCCTGCCTGGTGGGGGTCGTGGCGCTGGCGAGCTCGAGCTGGCTCGTGTTCTGGATGCTGCGCGACCTGCTCGAGGCCCGGCGACCCTTTCGGCTGAACGCGTTCCTGGCGCTCCTGGCCAGCCAGCTCTGGGCCACCAGCCCCGTGGTGCAGCGGGACGCGGCGAGTCTGGGCGGCGGCGCGCTGTCCCTGGCGCTGATCCTGCTCGGCATTCGGCTCGTTCAGCGCTCGGCCGCGGGCGACGTGCGGACCTTTGCCCTGGCGGGGCTGCTCCTGGGTCTGACGGCGGGCGAGAGCCACGCGGCGGCGGCGCTGCTCTTCCTGGCGTTGCTCGCTCATTTTGCGCTCGCGCTGCGGGAGGCCGACGGAGCACGCGAGCTGCCGCCGCGAGACGCCGGCTGGCTCGGTTTCGTGGGCAGCTTTGCCGTGGCCTGGGGCCTGTGTTGGCTGGTGCCGCTCTCCAGAGCCCGGGCGCCGAGCACGTGGGTCGATCTGGGTCTGGTGCACCTGGCCAGCACCGCCCCCGCCGCCCCCGGCGCGAGCGGCGGCCTGGCGAGCATCGCGCGCGAGATCGCCCACCCCTCGCTCGGGGGCCTGGGCGCGCTGGCGCTGGCCCTGGGCCTGAGCGGTGCCGTGCTCGCACTGTCGAGCCGCTCGTTGCGCCGTCCGATGTTGCCGTGGTGGATCTTGGCGGGCACGGCGCTGCTCCTGCCCTTGTGCGGCAGTCCACAGACACGGCAGTTGCTCGAGCTGGGGTCGAGCCTCGGGGTGGTGGCCTTCGTGCCGTTCGCGCTGCAGGCCGCGTTGTGCTGGCTGTGGTCGCAGCCGGTGCCCTTCGCGCGGCCCGCCAGCGTGCTCTTGGTCGCGTTTGCCGTCACGCTCGTGCTGCAGCGCCTGGAGAGTGTCGCCGGCAGCGAGCGAGCCGCTGAGTTTGGGGCAGAGGTCTGGACCGAGCGCGCGCTCGGCAGGCTGCCGCCGCGCAGCGTGGCCGTGGTGCAGAGTCCGGAGCTCGCGCTGCGGCTGCTCGCTGCGCAAGTGCTGGATGGCACACGCCTCGACGTGCTCAGTGTTCCGGTGCCGCTGCTGCATCGCGGCTCCGTCGCGGAAGGATTGCTCGCGCGCGCGCCCGAGCTGGGGCCGCTGCTACGCCAGCTCCTGGTGAACGGCGTGCCCGACGAGTACTCGCTGTGCCGCCTCGCCGACGCGCGCCCGCTGTTCATCGAGATCGACTCCAGCTGGGACTCGCGCTTGCTCGAGCACCTGCGCCCCGTGCCGTTCTGGCTCGGCTTTTCCGCGCATGCGCTCGGCAAGAGCGAGCGTCGAGCGGGCGTGCGCCGCAGCCGAAGCGCGCTGCACCGGCTGCTCGCCGATCCGGATCTGCAGAGTGGGCTCGACCCGAGCACTCGCCAGCTCCTGGCGCAGCAGACCGGGCAACAGGCGCTGGCGCTGACGGCGCTGGGCGACAGCGCCTCCGCGCAGCAGATGTTGCGCGTGCTGCGGCGCCTCGAGCCGGGCGATGCGCTGCTGGCCGAGCTCCGGGCTCGCGTCGAACGCGGGGAGCGCGGGCGTGCGGCGCTCAGCGACGTGTTCGAGGCCGTGTCCCTGCGCCTCGATCCGAACGACACGGCGCCCTAGGCGGCGCGCGCTCAGCCCGGCTGCGAGCTGATATCAACCCGGCTGTGCCGGCGCAGGGGCGGGTTCGATCGAATAGCGGCAGCGTTCCGGCAGGCGTTGACGTTCCGTCACCCGATCGGCGTCCCCCAGGTACACCCAGGCACCCTCGCGAGGCTCTTTCGGGACGTAGATGCCGCCGGCGCGGTCGCGCGTACCGGCCGGTGCCGGCTCCGTGACGCGCACGCCGGACGGGCTCGCGAAGAAGACGCCACGCTCGTCTTCGAAGCTGGGCACATAGCGCCCCGGCGGGAGCAGCTGCCCCTGCGTGCCGTCAGGTCGACCCATGGGGATGGCGTCCGAGGCGGACATCGTGCACGCCGCCGGCAGGGCGAGCACGCTCTGGCTGGCTGGGTGCTCGCCGACGTGGGTCGTGGGGGCGACCGGCTGCAGTGACGCGCAGCCGAGCAGCAGCAGCGCGACCGGGAACGCTCGCAGTGCGAGCGGACGAACGCCAGAATGGTTGAACATCATGCACCTCCGAGCGCGTTCCGATGACCTCTTCTCGACGCACTCCCGGCAGGATTGGCCGGGATCCTCGGGAGATCCCGAGGGATTCTCGAGGGTGAGTCAGGGCGCGAGCTCTTCTCCAGCAACGTAGGTCCCGGCCTGGCGAGCCGCCAGGGGGCATCCCGCAACGCAGGCCGCCGGATCAACGCCGCAGCGCGAAGCGATCGCAGGCGCTGACGAGCTCATGCACGGTGCCGGGCTCGCTCGCGGCGTGGCCCGCGTCCGCCACGATGCGCAGCTCGGCCTCGGGCCAGGCCTGGTGCAGATCCCACGCGCTCTTGAGCGGGCACACCACGTCGTAGCGACCCTGCACGATCACGCCGGGGATGCCGCGCAGCGCGTGCACGCGGGCGAGCAGCTCCCGCCCGGCGTCGAGCCAGGCATCGTGCACGAAGTAGTGCGCCTCGATGCGGGCGAAGGCCAGCGAGAACTCGTCGCCACCGGTGCGAGCGATCAGCTCCGGGTTGGGGATCAGGCAGCTGGTCCGCCCCTCCCAGACGCTCCAGATCTTGGCGGCCGCGCGTTGCACCGCCGGATCTTCAGCGGTCAGGCGCCGGTAATAGGCGTGCAGCAGGTCACCGCGCTCCTCCGCCGGGATGTGCTCCCAGTACTCGCGCCAGGCGTCGGGGAAAATCCAGCTCGCGCCTTCCTGATAGAACCAACGGATCTCTGGCTTACGGATCAGGAAGATGCCGCGCAACACCAGCTCCGTGACGCGTTCCGGGTGGGTCTCCGCGTAGGCGAGCCCGAGCGTGCTGCCCCACGAGCCGCCGAAGACCTGCCAGCGCTCGATGCCGAGATGCTCGCGCAAGGCCTCGATGTCCCTGACCAGGTGCCAGGTGGTGTTCTCCTCCAGTGACGCAAACGGCGTGCTCTTGCCGCAGCCGCGCTGGTCGAACAGCACGATGCGATACTGGGCAGGATCAAAGAAGCGCCGCTGCTTCGGCTCCGTGCCGCCACCCGGGCCACCGTGCAAAAATACGACGGGTTTGCCCTCGGGGTTGCCGCTCTCCTCGAAGTACAGGTCGTGCACGGCGGACACGCGCAGCCGCCCCCGACGATAGGGTTCAATCTCGGGGTACAGGCTTCGCCGCTCGGCAGTCACACGCTCTCCATCCACGCTGTCTCCTCAGGCTGGGCGCGAGGCTCGCGCGAGCTGTTCTTGTCTCCGCTCTCCGGGGGCCACAAGAGGTTTTTCAGCGGGGAGCGTATGGTCGCGCGTCAGCGTGCGCTGCAGCTCGCGCATGACCAGGCTGTGTCGCCACAGATCCGCCAGCACGCCGGGCTGGCCGGAGAGCGCCCGAGCCCCGACCCAGCGCAACACCTGGCCCAGCCCCACGACGTCCAGCGGGGAAATCTCGTGGGTCAGGCTGCGCGCGAAGCGCGCCACGGTCTTCGGGCAGCGGGCGGCCTGGGCGATCACCAGCGCATCCAACCGCGACGGGGCTCCGGGCGCGCCCTGCAGCTTGCCAAACAGGAAAAACGGCAAGGCGGCGCGATCGCGCTCCCGCCACCAGCCCCGCACGGCCGTCTCTCCACCCAGCAACGCCAGGGCGGCGCTCCTGGCCTGCAGCAACGCCTCACTCATGCCATCGCCCGTGACGAACTCCTTATGCACGCCCGCGTCACCGAGCAGGAGCCAGCCGGGTCCCACCGCGCGCCGCAGGAAGTAACGCTTGGGAATGAAGCCGCGCACGCGCGCCCGAGGTGCGCAGCGGGTGAAGCTCGCGAGCATCGGGTCCGCTGCCAGATCGGCCTGCAGCGAGCCGAGCGGATCCTGGCGCCAGGCGCCCAGCTGCGAGCGCTCCGGCAGGCTGCCCACCAGGACCTGGTCGTGGTCGGTGTGGAAGGCGACGCGCACCGTGCCGGTACGATTCGCCACGTACATGCCGCACGGGTAGTCGGGCGAGGCGCCGTAGCCCGCGGGCGCGTCCCAGTAGGACCAGTACATCCCGCGCGGGGCGTCGTAGTCGAGATACTCCTCGGCCTGCACCTGCCGGGCGAGCCAGGAGTCTCGGCCGTCAGCGCCCACCACCCAGTCGGCGTGGACCTCGCGCGTTCCCGCGGGGCCCTCCAAGCGTACGCCGACGACGCGCCCCGAGGAAACGACGAGCGAGCGGGCGACGGTGCGATCGCACACGCTGACCCCCGCCTCGCGCGCGGCGTCCTGCAGCAGGCCATCGAAGCGCGCGCGCCGCGGACAATATTCGAGCTCCTGCTCCGACAGGGGCACGTCTAGCGTGGCCGGCCCGCGGCCGATGCGCAGCCTCCGGATCGGCGGCGTCACCTGGCGGAGCGCGCCGAGCAGCCCGAGCTCGCCGAGGACGCGGGCTCCCGCCGGATGTAGCGTGTGCGTGGACAACACGAGATCGCTCGGCAGCGGGCTCCTGTCCACCAGCAGCACGCGCGCGCCGGCGCGCCCCAGATAGGTCGCCAGCGCCGCGCCCGCGCAGCGTGCGCCGATGATCACCACGTCCTGGCGTTCGAGTCCCGAGGAGGTCGACATGCCTCTAGTAAAGAGCCGAGCCGCCGCCGCCGCGATGGGACGTTCGTCCCATGGCGTTGCCCTGCCAAACTCGTGCGGGTGAATGCAGTGGTGCCCACCCCCCGCGTGCTCGCCTGCGGCTGCGCGCGCGGCCCCTCCCCGGCGCCGTCCTCGCGCGCAGCGCGCTTGCGGGCGGCGCGGGAGGGGAAACACCGTCTCGCGTCGCGCCTCGCCCTCGTCTCGCCCTCGCCCTCGCGCGTCTCGCCGTTGCGCTCGCGCGTCCCGCCCTCGCGCCTCACCCTCGCCGCGTCCCTCGCGCCCGCGCCCACGAGCCCGTCGAGTGCTGGATGCTCGCAGGCACCCAGCTTGCAGCCTAACGCGCGGGTGGAAGCCGAAAGGGCGAAATTGCCGCGCTAGCAGGTGCGATTTGACGGGAAAATGCGGTCACATCTTCTCCTGCTGCCTTTTCACGGCGCGTTAGGCTGCATGTCGCGCAGGTGAATGGATGTTATGCCCACGCACACAGCATGTTCTCGGCCGGTCGCGTCTCTTGGATGGGTTTGGATATTCCTGAGTCGCACATCGATGGCCAGCGCTGAGGGAGCTACGCAGGCCCGCTCGTACGCGAACTGCCCATTGGAACTCGGGTGAGCGGTGCCCGCCCGTTCTATTCTCCGACCGCTTTCTTGCGTTGGCCGAGTGCGCTCGCGATCTGTCGTCGAGTCGCCCCGGCTGCAAGTAGCCCTTGAACGAGTAAGTCGAGCGAGACTGTCGGATCGCCAGCCTCCATCTTGGCCACTCTCGATTGGCTCGAGCCCATCCGTTTGGCCAAGTCGGTTTGCGTAAGATTCCCCGACTCACGAGTCTTTCGAAGCTTCGCGCTCAAAGCGAGCTTGATCGCGACCAACTCTTCTTCAACAGAAGTCAGGCCCAGGAACTCCGATGCCGAACCCACGGTCCAACCTGCTCGTTCCAGGCGCTTGCGCTTGCTCGCATCCATTCTAGGTGTCTCCTCGCATGAGCGTGTCGTATCGCCGAAGGCGCTCCTGGCTGATCCGAATGACGGGTGCCGGTGTGCGCTGCTGCTTCTTGGAGAAGACCTCGGCAATGACAATGGCGTCAGCATCTACTCGATAGATGATGCGCCAGGTCTGCCCCGCATCTTGAATCCTGAGTTCATGGCACTGCCGCCCGATACTGGGCATTGCTCTGGAATGGGGCATGCCCAGGAGCCGACCCGCCTGAAGTTGCCGAAGCAGGAAGCCGGCTTCGATCCTAGCCTCTGGCGAAAACGGGGGCGTCTTGACCTCGCCGGCGAGCCAGACCAATGGCTTGTCCTTCGGGGACACATACGGTAGTATATGTCAGTTCTGACATTGCGCAAGTCCTGGCGGCGCATAACTACACGTTGAAGCTGACGGGCGCGCGAGTTGGTGCGTAGTTTCGCGCTGCCTTGAGCGCTTCGCGCCAAGGCAGCGGTCATGTCCACCGTTACGCTCACTCAGGTCCGATGGGCCCGCAGCTTAACGTGGTAGTCGTAGGCCGACATGAGAGAACTTGTGCCATGCAGATCCTTCCGCTCATCGAGGTGCAGCATCATGTCGACACAATTACCCAGTGGCTCTGGGACGAGTGGCGGGGAGGCGAGGCTCACCAGACCTTTGAAGAGACAAGAGGGGTTCTCCTCGGAGATCGCGGGACGCCGCCAACAATCGTAGCGCTCGATGCTCACGTGCCAATTGGCGTACTCGGTTTTAGTCGGTTCATGCTTGAAGGACGCGAACCGCTGCTGCTGTTCATCAACTCGCTCTTTGTGGTCGAGGCGCACCGCGGTCGAGGAATTGGCACCGCGCTTCTGCGCGACGCTCTCGGTCGCGTTGGGCCTGAAGACGCCTTCGTGTACGTCTACACGGGTATTCGCGCGTGGTACCAAGCCCGAGGATTCGTCGTTATCAAAGAGAACGGCGACACTGGAAATGCAGTTCTGCGCGCGAGCAGACCGTGCGAGTGCGGTCTAACTCACAACTGAAGCGGACGAGCAATGCGATCACGGCGAGGTGCATCCTTCCGAATCCTGTCGTGGATTGGGCAAGGGGCATTCGAGTTGGCCGTTTCAGTGCCACTCGTCATCGAATACGAGGATGTACTGTCGAGACAGGCTTCGGGCTTGCACCTCAACGCGTCGGATGTGGGCGACCTGCTCGACTACATCTGTAGTGTGGCGCGACAGCAGAGCATATTCTTTCTTTGGAGGCCGCTGCTGACCGATCCGAAGGACGACATGGTCGCAGAGGTCGCCGTGGCGGCCCAATGTGATGCGGTCGTAACGTTCAACACCAAGGACTTTGGTTCGATCAATCGGTTCGGGATTGCTGTGCTCACGCCCGAGCAATTCCCGGCGACGAACTGGGTGAAGTCGCCAAGGGCGCCTCGCGTCGCAAGCACAGGATAACTCGGCGATGAACTCGACAAGCACGCTCCTCCTTACAGTCGGTCGCGTGCTTGCGAGTTATCGCCAGCCGTTGGACTGACGTGGCTGGGCTCGTCCGCCCTGCCCCGGGCGCGCCGATGCAGGAGGCTCCAATTGAGCTGCTCTTTTCTTGGCAGGGATACCGGACGCGCGTATGAGCGCTACCGCTCGCGGCGTTGCCGGAACAACCCGGAATGAGCCTGCGCGGACAACCCACCCGAGAATTCCGCGGACTTCCAGCTCCTTGCCACGAGACTGGCTGTATGGCTACTGATGGCGCAGTATGGTAGAATCAAGCCATGGACGCGAAGCGAGTCATTGACGAAGCACTCCGCCTTCCCGCCGAGATCCGAGCAGCGCTTGCAGGCGAGTTGCTAGCAAGTCTGGATGAGGTCGACGTCGAGGCTGATCGAGAGTCCGCGTGGAGCGCGGAGCTCCGAAACCGAATTGACGCCTACGAACGTGGAGAAGTTACCGCCGTTTCCGGCGACGAGGCCTTGGCTCAGATTCGCGCCGTAGGTCGTGGCCAAGCGACTTGAGGTTCTGCCGGCGGCAGTCGCGGAGGCCGTCGCTGCGGCAAGCTGGTATCTCGAGCGGGACGATCGCGTCGCAGGCGCGTTCGAGGATGAACTCGAACTCCGGAGACCTGGCCTGCGCACCTGCACGGGACTCATCGATTTCTGCTTCGCCGCTTTCCCTACGAGGTCGTCTACAAGACCTGTTCCGAGGTGGTTTTGATCGTCGCAGTCGCGCACTGCAAGCGCAGACCGGGCTACTGGCGTCGTCGCTGAACGCAGTCCAGCTCGGTATTGGAGCTGCCGGGTTTCCTGGTGTAGCGCTAGGGCTCACTGCCTTGTGTTTCGCCAAGGCAGTGGTGGTCGCGACCGAGAGATCCTCGCGAGACTGAGGGGCCCGCAGCTCAATGCCAAGACGTTCGGCAGGGGCGCTATCCGCCCAGCGTCTGCGTCGGTCAGAGGAAGGCTTGGGCCGTTGTGGAGTGTGCTGCCTGCTTCGAGGACATCCGGTCATCCATGTCTGCGCCGCGCTTGGGCATCCTCGGACTGTGCGAGGAGTGCAGTGGGAGTGGCACTCAGGTCCTGGGCACTGTATGACTCGGTGCCATGAACCGCCGCCGCGGCGACTACGGGTACGACGCGCCACCGGCGCTCATCGGGCTAACAGGCATCGCGATTCTCCAGACGACCTTTGCCGTCGCAAGCTGGGTGACCCCTGGGCATCCCCGCTTCTTGCTCGCCGCTGGCCGTGCCGTCATCTGCGGTCTTCTGGCCGCGTGGTTTTGCTACGGGACCCGGCGCGGCAAGTTTCACATGTGGGAACACATCCTTGATGGCCTGAAGCTTCAAGGCTCCGAGCACGTGCTCGACATGGGCTGCGGACGGGGAGCGGTGCTTACGGCCGTGGCCAGGCGGTTGACGACGGGGAAGGCGACGGGCGTCGATATATGGCGCTCGATGGATCAGTCGGGCAACTCTGCGAATGCGACGATGGCCAATGTCCGGGCGGAGGGCGTGGCCGATCGCGTGGCGGTCGAAACCGGCGATATGCGGCGGCTGCCGTTTGCCGACAACACCTTCGACGTAGTTGTCTCGAGCTTTGCCATTCACAACATTTCCGGCAATGCGGGCCGCGCGGCGGCCGTGGCAGAAGCGATGCGTGTACTGAAGCCGGGTGGACGCCTGGCCATCGCGGACGTGCGGGCGACATCGCTTTACGCCCGCACACTGCGGTCCCTTGGCGCGACCGCTGTTGTTCGCGGCCGCTTGGGTTGGAGATTCTGGTACGGAATCTTGATGACGCTGGTTACCGCCACCAAGGCTGGCTAGAAGGCGGCCTCGCGCGCCCACGCCCTCGCGCGCCCACGCCCTCGCGTCTCCTGGCGCCGCGCGCGCGTGTCGTCCCTCGCGCCTCGCAGTTGAGCTTACCGACGTTTGCCGCGCGGCATCTTCGCTGCCGCGCCCTTTTGTACTGGCGCGAGGGTGCGCTGCGCGAGCTCCTGCACGTAGGCTGCGCGTTCCCGTGGCGTCTCCAGCGTGCCGAGCGAGCGGTACAGGCCGCCAAAGCAGGCGGGAAAGTACACGACGGAGAGGGCGGCCACCAGCCGCTGTGCCGCGCCGCGCTCGTCTAGCCCCGGAACGCTGGCACGGAGCGCCGCGCGCAAGCGCGGCAGCACCGGAGCAAACAGAGCGGGGAAGGGCCCGCCGTAGTCCTCCGCCACGAAGGCGTCGTACAGGTGCGCCTTGCTGATGCGCGGATAGCGCAAGGCCCCTTCGAGGTAGTAACCGAGCAGCTCGCCGAGGACCCCGCCGGGGTCTGCCGGCAGCCGCTCCAGATAGGCGTCCGTGTCCTTCACCATGTGCAGGATGGTGCTCTCCAGTGAGGCCTTGACCAGCGCTTGCTTGGAGCCGAAGTGGTAGTTCACGGCCGCGATGTTCATGCCGGCCGCCGCGGCCACTCCGCGCACCGTCAGCTGCGAGAGCCCCTGGCGCTCGATCTCGTGGATCGCCGCCTCGATCAAACGCTCGCGCGGAGTATCCCCGGGCGGCGACGAGAACGGAGCTGCAGCCATGTGCGTTTCAAGCGAACGTTTCAAACAGCTGTTTGACAGGGTCGGGGTGGGGCGTCAAGATTCAAACATGCGTTTGAACGTGGGCCCGGTGTGCGCGGGCGCCGGCCTGCTCGCGGGCCTCTGCCCTGGCGCGGCGTGGGCGCAGTTTCCAAATCTGGTCGAGCTCGGAGCGCAGTATTTGCCCGCTGCGCCGCTCGAGGATCCACGCCCGGTGGAGGCGCAGGTGGCCTCCTATGAGGCGAGCCTGAATGTGCCGCTCGTGCTGGGCAAGAACACCTTCCTGATCCCGGGGCTCGGCTACCATTCCGATGCCATCTCCTACACGGACGCGCCGACGGGCTTCACAGAGCTGCGCGCCTTCCATTCGCTCGAGCTGCCGCTGCTCTTCGTGCAACTGTTGCCGGGCGATTGGGCGCTGTCGGTGCGGCTGGCGCCGGGTCTGGCCGCAGACCAGCTGGGCTTCGACGAGGGGCTGCTGCGGGTGAGCGCGCTCGGGCTGATCAGCCACACATTTTCCGAGCGCTTCGTGCTGGGCGGCGGGGCATTGACCACGTATGCGTTCGGCTCCTTCTTGCCGCTGCCGGCCTTGTACCTGGACTGGGAGCCGTTGGACGCGCTGCGCATCGAGACGTTCCTGCCGGCCTTCGTGGCGGTGAGCTACACGTTCTGGGAGCGGCTCGAGCTGGGCGTCCGCGCGGATGTCGCCGGCAATGCCTACGCCGTGCGCGATGATCGCATCCAGGGCGCCTGGCCCTGCGCGGCCGCGGCCGCCGATGATCCGCTGACTGCCGAGGACGAGGCGCGCGCCGATCCGGCGCGCTGCTTCGATCACGTGGCCTATTCGGTGGGCAGCGCGGGCGTGGTGGCCAGCGTGCGCGTGATCGGCTCGGTCTGGTTCACGGTCATGGCGGGCCACAGCTTTTTCCGGCGCCTGGAGTTGCTCAACGCCGAGGACGTGCGCCTGGCGGGCGGCCTGCAGGCGATCCCGGACGTGCCACTGTTCCGCGCCGGGCTGAGCTGGCGCCTGCCGGTGGACTGACGTCGCCGTCTGGCTCCCCGGTCACGCCTCCGTACGCGTCTGCTGATCGGGAAGAAACGAGAGCGCGGGGCGCGCCAGCTGATCGCCGTGCACGGCGGCGTAGCCGGGCGTGTACATGAGCAGCATGAAGGCGTCGTATTCGCGCGCGTCGAACCCGAAGTCGAGGGCAACGGCGGCCCAGAAGGCGCTGATGTGGATCTCGACGCCGAGCGCTTGCTTCAGCCGATCGCGCAGCCAGAAGGCGCGCTCCAGGGCGGCCCCGGCGCGCACGCCGGCGTCCGCGAGGATCTGCAGGCCGGCGGCGATGCGTTCGTCCGGGCCGCGCACGGGCCGCGCGTAACCGGGCGGCGCCACGGCCGCGTCGAGCAATGCGCGCAGCCAGGCGTCGCGCGCAGCAGCGCCGCCGGGAATGCAGCTCTGCAACGCAAAGGCGGCGGACATTTGCCGGAACCCGTAGCGCTCGTTGTTGCAGGCGGCCAGGGCTGCGCTCGCCGACAGCCCCGGGTCCACGCGCGCCGAGCCCATGAAGCCCGCCACGCGGTTGCACCAGATGCGTGCGTCGGCGTAAGCGCTGCTGATCCAGAGTTGCTCGAACACGCGGGCCTGCAGCGCGCCGATGTCGCGGCCGGTGGCGCTGAAGGCAAAAGTGCTGGATCGGGCACACCGACGCCGCCTATCACGGCGTGCTCGGCTTCTCCGGCCACCGTTCGGCGGCCGCAGTGCCGAAACGTGGCTCGCCGCTCGCCTAGCGGGATCGGAGACACCGCGCGCGATGCGCGTTGGATGCATCGGCACTGCGACCTGCGGCCTCACGCGCACGCGCCGCTGCGTGAGCACACCGCAGCGAGATCGGGTTTGAGCTCGGCACCAGGGCGGGACGTTCGACGCCAGGAGGGCCCTCCTGGCGCCGCCCGCGGACGTTCGGCGCCGAGCTCATCCGAATGGAACGGAGACGTCTGACGCCGCTGAACGGCGGGGCGCTGCAGCGCTGCGGCTCTCGAGGGCGGGGCCCTTGACGCTGCGGCCAGGCACCGAAAAGATGTGGCCGTGACGACGAACGAGTACAGCATCGTGGACGCGGACCTCGACCAACCAGCGCACGCGCTCGGGCTCGTGTATTGTCTCGACGACTACGCCGCGGACGCCATGGGCAGGGGGGAAGGCTTGAGTCCCGAGGTGAAGGGTGTGCTGATCGCGGGCTTGAAGGCGCATCCCGAGCGCGTGATCCGCCTGGCGCTGCACGGTACGAACGTGGTCGGCGCGGCGGTCTGCTTTGTCGGCTTCTCGACGTTCTCCGCTCAGCCGCGGCTCAACGTGCACGACCTGTGCGTGCTGCGCCAGCATCGCGGGCAGGGGCTCGGCCGGCGGCTGCTGCACGCCGTGCTCGACACGGCGCGGGCTCTTGGCTGCTCGGGCGTCACGCTGGAGGTGCGCAGCGACAACGAGGTCGCCCAGCGTCTGTACCGTTCCCTCGGCTTTGGTGATGGCTCCGCGCCGATGCTGTTCTGGGAGCGCAAGCTGCCCTGAAGGGACGGAAGCTCACGCCCATGTCCTCGCCCAGCGCACTCTCACCCGGCGCATCCTCGCCTGGCGCACCCGCCTCTGCAGGCGCAGCCTTTCAACTGCGGCGTGCCGTAGCTGCCGATGCGCAGGCCGTGCGCCGGGTGCACGGCGCGTCGATTCGCGAGCTGTGCGCGCGGGACTACCGCCCGGAACAGATCGAGGCCTGGGCGAGCCCGAGCCGGATCGAGCAGTATCAATTTGCGATCGCGCGGCACGAGTTCTACGTCGCGGTGTCGGGGGACAGCGTGGTCGGCTTTTCGGAGCTCGATGACGAGCGGGGTGAGGTCAAGGCCGTGTACGTCGATCCGGCGTGGACGCGCCGTGGTGTGGGCCGCGCGTTGCTCGCGGAGCTGGAGCGTGCCGCGCGCGGCCATGGCCTCACGCAGCTGCAGCTCGAGGCGTCCTTGACCGCCGAACACTTCTATCTGGCCGCTGGTTATCGCGCCGTCGCGCGCCGGGCCCACATTCTGTCCTCGGGCGAGGGTCTGGCGTGCGTGCAGATGCAGAAGGAACTCTAGCGAGCGCTCGTGGCGGGTCCAGCCGCCAGCGGCAGCTCGGGTGTGCTCGGCGGGGGCTGGCGCAGCAGGCTGGCGCGTTCGAAGGCGTACGCGAGTGCGATCAGGCGCGGCTCGCTGAAACGCCGCCCTGAAAAGGTGATGCCCACCGGAAAGGGGCTCAGGATGGCGCCTTCGGGGGGCAACAGACCGGCCGGCACCGTGATGCTGGGGTAACCCGCCATGGCGGGCTGCCCCGCACCGTTGTTGTTCAAAAAGAGCAGCGCGTCCACGTCGTCGTCGCTGCCGGCGATGCCGTCGGCGCCGTCGTACACGCCGTCGAGCGCCCCGCGCGAGCTCTGCAGATCGGTGGCGCGGTCCGCCGTGTAGCGCAGGCTATCGGCGCTGCCCGGCGCGAGATCGAGCGCCTGGGCAGCGAGCGCCAGCGCCTGGCCGTATTTCAGCGCTCCCGGCGTGGCGTTGTTGAACGCGATCAGCTCGGCGAGCGAACCCACTGGCGCGTCGGGGATGCCGGCGAGGTAGGCGTTCAGATCGCGCTTGAAGCCGTAGAGCAAGACCGTGGAGCAGTTGGCGGGTGCCGGCACAGCGCTGCAGCTGCCGCGCTGGCCCGGCAACTGCGCGATCGCCGTCAGCGTGGCTCCGCGCGCCTCGAGGAGGTTGGCGACGGCCTGCACGACCCCCTGGCGATTGCCGGGAACCGGCGGCACTGCGATGCGGGCGCCCTGGAGCGCGTCGGGATCGAGGAACTGCGTGTAGTCGGCAAAGCAACTGCCGGGGCTCTGGCAGGGCAGGGTGGCGGGATCCTCCGCGTCGAAGCCCGCCAGCACGCCGAGCAGGAGCGCAGCGTCTGCCACCGTGCGCGCAAGCGGGCCGGCCGTGTCCTGATCGGCGCTGAGCGGGAGGATGCCGCGGCGGCTCACCAGACCGAGCGTGGGCTTGATGCCGACGATGCCGTTGGCGCTCGCCGGGCTCAGGATCGAGCCGGACGTCTCCGTGCCGACCGCGACCGCGACGAGGTTGGCGCTCACGGCGATCGAGGAGCCCGAGCTCGAGCCTCCGGTTTGCAGTGCTGGACGACCGTCGGCACCGGGCAGCGGCCGTGGGTCGTAGGGATTGAAGCCGTAGCCGCCGAGCGAGCTGTAGCCGGTCGGCATACCGGTGGCGAGGAAGTTGGCGAACTCCGTCAGCGTTGCCTTGCCGAGCACGATCGCGCCGGCATCGCGCAGCTTCTGCGTGAGAAAGGCGTCGCGCGCGGGCACGGAGCGAGCGAGGGCCAGCGAGCCCGCCGTGGTCGGCAGCCCCACGGCGTCGATGTTGTCCTTGAGCAGCACCGGGATGCCACACAGGGGGCCACGCGTGGCGACGCTCCGGCAGGTGTCAGCGAGCGCCTCGGCGTCGGCGAGCGCCTGGGGATTGCGCGCCAGCACGGCGTTCAACCCGGGGCCTGCGTCGTCATAGGCATCGATGCGCGCCAGGTAGGCCAGCGTGAGCTCCACGGGCGTGAGCTGCTGCGTCTCCAATGCGCGCCCGAGCTCGCTCAACGTCGCCTCGAGCAGCGGGAATGGCTCGCGCAGCGCGCCGCTCTCTGTGCTGCTCTCCGTGTTTGTGTCGCTCGCCGTGCCCTCGCTGGGTGCTGGACTCGCCATGATCAGCTCCGGCGGCAGCGGCGTTTCGCCCGTCGTGCTGTCGGCAGTGCCGGAGTTTCCTGGTGCCGGCTCGCCGGAGCCGGAGCCGGAGCCGGGCGCGGCTGCAGCGCTCGCCGGCGGCACGCTGGCGGAGCCGCCGGGGTTCGCGCCGAGCGCCCCGCCTGGGGCGTCGTCGCTACTGCAGCTCGCGAGCGCGAGACCCAGTGTCATCCGGAGTGTCATCCGGAGTGTCCGCGGGAGCGTGAGCGGTAGGAAGCGGGGGGCCATGGCAGCGGCTCTCGGCTATCATAGGGCAATGCGTGTCAGGCGGGGCGGGTGAATTCCGAGCACGTATTCGTCTCGGCGCGGGGCACTCGGGTGCCTCGGCTGCTCTACGGGACCGCATGGAAAAAGGAGCGCACCGCGGAGCTGGTTGAACGGGCGCTCAGCCTCGGCTTTCGGGGCGTGGATACGGCTTGCCAGCCCAAGCACTACGACGAGCGAGGCGTCGGCGCGGGCGTGGCGGCGTGTGTCGGGCGCGGCCTCGCTCGCCAGGAGCTCTACTTGCAGACCAAGTTTACTCCCGTCACGGGGCAGGATCCCCGGCGCATCCCTTATGATCGTCGGGCAGGGTTGGCCGAGCAGGTACAGCAATCGTGCAGCGTGTCGCTGCGCCAGCTGGGGACGTCGTACCTCGATTGTCTGGTCTTACACTCCCCGCTCTCGCCGTTTGCGCAGCTGCTCCTCGTCTGGCGCGCGATGGAAGCGTTGGTGGCGAGCGGGGCGGTCCGCGAGCTCGGCATCAGCAACTGCTACGACCTCTCCGAGTTCGAGGCCCTGTACCGAGCGGCGCAGATCAAGCCACTCGTGCTGCAGAACCGCTTTTACGCGCAGACGGGCTACGATCGTGAGCTGCGCGCCTTCTGTCTCGCGCACGGGGTCCTCTATCAGAGCTTCTGGACGCTGACGGCCAACCGCGCGCTCCTGTCGCAGTCCTGGCTCGAGCCGCTGACCCGAGCCTACGCCGTGACGCCCGAGCAAGTGCTGCTGCGCGGGCTGACCCAGCTCGGCGTGTGTCCGCTCACCGGCACGAGCTCGGAGCAGCACATGCGGGAAGACCTTGCCATTTTCGATTTTACGCTCTCGGCGCCCGAGCTCGCCCAGCTCTCCGCAGCGTTCTCCAAGCCTCGCTAGCCGCCCGCTCCCGGCGCGAGGTGGTTGCGCTCAGCGATCCATGCGATTGCCGTAGCCGCCCGTTTCGGTGCGCCACAACTTGCCGTCGACGAAGGTCAGCAGATGCACGAGGCGCTGCCGGCCCAGATCGTAGGTCCACTCGTCGATCACCACGTCCGTCGAGCGCTCCACCACGGTGTCACACTTGCCACTCGTGTTTTCGGTGCGGGCGCAGGGGACGCGCGCGCGGGTGCGTACGGTGCGCGTCTCCACCCGGTGCTGGATGTCGTCCGGCTCGCCGCAGAGCGAGCGCACCTGGTACAGCGAATCCCCGCGCGAGACGACGCGGCTCCCGCAGTACATTCCGTCCGCCCGCGCCGCGGACGCCACGAGCCCCAGCACGAGCCCGAGTGCGCTGCTGACCAGAACCGCGGTGATGACCTGGATGCGCATGGTCAGCTGCTCATAGCGCATTTGGGCCCGCGCCGCCGCTGCCGCGAGGGCCAGCCGCGCGCCCGAAGGCTTCCCTCGCGGCGCCCGCGGCGGCCCGGGTGCTGGCGAAATTCGCTGGACTTACCGGGCTGGAGCGCGACGTTGGGCTTGCTCGGCCTGGCCCTAGCCTGACAAAACGACGCAGGCGTTGACCCGAAAGGTGGCCTCGGCTGCTTCCATCCATTGATTGGCGCTCATGGATTGGTCGATTCTACTGCAGCGTGAAAGATCGAGAGGCGGATGATGAGCACTGGTCGCAGCTCGCGCTCGACGCTGCCCGGGGCCACTCTCCATCCCTGCGGCAGCTCGTCGTGTATCTGCTGCCCCGGGTGCGCAATCTCGTGCGCTATCTGGTCCGGGGCGACAAGGACGTCGACGACCTCAGCCAGGAGGCGCTGCTGTCGATCTTGCAAGGGCTGCCGAGCTATCGGGCCGAGGGGGCCTTTCGCTCCTGGGCGGATCGCGTGGTGGTGCGTCGGGTGTTTGCCACCCGCCGAGCGCTGGCGCGGCGGCTCGAGTCCTCGCTGGAGGCGGAGGAGCTCGCCAGTGAGCCGCCCGCGCTGCCCGATCATTACTACACGCGCCGCCAGCTCGCGCTCGGGCTCGACGCGCTGCCCGAGCCGCAGCGGGACGCGCTGGTCCTGCATTACGTGCTGGGCATGACGGTGCCGGAGATCTCCAGCGAGGCCAACGTACCGGAAGAGACGGTTCGCAGCCGCTTGCGCCTGGGTCGGCAGCGCTTGCGCGAGCGGCTCACGGCGCAGCGCGCGGCCGCCGGCGCCGGGAGGCTGTCATGACCGACCAGCGCGACGGCAGCGACGACTCGCTCGAAGCGCTCGACGACGGAGCGGAGCTGCTGCCGCGCCTGGACGCGGACGCGGGCCCCGCGCGCCCGCTGTCGGAGAGCGAGCTCACCCTCTTTGCGGCGCGCATCGAGCAGCAATATTTGGGGCAGCAGGGCTCGAAGCAGCAGGGTTCACTCCCCGCCCCGCGCCGCTCGCGGCGTGTGCCGGGCCGCCTCGTGCTCGTCGCGGCTACGTTGGCCGTCAGTGCTGCCGCCGCGGTGTATGGCGTCGTGGTGTTGCAGAGTGAGCCGTCGCACGAGGACACGCCGCCGCGCCCGAGCGCTCCGTCTCCCATGCCACCAGCGTCTCCCTCGTCCGCCCCGAACATCCCTGTCCCCCACGACGCCCCGCCGAGCGACGCCCCGTCCCGAGCGGATGTCGAGCGCTTGGACGGGCCCGGCGGTGAGGCCAGCGAGCGGCCAGCCAAACTGAATCCGCTCCCCGGCGCGCCCAAAACCATCGCACGTTCCAACTCGGTGCGATCTCACTCGCCGGCCGACGATCGTCTCGCCGCGGCCAACGCATTACGGGGAGAACGTCGCTATCGCGAGGCGATCGGCGCATACTTGCAGGTGATTGAGCTAGATCCGAACGGCATGCCGGCGGCGGTGGCACGCGTCGCGGCGGCCGAGCTACGTTTGGAGCAGTTCGGGGACATCACAGGAGCCGAGCAGTTGTATCGACAGGCCAAAACACGAGGTGGCGAGCTCACGGCGGAGGCCCAATTCGGCCTGGCGCAGGTGTATCGCGCACGCGCGGAGACGGCTCGCGAGCGGAGCGCCCTCGAGGAGTTCGTGGCACGGCATCCGGAGAGTCCCCTCGTCGCTGCGGCACGGCGGCGCTTGCAAGCACTGGGGGCTCCATGAACCTCGCGTCGGTCTACTCGTCGCACCGCGCCTCCAGCACGGCGAACGGGCGCGGAGCTACCAGCGCGGCGCTGCTCCGAGTGCGCGTGCCGTGTGCCGCTGCGCTCTGGCTCGCGGCGAGCTGTGCGTGCTCGGGTTCCACGGATGTGGTCGGGGTGCTCGATCCGGCCCTGCCGGACGTGGCAGCCCCTTCGGGGAATGACGACCCGGCGGACGAGGCTACGGTCTCGCCCCTGACGGGGGCTCCGCTGCCCGGGACAGGCGAGGGAGCGGGCCCCGAGGGTTCGGATGTGCTGCTGGTGGCTGGCTTGCCGCTGCCGGACTGGTCCGGCCCCACGTCGCCGTGGCCGCTGGACACACCGCTGCGCAGCTTCTTCTCCGACCCAGCCGGCGTGTTCTCCGATTTTCCCGGCTCGGGTGAGGGCTGGCGCGGCGGCGCGCCGGAGCAAGCACAGCGCGAGGCGTTCGAACGCATGGACGTGTTCAGCGGCGAAGCGCGGCGCCAGATGCGCTTCGCTGCGTCGACCGGCGTCAGCGCGGAACGCCTGCGCGAGTTGTTCGCCAACGTGGCGAGCTCAGAGGATGAGCCCCCGTCGCTGGTCGCCCGCGACAGCTGGGACGATCGTTACCTGGTGGCGGTACCGGCGGAACGCTGTGGCCGCTCGGGGCGCCGCGGCGGCTGTCCCGATGATTTCTCCGGCCCTGCTTCTTCCGGCCCTGGTTTCTCCGCAGGGAGCGCGTTCGAGCCCCAACACCGTCCCTGAGAGCTCGAGAGCCCATGTCTCCGCGCAGGTCTTCCACGCTCTACGCCGTTGCGTGCGCCGTCTCGTTGGGGCTCGGCGCGGCCGAGGCGCTCGCGCGCGAGGCTCGGACGGCGCCGGCGCTGGAGGGTGAGCCGCGCGTGTTGATCGTGCAGGGGCAGGCGCGGGACTGGGTGCGCCGCGTGCAGGGGCAGCTCAGTGATCTGCCGGCGTCGATCGAGACGGCGGCAGCGCCGCAGCAGCGCGTGGCGTTGACCCGAGACGAGCTGCGCGCACGGCTCGAGTGGCTCGCCATGCAGCGGGATGCGGCACTGGTCGCGTCGATCGTGCAGCTCGACAGCCCGCTGGGCGAGCGCACTCAGGTCGCGATCTGGTTTAGCGGATCGGAACTGTTCTACACGCGGGTGCTGGCGGAGGATTGGGACCGCCTGTCGGCAGCGGATCGCTCGGGGGCGCTGGAGTTGGCCGCGCTCAGCGTGCGCAGCGCGGTACGCGCGCTGACGCTGGATCCCGAGGAAATCGAGGCATTTGTCGAGCCGGATCACCAATCCCCGGCGGCCGCTGGCGCCGCGGCCCTCGCGCGCCCCGACCTGCCGCCGTCCGCCGCGGCGACGCCCGCCCAGGATCTCTCGGTGGCGAAGGGAGCCGTCGCAGCAGCTGCCGCAGACCCTCTCGCGGATCCGTCCGTGGTGGTGCGCTCCGTCGTGCAGCCGTCCAGCGCTCGCACTGCCGATGGTGTGGCGGACACGGCCAGCGGCAGCGGCACCTCGGCGCCGCTCGAGCTGCGCTGGAACACCGAGCTTGGCATGGTCGGCTCCATGCAAGGCGAGCCGGCACTGGGCTCGGTCGCGCTCCAGGCGGGGCTGGGCTTCGCCTCGGGCGCGTGGGGGCTGTCCGTGTTGGGTCAGCTCGGCATTCCGACCACGTCGTCGCTCGGCCCCGCCCAGGTCGAGCTGCAGCGCTACGCGCTGCTCGCCGAGCTCGGCTACTCCGGCTGGAGCGCGGGCGACTGGCAATTCGGGCCGCTCGTGCGCGGCGGCGTCACCCTGACCGAACGTCAGACGCACTCGGACAACCCGGCACTTTCGTCCTCTCGCGCGGCCTCGCAGAGTTCCCTGCTGCTCGGTGGCGGCTGGTCGAGCGAATACCGCTGGAACGAGCGGCTCGGCTTGTTCCTGCGTGCCGTCCTGGACTGGCAAGTGTCGCCCGCGAGCTATGCAGTGGTCACGCCCGCGGGCGAGCGGGTCGTGATCGCCGAAGCCTGGGCGGTCCAGCCGTCCGTTACGCTCGGTGGAAATTGGCATTGGTAAGGAAATCGACGGGGGTGTGACCCGAAGCTTTCAGTGACCTCTCTATTGGGCTGACGGCAACCTAGAGGAGCGTCCCCCCATGAAACTGATCCCACTGACTGCGTTGATTTTACTCGGATGTGGCAACGCTGCGTCATCCAGCCCCACGGAGGATTCGGCTCCCATCGGCACGGCCGCAGCGGCGATCCGCCAGCTCGGGCAGCGCGACGCGGACACCGTGAAGAGCTGTGAGGCTCTGGCGCAGCGCTGCAACGAGTTCGTAGCGGACTCGGGCGCTGGCGCCATCTGCGACAAGATCGTCGAGCACTGCACGGATCTCGCCGAACAGCTGAGCGAGGCGCGCGCCCAATTCCAGGCCTGCCTGGAAGAGGTGGCGACCTGTGAAGAATCCGCTGCCGACCCGGCAGATTGTGCGGCGCAGCGAGAGGCGTGCAACCCGGCGGGCAAGGATTTTGAAGCGCGGCGCGGTGCCACGCTCCAGTGCGCGTCGCGCACCCAGAGCTGTCTGCCGCGCGGTCCTGGCTTCGGCCGCGGCGGGCGAGATGCGGATGACGACACGGCCCGCGATGCCGGCGCCGCGGCGTGCGACGACGACGCGCTCGATTTCGTCGGCTGCTGCCAGGGTCACGGGGGCGGCGGTTTCGGCGGCCCGGGCGTCGCTGGCCCGGGTTTCGGTGGGCGACCGGACGGCGGTGTGCCCGGCTTCGGTGGGGCTGGCTTCGGTCCTCCGCGCGGGCAAGGCCCCGGACGCGGCGACGCGGGCGCGGGCCGTCCCGAGCCTCGCGATGACGGCGCAGGCTTCGCCGGCCCCGGTCGCCGCTAGTGCGGGCGGAGGTCCTGGTGTCCCGAAGCGCTTTCGGGACACCAGAGCTGCCTGCTAGCCGTTGAGCAGGAGCACGAGCCCGCCGGCGAAATCCAGGGCGTAGAGCTCACCGTTCTCGTCGCGTCCAAACGCGGAGAAGGCGTGAGGGAAGCGCCCGAGCATTTCCCCGCGGGCGGGGGTGCCGCGCTCACCCGGGAGCTCCAGCGCCCAGACGCGCCCGGAGACATAGTCGGCGCACAGATACTTGCCGCGCAGCCACGGGGCGCGCTGGCCCAGATACACCTGGCCACCGGTGATGCTGTTGCCAGCATCTCGGCCGTATTCGAAAATGGGATCGATCATGCCGGCCGTCGCGCAGCTCTCCGCGGGCGGAAAGCAATGCCCGGCCTCGCGCAGCGCCCAGCCCTGGTTATCCCCTGCAGCGACGATGTCGACCTCCTCATACAGGTCCTGGCCCACGTCGGCCGCGATCAGCCGCCCCTTCGGATCGAAGGTGAAGCGCCAGGGGTTGCGCATGCCGTACGCCCAGATCTCCGGCCGCACGCCGGGCGTACCCACGAACGGATTGTCCGCCGGCACCGCGTAGCCCGGCTGCGCATTGACGTCGATGCGCAGGATCTTGCCGAGCAAGCTGCCCAGGTTCTGCCCGTTCTGCTGCGGGTCGGCTCGGCTGCCGCCATCGCCCATGCCGATGTACAGGTATCCGTCCGGACCAAACACGATCCCCCCGCCGTCGTGATTGGAGTACGGCTGCTCGATCTCGAGGAGCACGCGCTTCAACTGTGCCGGCGCTTTGCCGAGCGCCTCGAGCGGCAGGTGCCATTCGCTGATGCGCGTGCGCATCGGCTTGTCGTCCTTCGGGTTGTCATTGAGATAGAACAGCCCGTTGTCGCGATAGCGCGGGTGAAACGCCAGGCCGAGCAGGCCGAGTTCCGAGTTGCTGCGCACGTCGAGCGACACCACCTCGGCGCCCGGCGCCGCGGGCTCTGCAGCGGCAGCGGCCACGCCTGCAGCTCCGCCCGTACCCCCAGCAGGGCTCGCCGGCAGCTGCACCAGGCGCGCGCGCCCACCCTTCTCGAGCACCACGGCCAGCCCCGGCACACCGGGCACGAACTGCAGATCGACCGGTTCCTTGAAGCCCTTGGCCACCGTCGACAGGGTCAGCTTCGGACTCGCCTGTGCCCGCGCGTCTGCTTCTACCGTCGAGGCTGCCGAGCTCACGCCTTCCGGTCGGCACACGACCCTCGCCGCCAGCGCGATCACGATCAGCACGACCAACCCCGACCAGCCCCAGACGCCCAAACGCATGGCGCCGGTCTACACCAGCTGGTCCTGAGCTAGCGAGCGGCCGCGCCGTGCTGGCCGCGTTTCCACGCTCGCTGGCGCGTCGCGCGCCGTGTGCTCCGGGCCATCCCTCCGCACCTGCCCCAGCACCGTGCTTCCGCACGATGCCCCTCGCTGGTCCCCCCGTCCTGTCTCCCCGTCTCGCCGGTCGACCGACTCTGCTCGAAGGCCATGCCCTGGGGCGATGTCCTCCAACCAGTGTCTGCCGACCGGCGCCCCGCGAAGCGTCAGGCTTCGATGCGGTGATCCTTGGTCTCTTTGATGAACAACCCACCGACGATCAGCGTCACGACGCAGACGAAGATCGGATAGATGAGCCCCGTGTAGATGGCGCCCGCGCCGAAGGTCTCCTTCGCCCAGTCCGAGGCGGTGACTGCCGTTGCGATCAACGGCAAGAAGCCGCCGAACCAGCCGTTGCCCAGGTGGTAGGGCAGCGACATCGAGCTGTAGCGAATGCGCGTCGGAAACAGCTCCACCAGGAAGGCCGCGATGGGTCCGTACACCATGCACACGTACACCATCATGATCACGATCACGGCCACGAGCCCGACCGTGTTGACCTGCGCCGGATCCGGCACTGGTAGACCCGCCGGGTTGGCGAATTGCTTCAGAGCCATGAACAAAGGCACGTAGCTGACCGCGCCGAGCGCACAACCCGCGAGCATGATCTTCTTGCGGCCGATGCGATCGGAGAGGTGCCCAAAGACCAGGAAGAGGGGAGTGGTGATGAAGAGTGCGATCGCCATCACGGTGTACGCCGTCTGCCAGTTGAGCTTCAGCGTCGCCTGCAGGAAGGTCAGCGCGTAGAACTGACCCGTGTACCAGACCACACCCTGGCCCGCGGTGGCGCCGAACAGGGCGAGCATCACGTACTTGAGGTTGGTCTTGTTGCCGAAGCTCTCCTTGAATGGATTGCGTGAAACCTGGCCGTGCTTCTTCAGCTTGGTGAAGAGCGGCGACTCCTTCATCTTGACGCGAATGTAGAGGGAGACGGCGAGCAGCAAGAAGGAGAGCAGGAAGGGGATGCGCCAGCCCCAGTCGCCGAACTCGGCCTCGCCGAGCACGGAGCGCGTCGTGCCGATCACCAACATGCTCAGGAAGAAGCCGATGGTGGCCGTGGTCTGGATGTACGCTGTGTAGTAGCCGCGCTTGGAGTCGGGCACGTGCTCGGCCACGTAGGTGGCCGCACCGCCGTATTCACCGCCGAGCGCGAGGCCTTGCAAGAGGCGCAAGAGCACGAGCAATGCCGTAGCGACCAGGCCGAGCGTGGCGTAGCTCGGCAAGAAGCCGATCAGCGCGGTGCTCAGGCCCATCG
>Ga0315912_10000466_pt1 | contig 76917 bp, 56 predicted proteins | sample VfabasoilMG_FD_204469 | JGI IMG/M metagenome (GOLD analysis project Ga0315912, IMG submission 204469) | Garden soil microbial communities collected in Santa Monica, California, United States - V. faba soil | ecosystem: Environmental > Terrestrial > Soil > Garden | place: USA: California... | reverse complement strand
CGCTTGGCGACGTTCCTCGGCTGAAGACATGTAAGCAAGAATAGCACCCCCTGGGCTTCCTGTCCCCGAACTTCCGCGGGCCATCTCGCGGTTCGCCAGAGGCCTTCGCCTGCCGTCCAACGACCCAGGCGCTCAGCTGCGAGCGGGCGCTTTCCGTGGCTTCCATTCATTCCCCGGCTTCGGCGCCCGATCGGCAGCTGCAGCGGCCAGTTGGACGACTGACGGTACATCGGTATATTATCACCAGCAAGGTTCTACCACCCTTACGATTATGACTCCTGTGTATCTTCTTTGCGCAGGCGATCCGCTGCCGGTGTATCTCTAGATCGCTCGTCTCCCCTTGGAACGACGGGCCAGCGGGACCGAATAAGTGCTGCTGTGAGTTGAGCTGAAGCGCGCGATGCACCCCGCTTCCACCCGTCGCGCACCGTTGTTCCTGCATGCTCCCCTGGAATATCTGATACACCACGTATCATCGCAAACGGGACGGTTATTCCAGCCTCGGTTACCTCCCGAATCGCATGCGCCGCTCCGGCACCTTCCATCTCAACTCCACGTGCCCTCGGAGACAACCGGCGAATTTCCTGAAAGAGTCGAGACTTGTCATTGTCAACAACCTTGTTCCCTGATGCAATGGGAGCGAAGAATAGACGTGGAGTGTGCGCAAGCCTTGACTTCCATGTTTCGCCTACGGTCGATGCATTCACAAGCAATGTGTCACTTATTGGATAGATGAAGTCTGCTCGGGCCGAGAACCCATGCGCTCCTTCTTTACCGTACTCATATCCGAAAATCTGACTGGAGAAGATTACGTCGCCCAAGCTTAAACGATCCGCGTCGTCTTGGATACCTCCGCAAACGCCAACCCAGATTAGAAAGGTTGGTTGCCACACCGCGATGGTCTTCTGGACGGCCGCTTGCGCGACGATGGTAGTTGGGCGCGCGGTTTTGCCGAGAACAACGGAAAATAGTCGATTCCCGTCGTCGCGAACTTGGTGCCTCGACCAGGAGTATCGATTTGGTTCATTTACACTGCCTTGGAGATAGTTTCCAGTCCCCAACGCGGAAAACATCTCCTCGTGTTCTTCTGACAGAACCGTAAGGATCGCAATGTCTACGGAGGTTACTTCATCGAACCCAAGAGGTGCCCCCCAATCAAGGCTCGGTGACTCTGAGTATTTTTCGCGAACTAACATTGTCTGGTCATAGCTCATAGACCTCGCTACTGGCGCAGAGTCGGCAATGCGCTTCAAAGTTTCAGCGGTGGGGCGAAATACAGTAACTCTCTCTTCAATCTCTTGGTCAGTGTTGCCACATGTGGGACAATATTGATCAATGGGAATGGGTCGATACGTCCCACAACTGCATACAAGCATTTCGTCGCGAGTCAGTACGCCATTCCCGGCATAAAGCGAAAAAACGATTGAAATCCGATCGAGGTGAATGGAAAGCGCTTGCGAGCATGTCCGCATCTCAAAAGAAGAATTTCCATGAGTTGCCAGTAGAGTGTCGATTTTCAATATTTCCTCAGAGAGATTACTGTGCTCAGCGCGAAGCTTCTCGGATTCTGCGAAGAACATAACGGACTTCTGACTCAACATTGCTCGTTGGAAAATTGACCCGTTGTAGATCTCCCGCCCAGAGTATTGCGTGGACCTCCAAACTCAACGGATTGTGAGCGTCTGATGATGGTAAAAAATAGAAGTTTCCTGAGCTCCCTACACTTCCGTGGGTCTTTGCATTATTCATGGCGTCATCAACAATGTCTTCCTGCCCAAGAAATACACCTTGGGGATCAAGGGTTTTGCCTACTAGCTCCCGATTCCCCGGCGTTCTGTAACCAATGCTATGCGAGCGGGTGATGGCCAACCCCTCGGCTTCCCACTCGTGAAACCGCTGAATAGCCCTTGCAAGACCCAATGAAGTAAACGTATCCATTGGGAGCCAGCGTTTGACCAAGGTATTGAATCTTCCCAGTGCTTGCTCGTATCTAAATCCGCTGGGGAGCTGTGAGATCTGAACTGTGGCTACGTTTTGAATCAGATCCCACTCGAACGCTATTAGCCCTCTAGACACCCTTTTAACATACGCTCGGTATTGAATCCGTTCGTCGCCGGCCTGTTCACTGCGATCATTTGTTTCGTCGCGTTCCCAGCCATCTCGCCGCTCTATTGCAGTCACTCTCAACCGGTTGCTGCTGTGTTCTATTGACGAGAGCGACAGCTTCTCAGGGAGGATCAACGGAAGCTTGCGATCTAGATACTTTCCTACACGTTTTTCCGTGAGATATGATTGAAGCTCAGTCTTCGCAAGCCATGCGCCCAGATCGAGTCCTTCAGGTCCGCGAAGAAAATAGACGTGTTGTTTACCCCAAGGTTCGACCTCATCCAGAAGCCCAACCAAATCGGTAAAACTTACGGCATGCTGAGCGAGCGCTTCTTCGATTCTCTCCCGCATGTTTTCCTTCGTGCCAGCCCGACCACTAAGCTGATGCTCCCGCATGAACCTGGCTAAAGTAGGCTTGGTGAGCTGAGCTATGTAGTCAACTATCAGCCTGCGCTCTTCTTCAGAGTAGTCCGGAGATGGGAGAAAAGCAGACAAACTCGCACTCCTAGGGCTCCACGAAGCGTGCGGCAGGATATTGGTATCCGCCAGAGCTAGAAGTGGGACACCCCAATATGTTGGGCCCCAGCCAGAACTGCAGCACAATACCTTGTGGCCAGGAAACAGCGTCGTCTGCGCAATGTCGTGCGCAAGACGCGTAGGGATTTGGGCTCTGTCCGTCAAGCAATGGAGGGGTCACAACGTTGCAAAAGTGGTGGAAAATCTCGCGTTCCGCGCAATGTCATCTGAGAAGCCGGAGGCCGAAGAAACTATTGGGTATGCTCCTCACGATAGATGTTGGCCTGGTGGGGTGTCGGCCTGTAGCCCCCCGTTCGTCCAACGATCCACGGCTTCAGCTGCGGGCGGGCGCTCCCTCTGGCCGTCATCGATTCCAAGCGGCCTTTTGTGCGCCTGACCGTCAGTCTGCAAGCCGTTGTTGGACGGCAGACCTCTTGCGATCCGTGTTCACCTCTACGCAATACCACTATTCTGATTCCTCGCTGCGCTCGAGCGCTTCCACGTCCGCCAGGTCCTTCGGCCGACCAGAAGCGCGTTTATTTGCAAGAAGCGCTTCTCGACCGAGAACATAGAAGGAGCGTCCGTCGACTTCAATCTCATCTTTCGACGCCCAAGCCTCGTCGAATGACACTCCACTAATTGTTGTCAGCAGGTCAATTCGCCTTGGTGGAAGCCCAAGTTGGTAGACCACTTCTGGGGTCTCGAAATCGGATTGCTCGACCCCGTGGAGGCTCAGTGGGGCTCCAAACTTCATGAGGGCGTTGATGACACGGTTGGCGTTTTGCTCCGAGGGGCGAACGAATATGTCGATATCACCGGTCGCTCTAACAATGCCGTGAGCGGCAAGTGCGTACGCGCCGACAACAACATACTCCACCGCAGCTTCGTTTAGTGCGTCGAGGAAGTCACGGAAATCATCATTTAGGGTTCGATTCATCATGGCCGGCGGCGGACCAGTCGTCCTGGTATCGCGTTCCGCTCATAGGATGGCCAAGGCTTACCGCTCACGATCCATGCATCGGTCGTGATGTCGCAAAGCATACCAATGAGTTCAGCAGCAGTCTTTCCGCGAATTACATCTTCGCGGGTTGAGCCAAGGGCTACACGCTGCATAGGCCAACTGGCTCGCGCTTGGCGACGTTCCTCGGCTGAAGACATGTAAGCAAGAATAGCACCCCCTGGGCTTCCTGTCCCCGAACTTCCGCGGGCCATCTCGCGGTTCGCCAGAGGCCTTCGCCTGCCGTCCAACTCTCAATTCGGTTGACCGGTGTATCGAGGACCCGAGGCCGTCAGTCGCAAGCTTGCCTGATCGCCTTTCACGCGACGTCGGTCGAAGCATCGAAAATCTCAACACAATTCCCCACGCGTGGGAATGTCGCAGGAATTAGACTTCGAAGGTTCGCAGTCTAGCGTCGCAGTCTAGTTCGTGCAGTCTAAATCTCAGGCAGGAACCGGCCGGAGGGCTTGCGGTCGATTTTGTAATGTCGAGGAACACGAAAGTCTCCCTCGAACAATTCGCCGGAGTCGCAGTACCGAACGGCACGCGTTCTGTTCGATGGGCGTCATGCGACGCAAGAACGCCCATTAGGGTCGTGAAGCACCGCCGCGTCTGCGGTTCTCCTGCGAGTCGTCATCCTGACGAACGCTCCACCATCGCGGTATCGCTCATGAGTCGGATCGACGCAGACCGGAACGAGGTCGCATCGGAGTCTTGGGGCGATGAACCATTTCGGTCCGGAGGTGTCGTGAGGCCGAGCCGGAAGAATGCATCCGCGGGGCTACGCACACCACGGGGACCGCGATTGAGGACGTGGGGGTAGATCATCGTCGTGCTTACATCCTTGTGACCGAGAAGTTCTTGCACGGTTCGGATGTCGTAGCCGTCTTCCAAGACGCCTTGGCCGATCCTTGGGCCACGAACGAGGCAATGCGTGCGGAAGGCAGCCGGTTCCGGACGGTGTCGTCGTTCACTCGTCTTCGTGGCCGACGAGGGACGACACGTCGAAACCGATATCCGGAAAGGGGGCCGGTCGGACGTGCTGTCCGCGGCGCAGGATCTCGGTGCGCGTGAACTTGCCATCGCGGAGATCGCAATGGACTTCGACCTGTGCCTCCGCGAGGTTGACCACCCAGTACTCCGGAATCCCCGCCGCAGCGTAGACCCGTGCTTTGGGTCCGGGTCACGCCCGACGAGCCGGAGCAGCAGGGAGACCGCCGCGCTCAAGAGCTCGCGCGGGGTTTTAGGGTCGGCATGCCAGAGCGGCGACGGCTGCTCGAACGCCATCCGGGCAGGCCGTTGCGCCATCTTTCCGCCGCAGTACCGGCAATCTCGGCCGCCGCGGTCGTATGAGCGTCACCGGCCCGAGGAGACAGTGTTGCACCAAGTGTTCGTGCAGCACTTGCCGGAGTTCCTCGTCGTCCAAAGCATGCTGGCCCGGGCCCACCGCTTGAGCTCGGGGCCGAACGACGGCAATCTTCGCCCCATGAGTGAGCTGGCCTTCGATCGTGCTCCAGGCTTTCGCGACGTACCACGGACGGCGCTCGTCACAGGTTCGAGTGGTTTCGTGGGCCAACGGCTGGTGGAAATGCTGGTCGAGCGAGGCGCCGAACGGGTCGTGGCCTTCGACATCGCACCGGCCCCGGCGGACGCGCTGGATCATCCCGCGATCCACTACATCAAGGGCGACATCACCAGCCGCACCGATGTCCTCGCCGCGAGCGAAGGGGTCGAGTGCTGTTTTCATCTCGCCGCACTCGTGGGCCCGTTTCACGAAGAGCGCGATTACGAACGCGTCAACTATGGTGGCACCATCCACGTCGTCGAGGCGTGCCGCAAGCATCGGATCCGCAAGCTCGTCATGAGCAGCAGCCCGAGCACCCGTTTTCCCTACCCCGATCCCAACGTTCGTGGTTTGACCGAAGACGAGTTGGAGCGAATGAACGGTGGCTGTTACTCCCCGTCGTTCCACGCCAGCTACGCGCGTACCAAGGCCATGGCCGAAAAGGCGGTCCTCGAAGCGTGCAGCGAAGAGCTCATGACGCTTGCGGTGGCTCCCCATCAAGTCTATGGACCACGAGACACATTGTTCTTGCCGGCCATTCTCGAGGCGGCCCAGGGTGGCAAACTGCGGATCTTCGGCAACGGTGAAAACCGAATCTCGTTCACCCACGTCGACAACTATTGCCACGCTCTCATCCTCGGGGCCGAAGCGCTTCGCCCCGGATCCGAAGCCTTGGGTCGTTTCTACATCGTCACCGATGACGGACCGCAGTTGCTGTGGACCGAACTGGATCGAGCGATCACTGGCGTGGGGCTCCCCTCGCTCCAGACCCGCCGACCTTTGCCCGCCTGGTTCATGATGGCCGTGGCTCGCGTCACGATGGGGCTCGGGACCCTCATCGCCTTCTTTTCACGTCGGTCGTATCCACAGGTCATGCGGCGACTCAAGCTCAACACCTTCGCGGTGCGAATGCTCATCATCGATCGCTGGTTCGACATTCAACGGGCCAAACGCGAGCTTGGGTACGCACCATTGCTGTCGTTCGAGGACGGGTGGGCCGAAACGATCGCTTGGTTTCGGAAACGGGTCGGCACGGCGGGGTAGCCCCTCTGCTCGTCTTCCGTGTGCTCGTCGACCAAGTCGAGGCCGGCGAGGTGAAGGCGAGTTCGATCGCGAGCCTCACTGCCCTCGGGTCGCGCGCGCCGACGCGACCATTCGGGTCCGCAGCTCTTTGCGCGCACGATGCAGGCGGGTCTTCATCGCGGCCAACTCGAGCCCGAGCGTACGGCAGGTCTCGTCGCCGGAGAGGCCTTCGAGATCGCGGAGAACCAAGACTTCCCGTGCAGGCTGATCGAGGGCGGCAATGGCCTCGTGAACGGAACGAACGAGTTCCCACCGCTCGAGAGCCTCGTGCGGGTCGGGGTCGTTCGTCGGGACGGCGTCTTCGTTGTCGATGCGCTCCCCAAGTGTTCGGCGGACGCGGAAAGGGCTCAGCATTCGTAGGCATGCGTTCCGGACGACGCGCAGGAGCCAGGAGAAGGCGTTGCGATCACGCACGACCTCAGGGCGGTTCCGAAGCTTGATGAACGCGTCCTGAACTGCATCGCCAGCATCGAAACCGTCCTTGCAGACCCGTAACCCGTAACGGTAGACGCGGTCGTGGTACGTCCGGACCAACACGGCGAGGGCTTCGTCGTCGCCGCGTATGGCTTCCGCGAGAACTTGGGCATGGGCGGGACGGATGCCTCGGCTCGCGAACATTACCGACCTCCGCTCGATCGGGCCGAGGTGTTGATCGTGCAAGTCGAGCGGCCCATGAGCATGTAGCCGAAGCAGGTTCCGGCGAGCGCGGTGAAGAGTAGATAGGTGGCTGCGAGCGCGAAGCCGACAATCCGAATGGGGAGGGGGAGCGGGGCCATCACGGCGCAGGTGCCAAGTGCTACGGTCGCAACTGCGCGCAAACCACGATCCCAGTGTCCAACGTTTTTGGTCATTCTCGGTCTCCAACCAAGGAAGGTGGTTCGAGGCGAAAAGGATTCCGAAAATCGACCTGAGGGCGACCCCGTCTCTGGATCCATGCGCGCCTCGACGAACGCGTGAGGTCTCCGGACTTGCCTTCGGGTAGTGCTGCCCGCCGTCATCGGAAGGCGCCTCGCGGGCTGGGAGGTTCGATTTTGGGCCTCAAGTTTGAGGTCTCGACGCGATCGGGACGAGTGGGCCTATTCCGATCCCAAGGCTGGGCGGTTTCGTCCTGCAAATATTTCCAATGAAACATTGGGATAAAAAAGCGTGAGGTGGCGTGCTAGTCGATTGGAATGAGTGAGCGGTTTTTCGGGGGGCGTGCGTGCATCATCGCGCTGGGTTCGCTGGGTCTGCTAGGCATGGGTGGTTGCTGGTCCAATGGCCCCGAAGGCTCCGGGACCGTGGGGATGACGAATCTCGATGGGGACGAAGGCACCCACACGAGTGCAGCGGATGGCGTTCCGGGGAGCGCGGAGGAGGGCACGACTGCCGAGGGTGAATCGAGTGGCGAGAGCGCAGGGGGAAGCACCACCGATGTCGGGGGCCCCCCCGGAATGCCCCATCCGGGCTCGACCATTGGCGAATGGGACTGGGCGGGCGTGGTAGGAACGGGGCAAAGCCTCGCGGTCGGCACGTTGCCCGTGAACGGTGCGGTGAATGAACAGCCGTTCGATAACCTCATGCTGTCCGTGGACGCCTTTCTAGCGCCTCCGTTCGATCCGATGGCGGCGGACCTGTCGATGGTTCCACTCGTCGAGCCATTGCGGCCGCAAACGAGCGGATTTCCTCGTGCGTATCCTGGCAACTTGTGGGGCGAGACGCCGCATGGCGCGATGGCGAACGAGATCTCGGCGCTGGTGCAGGCGGGTTCCGGTGATACGTACGTGACGGTGCATTCCGTCGTTGGGGAAAGTGGACAAGGAATGGTCGCGCTGCGCAAGGGCGCGGTCGAGATGATGATGGATGGCGGCGTCGTCGGTCGGGCCTATGCGGCGACGCTGTTCGAGGTGGCAGCGATCACCCGTCTTGCCGAAGCCGAAGGCAAGACGTTCGGGGTTGGGGCGATCGTGGTGACTCATGGCGAAACGGACGCCGGGAATAGCAACTACGAAGCCGACCTCGTGCAACTCTGGAGTGACTACAATCAGGATCTTTCGCAGATCACGGGTCAGACAACAACGATTCCGATGATCGTTTCGCAGCACCACGCGTACGGCTTCACCGAAGGGGCAACGTCGGGGGCTTCGGCATCGACGTTGGCGCAATGGCAAGTGGGGGTGAATCATCCCGGTGACATCATTTGTTCGGGGCCGAAGTACCAGTACCCGTACATCGCGGATGGGATCCACCTGGAGGTGGAGGGTTACGAGATGCTCGGGGAAAAGTACGGGCAGATCTATTACGAAAAGACGGTTCTCGGCAATGACTGGCGCCCGCTCGAACCCACCACGGTTGCACGCATCGGGCGGGTCGTCACGGTGGACTTCAACGTCCCGGTGCCGCCGCTCGCTTGGGACGAAGCCATTCCGGCACCGCATCAAACGGCGCTGACCGAATGGGCGAATGGTCGCGGATTCGAAGTGCGGGTCGCGAATACGCCGATGGAGATCGAGTCCGTCACCCTCGCCGCGACGTCTGTGCAAATCACGACGGCCGAGGACATCCCGGCGAATGCGACGTTGGGATATGCTGTGACGAGCGACGGGACGTCGACCGCCGGTTTGGGTCATCGCTCGGGTCAGTTGCGCGATTCGGATCCGTTCGTGGGAACGATCACCGGAGTTGCCCAGCCAAACTACGCAGTTGCGTTCGAGCTTCCGATTCCCCCGGATGCTTGAGGAACGAGGACGAGTCGTCAAGCATGTTTAGGCACCGCCGGTATCGGAAATGCCGGTATCGGAAGTGCCGGTATCGGAAACGCCGGTATCGGAAGGGCTGGTATCCGAAGTGCCGGTATCGAAGGGTCCCGTGTCGGAAAAACCGGTGTCCGCGGCTCCCGAATCGGAATCTCCCGCACCCGTCGCACTCGAATCCACCGTTTCCGTGCCCGTGTCGATCGTCGCGTCGTCCGACACGCCCATCTGGTTCACGCCCGAGGTGCTCGTGTGACCGGATGTGGAACCGAGATCGACACAGACTTTGCTCACGCATTGCAAGGCGTCGTTGCACGTACCGTTGGGGTAGCAAGAACACGACTCAACGCCTTGCTCGCAGCTCGGCGGGTCGCCATCCTCGGTGCCCGAGTGGTTGTCCTGCGGCATCATGAGTTCCTCGGGGGCGAAACAAGCCACCCCAAAGACAGCGGTCAAGGTAACGAACGCGAACCTTGGCACACGGACGGCGAAATTCAGCCTCTGTGAGGCGTGAGGCAAATTCAGCCCCCGTGGGGCGTGAGGCAAATTCACCGCGCAGACGTTACTCGAGATCATGGGCGACGGCACCGGCACATCCGGACCGAAAAGGACGCCCTCACGCATCACGCTCGAAGAGGGCCCGCGTTGGGCGTGCCCGTGGTGTGACGGGACGTGGTCGACTCCGACCCGGTGCGGGACGACGTTCAAGGTCGAGACAAGGTGAGTAGGTACTCGGTCGCTGGCGGCGCCAGTACGATGCGCGACGAATCCCGAACGACCTCGAGAACCGACATGCGAAACTTCATCATTCCTGCCGCCTTCGTCTTCCTTCCCTTCGTTTGCGAAGCGCCTCCCGAGGTGGGGGGCAGCGGAGGTGACGGTGATCCTGTCGTCGACGCACCTCTTTTCGTCGAGCTCGAGGACGAGAACTTCCAGGGCGAGGTCGAGGGGGTTGCGACCGACCTATATACGATCAGCAACGCGTCCGGGATGGTTGTCAAGATCACGAATCTCGGGGCGAAGATCGAGCAAATCTTGGTCCCCGATCGCGATGGCGTCTTTGCGGATGTAGTGCTCGGCTACGAGTCGCTCGCGACCGTTCAGACGGGGCAACCTTCGATGGGCGCGTTCATGGGCCGATATGCGAACCGGATCGGTGGCACGACGTTCACGGTCGACGGTGTCGAGTTCACGGGTGGCAGGTTCGAACTCGATGGCAATGTGTACACGATCGCGGCGAACTCGGGCATCAACACGCTACACGGAGGGGCAAGGGGTGCCCGGTTCCGTCCGTTCATCGCGAACCAACGGTCGGAGTCGAGCGTGGAGATGCGCCTGACATTCGATGCGTTCGAGGATGCGGTCCCACCAGGGTTCACGGGGTTTCCCGGTACGTTGGAGCTCGTCGTCGTGTACACGGTGACCGACGACTTCGAGCTGAAAGTCGGCTACACGGCGACGGTATCCGGGGAGGACACGGTCGTGAACTTCACGAGCCACCCGTTCTTCAACTTGAGCAATACCCCAGGTAGCGTGGTCACCGATCACGAGCTCACGATCAACGCGGATCGATTCGTCGAGCTCAATGCGAATCTGATCCCCACTGGGGTTCTGCGCGACGTGGCTGGCACCCCCATGGACTTCCGGGTGGAGAAGCCGATCGGGCAGGACATCGGAGATACGAGCTACGACATGATCGCGCTCATCGAGCCGAACCTGGGTGGCTACGACCACACGTTTGCGTTGAACCAGCGTGCACCGGCCAAGCGAACGCTCGCGGCCACCGTGTACGAGCCGACGTCGGGGCGCACGCTCGAGATCTGGTCCACCGAGCCAGGGGTGCAGCTATTCACAGCCGACGGCTTGGACGGCACGGCGCCGCGCAACGTAGGCAAGGGCGGTGTGCCGTACATTCGCCGCTCAGCTTTCTGTCTCGAGCCGATGCACTTCCCGGATTCGCCCAACCAACCGACCTTCCCTTCGACCACCCTCGAGGTCGGCGAGATCTACACGGGCGAGATCATCTTCCGGTTCGGTACGCGAGACTGAACCATCGCAGCCGGTCAGCCCCGCAGGTGGGTGAAGCTTCGCCGAAGCGAGGGGCCTTTGCGAAAGGCCCCTTGACGATTAAATCCCGATGTTGGGGTACATGACTGCGAAGGCGCCGAGACACATCTCGTCGAGTGTGTCTTCGCCGAGCCGTACGTCGACCGGTGCGGTCAACCCCCGCTCGTCCAGAGCCCCGACGAGGTAGGGATTCGACATCGAGTTGTCGTATTCGCACCGCAAGCGAATGGTGTCGCCATTGCGCAGAGTCGGAAGGTCTTCGGGCGGGGCGTCATAGACGTATCCGCGTTGCCAATTGAAGTCCCATGCGGGTGTCTGCACCAAGCATTCCTCGGCGGGTTGGTCTGCCGTCGGAGTTTGGTGTTCGAGCGTAATCCGCATGTCGCGTCCAACGTAGTGCATGTGCGTGCCCATGCCGTAGATCTGCGGCTCGAGGAGCGGGAGCTGCCATTGCCACGTCATCTCTTCGACGTGCGCGGCGGAACCAGCGGGAATGATGAATTCAGGGGCGGCTTCGTCGGCCTGTTGCATGAGATCACCGACGCCGAGCGGGGGGAATTCGCGGCGCTCGGCGAAGTTGCCGAGCAAGATCGTGCGGCTGATCATCGCGGGCTGGTCTGCGGCGAGCATGAGCGCGAGTTCGGTTTCACTGTCGGTCTCGACCACTCCGCCGGTCGGGTGATAGTGGATGTCGAGTAGCACCAGAGCATCCTTGTCGATCGGCTGGCCAGTCCCTGGCGGGGCGAGGTTCGGCAGCCCACCGGGGGCCCAAGCATCCAAAATGTCGACGGCGAGATCGGGCAGTCCTGGGCCACCGAAGCACTCGTAGCGCCCGCCAATCCCGACCCCATGGGCCTCGACGATGCTCGCTTCGAGTTGCGCTTTCGTCCGATCGGTTCCATCGGCGTTCTGACCGGGCTGAACGAGGTAGCTGACGACGTGGTGGAGCACGGCGGGGTTGCCCGACTGGACCAGTCGGCCGATGACGTAACGGTCCTCGGTGAGGCCGGGATCGAGCACGACGCAGGTGTGGATGTCGGAGTTGCCCTCGACCTGGATCGCTTCGGGGATGCGCAGGACGAGGTCTTCGCGCTCCATCGCGACCGTAGCGGGTGGATTCACCTCCACCTCCGAATTGGGATCGCCTTCGAGGGCTCCGGCTTCGCTCCACGCCCGCAACTTCGCGCGTTCGTCCTCGTTCAACCTCAGGTCATCGCGCCACCCGAGTCGCGGCTGACACTCGTCGGTTTCTTGGGCAAGGAACGGTGGCATCGTGGCAGGTCCAGAGACCGGAGCCGCGGCCTCGGCGATCGATGCTGCAAACGTTGCCGCTTCCGCATACGTCTCGAGCGAGAATGGAGCGATCCCTCCTGCTTGATGGCATCCGGAACACTTCTCCACCACGATGGGGGCGATGTCGCGGTACCAGTTCACTTCGGGATCGGATTCGCCACGATCTGCGTCGCAGCCCAATGTCGTCGCGACGAACGTAAAGTAAATCGCATGGCGGGGGAGCAACGAGCGACGTGCGACACGTCCGAGGCGAAGAGCGATAGACTTGCGCATCATGGGATCGTGACCTTGCCTCAAGGGTGCCCGGCCATGGAGCCACCGTCCACCCTCCGCAGGTACATTGTTCGGTTCCTGTCCGTTGGGACATGGGTCTGTGCTGTAGCGGGATGTGAAATCGGCGTCTCGGCCGAACCGGAACGTGTGCAGACATTGCCGCTCATCGACCACATGCAATGGCGTTCCTACTCCCTCGCCGAGGATCCGCTCCCGGAGCACCAGCCTGCCGCGATCGACTGCGGTGTCGCCGGTGTTTATCCCGAAGAGGACGGGCTCGAAATCGACACGGGGCGGTGCAACTACGTCATGGTCGAACAACCCGCCCGAGTGGCTTTACCGGTGGGCACGACGATTGCCGCCGAGTGGTTCCATTTCGATCTCACGGCGCCCACGCCGAGTGAGGCGCACGTGGCCGTCTTGTTCGACCGCGCGTTGCAATGGGAGGAGACCATCCCGATTCCCGGTCCGGCTGCAACGTTCGAAGGCGAGTGGACGCTCACGGAACGTCTCGAGGAGGGCGACCTCATCCGGCTGCACCTCCACAACCACGGTCAGAACACGTGGACCTTGGTATCGCTGTCCTACTAGCCTTGAAGGGCCTTTCGCAAAGGCCCCTCGCTCCGGCAGCAAAGCTGCCTCCGCACACCCGCACACGGACGCCCTTCGGCGTGAAACGACTCTGCTCGGAGCGAAGCTGCCTAGCTCGGCACTAGCCTGCGTGGCAGCCGTAGTCGAGGTCGGCGGTGCTGAGTTGGTGTTTGTCACCGGTCATCTTCACGTTGGCACTCATCTTCGTTACGTTGCCAACGGCATCGTAGGTAAGTTCGAGGCGCCGATCGACGGTGCCGTCGGATGCGAAGTCCTCGTCGACGCTCGTGATCCGACCTGCTCGGTCATAGGCGAACGTCGCGGTGAGCGGTGGGCCTGCGCTCGGTGCTGTCACACGTGCGCTCATCACCCGCTTGCGAAGGATCTCGAAGGCGATGTCCGAGCGCTTGGCGTGGATGGCATAACCCGGCTCGACACCGACGAAGCTCGGCATGGTGACGAGGGTCAGATCGTGGGCGACGGTGCTTCCATCGGTCGACTTTTGTTCGTAGCGGCTGGTGGCAATGTTCGCCTTCGTCTCATAGGTCGGGACGATGTCGAACTCGTAACCCCCGTTGCACGTTTCATCGACACGGACGCGGGTGACCCGGCTGGTTTTCGTCTCGAACGCAGCACAGTGATCGGCTTTGCCGTCCTTGTCCTGATCGACGCGGATCGTTCCACCGGTATCGGAGTAGAGGAAGCGAACGGCAGCGCCGTTCGACCAACGAACGGAACACGGTCCGGGATAAGACACGGTCGCGACCTCGGTCGTGGGGGTCGCCGGAGTGCCCTCGGGCGGCACGGGCTCGTCGGAAAGCGGTTCGATAGGAAGGGGCTCGCCCGGTGCTTCATTCGCGACCGGATCGCCTGGATCCTCGGGCTTCACCAGCGGGTCGCTCGGGCTCGGAGGCGCCGAACCTTCGAGCTCCACGGATCCGATGGGCTCACCGACGTTCTCGGGGGTCGTATGCGATGGGCTCGGGGGCGTGCCTTCGTCCCCGCATGCGAACGACATCACGGCGAGGAGACCCATAGCGGAACGCGAAAGCAGACGCATGCGTAGTGGCGTTTCTAGCACACTCCGTTTGCAACCGTGTCGCTACGTCGATGTAGGACGCGAGTGCCCGGTTTCGAGGCCACATTTGGTTCTGGTCGGCCCACGAAGGGAGTATTCTGCCGTCCGCGCCAGCATGATCCGAGCGCGCTCCGAACGAGACGCTGCAGGTTCTGCAATGGAGAACCGAGTCAGGTTCGGGTCTCGACATCAAGCCTCCGGGCTGATGGGCATCAGGCCTTTCCGGGCTGATGGGCCTTGGGTTGCCCCACGGCGTATCGGGACACGTGCCCGAGTGTTGGCTGCGACTGATCCCTCTCGCTGCTCTCTCCACCTCAAAGAACGCGAATACGAAGCACTCGAATCAAGGAAAAGTCATGAAACCTGCGGACGTTATCAATCTCATCAAGAGCGAAGGCGTGCTGTTCGCCGACCTCCGCTTCACAGATACGCTGGGCAAAGAACAACACGTCACGATCGGCGGGAGAGATGTCGACGAAGGATTCTTCGAAGACGGGAAGATGTTCGACGGCTCGTCCATCGCGGGATGGAAGGGCATCCAAGAGTCGGACATGATCTTGATGCCCGACCCCAGCACCGCGGTCATCGACATCTTCGCCAAGAATAAGCAGATCAACATCACGTGCGATGTCATCGAGCCTGCCGACATGAAGGGCTACGACCGCGACCCACGGTCGTGCGGGAAGCGGGCGGTCGAGTACCTCAAGTCCACCGGCATTGCGGATACCGCTTACTTCGGCCCCGAGAACGAGTTCTTCATTTTCGATAGCATCCGCTACAGCACCGAAATGGGTGCCTCGTTTCACGAGATCCGCTCCTACGAAGCGGCATGGCAGTCCGGGGACGACTTCGCGGGCGGTAATCTCGGGCATCGCCCCGGGATCAAGGGTGGTTACTTCCCCGTCCCACCGGTCGACTCGTTGCAGGACATCCGCAGCGACATGGTGCTCGCGCTCGAGAAGATGGGCATCGTGGCCGAAGTGCACCATCACGAGGTCGCGACCGCGGGTCAGTGCGAGATCGGCGTGAGATTCGGGACCCTCGTCAAGAAGGCCGACGAAGTTCAGCTCCTCAAATACGTCATCCATAACGTGGCGGTTCAGGCCGGGAAGACCGCGACCTTCATGCCGAAGCCGCTCGTCGGCGACAACGGCAACGGGATGCACGTCCACCAATCGCTGGCCAAGGGCGGGGTCAACCTGTTCACCGGCGATAAAGAAGGCGGGATCTCGCAGCTCGCCCTTTGGTACATCGGTGGGATCAAGAAGCACGTCCGGGCGATCAACGCGTTCACGAACCCCTCGACGAACAGCTACAAGCGCCTCGTCCCCGGCTTCGAAGCTCCGCTCTACATCGCGTATTCGGCACGCAACCGTTCGGCCGCGATCCGCATCCCATGGATCAAGAATCCCAAAGCTCGCCGTATCGAGGTTCGTTTCCCCGACTCGACCTGTAACCCGTATCTCGCGTTCGTGGCGATGATGATGGCCGGGCTCGACGGGATCCAGAACAAGATCGATCCGGGACCCCCGAGCAACGCGGATCTCTACGAGTTGACGCCCGAAGAGGAGGCTCAACTCACGACGGTGTCGCCCTCGCTCGACGCATCCCTCGATGCGCTCGCAGCCGACCACGACTTCCTCACGGCGGGTGGGGTCATGTCGAAGGGTCTCATCGACGCATACATCGAACTCAAGATGAAAGAGGTCACCCGCTTGCGCCAAGCGCCGCATCCGGTCGAGTTCGAGCTCTACTACAGCTGCTGAGACGAACCGGTTCGTTCGCACGAGAGAGGGGAGTGTGGGTTCGCCCATGCTCCCTCTTTTCGTTTTGGAGGGGCGGCCCGCAGCAGCTTCGTCCGATGCGCAATTGTGCCGCGTCTGCGATCGAAAGAGCAGGGAACAGCGTTTTGCGCTCGGAGCGCAGACCGTCGTTCGACGGTGCCGAGCCGCAACGCCGAATCAGCTCCGACGGCAACGAAAGCCTCGAAAGGCGCCTTACGGATGCGAACGGACCGACCGCGTACTCCGTCCATGACGCCCCGACTCCGCAACTGCTATGGTGCCGGTTCTCTCTTTTGCTTGAATCACGAGAAACTTACCGTGTTAGCTTTTTTGAACCGTTGGAGTGGGCGACCTCCTGCTCTCGCCGCCATCATGATGCTGCTCGCATGCAGCTCGACGGGGGGGGAGCCGGATCCTTTCGACAACCCGAGCAACGAGGCTGCGGGTGGATACGATGAGCCCGCGACGCTGCCCGATGGCAGCAGTGGGGCGTCCGAAGAGGATCGTGGGTCCCCGGCTCCGGCTGAGGGCAATGATGAAGAGGAAGGTGGTTGGGGGACGGCGGGCGCGGAGGGGGGGGGCCCGTCGGATGCGAGCCCCGATTCCGAGGCCCCACCTTCTGAACGCGGTGAAGCGGACGGATGTCCTGCGAATCTGCCGAGATCTTGGTTGTTTTGTGAAGACTTCGAAGAGGTCGTCGAACTACGGGACGTCTTCTTCGAATACCAGGACGGTGATGGATCGTTCGTCCTCGACGACCAAGAGAGCGCTTCGGGGTTGCGATCGATGCGGGCGACCTATGCGGAAGGGGTCGAGGGGGCCGGCTGGTTGAGTGTCTCGGTGGGCGAGAACCCGTCGACACGAGATCTCCGTCCGGAGTACCGGGAGACAGAGCAATTCGACGACCTGCACTTTCGTTTTCGAGTACGGATGGAACCAGGGTGGCCCGATGTTGGCCCCGGCCACCTCTCGCGCGTGCTTTCGGTCGCGAACGACAGTTACGGGCAGGCGGTGGTTGCGACCTTGGCGTCGGATGACGATGACACGACCCTGCTCGGCGAGGGGATCTCATGCGTCGGCGCGGGCTCTTGGTGCAGCGGGCTCGGGGACGACGGAGCTCGGACCGTTGGCCTTCTGCAAGGCACGACACCGTTGTTCTCGGCCGACCTGGCGGGCCGTTGGCATTGCATCGAGGGCCATGTGCGGCTCAATAGTCCCGGTGAAAGCGATGGGATGTTCGAGTATGCGCTCGACGGCCAAGCCGAACGCTCGCAGTCGAACATGGACTGGCGGGGCGACTGGCAAGAATACGGACTCAACCTCGTCATCATCGAGAATTTCTGGGTCGGAGGCGCTCCTCGGTCGTTGAGCCGCTGGATCGACGATTTCGTCATCGCGACCGAGCCGATCGGGTGCGAGTCGTTGGGGGTCGCGGGCTGAGGCCTTCACACGCCGAAGGGACCCAAGGCACCAAGACAGAACCCACCGAACGGGGCCGATTGCGTGATATCGTGACGGCCCGTGCGGATCATCGCTTGGCCCGCGACCGATGTCGGCCGCGTGCGTAGCCACAACGAGGACAGCCACCTCATCGACCCCGAGTTGGGCCTTTATCTCGTGGCAGACGGGATGGGTGGCCATGCCGGCGGAGCCCATGCGTCGCAGCTTTGCGTCGATGTCGTCGACAAGGTCGTGCGCAAAGGCGTGGACACCTTGGGTGGCCTATCGCGCGAAGAACAAGGCGAGGCCGTCGCCGAGCTTCTCGGCGCTGCAGCGAGCGAGGCGAGCGCCCGGATCTTCGAACAAGCGGCAGCCGATCCTCGGCTGCAAGGCATGGGCACGACGTTGACCGGCCTCTTCCTTCGCGAGGATCGTGGATTCGTGGTGCACGTGGGGGATTCGCGCGCTTTCTTGTTGCGCGCCGGGACGGCCCGTCAGCTCACGAACGATCACTCGTGGCTCAATGAACAGGTGCAAGCAGGTGTGCTCACCGAGGAAGAAGCGGCGGCGAGCGATCTCAAGCACATCATCACGCGCTCGGTCGGCTTCGAACGCCACGTCGAAGCCGACGTGATCCCGATCAACGTCGCTTCGGGCGACGCGTTCCTGCTGTGCTCCGACGGCATGTCGAACTACGTGGACGGTGAAGAGATCGCCATGTTGGCCCGCGATCATTGGTACAGCGATCTCCCGCAGTTGTGCACGGATCTCGCGAACAAACGTGGTGGCGACGACAACATCACCGTGATGGTCGCGTTGGCTTGCAACGATCGAGACCGGCGTCGACCGTTCCGCGCGGCGAGGACACGAACGGCTGCGGACACGATTTCCCTTTCAGGGAAGCGGAGCTGACGAGTCTGTGACGCACACCTCGCGCGCCATCAAAGTTGCGGCGACGCTGTTTCGATTTCGCCGATTGGTGGCTCGAACCGTGCTCTATTGCTCCGCTTCGGTGTTCGTACGCCCGTGGACGGGGGAGCGGATCCCTCAGCGGATGATGCGGCATTACTTCGGTGGGGTCCTTCGCGACCTCGGGATCGGGATCCAGGCGCAGGGGGTCGAGAAGATCCGCACCGCGGGTCCATGCATCCTCGTCGTCAATCACAACAGTTTGCTCGACGTTCCGTGCGTGGGGGTGCTGCTCGACATCGATTACAAGTGGGTCGCCAAACGGGAGATCTTTCGCATCCCGTTCGTCGGGTGGCATTTGCGAGCGTGCGGTCATTTTTGGATCGATCGATCCCAACACCGCAATTCGCAGCGTTTGGAAGAACAGTTCCACCGCGTGCTGCAAAGTGGAGCGTCGATCTTGATGTTTCCCGAGGGGACTCGCTCGGTCGATGGGCGGTTGCAAGCATTTCGCAAAGGTGCGTTCGCGACGGCCGTGCACGAGAACGTACCGGTGTTGCCGATCGCCGTCTGTGGAACCGAAGCGATCCTTCGCAAAGGCTCGCTCGACGTATTGCGCGGACAACGGACCGTCGTTGGAGTCCGCGTCGGCGATCCCATTGCTCCACCACCGTTGGAATGGGGTGAGCTCGATCGTCGCATTTGCGCGATGCGGGACCAAGCTCGAGCGGCGATAGCGGTTGCACTCGATGAGCTGCGGGGTGAAGCCGGTGCGTCCGACCGCCCCACACCCGCACTTCCGTCCTAGCTAGTGCACCGCCGCCGAGATGGTATCAACGAGAAACACTGCCTCCGCGAACCTTGGCGTCGTTGCTCAACGCTCGCCGTATTCCCGATACGATTCGGTCTCGCGCCTCGCCACGGTCCGCGCTGACGGCGTTCTCGTTGATACCATCTCGACGGCGGTGCACTAGTGCCTCAAGTTGGAAGTTCGTTCCGTGATAGGCGCGGGGCTGTATCGGGCCCCAACTATAGTGGGGGCGAGCGCCGAGTAACAACGCCATCGGGCTGCAGAACCGTGCATGGCACGGAACGAACTTCCGACTTGAGGCACTAGCGATGGCGGGAGTCGAGCCAAATCCTCCCGACGTTCTACAGGCGCTGGATGGGCGTCGGCGTTGGACGAACCTGCGGTTCGGACTGTTCGGGGTCGCGGTGGTGTTGTTCAGCCGCCGAGGAATGTGGTGGCCTGGGGTGCCCCACGTATTTCCGGCGGGGGAATTGACGGGTGTCGTGTGGCCCAACCTTGCGTTCGTACACGCGGCCGCTCGTTCGCTCGAACTGCCGTTGTGGAATCCGTACGAGCGAGCCGGCTATGCGTTTGCGGCCGATCCCGCGAGTGGTACCTTCGATCCACTGACCCATCTTTTAGTGGGTTGGGCGCTCGTGATGGGGCGAGCCGCACCGACGCTCGCGATCGCGAAGATGGTGCTCCTCTATGGAATCGGCGCTGCAGGTCTCGCCGCATTCGGCCGCGAACGCGGTTGGCCCACGTGGGCTCAGGTGTGGTCGGCTGTCGCGTTCGTGCTTTGTCCGGGCTTCGTGGGTCTCGCCGATCGGTTGGCGCTCGGGCCCACGGTGTGGGTGGGCTGGTTGCTCCTCGCGATCGATCGCGGACTCCGTCGGCCGTCCCCGCATACGGGCGCGATGATCGGTGCGGTCGCAGGACTTCTCGCGAATGCCGGTGAACCACGGACCTCGATCGCGGTGTGGTTGCTCGCGGCTCCCTACGGGGTGCTGACCTTCGTCGAGAGCGTTCGCGCGGGACGTTCATCGCTGCGGGCCTATGCGACCTCGCTCGTATGGGCGGTGGTGGTCGCTCTCGCGCTCACGGGCGGTCCTTGGCTAGCTGGTTCGCCGGGAGTGCTCGGGGTGTGGACGACCACCGACGTGCGGGTCGAGGTGGCGTCGCTCGGTGACGCGGTCGGTTGGCTCGGCCCTAGCGAACACTGGGCGTCGCTTCGGCTCTACCTCGGTACCCTTGGTACGATCGGCCTCGTGCTCGCGTGGCAACGACCTCGCTGGGACACAGGGCTCGTTTCACTCGTGGGGGCATCTGCGTTCGTCGCTGCCTGCGGACACGGTCCTTGGGTCCTTCGCGCGGTATCGCCACGATCACTCCTGATCGTCGTGGTGCTCGCTGGCGTGATCGTGGCCGTCGAAGGCCTCGTCGAGCTCGAGCGCTTGCGAGGGAGCGAGCGGCGACAGGTCCCGGTCACCGTCGCTTGTGTCTTGGTCGCGTTGGGGTTCATCGGCTTCGTCGATGGTTTTGGCCCGCGGGTCGTCTTGGCCGTCACGATCGGTGGGGTGTTCCTCGCCGCGTTCGGGACACCCGGCTGGCGGCGGGTCGGTCTCTGGTGTCTGCCATGTATCGGCTTCGTCGACCTGACCCTCGCCGCTCACTCGATCACCTCGACTCCAACGCCGTTCCCCGACGAACGACCGGCGCGGGTGTTGGCCCGCCTCGTGGGTGACGACGATGTTTTTCGGGTGGCGGACTTCGGTTGGGCCGGGCAACGCATCGGCTCGCGCCAGGGCGTGCGCGATCTCGTAGGAACTCTGGACGAGAAGGATTCTTCCATGGCGATGCTCCTTCGTTCCGCGCCGCATTCGACCGAGCTCCTGCAGGCGATGAACGTCCGTGCCGTGGGCTACGAGCGCCTCGGGGGTGCGATCTCGCATGGTCTGCAACGCGTGTCGGGGCAGCACCACCTCTATCGCGTGGTCGATCCGTGGCCGCTTGCCTTCTGGACCCAGGAGGTTGCAATTGCGGCGGATCCCAATGCAGTCCTGCTCGAGCTCATGGAACCTGGACAGCCACGGGCCATCTTCGAAGCCTCGCTGGCGCCTCCGGGACTGATGGCGCGAATCGGGGCCTCGCAGCCCGTACCTTCGGTGGCGCCGGTCTTGCTTCTGCAAGCGCATCAACGTCTGATCTTCGACGTCTCGGCTCCGCAAGCTGGGGTCTTCGTCGTGGTCGAGGCGCATGCGCCGGGGTGGAGGGCGTGGGTCGACGGGGTCGCGGTCGAGCTGTTTCGGGTCAACGGGATCTGCCGAGGTCTCGAACTCGACGCGGGAACACATCGTGTCGAGCTTCGCTATCGACCGTTCGGCGTACAGCTGGCATTCGTCGTCTGGCTCGTGACCTTGCTCGGCCTCATCTGCTGGACTTGGCGTCGACGCACGAACGCAATCCGATTGCAATTGTGAGGGGGGTCGCTTAGGTTGCCGTGACCAAGGGATGCTGTTCTCCGCGACCGCGGTGCCGTTGTGGGTGGTCACGTCGGCTGGGGTGACGGACTCGGACGCGTTGCTCAGATCCGAGGCCGTGACCGAGGCTTCGCCGTTGCCTTGCGACCTGCGAATCGACGGACGCGTGGTCGATGCGGCGACCGCCGAAGCGATCGCCGCGGCCGAGGTGCGGCTCGTGCCCGAAGGGCAGAGGCCTTCCGATCGGGTTTGGCAGACCGCGAGCGACCAGGCGGGTAAGTTCGAGCTGCGGGGGGTCTGTCCCGGCCGAGTGCGGCTCCGAGCCCTGCGTCTCGACTACGCGCCGACCGAGGTCACGATCGATGTTGCTGCGCATGTCAGCGCGGCGATCGACCTCTTGCTCGAACCGAAATCCGTCGCGCAGCTCGACGACGTCATCGTCGAAGCGCCGATCTTGAGCGCCGAGGAGACCCGGTCCGTGGCGACGCTCGATCGCGAGGCCCTCGATCGTGTTCGCGGGCGCAACCTCGCTGATGCGATCGCGAGCGTTCCCGGGGTGACCGCCCTGCGCTCGTCCACGGGAACCACCGCGAAACCGATCGTGCGCGGCCAATGGGGTCAACGGAACCTCATCTTGTTCGATCGGATCCGTCACGAGGGACAAATGTGGGGGGTCGACCATGCTCCCGAGATCGATCCCTTTGCCGCCGGAACGATCACGGTGATCAAGGGGGCGGGGGCGGTGCGCTACGGTACGGATGCAGTGGGCGGCGTCGTGCTCGTCGATCCACTACCACTGCCCACCGAACCGGGTGTGACTGGACACGTCGATCTCATCGGCGTCACCAATGGCTGGCGCGGTGCCGCCGGGGCGCGACTCGAAGGTGCCCACCGTCGTCTGCCCGGTTTCGCCTGGCGAGCGGACGCCAATGTGGCACGGGGTCGCGCACTCGTGACCCCGGATTATCCGCTCGACAATACGGGGTCCTTCGTTTGGAATGCCGGTGCTTCCCTGGGCTATACCCGAGATCGGTTCGCCTTGTTCGCGAGCTATCGGCGACACGTCATGAAAGCAGGGGTGTGCACCTGTCTGCGGGCGGAGAGCCTCGGTGACTTCATGGAAGGCGTCGAGCTACCCGCACCCGTGGGTTCCGAGAACTACACGAGCGAATACGCGATCGAACGCGCCTACCAGCACGTCAGCCACGATCTCGCGATGCTCAGAGCACGAGTTCGCATCGTCGAAGCCGGAGAGCTGACGGCGACTTATGCGTTCCAAAACAATCAGCGCGATGAGTTCGACATCGTGCCCGGATACGTCACGGGCCCGCAATACGAGTTTGCGCTACTCACCCATAGCATCGACGGTGTATTCGAACACGATCCGGTGCGCCTCTCACCCCGCTGGGCGGTGTCGGGGGCGGCCGGAGTGGTCGCATCGCAACAGACCAATCGTTTCGAGTCGACGCGAGGATTGATCCCCGATTATACACAGTGGCGATTCGGCGCATTCGTAATCGAACGCTTCGGGAGCGAGCGAGTCGATCTCGAGATTGGTGCTCGCTATGATGCGTTGGTCCGCGTCGTAACCCTGTCCGCAGGCGAATTCACGACTTGGGATGGGATCGGTCGTCTCGATGAGCTCTCCTGTTCCGAACGCGAGGACGATCGCGCCCGTTGCGAGGTACCTACATTCCACGCGGCCTCTGGATCGTTCGGTGCGGTGTTCCGACCGTTGCCCGACATCCCAGAGTTCACGTTGAAGGTCGAGGCGAACACCGGGGGACGATTCCCTGCGATCAACGAGCAGTTCCTGAACGGTTCGGCGCCGACCCTACCCGTGGTCGGCCTCGGCGATCCCGAACTTCGGGTCGAGCGCACGTGGGGAGGATCGTGGACTCTGGATTTTGCGAACTCGTGGGCCGCGATCCAGGGATCGGCCTATGCCAACTTCATCCAAGATTACATCGCGTTTCTGCCCCAACCCACGACGCCCGCGGAGGCTGGCGACTGTGCGCCTCTCTCTCTCCAGATCCAGGGCTGCATCCCGCGATTCGCTTCCGTTGCCGTGGATGCGCTCTTTTATGGCGGTGAGCTCGGAGCGAAGCTGGTTCCAGCCCGTGGTCCGATCGCGCTCGAGATCCAAGGTTCGTGGGTCCGGGCGCGAGACGTGGAGCGGAACGCCGATCTGGTGTTCATCCCTCCCGATCGGTATCGGTTCGGGCTGACCTATCGCGAAGCCGTGCTCGGCCCGTTGCGCAACGTCTACCTCGGACCGAATGCAACCTTCGTCGATCGACAGCGGAACTTCGAACCAGAGGACGACTTCGAACCAGAGGACGACTTCGCTCCTCCACCCCCCGGGTTCGTCTTGATCGGCGCAGCCATGGGGTTCGAAGTCCCCTTGCACGAACAGGTCCTCGAACTCTCACTCGTCGGAGCCAACTTGCCGAACACGAAGTATCGCGAGTACACGAGCCTGTTGCGTTACTTTGCCGACGAACCTGGTTGGGAGATCCTGTTGCGGCTCGGCCTCGCGTTTGCGTTCCGCGGGCGACCTTCATGAGTTCGGGCCACAGGCGCATCGACATGCATGGCGGGTACGGCACCTGGTCAGGCGCCGCAGAGCGGTCGGTTGCCTGGTTAGATCGCTCCCGGTATTCTGCTTTGTGCGGACCGCGGCCTCGTGCACGGTCGCCGTGGCAGCCGTGACCCGGATCGCACCCGACCGCCTCAGCCCGATTCGCGCTCAACTCCGAGCGCATGGGCTGCGGAGCACACCCGCTCGGATGCAGGTCTTGCTCGCGGTTCGCGAAGCGGATGCTCCGGTCTCACATGCCGAACTCGCCGACCGGCTCGCGCACACGGGCATCGATCAAGCCACGGTCTTTCGCAACCTCGCCACCCTTGCCGAAGCTGGTTTGTTGCGACGGAACGATCATGGCGACCACGTTTGGCGCTTCGAAGTGGCTCGCGAAGATCACCACGAGCCGACCGAGACCCATGCCCACTTCACCTGCACCGCCTGTGGCGTCGTGGCGTGCTTGCCCGAAGTGCAGCTCCGTGTTCTCAAACGAGCCGACGTCCCCGAGTCCGTCCGCTCGCGTCAAGTCGATGTCCAAGTTCGCGGGATCTGTGACGCCTGCGCCTAACGTTGGCAGCCGCAACGAGGACCCAGGAAGGCAGGCGTCAGACGAAGCACCCCGACGAGCCGAGAGGCGAGCGTTTGGGGTGTGCGAAGGCAGCTTTGCTGCCGTAGCGAGGGTGTAGCGAGGACCCCAGGAAGGCAGGCGTCAGACGAAGCACCCGACGAGCCGAGAGGCGAGCGTTTGGGGTGTGCGAAGGCAGCTTTGCTGCCGTAGCGAGGGGCCTTTGCGAAAGGCCCCTTGAAGACTAATACTCGAGCTTCGCACCCAGCCAGGGCACGACCGGCAGGCCTCCGACGGCCGCGCGGCTGCGATAATCGAAGGCATAGGCGTAGGCTTCGACCGGTTCGTTGTTGTAGACGTTCTGGAGGTCGAGGTACGCGGTCGCACTGCCCCACTTCCAAAACCAACGCTTTTCGACTCGAATCGACAATTGGTGGAAGAGTGGAAGCGTTGCATTGTTGCGGCGTCCCTCGATGGGCACGTAATCGCCCGTGGTGGCATCGAACTTGGTCCCAACGACGGGAGTGTAGGGAGCTCCTGAAGTCAGTTGGAACCGTGCGCCCACGGTCCAGTGTCTGGGCAATGCGGTGCCGATCACCGCATTCAGCACATGGCTTTGTACGAAGTCCGTTCGCACCTCGGGTTCACCCGGTCGGTCGCGAACTCGGCTCCATAGCCATGTATAGCTGAGCCAACCAATGATCGGACTCGAACCCGGTGGCTTCTTCACCAGGAGTTCGGCACCGTAGATTCGACCGGTCTGGGTATTCGCTTCGCGCTCGGGCTGGATCGAGCCATCCGACGTCGTCACTTGGAACGGGCTCGGTGCGATCCGATCCCAGAGCTCTTTGTAGAACCCCGAGACGCTCATGGTGATATTGGCCGGGAGTTCCTGTTCGACTTCGACGCTCGTATGCAATGCGCGTTCGGGTCGAAGGTTCGGATTGCCGAATGTTGGACTCTGTTGCGTGATCGCGGGTTCTTGAGAGTAGAGACCGATCGCGGCGCGCAACGTCGTACGCTCTGCAATGACGAATGCAGCCCGCAGCCGTGGATCGAACGCGGAACGGTGCATCGGTTCGCCATACCACGTTGCCCTGACCCCTGGCACGATCCGGACCCGTTCCCCCGCTTGAATCTGCGCGGTCGCGTAGAGGGCAGTGTGCCAGCGCGCCCCTCGATTGTCGGTCGTGACCGATGCCGAAGAGCCTTCGGTCATGCCGGATCCAAAATCGAATGTGGGCGGAGCCTGGCCTTTGATGTCGTAGAAGCTGGCAATCGTTTCGGTGCCGGCCGTGAGCTCGACGTTGCGAGATAACCGATAGCGGAGCTCGGCTCGTCCGGATAGGTTGTGGCGGAGCACGTCGAAGCTGAAAAAGCTCGCGTTGACCACCTCGGCACGCTCGAGACGGTACGAGGGTGTCAGCAAAAAGAACCATCGCCCTCGCTCTACGCGGTATTCGAGATCGGCGCGGTGGAACCATGCCGTGGTCGCGCTGCGGTTGCGGACGTCGACGTCTTCGTCGTTGGCCGAAGACTGGACGAACACGGCACGGTCGTCGGCACCAAAGATGCGGGCCGTCAGCTCGCCACCGCCCAATGGATAGTTCAGCAGCGCTTGATAGTCGTAATAGCGTGGAGCTTGCGTGAACGCGAGTCCAGCATCGTCGGGGACGACGAGGGGGAGCACGAGGTCGACGATGCTGCGTCGCGCGGCGAGGATGAACGAGCCTTTGCCGACCGGACCCTCGACGTGGAAACTGGCGTCGAGGAGCCCAAGCTTGGCGTGGCCGTGAAATCCGTCGCGTCGTCCAGCTCGAGGCGTGATCCGAACCACCCCGCCCAAGTGATTGCCATACCGCGCATCGAAGTTGCCCGGAATGAACTCGAGGGTCGAAAGGATCTCGGTGGGGATTGCCGTCGAGAGCGCGCCGAAGTGGAAGAGGAACGTGATGACGTGGTCGCCGACGAGAACCGCGGTGTCGAACGGTGCCGATCCTCGTACGACCAACAATCCCGCACCGAAGGGAGCTCGCGAAACTCCCGGAAGCACTTGGAGTGCACGCAACGCGTCGCCTTGGAAACCGGGCATCCGTTGGACCTCAGCAACGGTCAACGTCCGGCGGCCCACCTCCTCGCGAGGGTTGGCGCCCGAGGTCACGACGGTTCGATACGGATTGATCGCGGCGGGGCGAACGAAATACTTCAGTTGCAGCGCTTCGTTGCCCGCGACCGTTTCGGTCAACGTCTCACGTTCGAATCCAGGGGCCACGACGACCACCCGCACGGGTCCTGCAGGGAGTCGTTCGAGATGGAATCGACCGTCGGGACCGGTGGTGGTTTGCCGGATCCAGGCATCATCCAAGGGGGCGAGCACGATCGTGGCGCCAGCGATCGGCGTGCGGTCCCCAGCGGCCAAGAGTTGGCCCTCGAGGGTTCCATGGGAGTTCGCGTCGACCGCGGGACGCGAAGGACGATCGTCGGACGCGTCACCGCGAGAAGGTGTTGCGGCTCGAGTGGTGTCCGGGGGGGTGCCCTCGGTGGTTTGGGAGTCCGAAGGAATGGGCACATCTGGGGGGCGTGGTGCCGTGATCGGAATCGTGAGCCCGGTCGTGATCTCGACCGGTTGTCCGTGCCACTGCGCCGGTTCGTAGCGCAGCGCGGCCACGGCTCGCCGTACCGACTCATCGAGGTCGGGGTGAATGCCTTGCGCGACGACGACATCGACCGGGATGCCGTCCGTGCCGATCCGGAATCGGACGACGACCTCACCTTCGGGAGGTTCGGGGAGATCTTGGAGGCTTACGGGGTAGGGGACGTCGATCGTGTTGAGCAGACGCGGTGGGGTAAGGCCCTCGGGCAACTCGGGGGCCGCGTCGGCATGACACGGCGATCCTCCGACGAACAGCGACGCGCCCGCAAACACCAACGAGCGCAGCAGGAGGTTCCGCCGGATCGATCGAACGGCCTTCGCCGAACGCCTCATGGAACGTCCGCAGGGCAACCCAAACGTCGCGGACCCACATCCTCGTCGTAGACTTTGTCGTCGCCGACGCGCTGCCGAATCATGATCGCCAACTTCTCGGCGATGCGATGCGTCGCGATGTCATCTTGGCGAATCATGAATAGCGTCGATCGATCCGAACCTTCGTTGGACAGTGCGGCGTGTAGGTCGAGGGCTTGATGGTCGAACCAAGTCGCGCGCGGGACCGCGTGTGCGGGAACGAGGCCACATGTCCGCCAGGCGGGGGTGAGCGGGTCGGTGCGAAAGCAACAGCGGTTGATGATGCGACCTTCCGATTCGGTGTGACCGGAGATTTCGATCTCGACGAGCTCGATGTGATGGAGAACTTTGCCGAGGATCGCATCGCGTCGACGATGTTCCTCGGCGCGTGCCAACGTTGCGTCCGCGTCGACGATCTCGGCAAGGCGGTCGTGCAAGCCTGCGACTTCGACGCGCAACCGATCTGCTTCGGCACGAGCGCGAGCCCCCGTGTCCAGCTCCTTCTGAACCGCTTCGAGGTCGGCGGCCAACTCTTGGGCGCGCTCCGTGGTGGACTCGAGCTCGCGCTCCGTCATCGTTGCGAGCGCAAACAAGATGACCATGAAGACATCCAGAAGGGGCAGCAGGTCGAGATGACGGCGTTGGCGGACACTCATGATTCCGGGGCTTCGACGCGCTGGAGCAGTGTCTGGCGGATCTGCTGCGAAGCTCGGTCGAGCAACGTCTCGCACGATCCTGCGACGAGCGACAAGCCGATTGCTCCCACCAAGCCCCAAAACGTGGTCCCCAGGGCGCGGGGAAGCTGGGCACGGAAGCTATGCAGGTCGTTCGGATCCGTACTGATGAGAGCAACGACCGTGCCCAAAATGCCGAGGTGTACCGAACATTGAGCGAAGCGCTCGATCCAGACCGTGCGTGTCCGCAGACGGAGGAGGGCTTGCGCGGCAGGACCCGTGCGATCGCCATGCATGAGGCGAGCAATCTCTTCGAGCGCGAGATCAGCGATCGGAACGCTCTGCAAACGGATTCGAATCGGGTGCTCGGCCGGGAGCTGAGGCCCGAGTGTACTCAGCATGCGGGTCCCTCCTTCGAATGCATGGTATGCGCGCACACCGAGGACGTACCATGCGAGCGACGAAGCCCCCATCGCGGTCACGGCCAGGAGCACGAGTACGCTGCCAAGCTCGAACAACGCACGAAGCAGCATCATTCACCTTCGATGCGGACGGCGAGCCGATCGGAACGCTCGAGGCAGATGCGCAGCGTCTCGACGACGCCATGAGATCCCTCGGCCGAACGCAACACCACGAGGTTCACGGCCTCGTCCGCGACGACGCTCTGACAGGAATCGACACAGGAAACCGCAGGCGCGCCATCTCGTCGACACCGATCACCCGAGACGACGATGGTTGTCTTCACACCGGTGTTCGACCGAGCGCTGACTTCGGGCTGCGACGGAGCCGTCGGTGCACCTCCGAATGGGACTCCCGGGATGCAGTCCGCCAGATAGGCCCCAACGCTTGCGACAGCGATGGCGGCAGCCGTGAGTGCGAACGTTCGGCGGCGTCGTCTCGCTCGAGCTCGCTGCACGCCCCAGGGAAGGGGCTGGCTTCGTTGCACGCCCGATCCGGGCTGAGTTGGCTGCAACGGAACACCCACTAGCGCGGTTGGAGGGCTTCGTGGATCCGATCGATTTCAGCTTTGACGCGACCCGGGTTTTCGACGAGGCCACCCCCGAGCACGGCGGCAAGGCCTTGGCGGTAGGGTGTGTGCGTCACCGTCGTCACCTGGGCAATGGTTCCATCGGAAAGTTCGATGACTTCACCGGGAACCGGTACCCGATCGACATAGCAGTGCTCGGGCTGGCAACCGCGCGCTTTCACAAACACTGTGGGCATGGATGGGAGACTAGCTCAAAAATCCATGTTGAGGCGCAGGATGATCTGGAGGGCGACGAGGGCGAGGAGCACCACACCCGACAAGATCCAGATCACCGGCCACGAACCCGACCAGTATGGATGGCGGGGCTTCTTTTTCTTGGGCAGAGGGATCCCGAAGACGGGCGTATAGGACGCTCGGGTGGCTTTCGGAACGCCAGCTCCAACTCCGGCCCGTAGGGCGCGAATGTGGCGCTCTGCGTCGAGCCGGTTCGGATCTATTTGCAGGGCACGCTCGAACGCCATCTTGGCATCATTCATGGAACCTTGTTCGACGAGGATTCGTCCGCGGTAGTAGTGGGCGTCCCCGAAGTCCGGCGTCGTGCGAAGGACTTCATCCATAATGTTGAGGGCAGCCAAGAGATCGCTCGCTCGACGTGTCGAGGCTTCGAGGCGGCACCATGCGAGACCGGCTTGAAGCTCGCCCTCGTTGGGGTGTGATTCCGTGAGTTCTTCGAGCAGGGGCAATGCTCGTGAATACTTGCCCTCACGCAACGCACGAGAGGAGGCCAATCGAGCCAAAGCCTCACGGCGGCCAAGGGCCGAGTCGCGAGCTTTGTCGATGGCGGCATACAAGGATTCCATGCGTTCGCGTCGAGCGGCGTCGTCGGGGACCTCGGCGAGTTCGAGGGACCGCTTGAGGGCCTTGGCCGCGCGGTGGATCGCACGCGCGTCCGCGTTCGATTCCAACGCGAGGACTTCAGAGGCATCGGCGCGACGATCGAGCTTGAGTTGGAGCTCGTTGGCCAGCGCGTCGACCTCGGTGGGCGGCTCGGTTTGGGCATGATGAGCCTCGCGGACATGGGACTCGATCATTCCGCTGAGTGAGAGAGTGAACATCAGGCGGCGAACCACCGCGCCCTCGAAACCCTCGGCTTCGAGTTCGGGGCAGCTCAATCCCTCCGGGGCGTCCAGGAATCGCTTCACGATCGCCTGCTCGACCTCGTTGAATCCGAAGTGATCGCAATACTTGAGCAGCGACGACGTATGCGTGAACACACCGCGAAGCGCCTGGCCCATTTCTTCTTGAACGCGGGCGGGGTCGTAATGGGCTCGCACGCCTCGGGTGATGATCGACAATACGTTGGCCTCGGGCGCCTGGCCGCCGCCGACGGCATGGGCCGTGACGAGGGCTTCGCCGTCCCGTGCGGCAAAAAGGGCAACTAACCTTCGTTCGCACTGTTCGCGAAGGGTTGCCATCAATGCTGCGGGGCGAACGACTCCGTACTGAACGAGTAGTTCGCCGAGGCGGCCTCCGCTCCCGTGTTGCATTTGAAGCGCGGCGTCGACTTGGGCCCCCGTCGCCGTGCCGAATTCGACGAGGAGTTCGCCCATGCGAGTGCTCGGGACGTCCCAATCGCAACTGATCGGAAGACCGCCACGAAGGAGGATGGTGCGTGGTCCTCCTTGCGGTCCGGGCTGGATCATCTCGACGCGGCCCGAGAATCGCTGCGCGAGAAACGTGAACAACAACCTCGGCACGCTGGTGCTCGAAAGGTCGATGATCTTGGAGCCATCCTCTGAAATGCCTGCGCCGAACATCGCGACTCCGAGCGTAGCAAAGTCGACGAGATCGGGGCTTCGGCGAAGCAACCGCCCGCCAGCCCAAAAGCGGTCAAGAGGTGTGCTGGCCTGCACCCATGGACAGGCGAACCCGTCCAGCGCGTAACCCCGATCGCGACGAACGAGCTGAAGTGACGCATTATGTCACCACGTCGAGTACGCAACGGCCCGCTCTTGTCCATGAAGTTTGTGGTCGCGCTCAACGTGGGATGGACCACAATCTCTATCGCAATAGACTTACCCTTGGAAGAGAGTGATGGGGGAACGATGAGATTTCGGGTCAGTGCACGACAACGCGGCTTCACACTCGTCGAGCTCATGATCGTCGTGTCGATCCTGGGGATCCTCGCAACCATCGCGATCCCGACGATGAACCTCTATGTGCGTCGGGTCAAAACCAGCGAAGCGCGGGTCAGCATCGCGAAGATCTTCGATTCGACCGTGGCCCGTTTCATGTCCGACGTGGTGACGGGAAGCGATGTCCAAGAGCTCGGTCGTGGGGCGAGCCTCGGTGGGACGGTCACGCATCGTTGCCCGCATCCACTCGGCCAACCGACCGGCGGCGAAGCGACGGTGACCCCGGATATTTCTCTCAACTGCAACGAAGGACCAGGGGGGCGCTGTGTCCCCGGGGTCGGAGGTGGGCCAACCGGCTATTACGATATGACGGCCTGGAACAACAACCGGGTCTGGAGTGAGCTCGACTTCGCGATGGAGCAGGCGCACTATTTTCACTACAACTATCGATCGAGTAATGCCTCAGTGGGCTATGGCTCCTGTCAGTTCACCGCTCAAGCGTTCGGCAATCTCGACAACGACAGCGAGTTTTCGACCTTCGAGCGCGGGGGTGCGGCCGACCAACTCGGTGTCAATGGGACCGTGGGTCTCATCATCCGCTCCGTTGTGGAATAACCCCGGCATGGTCGGGGCGAGGATGGGCCGTCGTGCCCAGTCCACGCGGATGGGGTGTGTCCGTCCGATCACGAATTGCGTTCGAGGACGTGCTAGCATCGGGCTCGTCACGACTCCATGACGACTCGCCTGGCACTCGTGTCGCCGAGACCTACCTGTGAGCTTTCACGGAGCCAATTGGAGTCGAGTCGGCACTTCTCCCATAAAAAATAGGTAATTCTCCGGAAAAAAGGCGACACCGCCTGGAGAATGAGTTAGCATTAATACTGTGCGAGTCGAAGGTGTTGCGGTCGCATTCTCATCTTTTCTCGTTTTGGCGGGATGTCATGTGAGATCAGTGGCTGTCCTAGACGTGTGTAGTGACGGCCACTGTGAAAACCTCGGCGGTTGCGAGCCGGAAGTTTGTGACGATGGCCCCACGGAGCCCCGTGCCGAACCGTCTCCGCAGAGTCCAAAGGCCGACGAAGCGTTTGCGGTAGATGACACGATCGGATGCCCTTTTGCTGCGCGCGACGTCCCGCCGTTCGAATCCATCGTGGATGATTCGGACATTCCGGAATTCAATCGCGCGAGAGCGCGCTCGGCGAATTACCTAACGGGTAATGATTATCTACAGGACTGGGAGCTCATGGACCATCTGCGCGGGGTTCATGGACGTCTGTTCGAGTGTCTGGATTTGGCCGCGTGCTATCAAACGCAGCCAACCTCCGCGGGTGCGCTCGAGTTCAAATTCGAACTCGAGCCCGATGGGCGAGTGTCTGCGGTTTCCGTGGCCCCTTCGCCGGGTCTGGATCAACCCGTCGTACGAGCTTGTGCACGCCGGTCGGTGTATCAAGCCCGGTTTCCGAGCTGGAATGGCAGTCGCATGGTGGTCGACTACAGCTTCGAGGTCTCGCTCGGCGAAGACGTGTGAAACGATCGTTCGACGAATTCTGCTTCGAACGGCCATCCGATCGGCTGAGTGACGAAGAGGCGTTCGGGCATGCGGATCCACGCGTAGGTTCCCCAGACATGCATCAAACACGCTGCGAGGACGAGCGGTAGAAAGCCGCGGCGACTGGCTCCGCCACTCCACGCGAGTCCAACGACGAACATCGGGAGCCAATCGACGGCGAATCGATACGAGAACTGGGTTTGCCCGCTGTTCTGATAGAAGAGCGAGGGCAAGGCCACGCACACGATCGCGAGCCAAAGCCCGCGCGCTTGAGGGAAACGGTCTCGTCCCCACCCCGCGTAAAGCAGCCAGGGTGTCGAGAGCCAAAGCGCGATCCCGTGGATGGAGATCTTCAGATGGGGTGGCTGATCGTCGACCCATGGCATGAGGGTCAGCAGACATTGCAGGTTGCGCCAGAGGTAGGCCGTTCCGAATAGACCTTGTTCTTGAATGCGAGGCTGCCAACGGATCTCGAGAAAGCGGTGCCCGAACTCGATTGGGTCCGCGAAGCGCACCCAGTTGTGAAGCATGAGTGCTCCGCCGATCACCACGAGTGGGCTCAGGAAGTGAGCCCATGCCTTTGGGCTCGAACGCGTTCGCAGGAGTTCGGCCACGGCCAACACCGCAGCGGCGGCGAGCGTTGGCCGACAGCTCATCGCCGCCCCCAGCCAACATCCTGCCGCGAATGGACGACGTGCATCCCAAGCGGTGGAGAGGAAGAGGAAGAGGCACATGGCAGCGGCGATCTGCGCGGTGAACCACACTTGGCCTTGAGCTCCGAGCCCACACGCGGGACTGCCGAGGCACCACGCGCACGCGAGCCCGAGGTGTTGGCGGCCTAGCGGACCGACGCTGCCCCGCAACCGATCGAGGAGCACGACGAGTGTGGCGGGGATGCACGCTGCGAGGACGCAAGTGATCCAGACGTCGTTGGTCCGCAACCCGAACAACGCGACGAACGGGAGCATGAGGAGCGCGGGTCCGGGCGGAAACGTGACGTACCAAGTGTCGACCCGCTGGATGATCGAACCGGTCGGGAAGCGTTGCCATCCTTTGCCGAGAACCCACCACGTCTCCAAACGCTCGCGGGTCTTCAGCGTGGCACAAGCATCGGTCCGGCATGGATATCCACGAACCGTGCTTCCGTCGCGGAGGGTCAGCGACCACACGACCGCCCAGTCATCGAACGTATGCGTTCGGCACAGTTTTCGAGCCCGGCTGCGCGCATCGCAGTACCCCGGAGGGCGGCCATCGTGCGCCAAACGCCCATGGAGCCACCCGTCGGCCAAAGCCACGAAATGATTGTTTCGGCTGGATGCGCGAAGACCGGGTCCGGCCAGGAGGACCATGGCGACCAACGCCAAACAAAACACTGCTGCAGCGCGACCGACCGCGTGCGAATGACTGGATCTCCACCGTACGCGATGGGCAAAGAGCATACGCCAAAACGTCGCTTTCGAATCGTAGTTTCAGTCCGCGAGCTTCCGTGGAAATCGGACAGTGTCTTCGTTAGACTTTGCGGTTGACGAGAACACTCTGTCTCGTGGACCGAGCGTGCCGGAGAAAGTCACCGGTGGGTACGTCGCCGAGGGAGGCGCGAGCTCCGGAGCCAATGCGCAAGCGAAAAAGACAATGACGAAGCTCAGGAACGATCGGGTACGATTGCCAAAGAGCGAATCCATTGTCGACTCATATTCAGATCCCAAGCTCTCGGTTGCCTGAACCCCGGCAGCGGTTCCTTGCGCACGTCGTGCAGCACGGACTGTCGGTTGGATTGCGTCAACCCGAAGAATTCCTCAACGCCTTTCCGGCGATGACCATCATGTTGGCGTTGGCGGAGCATCCCACTCGGCGAGCCCGCATTTTGGAGCAGACGACGGGTGTTCGCGCTCGGGTGGCCTTGCGGAAGACCCCCGACTCCTGTGGGATCGATCTTCAGATCGCGTTGGACGAAGGCGAGACGGATGCGGCGACCGTACTCTCGTTGTTCGAGCCCGACGATCGGATTCAGTTCCTCGAGAATTCGCGGCTCTGGTCGTACGTCGTTTCGCCGCGTTTTTGGGAACCGGGATCCGTTTCGGATACACGTCGAGAGTTGGTCCTCGAACACACCGTGTTGACGCTCGTGAGCGCTCTCGAAGAGTCGCTGGTGACTCCGCTCGATATCATCGAAGCGATCTCACCATCGACGCTCGTCGACTACCTGCCCCCGGATGTCCTCAAAGCCGTGCTCGAGCATGCGCTCGGCAACGGTCGCTCGGGCAAAGCCTTCACCGATGACGACTTCCTCGACACGGCGGGAGTGGCCACGCTGGTCGCTCACGTCCCGCTCGAGATCATGTGGGAATCGGTGATCCGCGAACGGATCGCACGGCCGAACGAGTTGCTCGAGGGCAGTGAGTCGCCGCCGCCTGTTCGTCACACCGAGCCGAGTCGATCCGGTTCGCTCGACATCGATGGGGAATCCTTGTTCGACGAGAGCGAAGCCCACCCCGACACTGCATTTGCGGATTCGATGTAGCTGTTGGTTCGAGCGCCTCGTCGGCACGAGGCGCCGCGGGACCGGGCACTCGCTCAGCTCCGGTCCCGAATACACACCACGTTGACCCAGCGATCGGTCATGGGCGCGGCCATGATCGCCAAGTCTTGCGCCCGCAACACGAGCCTCGTTTCCAGAAACGCATCGCCTTCGGTGTGACTCCAATACGCGACCGTGCCGAGAAGTTTGGCCCACGCTAGCGAGTTCAACTGACCGATCGTGGGGAGTCGCCATCCCGTGAGGCCGGCCACATCGAGGGTGCTGCAGAACGCCTCGGCCTGCGGGTAGTCGAGGCTTCCCTCCGCCATGGGACTCACGAGCAACGTATCGACCGCACGGATCTGACGAGTCTCGAGTGCCGCCAGCACTGCGGGTGCATCTTCGGGACGACCCCAGCTTTCTGCCGGTGGATCGGCAACTGGACTCGCGGGCGGCGGAGGTGCTCCCAGCGGAGGTTCGATGGGCTGCCCCGCGACTGGGGATCCGCTGTCACTCGGCGGCTGCGCATTCGCAGCGGGTTCGGCTGGGGCCGCCGGTTCGATCGTGGATCTCGTGGCTTCGGTCGCTGGACTCGGCGTTGCAGCGACGGCCTGCATGGCATCGTCCTGTGCAGGTGGATTGGCTTCGGCCGAGAGCGTCGGCGAGGGTGTTGGTTCGGCGGCGTCCAAGACCGGAAGGGCTTCGGTCGGTGTCCCGGGGTCGTCGACGGCCGCGGTTTGGGGTTCCATCGCCGCATCGGGAGCGACCGATGCTTCGAGCACCGCGGCCACACTCGGGGAAGGGGTGCTCGGAGTCGTGTTCGATCCCGGTGGGATGAGCAGGGCCACGAGCACACCGAGGGTGACCACCGCAGCACCTCCAACTGCCCACGGAGCCCACTTTGCACTCAATAGGGTGTTGATGTGGAAGCTCGTCGACGAACCGGATGGCGATCGGGTCGTGTGCGGAGCGACATGGGCCGGAGCGGAGGGCACTGTCGGAGTCGTCGCTTGGATGGGAGGGGGAAGGATCGAACGCGGCGAGATCTCGGTCGTTCCCGAAAGGCCGAGAGGCGGTGCGGCCTCGATCGCTGGCGTCGGTGGACGGACGACCGATGCGGCCTCCGTTTCGACGGAGGTCACGAGAGCTTGCGGAGGCTCGGCGTCGGCCAGTGAGTTGTTGGCCAGTGAGTTGTTGGCCAGTGAGGCTTCGGGACGCGGACTCTTGCTCATCGCTGCCGGGAGTGAGGGCAAAGCAGCGCTGACCCGCGGTCGACGTTCGGTGTCCGCCTTGTCTTGGCGACGTTCGACCCGGCCGTCCGATTCGTGATCCGACGAGTCGTGCGAATCGCTATCGAGGCTGCTCCGTTGGACAGACAGCGCCCCCTCAGCCGCGGAGTGGCGTAGAGACGAGTGGGTTTCGGCGAACGAGTCGGCCCATTCCGTGTCATCCGGCACGGCGGGAGTGAAATCGGACGACGACTCGTGCGCTCGGGTCCCGTCAACTCCATAGGGGCGTGAGGTCTCGAGGCGATCGGTCGAAATCGGAAGCCCTTGGGATTCAGTGGCCGAAGTTCCCTCCGCAGCGTGAGCGGTCAGACGACGGAGGGCCGCCAGCACCCGCTCTTCGAGAGCTCGTGGCGCGGCCGCGACCCCTTCGAGAGATACGGTCAACGTTCTCGCGAACGGAACTCCACAACGGCGCAAGGCCGAACGAAGCCGTTCGATGTTGTCTCGGCCCAACTCGGGGCTTCGGCAAAGCACGTAGAGCCCGCGGCGTTGCGTTTTCTCGACCGCGGCCATGAGCGCGAGGTCGTTGCGTTCGGCCCCGGTGACGAGTTCGACGATGTTGTCGCGATCTCGCAACGACACCGCGACTCCCGAGAGGAGTCGAATATCGCCCGAGGCGCACGAGATGACGATCGGAGGTTGCGACGCGGCTTCCATATCACGCCTCGTGGGAAGGGATGACTATAACGAACCCCTGGCGGCCGTGGGGACACCAAGCACTTCGTCCTTCACATCGTGATGGACGTCCACGTCATCCCACACCACACAGCGTTCGAGCGCAACCCCTCGATCGACGTGAACCCCCGCGCCGACCTGAACGTGAGGCCCGATTCGGGCGTTCGCCTCGATATGGGCGCGCGGGCCGATCCACACGGGCTCGTGGATTTCTGCGGCGCCATGCACACGCGCACTCGCATCGATTCCGCTTAGCGGCCGCTCGGCGAACGGCAGCGATACCGTGCCACCGAGAAGGTTGCACACACCCTGTAAATAACGTTCGGGCGTCGAGTGCTCCCACCAGTATTCCGTGGCGGAGGCTTGCTCACCGAATAAGCCATCACCTTCGTCGAACAAGCTTCGGTACGCCGTTCGCACGATGCACTGCACACCGGGGGGGACGCGATCGAGCACCTCGGGTTGAAGAACGTGAATGCCCGTGAACATCAATGGCGCCGAGGAGGGTCCGGCGTCCGGCAGCGCGGCTCGGCTTTGCCCGAGCAATTCCACGATCCGGCTGCTTGGATCGACCCGAAGGCGCCCCCATCGCTCGGCATCCGGATCGGCGCGCAACACCATCGTGGCCGCCGCACCTTGGCGGTGCCGGCTGACGATCCGGTGCAAGTCGATGTTCGTCACGAGCTTCCCGTTGACCACGACGATGGGGGTGCCGTGACCGTCGTCGAGCAGAGACCGGGCCAAGCGAAGCCCTCCGCCGGTTCCGAGCAGCTGCTCATGTTCGCGCGAGTAGGCGATCGCGATACCGAGCGCCGTGCCATCGCCGAGATCGGCTTCGATCTGCTCACCCAAGTGATGGAGGTTGATGACGATCTCGCGGATGCCGTGATGACGCAGCCACAGCACGGACCAGCGTACGAGCGAAGTCCCGCAGACCGGCAGCATTGGTTTCGGCCGGAGGTCGGACAAAGGGCCAAGTCGGGAACCGAGGCCGGCGGCCAAGATCATCGCGCGGGGGGTGGTGGTCATGGTGGGGGTACGAGATGTTCGAGCATGAAACTCGTCAACGCCAAAGCCGTCGCCATGATGAGGACGAGTGCGATGCTGCGACCCAAGGCTTGCCGTTGTGCCGAACGGATCGCCTGCCGTAGCTGTGCCGTGGAATCGTCTTCGGCGGTTTCGGCTTCGAATGCCTTGAGGGCGGCCGCGGCCGTGCGCGTTTGATTCCACATCATCGCGAGCGTCATCAAGACGAGGAAGAGTCCGCCTCCGCCGAGCAGGGCCCCTCGAATCCGCTTGGCCCAGAGCTGCTTGAACTTATCCATGTCTTCGAGATCTCGCGCTCGGGTCACCATCGCGGTCGGCGGCCCGAACACCTTCACGGGGAGCGTGTCGGCAAGATACTGAGTGGCCGTGGCGACGGCCACCGGACCGAGCGGCGCGGCATCGAGCCAGTCGAGGTATCGTCGTTCGACCTCTGCATCGTAAGCACGATCCGTGCGGGGATCGGCCAACCCATCACGATGCTTCGCGAGCAGCGGATCGAGTGATTCTGGTTGGGTCGGGTCACGATCGGTCACGTGAATCCGTTGGACCGCCGTCGCGGCCCCCGGTGAGGTCGTGAAATGGTAGGCCTCGAACTGGAGCAGCCCAGGAGCGATCGAGCCTTCGGCAGTCCATTCACGAGCCAGTTGTTTGCCTGCGAACGGGGGGTGGAGGGTCGCGAGCCAGGCTCCGTCGGGTCCGTGAACGTCGACGAATACGGGGCGTTTGCGGCTGAAGCTGTGCCCGCGAACCGACAAGTGAACGAAGTCTGGGGCGACCACCGTGGGCGATGCGTCGACCCGCACGCCTCCGGCGAAGCTCACCAACCGGATTCGTCTTCGATGGAGAATGCGACCAGGATCGTCGCGGGCGAGAACCCGGACCTCCAATCGGGCGATGTCCGTGCTCAACACCCCGTGCAGGCGTAGCACTCCGAGCTCATCGGTGTCGCCCTGTACGAGGCGCGCAGGGGTGTCCAACGTCGCGCGAACGTCCATGAACTCACCCGACGCGAGCCAAACCTCGACCGGTCCGCGGTACGGCAGCCCGTTCGGTGTCAGAGTTCGAACGTAGACGGTGTTATCGAACTGAGCGAGCCAGCGGCCGGCGACGAGCACATCGATTCGCATGCCGGGCGGATGAGGATCGCTATCGTCGGCCTGCCCGAGGCTCTCATGTGGGTACGTCGGCGTTGCGATACGAGGCGTGCGGTGCTCGACGATCCGAATCGGGATGCTTTCTTCTCGGGTTTCGATGGCGAGACCGCTGAGCCGGATTCGCAAGATCGCCGGGCCTACGCGCAACGGAGGAACGACGAATGTGTTTGCCACCACGCCGGGCACATCGACCGGCCGCGGCGACGGGAGTTCGTATCGTTCCCCGTGCTGATCGACCCACGCGACCGCATGGACCTCGGCCGGTGGGGGTGGGGCCGTTGGTTCTGCGACGACTTGGGCGCGAATGGCGAGGGACTCGCCGACGATCCATTCGGTTTCGACCTGAACCGTCGTGGTGTGCTCGACATGTAGGGAAGAAACCCAAAGTCTCGCGGCGATCGCGACGAAGAGCCCGATCGGACCTCCAAAGATGAACATCCGGGCGAGGACGGAGCTCCCGGACGCCGGAATCACCTCGTTGGGTTGGCTGGGTGGGTCGACGGAGTTCAACGGCATCGCCCCATCGCGACATGATCCGCAACGTGTAGGTTCTTAAAGGATGCGGTTGTTTGTGGCCTGTTGAACGGGCGTCTTTTCCGCTTTGTCACGCCAAAAACACACCCACACCGGGACGCCTCGGCGCCGAAAGTTCGTGCGCAGCTCAATTTGCTGAATTCGGCAAGTTTTCGGCGGGTTTGCTCCGAACCATCGATTTTCGTCGGAGTACGACCTTGCAGGCTGGGTGGACCTACATAGGTTGGCCGCATACATCCTACATGTGAGTCACAGACTCGCACGCCACCACCCAGCGTCACCACAGCTCGCATGAACCCGCCCGCGGTCGAACCCCCATCGGGGGCGACCGCGGGCCCGGCCACGCAACTCGCAAAGGAAGAACTCATGTCCCGTTATTACCTCATGGTTCCGTTCACAAGCACGATGCTGTGGTCTTTGACCGCCTTGTCAGCGCCTGCCGAATCGGTGGTCATCAACGAATACTTGGCGGATCACGTCGGAACCGATACGACCGAGTTTGTCGAGCTCTTCGGTACGCCGGGCCTCTCTCTCGCCGGGATCAGTCTCGTTGTCGTCGAAGGCGACGCCGGAAACAGCAATCTCGGGCAGTACACACGCCGTATCGACTTTGCGGCCGGTGACGTCATTGGGGACAATGGATTCTTCCTGATCGGCCAGGCGGACACCACAAGGGACACGGTCGGATTATTCGACGTTTATGGGGTTGTTCCCGACCTCGTCCAGACGGCATCGTTCCTCCAGAATGACGCTCAGACGATCGCGCTCGTCGAGACCGGAAGTATCGTTGGAACGGGCGTGAGCGGGACCGAAGTCGTGCTCGATGCCGTTGGTGTAAGCACCGGCACTGCCGGTGACACGTTCTTCTTTGGCGCTCCGATCGTGGGTCCTTCGGGTGGTTTCACGCCAGACGGGTTGCGCCGTGTGACTGATGGGGTGGACCTGAATGTGGTGGAGGATTGGCTTGTTTCCGACTTCAATCTGGGTCCGGACAACACCCCGACGGCGGGCACTGGCGAAACTCCCGAGCCCGAGCCCGAGCCCGAGCCCGAGCCCGAGCCCGAGCCCGAGCCCGAGCCACTACCTACGCCCGGTGGCATCACCATCATGGCGATCCAGGGTAGCGGCGAGCGCTCACCGCTGGTCGGCCAGACCGTGCAAACCTCAGGCGTCGTTACCCTCATCACCACTTCAGGTGCCGGCTTCTGGCTTCAGGATCCCGTGGGCGATGGGAATGTGTCGACCTCAGACGGCATCTTCGTCGCGCGCGGGTCCGTGACGGTGCCCCCAGTCGGTTCGTTCGTGCAGCTGAGCGGTTCCGTCCAAGAGCAACAGTCCGGCACTTCACTGCCTCTGACGCGTATTTCCGCAACGAGTGTCACGGTGTTGCAGTCGAACGTCGCACTGCCGCCTCCGGTCGAATTGACCGAGTTGCCCTCCGAGTCCGTCGTCGACGGCATTGCTTTCTGGGAACCCCTCGAAGGCATGCGTGTGAGCGTCACGAATGGAACCGTTGTGGCCCCAACCAACGAATTCGGCGAGTTCTGCCTCGTCAGTGAAGCGAATGCAGTGGAAGGTTCGGGCTTCTTCTCCAGCTCGAATCACATCATCATTCAGGACCTCGGGGGCAACCGAGTCGACTACAATCCTGAGAAGATCCTCATCGACGACAGCGCATTGCCGAGCCTCGTCAACGTCCTTCCAGGCGATCGGATCGCAAGTCTCGTCGGAACCGTCGACTACACCTTCAGCAACTACAAGATCCAGGCTGCCACCATCGACGCGCGCCCCACGGGAGCCACGAGTACCCAGGTTCCCGCGAGCGAACGTCAAGCGATGGACGGCGACTTCCGCGTGGCGAGCTACAACGTCGAAAACCTGTTCGACCTCCGCAACGATCCCGACAAAGACGACGAGGATACCACTCCGACTGAAGAAGAGTTGGAGCTTCGTCTCAGCAAGTTGACCTTGGTCTTCGACCAAGAACTCCAAACCCCCGACGTCGTCATCATCATCGAGGTCGAAAACACCGAGATCCTCCAAGTGCTTGCGGATCGCGTGAACGACCGCGTGGGCACCAATTATCAGGCCACTTCGTTCGACGCGAGCGATGGTCGTGGAATCGAAGTCGGTTTCCTCTGGAACCAGGATCGCGTGGACCTCACCCAAGCGTTCCAGTTGACGGGGACCGATGTGGAAGGCGCGTTCGGCCCAACGAGCGCGAGCGCGGGACGAGAACCGCTCGTGGGTGTGTTCGAGTTCGACGGGTTCCAGTTCACGGTCATCGGCAACCACTTCAAGAGCAAGGGCGGCGACGATGCCCTCTTTGGCGTGAACGATCCGGCGGTCCGCAGCACGGAAACGCAACGCAAGGCACAAGCTCGGGCCGTGCGTCGTTTCGTCGATGAGTTGCTCGCAGACAACCCCAACGAGCGAATCCTCGTGGGTGGTGACCTCAACGATTTCCAGTTCGGTGAACCCGGCGAAGGTCCAGATCATCCCGTGGCCATCATCGAAGCCGCGAGCAGCGATTTCCCGATGACCAACCTCATCAACCTCGAGACGGAAGACGAGCGGTTCTCTTTCGTGTTCGATGGTAACAGCCAGCTGCTCGATCACATGCTCGTCAGCCCGGCGATGCTCGAAGCGACCGTCGGCTTCGACATCCTGCACTTCAACACCAACTACTCCGAAAACTTCGCGACCGATCCAACGACCCCATTGCGGACCTCGGACCATGACGGCCTCGAAGGCCGGTTCGTCCTGGACGACGCGGTGGATGGCGGGGGAGAAGGCGGAAGCGACGAAGGCGATCCGGCCGAGGAAGGTGGCGAAGGAGGTTCCGCCGAAGAAGGCGGAAGCGAAGCGGGTGAAGACGACGACGACGGCGAGATTCCAGATATCGGCGCATGCTCGGTGTCGACTGAGGGTCGTGGCTTCGGCGGATGGATGCTCGCGCTCCTTCCCCTCGGATTTCTGCGACGCCGTCGCGCCCACGCATAGTCGGAAGCCACGTCGGCCATGATTGGAGCCGCGCCCGGCAGGAGCCAGGCGCGGCTCCATGGAGTTGGAACCGATAGAATCCGTCGGGTGGCCAGTCCGAGATCCAAGAAAACCGCCGTATCGCGAGCACACAAAGCGAGCTCCGAATCTATGCGGGTCTTCGTAGGACTCCTGCGGGGTATCAACGTCGGCGGACACAAGAAGGTCCCCATGGCTGGGCTCCGGGAACTCCTCGGGGAACTCGGCTTCGAGCGGGTCGAGAGCTACATCCAAAGCGGCAACGTGGTGTTCATCGGTCGCGAGTCGGCCGCGAAGGTCGAGAGCACCCTCGAACAGGCACTCGCACGACAGCTGGGGTTCGCCGTCGACGTGATCGTGCGGACCGGCGAACAATGGCAAGGCTACGCCGACGGCAGCCCGTTCCCCGACGCGGAAGCCGAGCGCTCGAATCTTCTGCACTTGGCATTGTCCAAACGAGCCTTCTCTCCGACCGTCGTCACCACGTTGCGGACCTACGCCAAAGCCAACGAGCGGATCGAAGTCCGGGGCGACGCGCTCTGGATCGATTTCGTTGCCGGGGTGGCCCGTTCGAAGCTCACGCCCGCCGTTCTCGATCGCGTGGTCGGTTCACCGGTCACGGCACGCAACTGGCGAACCGTCCAGAAGCTACAGGCGATGATCAACGCCGCGGAACGAGCGGAGTAACGCAAACCTGCTCGGGAACCGATCCCATCCGTTCGTCCACGTCACCTGCTCGGCGCGATTCGATCCCGCCGCGCTTCCTGCCGCCGCGGAGCAATCGCTCTCGGCCGCGCGAAGATTTTGCAGTCGAGGCGTTCGTAGCCGTGCAAAAGTTACGGCGGTCGCTTGCGTATTCCGAGACTCGTCGAATCGGAGTGAACAACGACGTGGTCGTGCTCTTCGACGTCGATCGGCTGGTATCTTGTCTGGCGTGTGGCTGAGAAGGCGATGCGAATGACGCCAGATCACGACCTGGACGAACTCGAGATCGATTTGTTGCTCGAAGGCATTTATCGCCGATACCAACATGATTTTCGCAAATATGCGCGTCCCACGTTGCGCCGGCGGCTGGCACAAGCGCTCGAAACGTTGAAGTGCGAAAGTCTCTCGGTTCTACAGCACCGAATCCTGCGAGATCGCTCGCTTGCAGCAAAGGTCATCGGATTCCTCACCGTCCAAGTGAGCGATCTGTTTCGCGATCCACCTTTCTATCGGGCCGTGCGCGATCACATTCTCCCCGTGCTGAGCACGTACTCTTCGCTCAAACTCTGGATCGCGGGCTGCAGCACCGGCGAAGAGCTCTATTCCATGGCGATCCTGCTCGAGGAGGAAGACCTGCTGCGGAGGACGATCCTCTATGCCACCGATGTGAGCGTCGAAGCTTTGCAGGCTGCCGAAGCGGGCGTGTTCGGCATCGACCGAGCTCAAACGTTCTCGCGGAACTACCAGCAAGCTGGCGGCAAGGGTTCGCTCTCGGATTACTACACTGCGGCGTACGATGGCATCGCCTTCGATCGGCGCTTACGTGAGAATGTAGTATTTTCCGATCATAGCCTCGCGACGGACAGCGTATTCTCGGAAGTGCATTTCGTCTCGTGCCGAAACGTCCTTATCTATTTCGACAGCGAGCTTCGGGATCGTGCGATCGATCTCTTTCGTCAGTCGTTGGTGCGGAAGGGGTATTTGGCGCTCGGATTGAGGGAGAGTTTGCACGTTTCGACGCACGCCAACGCGTTCATTTCGATCGATCGGGACGCACGCCTCTACCAGAAGCAATGACATGATGCTCGAGACCGCCCTCGCCGAGCTTCAGCGGCTCCCGATCCGTGCCATCGTCATGGGCGGATCCGCAGGTGGGATCGATGCTCTTCGCACGATCTTGGCCGCATTGCCGACCACCCTCCACGTCCCCATACTCGTGGTCTTGCACCTAGGCGTGGGCAGCAAAAGTGCCTGGTCGGTGGTATTTTCCCATTGTCGGGTCCCGGTGTGCGAGGCCGAGGACAAGGCTGTCGCGATGCCAGGGACCGTCACCTTCTCGCCGCCCGACTACCATCTTCTCGTCGATGGTTGTGGCACGTTGTCGCTTTCGATCGATGCACCCGTTCAGCGCGCCCGGCCGTCGATCGACGTGCTGTTCGAGTCGGCGGCGTGGGCCTACGGCACGCAGGTACTCGGCATCGTACTCTCGGGTGCGAATGCCGATGGTGCCTCCGGTCTGCGTATGATCCGTGATGCCGGCGGAGCATGCTGGGTGCAAAACCCCGACATGGCATTTGCGTCGATGATGCCTCGTGCGGCTGCCGCTGCGGTCCCGGACGCTCGAGTCCTTTCGCTGGAACAGATGGCTGACATCCTCAAGTCGTGGACAGAAGGACGCGAGCGACATGGTTGACAACGTGAACATCTTGCTCGTGGATGATGTGGAGGAAAACCTCACGGCATTGGCCATGGTCCTCCGTAAACCCGGACTCCAATTGATCTCGGTCCGTTCGGGTGCGGCCGCGCTCGAGGCATTGCTCGTCAACGATATCGCCCTCGCATTGCTCGACGTCCAGATGCCAGAGATGGACGGCTTCGAACTCGCCGAACTGATGCGGGGTTCCGAGCGTACGCGGCACGTCCCGATCATCTTCCTCACGGCGGCACAACCCGAGCGCGGACACGTCTTTGCGGGGTACGAAGCCGGCGCGGTCGATTTTCTGTACAAGCCGCTCGATCCGCGTCTACTCGTGAGCAAGGTCGATGTCTTCGCGCAGCTCTATCGGCAGAAACGTCAACTCGCATTTCAGCTCGAAGAGATTCAACAAGCTCAACGCATGAGCGATTTGTTCGTCGGTGTTCTCGGTCACGATTTGCGCAACCCCTTGAGCAACATCGTGATCGCCGCGAACGTACTCGACCAGTCCAGTCACGAGGATGCCGTGCAACGCGGAGCGCAAGTCATCCTCCGTGCATCGACGAGAATGGAGCGATTGATCCAACAAGTCCTCGACTTTGCGTTGGCACGAGTGAAAGGGGGAATTCCCATCCAAATAGGATCTGCGGATCTCGAGGCGGTCACCCAACAGGCATTGGTCGAGGTCGACGGCTCTGCGTTGCAACGCGTTCGTGCGACGGTCGCGGGCGATCCTTCCGGTCTCTGGGACATGGATCGACTGATGCAGGCGATCTCCAATCTGATTGCCAACGCGGTCACGCACGGCGACCCGTCGACACCGATCGATATCCGCATCGACGGTACGGATCCGCACGAGGTTTGGTTCGAAGTTCGCAACGGTGGTGTCATTCCCGAGGAGGCCCTCGAGGATCTCTTCTCCCCGTTCAAAACTCTGCCGCGCAAGTCACCCGGCGTCGGACTCGGGCTTTACATCGTGGATCAGATCGCCCGTGCCCACGGCGGCCAAGTCTCGGTTCGATCGACCAGCGCCGAAGGCACGTGTTTCAGGCTTTGTCTACCGCGTCACGACCATCCGGCCCTGCGCCACGCATGAGATCCATCGCGAGGCGACCCAGCACGATCGTGGCCAAGTAGGGCGATTCAGGCGAGGCCGGGTAATCCACCTGAGTTCGGTTCGCGATTGCCGACGCTTTGGACCTCGATTCCCATGAGCTGGGCGATCGAGACGAGTAGCTGTGCGTGAGGTCGGTGTTCGACATCGAGCCAACGTCCGGTGTCGAGACCGAGCCCCCCGCCCCCCGCCAAGACGAAGGGCACCCGCTCCATGCGGTGTGACGTGCTGCCGAGCTCGCGCCCCCAAACGACGAGGGTGTTGTCGAGCAAGGTGCCATCGCCTTCGGGAATCGCATCGAGTCGATCGAGCAGATAGAACACCTGCTCCGCATACCACGCATCGATCTGTTGCAACTCTTCGCGACGATCGGTGCCATCATGCGACATGTTGTGGTGATCGCTCGTATGGCCGAGCCAGGTGTGCAGCACGTGGCTGAACGCGTAGCTCACCTGCAGGCTCAGCACACGAGTGACATCGCACGAGAGTGCCGCCACCGCGATGTCCATCATCTGACGGATCTCGTTCGGGTAATCGGCCCCTCCCGTCGGAGCGTCGGAGGGGGTACAGCTGGCCGCAACCGGTCCGGGTGCCTGATGCAACCGACGCTCGAGCGCGAGCAGGCCCTCCAAATGAGCATCGACCTTGTCGTAGTCCTCGGCGCCGATGCGCCTCCGCACCCGGTCGACGTCTTGCTTGAGGACATCGACGATCGCTTGCTGGCTCAACCGGGTTCGCAATCGCGCCGGATCTTCCGCCATCGGGGACGTTGGATCGAGGCCCGCGATCAGACGGTCGAAGGCCGCACGCGGATTCATCTCGGGGTGCAGCGGCGCGTTGTCGCCTGAGTAGATCATGCGATTCAGACTCGTGGCGTTTTGGCATTGGATCCCGAGTTCGACGGTGCGATAGGGGGTCGGTTGTTCGGGGTCACTGGGCGCGGTCGCGTACGGGGCATTCGGTCCGTACGCCCGGGCGACGATCTGATCGATCGACGCAGAACTTCCCCAACCCGTACGATTGCCATTGCCACCATCGAAGTCGGAGCCGGGGGAGGGTCCGTGTAGGGTCGACCCGGTCCAAAGGCCCGCCATGCCGAATGCGTGGGGTTCACCGGCCCCTCCCGCCGTCATCTCGAGTCCCCATGGGACGACGATCTTCGATTGCAGCGGAGTCAACGGTGTGTGGATCCGGTGGAGCGTGAAGTCGCGTTCGCTTCCTTGCGGGCGCCAGTCGACGATGGTGTTGTAGTCGAGTGCCGGAGCACCGTCCGGGGTGAACAGGAGCAGGAGACGCTTGGGGAACAGCCCTTCGGCACCCGTCGCATTGAGGATGGGAATGAGCGGGGCCGCGGCCGCTCCGAGCCCGAGACCTTGCAGCACGCGACGACGCGAAACCCCTTTTCGCCATGGACGATTCATGAACCGATCACTCTCCTGCGGTCGCCCGAACGTGGCGAAAGGCGTCGCTCTGTGCAATTGAACTCAGCAGTTCGCGTACGTTCCCATTGGAGCGACGAAACTGTTCGTGGATGGATTCGGTCGAACATGAATCGTCGACCGTTTCGATGCGACCGAGCGCGAAGCGGAACCATTGGTTTGCGACGCAGTCCTTCACCTGTGCCGAGGCCGCGAGCCGTTCGGTGAGCTCGATGGCCCCATCGAAGGGTCCGATGAGATCGTCGTCGGCTGCGATGATTTCACCCGATGCATCCACATCACCCAACCCATCGACCGTCCGATAGGCCCCGATCGCATCGTAGTGTTCGAACGCGATCCCCGGAGGATCGATGATACTGTGACATCCCGCGCACGCCGGGTCTGCGACGTGTTGCTCGAAACGTTCGCGCGTGGAGGTTGCGGTGCTCGGCGGTGGTGGAGTGGTGTTTGCATTCGCCGGTGGCGGCGAGATCGCTTGACACATCACGTTTTGTCGCACGATGAGGCCACGGTGCACGGGCGAGCTCTGGTTGCCATGGGCGTGCCGGGTCAGGAACGCGGCCTGCGTGAGCAGACCCGACCGCTCGTCGGATGGCAGCGATACCGGCGTTCCGGCGACGAATCCCTGCGGTGGGATAACGCCATAGACGGCAAACAACCCGTCCTCGGGAAACCCGAGATTGGACGTGAGCAAGGTTTCGAGTCGACCGTCGCCTTCGTTGAGTACGTATTCGACGAATCGATGCGTCTCGTCGATCATTTCGTCGACGAGTGCGGGATCGTAGTCGGGGTAATATGCGGGATCCTTGATCGCGTCCTCGAGGCCCGTCAGGCTCAGCCATTGGTCGTGGAACAGGCTGATCGTTGCACTGGATTTGGGGCTGGCCAGCATACGCTCGACTTGTCCGGCGAGTACGGCCCCGTCGTGCAGCTCGCCACTCGCCGCGAGGTCGAAGAGCTCGTCGTCCGGCATCGAGTTCCAGAGGAAATACGAAAGGCGCGAGGCGAGCTCGTAGCTCGAAGTGAGCTGCGCTGTGGCGGTCGGAACCCCCGATTCGCCGGAGTCCACGTGGTAGAGGAACGATGGCGATTGCAGCATTCCCTCCACCACCAAGCGGAAGCCGTCCGCTGCATCGCCGGATTCGAGTCCGAGCTCGTAGAGACCCACATAGGCTTGCACCTCGCTTGGTTCCAAGGGGCGGCGAAACGCGTGCAGGCCAAACTGCTCCACGAACGAGGTCGCACAAGGAATGCCCCCATTGGCAAGATCACACGGCGCGATCATCTGCATCCGTAGAACGGCCGCAAGCGCGACGCGGGCCGCCAACTCTTGCGATTGCTCGACCAGGAGATCCGTCACGGGGGCGATCGCGTTGCTGTCGAACGGCCCGATTTTTTCGTCCGGGACGAGCGTCGTGACCGCATCGGCCTCCACCCCGACCAGGTCACGAATCGTATGGTCGAGCTGAGTTCGCGTGAGCCGACGGAGTCGAGTCAGCCCTACCCGAGCCCCCTCCGACGGGTCGCACTCCGTGGAGCCTACGGTGTCGGCGTTCGAATCGCTCGGCGAGCCACTCTCGGGACCCGTCTCGCCCTCGTCCGGGCCAAACTGGGACGGCCCACCACCTCGACAGGCGACGAGCCACACGCCGAAGAAGGAGAGAGGGGCTCGAGTCCACGGGCGTCGCATGCCGGTGACCCATCGACCCAACACCCTTCGTGTTGAGGCGATCCGTGGTGGACCCAAGCCAAACGCGAAGACGGAGCCTATTGGGCAATGGGGTGACCGATGTCCGAAGACATTCCCGGTTGCCGAGGTAGGACGATCACGAACTCCGTGAACTCACCGCGTTTGGTTTCGACGTGGATTCGTCCGCCGTGACCATCGACGACGATGTCGTGGCTGAGTGACAAGCCGAGGCCCGTCCCCTCGCCTGGCGGTTTCGTGGTGAAAAACGGCGTGTAAATCTGCTCGATGATCTCGACGGGGATGCCGACGCCGTTATCCCGCACCCTCAACTCGAGTTCTTGGCCTCGGCCCCGCGATCGGAGCTCCAGTCTGGGTGCAAACGCCGGTCCGGCCGTCTTCGCACGTTCTCGTAGAGCGTCGCACGCGTTGCTCACGACATTGACGAAAACCCGGCGGATATCGCCTGGCACGAGTTCGACGTGTCCGACCGAATCATCGTAGTCGCAGACGAGTTCGACTCGGAAACCGGGATCTCTGGCTCGAATCGCGTGGCAGGCGAATGCGGCGCTCTCGGCCAGGAGCGCATTCACGTCGGTGGGTTCACGCTTGCCCCCCGAGCTGCGAGAGTGCAGCAACATCCCCTCGATGATCTTATTGGCACGGTGGCCATGTTCGGCGATCTTGCCAGTGTTGAGTTTGAGCAGATCGAGGGTTTCGTCGACGTTTGGCCGTTCCACCGCGTTCGTGGAGGTCTCGGCAGTGCCAAGATGGCTTGCGAGGTCCTCGATCAACCCGTTCGACAGTTCGGCGAAGTTGGTGACGAAGTTGAGCGGATTCCGCAGCTCGTGGGCAATCCCGGCGGTCAACGTTCCGAGCGAAGCGAGCTTCTCTTGGGTAATGAGTTGCCGTTGTGCCTGGCGAAGCTCGCGAGTACGGTCTTCGACCTTGTGCTCGAGCGTTCGGCTATACTCGGCGAGCTGCTCATTCGAGACCCGCAAACTCGCGTAAAGCATCGCATTGTGGATCGATAGTGCAGCTTGGGACAATAGCAACACGACGACGCTCAAACGATCGGTCGTGAACGCGCCAACGGCGAGGTTGTTCTCGAGATAGAGGATGGCGATGAGCTTGCCCTGATTGAACAATGGAGCGACGAGCACCGATTTTGGGGAACGTTCAACGCAGTACGGATCGTTGATGAAGGGTCCATCGGTGGTTGCATCGGACAGTACGACGCTTTCACCCGTTCTCGCGACATAGTGGATGATCGCGACGCACAGACGCGGGTCGCCTTCGACGGGAACGGACGAGGTGATCGTGACCGCGTCCCCGATCGCTTCCGCTTCGATCATCCATGCGTCTTCGCGCTTGAGCAACAGGAGCCCACGCTCCGCGCCGGCGTTCTCGAGGACGATCTTCATCAACTTCGCGAGCAATCCTTCGAGGACGATCTCGCCGGAAATCGCTTGCGACGCCTTGATCACGCTCGCCAGATCGAGCTGCAACTCCCACGGCCGAGCGCGTGGGTCTCGCGCTGGCTCGGCGACGAGCGACGCAAACTCCTCGACGAACCGTTCGACCTTGACCCGCGCGCCCCAAGCTTCGTAGCCGTGATGTGCGGCGCGAAGCAAACGCGACGCGCGATCGAGGGCACCCATGCGGAGATGGAAGCGGCCGGCGAGTTCGTGGGCCAAGGCCTCCTCATGTTGAAAACCGCTGGTGGCGGCGGCTTCGATCGCTCGGTCGTAGAGCTCGGCCGCGTCGGACGTCCTCCGCTCGAGCCTTGCCAGTTCGGCCGCGACCAAAAGGCTGCGGTGCAAAGCATTCTCGGGGCATCGCTTGGCCCCGACCGCGAGGTGGTGAGCGAGCTTGCGGAGTGTCCGGCGACTTCCTCGTGGCGCGTCACCCCGCTCGAGCAGCACTGCGAGATTGAGCGCGTGATAGAACGAAAAGAACTCGCGAAAGATCCCCGACAACCGAATGACCTCGGGGCGCCGAAGGGTGGCTTGGGCCGACGCCAGTGCATCCTCGGGGCGTCCGAGCAAGTACCCCACCTGGATGTTCAACAGCTCGCCGAGCAATGCTTGCCAATTCTCGTCCTCTTGGTGCGCTCGCGAGTCGCGGTCGATCGGTTGTTCCAGGGCGATCTCCAAGCCGCCGAGCGCGTTCGTCCATTGCATCCCGACGCGCGCGTTCGAGATGCTCTGACCTCGACGGATGCGTCTCCCGAGTTGGAGTTCTTGCTCCGCGCGAGCATGAACGGTCGCGATCGAGTGACCGGTGATCGGCATGAGGGCGATGATCGAAGCGAGCACTTGACTGCCATCGAGCAGGTCGCCGCGACCGAGATCGAGGCGCAGCCCCTGCTCGAGGAGTTTCACGCTGTCGTGCAGGGATTCTTTGATGTGAGCGAGGAACGCGGCATGAATGACGAGTACCTTGCCCTGAATGTTCGGATCCGGAGCTCGCTCCGCGAGCTCACGGGCGACACGGCCCAAGGCGTATCCACGGTCCAATAGCCCGAGTTGAGCGTAGACGATTCCGATGGTGGCATACGCCAGGGGTGATTCCGGCGAGTTGCCGTAGCGAAGCGAAAGATCGAGCATTGCGAGCGCATGGGTGGCCATCAGCGTGCGCCGATTGAGCATGCTCGCCGGCGTCCAGATTCGCCGAAGCAGTTTCATCGCAGCAATTCGCCGAGGATCCGTCATGGCAGGAAGACGTGCGACCGACCGCGGTTCGACTCGCCACATGCGAAACAAACTCAATAAGAGCGACAGGATCAGGGTAAAAACACCAGGGCTCGGTGAGAGCCGGACGCCAACGAGTCGCAAACCCGAGAGAACGACTTCGAGTGCTCGCTGACTGCGATCTTGGTAGCACAGGTAGAGTGCCATCGCGTCGTGGACGTTCACTTTGTCGAGGACGGTCCGCGCGCGATCGAGCGCGATGGCAAACCCCTGCTCGGCCTCGTCGCTCCGCGAGCAAAGATAAGCGCATTGCGCCCGTTCCAAGGTTGCACCAAAGGCGACGTCATAGTCCGTCTCCCATGGATCGCCCTGCGACAAGCGCAGGGCGGTGGAAAAGTACGCATAGGCATCTTCGAACGCGGCGGCATTCATGGCTTGCCGGCCTGCCGCGAAGTTCAAACGAGCGACCTTGCAAAGCACTTCGGTGTCTTCGATGGCAACCGCACTCAAGTTGAAATGGCCGACGACGACATAGAGTGGCTCATCGTGACGCGTTTCGATCTCGGCAAGCAGATGGTTGCCGATCGCGAGGTGCATCCGGACCCTTCGCTCCGCGGGACATAGGCGATACGCGGCCTCTTGAACGCGATCGTGAACGAAGCGGTATCGACGCGACATCGCGAGCCCTCCAGCTTCACGGAGCTGGATGAGGAGTCCGAGGTGTACGAGTCGACCGAGCTCGATCTCGATCGCTTCGGGGTCAAACGAGACAGCGCCAGCGACCGACGCCTCGTCGAACTCGCTGCCGAAGCACGCCGCTGCGAAGATCACCTCGCGGGCGCGCTCGGAGAGGGCTTGGAGTCGTAGGCTCATCAGCCCGAGCACGTTGTCGGTCGCCGCACGCTCCTTGGCGCGATGGAGATCGCAATGCCATTCACCGATCGTCGAATCGAAGCGAAGGACGGCCTCCGCGTATAAACCTCGAATGAACTCGATGGCGAAGTGAGGATTTCCAGCCGTCTTGTCGTGGACCACCTGGGCGAGCGGACGTGCCGCGTCGATGCTCATCGCGAGCATCGCAGCCGTCAGATCGGTCGTGTCGCTGAGCGTGAGCGAGCGCAGCTCGATGTCGCGGATCGGGAATCCGCTCTGTCGAATGGCGTCGATTTGGCGGGTCAGTGGATGATCGGCGGAGACCTCACCATCGCGATACGAACCGATGAGGACGAGGCCTGGAATCCCGCCATCGTCGCAGAACGCCTGGAGCAGCGACAACGTTGCGGCGTCGGCCCAGTGCAGGCCATCGAGGAACACGACCAACGGCCCGGTGCGAGCGATCGACGCGATGAAGCTACGGAAGGCTTGCTGCAGTCGATATTGATTCTCTGCCGGATCGAGCAGTGAAGGGGGATCTTGTGGCCCGAGAAGCCAGCTGAGCTCGGGCAGCAACTGCGCGATGACAGGCCCCACCTCGGGAAGGCTTTGCTCGAGTGCAGTCTTCCATGTCGCGATCGACTCGTCGGGTTCGGCGAGTCTTTGATGGGTGAGGTCGCGGCAAGCATTCAGCACACCGCCATACGGAGTGTTGCCCACGACCGCATCGAGTTTGCCGATCGCCAGACGAGCGCGGTGGTTGGATCGAACGGCAGACTCGACGAGTCGAGTCTTGCCCGTCCCTGAGATGCCATGTACCGTGACGACTTCCATTGCGCCGGAGCTGGCTCGCTCGACGGCGTCGCGGAGCGACGTGATCGCAGCATCACGTCCGAACAACGTCTCGGGTACGGACGGGCAGGGGGACCGATCGTGAGCTCCGAGGTCGACGAACCGGGGCAGGGGAACGTCTCGCTGCATTGCGGCGAGACAAGCCCGCAGGTCTGCTGCGAGGCCGTACGCCCCTTGATATCGCTGCGCTCGATGCTTGGCGAGCAGCTTGAGTGCAATCTTCGCGAGCACCTCGGGAATGTCACGATCGCCACGCGAGGGCGTCCGACTCGGAACGGCGAGATGGGCGTGAACGAGCGCCAGTGGGTCGTTGGATTCGAAGGGCAGACCCCCGTGGAGTGCCTGATAGAGGATGAGGCCGACGGCGTAGAGATCGGTCCGATGATCGACCGCTTGTTGGGTTCGTCCGGTCTGCTCTGGGGCGATCCTTAGCAGATCGCGTTCGCCGAGGAGCAACGGGGTCACACCAGCGCCTTGTCGCGGATGCACCGCGGACGAAAGGTCGAGAAACGAAGCGTGACCCGAGGAAAGATCGATCCAAACCCCATCAGGGCGGAGGTCGTTATGAATGATACGGCGATCGTGCAACGCCCCGAGGCTCACGCAGAGCACGAGGGTGATCGCCACCGCGTCGGCCGGTGTGAGTCGCTGGCCCAGCAATGAAGCGAGCGATTCGCCGTGCGGAAGCTCGTGCACGAGCACAGCCCCCAATCCCGAATCGATGAGCTCGAGCGGACGCGGAACGACGCTACCCTCGAGACGCAAATACAACTCGTGCTCGCGTTCGATCGATTCGGCATACGCAGGCGAGTGCGACAGCGTGCGCGAGAACTTGAGGGCCACGACCGTGCCATCGCGTTTGCGAACCGCTCGCACGATCGTGCGATGAGGTCCCTCATACAGAGTCCCCTCGATCTCGAAGCCATGCACCCGGATCGCCATCGGGGCTTTCGGCAGACTGGTTCGAACCTCACCAGTTGGGTTCGTTCGGTTCGCATTGGCTCGAAGCGAGCTCCTCGCTGACGGCGTGCGCGAGCGCGGTGACGTCGCGGGAACGAACCGCGTCTTTCTGACTGTCGGTCAAGCCGTAGCCGGCCATGGTTGCCTCGGGGTCTCGAACGAAGTCGGCCTGAGCGTTGCTCGTGGAGGTGTGTGACTTGAGCATGTCGGATAGAAAATGAATGAGTGTGGCCATTGCGGTACCATTCGACGGTTATCATTCACTCCGCAATCGCGTCAATGGGCGATCGCGTCGCATTCAGAACAAGACGAAACGCGGCTGGATGCCGAGGTAGACTTTGGCTTCGAGTTGCTCGTCCGGCCATACGACGACTTTGAAATCCATGTGTCGCTCGAGGGTGAGCGGCCAACCATACCCGGGCAGGCTGGCTTGGCCTCGTCCGGGCCAAGCTGCGAGTGCATCGCGTTTGGCACGGGTGCAGAGCCCCGCTCGACAAAGCTCGTCGAGCAGCGGAAGCGCGCGGGCGTAGCCATCCGCTCCGTCAGTCGTGAATTCGACGGCCAACGCGAATTTGGGCAAGACTTCGCCGTCGATGTCGATATCGAGCTTCATGTGTCCGACATCGGGCCGACCGAAGCGTTGCGACGCTTCGTGGGCGCACTGCCGTGGCCCTTGCCATCCGAGCGCGTCGAGGTACTCGAACACCGCTTCGCGAGGCAATACAGCGACACAGCGGATGACACGGCCTGGCCTGCCGATGAATGCGGCCACATGCAGGATCCGGCCCTCGGCTGGGAGCGCGTCGAAACAGCGTCCAAACAACTCTTCGGTCGCCGGGGCGAGGGGCTGTTCGAACAACGTGGTCAAGCCTTCGACGATGGCGGCCCGAAACGCCGGCTCGGAGGGCGTGAGCACGAGGCGACGATCGAAGGAACGATCCATGGCGGGATCGATGCAGAAGATGACCTGCGGTCGCGGTACATCCGGGGTGGGGAGGTCGAGATCGAATTCGAGGCCGGCGATCGGAACGATTCGATGCAACGCGCTCGATTCGTCGTTCCATATACGGAAGAATGACTCCACACACTTCCAGCCTCGACCCGCTCGCCAGCCCGCCAACACCGGTCCGCTGCCCGCGGATAGCTTGCTCGTGATTTGGTAATCGACGCGATTCACCCCCGCCGCCAAGCGACATTCCAAATAGTGCATGACTGCCGCATTCGGTAGCCGAGCTGCGATCGCGCGCGCGCGCGACCACTCTCCCCTGCCGACGAGGGCTTCGGGGACCGACGAGCGTGCGGCGTCGAAGGTGGGCAGAATCGGCAGCAGCATCGGGGTTGGCGATCGTCAGGATCGGTGGTTCGTGAACATCCCGGTGATCCAGGGATAACTCTTCACGATCAGCGGAGCCTCCACGTCGAGGACGAGTTTGACATGATAGACGGTGCGTTCGTAGGCATGATCGTCCGCGAGCTTCGAGCGTCCACGCCAGTTGTCGAGCGCACGACGCTTGTCATGGTCGCAACCGACCGCTTCCAAGTCGTCCAAGAGTGCGCGAAAGCGAGGCTCGACGGCGGGCGGATCATGGAAGAACAGCTCCACACCCAAGCGAGGCTCGACGGCATGAGTCATATCGAGAGTGAGCGCCAATCGATCGGGCTCGTGGTCGAGGAAGCGTTCGATCGGGCCGAGTCGGTGGGGCATACCTGGCCACTCGATGGCCGTGAGATAGGGTCGCAACGCGAGGAATGGAAGTTCGAGCGAGAGTCGCAGACCGTCGGTTCGGCGGGGCAGCATGACCCCGATGCAATTGAGTTGGGCACCGTTCGGTAATGCCGCAACGCAATGCTCTGCGCGCTCGCGAGCGCGCGCGAAGTCGTGGGTGCCGAACAAGCTCACGATCTCGAGCAGCACTGCGTGGAAACGCGCCCGTTCCCGAGGAACCTCAGGGCGCGCTTGGACGCCGACATAAAGCGACGGCAAAGGGACTCGCGTCGAGGCTGGGGGGAGATCGAACTCGAGCCAAATGAAGGGAACCGCTTCGTGGAGCACCGACGTTGTCGTATTCCAGCGGTCGACGAACGACGTGATCGGATCCCAGCCGGTGACCGAGGCCTCGGCCAACGCGTCTCGTCCACCGTCGCTCACCCGAATGCAGCCGAGCAGGTCGACCTGTGCGTCGGCGGAGGTCATGCGGCATTCCAAGCAAAACGAGCTACACGCGATCGGCAACCGCTCTGCCGTCGTCGCGAGCTGGCGCAAGGCATCCGGCCCGAACAGGGCCGAGGGATGGTTCAACTCCGGCCCCGCGAGGATCGTCGCGAGTGACAGCCGCGGGCGTCGAACCTTCCGGATCAACTGGATCATCGGCGTTGGGGTCGAACGCGAAGCTCCGACCAAGGCGAAGTGAGTCGCAAAACCGAGATACGCTTTGGCGGAGCGCGAGGGACCTTCGCAGACGAGCTTGAGTTCGAGCGATCGTTCGAGTCGTAGGGGCCAACCGAGGCCGTCGAGGTTCACGTCGTCATGCCCAGGCCAGGTCGAGAGCGCGCGAGCTTCCATCGGCGAACAAAGGTCATCGGCCACGAGTCGTTCAAAGAGCGCGATCCAGCGCGGCTCGATCTCGGGCGAACCGGGAAACCAAAGCTCGAACCCGAGCCTCTTGCCCAACTCTGGACCCAAAGCCACATCCAACTTGGCGATCGGACGTCCGAAACCGTAGCGGTCGATGATGTCGCGAACCGTATCGAGGTCCCCCGGCCAGCCGATGGCGTCGAGCCAAGACGAAACCGCGAGGGTCGGGATGATGACATTCAGTTTGATGGGGCACCGCGGACGAGACCGCATCAGCGAGAGATGCAACAATCGTCCTCCGGGTGGCAGGGTGGCGCGGCATCGCTCGAGCCGTTGCAGCAAGCGAGGATCGGCTGGTTCATCACCCACGATCCCGAGAACCTCCGTCGCGAGGCATCGGAGCGAGTCGTCGTCGAGCACGGGGGCGTTGGGTCGAGGAGCACGTCGGTGTTCGAGAAACGCCGGATCGACCGTGAAATGAAACCCTGGAACGGTATCGCCTTCACCGTCGAGATCGAACTCGAGCAGCACGAGCGGGATCGTGCGAAAGGCATCCGCGGGATCGGCCCACCGCCGAAAGAACTCGACGAGCCGTCCGGAGGCTGACTCCATGGACGCGCAATGAGCCAGCGCTACGGGTCCCCCGCTGCGTGCGCGAGTCGCCAACAAGATGTCGGTCCTCGAACCACCCACTGCGAGTGGGCATTCGAAGAAGTAGCCGGAGAAGGCGTTGGGTAAATCTTCGACCGTCCTCGCGATTCGGTCGAGGGCCGCACGCGAGACGAGTTCGCTTGGGACCAGGGCTCCGGCGGCGCGGAGCGTGGGAAGCAATGGGTAAAGCATGAGCGACCGACCGCGCAGGCCGTCGAAGCGCATCGGGTATACCACGACGTCGATGTCGCTCGGTTCGTGGCCGTTCGATTTGCGGATCGACCGCATGGTCTGGGAACATCTCGCCTCGTTGCCGCCGTCGATGCAGCGTTCATCCGAGTTCTCGTTGCCGGGGGAGTCCCTGCTGTGATCCAGCTGACTCGACTCGGCCGATACCTCGTGCAACGAGCGCTCGCGAGCGGCGGAATGGGTGAGGTTTTCATCGCGTTCGACGAACAGCTGCATCGCGAGGTCGCGGTCAAGCTGATGCGAGCCACCGAAGATTCCGACGAACGTCGATTCGAACAGTTCGAGCGGGAAGCCCAGATCATCGCTCGGCTCCAGCACCCCAACATCGTACAGGTTTACGACTACGGGGTCGCCCAAGGTGAGACCCCGTACATCGTCATGGAACTCCTCGATGGCGAGGATTTGGCGCGCATGCTCAAGCGAGCGCCGACCCTGCCGTTGCGAGCACTCGTTCCCTGGATGGTGCAAGCGGCCAAGGGCCTCCATGCGGCTCATCGCGCGGGCATCATCCACCGCGATCTCAAACCCGCCAACCTGTTCCTGACCCGACATGGCGGAGAGTCCACGCTCAAGATCCTCGATTTCGGCGTCGCGACGGTGCACCACGGCGGCTCCGCGATTCACGTCGGCGGGTCGCGATTGATCGGTACGCCTTCGTATATGAGCCCAGAGCTGGCCCAGGGTGATGCTGTCGACTATCGCACCGATCTTTGGTCGTTGGGGATCGTCGCCTACCAAGCATTGACCGGGAATCTGCCATTCACGGGAGCGAACAGCCTCCAGGTGGTCATGCAGATCATTCATGAACCGCATCTTCCGCCCTCGCAACGCGCGGAGTCCCTCGGACCCCGGGTCGATGCATTTTTCGAACGTGCGCTGGCCAAGGATCCGAAGGCCCGATTTTCTTCGGCGCTCGAGTTCGCAGCCTCGTTCTCGGCCCTCGAATGGCCAGGCGAGTCGCCGGCTACGACCGTCCTCGTGGTGGATGACGAGCCCGACCTCGAGATCATGCTTCGACAACGATTTCGCGGGTTGGTCCGACGCTCCGAATACGAGCTCTTGTTCGCGCGCGACGGGCACTCGGCGCTCGATGTGCTGGCCCGCCGTCCAGACGTCGACGTCGTGCTGACCGATCTCAACATGCCGGGGATGGACGGATTGACCTTACTCGGCAAACTTGCACGGGTGGCACCCGCCTCACGGGCGGTCGTGCTTTCTGCCTACAACGACATGGCCAACATTCGAGCCGCGATGAATGCCGGGGCGTATGATTTCCTGACCAAACCGATCGACTTTGCCGATCTCGAAGCCACCCTGCGCAGAGCCGGTCGCGACGCACGCGAACTTCGTCGAGCGCTGCGCTCGATCGAGGAAAACGATGCGCTGCGCCTGTTCGTGGACGATGCATTGATGGATCGACTATTGCCACTGCTACGGGTCTCGAATGAAGTTTCGGGCGAGACGATCGACGCCACGATCGTCTCGATCGACGTATGGGGCGTGGGTCGTCAAGTAGAACAAGGGCCGGCAGCGGTGGTCTTTCAGCTGCTCAATCGGACCTTCGATATCGTGGTGCCCATCGTCAACACGTGGAAGGGCGTGATCGTGAGCTTCGTGGGGGACGCCGTTCTTGCGGTATTTCAAGGGGAGGATCACCTCTTTCGCGCGAGCAGTGCTTGTCTGTCGGTTCGGACCGCGGTGTCCGAAGCCACGGCCAGTGAACGGAATCGGACGGAGCCGTACCCAGGTGTGTGTATTGGCATGGATTCGGGTCTCGTCGTGTCGGGCAGCATTGGATCGAGGGCGATCCAACGGATGCACTATTCCGTCCTCGGCCGAACCGTCTCTCGAGCGATCGTGCTCGAACGCCTGGCCGAGCGCGGGCAGATCCTCGTACGACAGCCGCTCGCAGTGCAACTCGCCCCGTATTTCGAATCGCGTGCCGTCGAGGGGCCGGCCCATCCCGAACTCGGTGAGCTTTGCAACTTGGTCACCGACAAATCCGACGACGATGGTAAGTCGAACGAAACTCGACCCGTATTGCTGACCGACACGGTCGTCCCTGATCCCGAGGAGTGAACCCGGTCGAATGGGGTGTATGCGGAGGCAGCTTGCCGTAGCGAGGGGTCTTTGCGAAAGGCCGCTCGAGAATTAGAACGCGGTCAACTCGGAAAGTGTCATCCTGATTCGGTTGCCCTCCTGACCGATGAACGCGATGTCCCGGCTCTGCAGCGACTCTTCGATCCTCCAGATATACCGGGCGCCGGTTTTGTCCCAACGTTTGCGCAGGTGGCCCTTGCCATCGAAGGCGAGGATCGCCATACCGATCCGATTGTCCAGATAGCTGAGTGGCCAGAACTGCATGCTGCCGACCATCAACACCGGATACGTTTTGCTCGACTCTAGCGCATCTGGGCGCTGTAGGGCGGTCAACTTGAGCCCATGGGGGATCGCGCCGCACAGATGCCATGGCACGCGAACGCTGGCGTCGAAGTGCAGGTCGGTGAGCTCCGACCACTTCATGGTGATCTCGTCGCCCGATTGGCCGACGAACACGACATGGTTCGCAGCCAAGTCTTCTTCGATCCGATGGATGTAGCGGGCGCCGAGCTTGTCCCAGCGTTTGAGGATGCGTCCTCGGCTATCGAAAGCGACGATCGCCATCCCGTTGCGGTTGTCGCGATAGCTGAATGGCCAGTATTGTACGTCTTCGATCCGCAGGATCGGATAAGCGGATTTCGAGTGCAATGGGTCCGGATGCTGCAGCGCCGTCAGTTTCAACCCCTCGGGAATCGTGGGGCACATACTCTCGGGCACGTCGGTCGCTGCACGGACATAGATGGGTTGCGTCCTCGGCAGCACGATCTCGTTGCTCTTCGCATCCTCGTTCGTCCAGGAATGTCGGGAGTCGTCCAGGGATCGCAATTCGGCGATCACCGTTGCCCGGGTGATGGATTCGATGTTCCGGAGCGCTGGAACGGCGTCTTTCTCGATGAGGGTCTGGATGATCTCGTCCGTCAACGGGATCGAGCTGTGCAACAATGTGTCACAGGTGGTTTGGACGGACTGCAGTAGTTCCATTGCGGTCCTCGACTTGTCCAGGCTATAGCGAGTGGATGCTCGAATGGGGTCCGTGTCGCGGATGCCGGCCCTCAACTCGTCGCGCAAGAGGCCGCCCTCGATGGCGTCGATGGCGAGTCCGATCCCGAGGACGACGGCTCCTGTCACGAGCCCTCCCGCGATACCGCCTGCTAGGGCTCCCACGGTCGCTTCGGTGCCCAACGCCGAAAACAGCACCGCGGAAGCGGTCTCCGCTTCGAGCACACCGGCTTCGACGAGCCATGAGGTCGCCGCTGGGGCAAAATATATCATCGTCGCTGCGAGGCCGCCGATACCGAGAACGATGTTGCTGACTTCGACGATGGTGTCGGCCGTGGCGATGTCGTAGACGGATTTTTGCGCACGCAGAATGTCGATGGGCGACACGCTGGGACGGGCGAGGCCCGCTTTTTGATAGACGGCTGCAATCCTCGCGTTCACTTGGGTATTGAGGGCGAGAAATTGTTTGTAGGTGGTTTTCGCCTCGGTGAGGAATCCCTGCGCGTCCGCGGAGAGCTCGACCAGTCGGGCACGTCGCTTGTCGTTGTCCGGAAAGAATATAGGCATGTCTTGCTCACTCGTTCGTCGCGCCGGAGTTCATCCTCGAACTCGTCACTTCGACGGGTCTTCGTGGGTCCAGGAGTCGTTGCTGACGTCCAACTGGCGGAGTTCGGCGGCCACGGTGGTCGCGGTGATGCTTTGGCACTTCACGATCGCCTGAGCGACGTCTTTGGTGATCGACTTCTGAATGATCGACTCCGTCGGCGGAACCCCCGAACCACTGAGGGCATCGAGGGTGGTCTTCACCGCTCGCAGTGACTCGAGCAGAGTGGCGGCTTTTTTCTGCGATAGTCGAGTGCCGGCACGTAGCGGGAAGGCTTGGTTGATCGCCGTACGCAGTTTGTGGCGATCGATGGCACCCTCGATGCCATCGATCGCCAAGTCGGAGCCGACAATCGCGATCCCACTTGCGAGCCCTCCGATGATGGATCCGGCGACGTCGCCCAACGTGATCGTCACCTCTCGGTCGATGAGGGGAATCGTGAAATTGGCCAAGATCCGCCCGGCCGTGGTCTCCGCCAACACACCGGTCGAGACCATGGCTCGGATCGCGCCAGGGATGAGGTACTTCAACGTTCCAACGAAACCTGAGATATCGGCCAGGATTTTGGCCACATCGACGACAATGCTCCCGTCATCGACGTGGGTGGCCTTGACGATATCGATGGATGTGGTTCCGGGCGGTTTGAATCCCGCTTCCTTGTAGGTGTTGGTGATCTGGCCATTCACCACGGTGAGGAGGTCTTGGAAAGCGGCGTAGTCTTTCTGTGCCTCGAAGAGAAACTCCTGAGCTTCGGCACCGAGCTGCACGACCCGGGTCTTGCGATTGTCGTTGTCGGGAACGAAGCAGGGCATGTCGTCGGGCTCGGTTCCAAACCTGAACCGACGACCGCGTGAAATCGATTTCGTCAGCTACCGGGACATTTCGCCTACGCGCTTCCCTCACAGGTGGCGGGGTGGTCGACGACGCCGCGAGGGCGCGAACGCGCGACATCGAGACCCGAGGAGGGGCATCGTGAAGAACATGAAATGGTACGATGGCGGCCGTGGCCGTCCTCAAGCGCCTGAGCTCCGGTATCGAGCACTGGCTGACCGCTCGTCATCGCGTCGGGCGGGCACCTGATTGTCGACTCCGCTTGCAGGAGCCTCGGGTTTCGGGGCTCCATGCCGAACTCCGATGGGATGGCCAGTGCTGGGTCGTGCAAGACCTCGGCAGTCGGAATGGTACGTTCGTCGATGGATCTCGCCTATTGCCTGGGGAACGCGTGCCGATTCGACGAGGGGCAGAACTCGCTTTCGGCGACGACGAGGATCGATATTGCATGGTCGAGGTTGGCCCCCCGCGGTTGATGGCTCATGCCAGCGATGGTCGGCAAGTGATGACGGATGCGAACCTCATGAGCTTGCCGTCGAGCGATTGTCCGGCGCTCACTGTCTTCGAAGATGCCGATGGGCGATGGCAGCTCGAAACCGACGAGGGCAATCGCGTGCTCCACGAAAACGAGAGCGTCGTCATAGGTGACGTATCCTGGACGATCTACTTACCCACTGCATCCAATCTCACGCAGGACGCGGATCGTCGATCACTCACGCTCCGGGCCATCACACTCGAGCTTTCCGTGAGCCGCGACCAGGAATTCGTCGCGGTTCGCTTGTGCCACCCGCAGGGCGAAATCGAATTGGAAGCTCGGGCGCACGCTCAATTGCTGCTCGCGCTCGGCCATGCGCGGCTTCGCGATCGAGAACAAGGGCTCGCGGAATCCGAATGCGGCTGGATCCACCGAGAGGATCTCTGTCGGGAGCTCGACATCGAGTTGTCGCTCATCAATCTGTGGGTGCATCGCGCCCGACAGCAGCTGGACAAGGTCGGCATTCGCGATGCTGGGAACATCGTCGAGCGAAGACACGGTACATTGCAGCTCCGCATCGGGATCGAGCACTGCATCGTTCGCAGAGCCTGACCGTTCGCTTCACCCAATCCGCATCCTATGCCTATCGATCCTTCCCCCCCTCGACCGCCGTCGAATCATCCTCACGACGACGAGATCGAGTGCACCGTCTTACTGCGGCCGCTCGCAGAACGAGATCACGAAGCGAGAATCCAGGAGATCCATGGGCGGGAAACCCATACCGATCCATCGTTCTACGCCGACCTCCAGACACTGTTGACAGCGCATCCGGCCGATCTCGATCGCCTCAGTCAACACGTGCAGAGCCATGGAGCTCGCGTGATGTCCACCCAATCGGTTCCGGGCAGTATGGTGGTGCGGGGGACGAGGCAGAAGCTGGACGCAGCGTTTGGCACTCCCCCACGACTCGTGGGGTCGTTGCTCGCGGCCCTCCGATCGGTCGGGCGTCGGCTCGATCTCCACCGCGGTCCTGTCTTCAGCAGTGGGTTCGGGAGCGGCCTCGGCGATGGTGATCCCGAGGATGCCCTCATCACCGTTCCGAAGCTGGCGGAGTTCTATGCGTTTCCCGAGTTCACGGGGGCGAGGCAGAAACTGGGAGTGCTGATTCTCGGTGGAGGTTTCGATGGCTCCGGACTCGACACCTACTTTCGTTGTCTCGGCCTCAACATCCCTCGCTGGCGGGTCGCGACCGTTGCCGGGGCAACCAACAATCCAACACCGATCGCGGAGATCGTCGAGTTCTTGCTCGCGGCGGGAGCGGGAACCCAAGGTCCGCCCGCGGCTTGTGTGTCCGGCAAACCGAACGGGAACCAACCGACCGGAGGGACTGTCCATGGGTCCGACGATGCGGACCTCAATTGGACGGCCGAGGCGTTGATGGATGTCGAATACGCGGGCGCGCTCGCCAACGATGCCGAAATCGTCGTGTACGTGGCTCCCGACGATGCGCGAGGGATTTGGACCGCCATTCGCCAGGCGGCCGATGATGGTGTGGCGGCATTGTGCGGATCGTTCAGCTCGGCAGAATCGAGCTATAGCGAACCCGAGCGATCGAGCGTGGAGCAAGCCCTGCAATACGCCGCGCTGAAAGGGATGACGGTCTGCTTCTCCTCGGGCAATCACGGCTCGACGATGGGGTCCGGCGATACGCTCGATGTTGCGTATCCGGCATCGAGTCCCTGGGTGCTCGGCTGCGGAGGGACGACGGTGGTCTCGTGGCGGGAACCCGCCGAGGTGGTGTGGAACGAGGAATCGTTTGGAACCACCATGGCAAGCGGTGGAGGATTCAGTCAGGTGTTTTCGGCCCCGCGCTGGCAATCGGGCCATGCGTTCCGGGGCGTGCCCGACATTTCGAGCAATGCGGCGAAATCTTCGGGCTGTTGGATCTGGTACGGAGATGGCCCCGTCGGTGTCAATACCGTGGGGGGTGGCACGAGCGCCTCGGCACCGCTTTGGGCTGCGCTCACCGTCCTGCTCAATCAGGCGCTTGGCATCCGACTCGGGTTTTGGAATCAGCGACTCTATCGGGCGGAACTCGAGCGAGCCCTCTGGCCGATCTCCCAAGGCAACAACGTCGTCTCGAACACCACGGATCACTATCATGCGACCGGTCTCGGCTGGAATCCGTGTTGCGGTCTCGGTCGCCCGGTGGGTACGGCCCTGCTCGATGCCCTCGGGCGGGTGTCCCCGGACTCTCGCGGCGGACGGCGGTAGTCCGCGCGCAACGTCGGGTTCGTCGTCCTCATGAGCCACCGATCGAGATTCGCGGGCGCGCGATGCATCTGGATTCGCATCCAGGGTACGGCCCTGGGCTGCGTCCTGTGGCTCTATCCGCAATGGACCGCTGCGCACGATTTGACCATCGATAGTCTCGAACTTCGCGTCGAACCGCGACGCCTCGCGGGTGAGCTGGTCCTGGATCCGGATCTGACGCGTGGCGCTGCGACCGAGGCGGCGCGTGAAACTGCAGTCCTCGAGCTCGTGCAGGATCAAGTTCGGATCGAGATCGACGGCCGAGAACGCCCGATCTCGTTTTCGTTGCGAGAACTCTATGCCGGCGATGGTGCGACCGCGGGTGATCTCATCGCGCTTCGCGTACCGCTCGTTTCCCGCCCGCAACACTTTCGGGTCTTCATCGGCACTCCGCTCAAAGCCATCGCGCTCAGCGTCGACACCGGGGATGTTGCCAAGGACTCCGTGCAAAGCGTGCTGGTCGAAGGAGGAACCTTTTCTCCGCTGTACACCCTCGGCGAGTCCGAGCTCGCCACGAACGAGCTCGCCACGACCGAGCTCGTTCCGACCGAGCTCGCTCCGACCGAGCTCGCTCCAACCGAGCTCGCTCCGACCGAGCTCGTTCCGAGCTCCGCAGTTACACCGAAGGCCGAAGGCTTTGCGCGGGAGCGTTCGTGGGGCACCTTCGTGCAATATCTGAAGCTTGGGTTCGAGCACATCGTACCGGGGGGGCTCGATCACGTATTGTTCGTCGTGGCCCTCGTGCTCGGCTGCTCGCGGCTACGGACCTTGGGGATTCAGCTCACGAGGTTTACGGTGGCGCATACGCTTACGCTCGCGCTCGGTGCACTTGGTGTCGTGAATCTTCCCCCTCGATTCGTCGAGCCATTGATTGCTCTATCGATCGGTTTCGTCGCCATCGAGAACGTCGTGCGCAAGCATCCTGCACCGCACCGGCCGCTCGTCGTCTTCGGCTTCGGCCTCTTGCATGGTCTCGGCTTTGCGGGCGCCCTGGCGGAGACCGGGCTCGCCCGTGGCTCGCTCGTCGTCTCGTTGCTTGCCTTCAATCTCGGGGTCGAACTCGGGCAGCTGACCATCGTCCTCGTGTTGCTCGCTCTATTCGCGCTGTTCGCAAAACACGAACGTTGGTTGCAGCTCGTGTTTCGACCGACTTCGATGCTGATCGCTGGAGTTGCCGGCTATTGGGCCGTCCAGCGACTCTTCGCGTGAGTCATCGGTGCCGTGTCGTCAAGCGAAGGCGTGTCCATGGGCATGGAGCTCGGTGAGCGCATGGCGGAGCTCCACCTCGAGACATTGGACGAGCGACTCGAGCCTCTCGAACCCTAGGTTCGGGCGCTCGAGGTTGCCGCATAGCGCCGCGACTCGAGCGGCTCCGATCTGTGCGCTGCTCGACTTGAGACTATGGGCGAGCGGTGTCACGTCTTGGGATCGGCGAGCTTCGATCGCTTGGACGATTTCACCGAGCATCCGAGGGGCGACCCGGTCGAACAGGGCGGTGAGCTCCCGGATGGGATCGTCTCCATCGATGACGAGACCCGCCAGTTCTTCGAGCCGGGTCTGGTCGAGCACGGGCATCCGTTCCCATGACTCGCCAGGTGACGATGTCGTCGATGGACTCCCGGCGATGAGGGCACTCGCGAGCTGTTCGAGCGTGTAAGGCTTGCTGAGGAACCCGCTCATTCCGGCGGCCAAACACCGCTCGCGATCGCCTTCCATCGCGTTTGCCGTCAGAGCGATCACGGGGACCGGTCGACCATCGGGTCCGCAATCACCCCGCACACGTAGGCGCTGCGTCGTCTCCAGGCCATCCATCACGGGCATCTGCCAGTCCATGAGGACGGCGTCGAACGTCCTCCGACTCAACAACCCGAGGGCCTGCTCTCCGTTGCTGACCGCGACCGGCCGGCATCCGAGTCGCTCCAGCATTCCCAGGATGACGGTCCGATTGACGGGATTGTCCTCTGCGACGAGCACCGACAGCCGGAGCAGCGGCGGCGTAGTTTTGATTCCCGTGCTGGTCGTGGTGCTCACGAGTTCGTCCACCGATCGTTGCGAAGGCCGGAAACACGTGGTCACGCTGAAGGTCGAACCGTGATGGAGTTCGCTGCGAACCGTGACCGCACCCCGCATCATTGCGGCGAGCTGGCGGACGATCGCGAGGCCGAGCCCGGTGCCGCCATACATTCGTGTCGTCGAACCATCGGCCTGACAGAACGCGCCGAAGATCCGTTCACACGCCGAAGGTGAGAGCCCGATGCCGGTATCCGCGACTTCGATCCCGACCTGCACGTGGCCGTCATGATCGGCGAGACGACGGGCTCGGACCGTCACGCCACCTTCGTGGGTGAACTTGATCGCGTTACTGAGCAGATTCGTGAGCACCTGGCGAAGCCGTCCCGCGTCGCCCACGACGGCGATGTCGAGTGCATCGTCGATCTCGAGCTCGAGGAACAAGTCCTTGCCCGAGGCTTGCTTCTCGAGCGTCTCGACGGTTTCGGTCAGGAGACGACGGACGGCAAAGTCGGCTTCGTCGAGGACGAGTTTGCCGGCCTCGATTTTCGAGCAGTCGAGAATGTCGTTGATGACGCAGAGCAATGAATTGGCCGAGCGTTGAATGAGCTGGACCATCCCGCGTTGCTGAACCCCGAGATCCATGCCGAGCAAGAGTTCGGTCAATCCAAGTACCCCGTTCATCGGCGTACGGATCTCGTGGCTCATATTTGCGAGGAACTCGGATTTTGCGCGGTTGGCTGCGTCTGCCTCTTCTTTGGCACGAATGAGTTCGTCGTTGGAGGCCTCGAGCTCGCGCAACGCGTGTTCGAGCTCTTGCGTGCGCTTGCGGACCTGGTTTTCGAGCCCGGTCGCGGCGACGAGGAGGGAAAACGCTCCGCCCTGCTTGTCCATGTCTCGCTCGACGCGTGACATGAGGACGTGATTGACTTTGCGAAGCCGCCGATTGTCCTGGAGTAGGGCCTCATACGAAGGGGTCTCGTCCTCCATTTCATCCATGGGAGACTCCGCTGCCGAGGGCGACCCCGGTGAACGTTTGGTTCACGTGCATGCCGTGAAACTGTTCGCCGTACGTCGAGAATCCGACCACCCGATTTGCTGCAAAGATCTCGGCGACCTGGTCCTTGATTTCCCGGCGGTCGAGCTCGAGATGCCGCAAGATACAATCACATCCGAGAACGAGTTGGGGCTCTCCTACGCGCTGGCGCACCGCGGTGAACGTCTCGAGCAAGTTGGCGACCAGGTCGACACCGCGGGCGACGGTGAGGACGATCCCTTCGTCGATTGCACAAAAGAATGTCAGACTCTCGTCGTCGTTGACCTTCTGGATTGAACGCACATAGTAATCTCCGCCGACCTGCACGACGACCGGATGTGTCGCGAAGATGAGCGGTGTGAGCTTGTCGACCTCGAGACCGACCATCCGTGCATATTCGCGCCCGGCAGGTTCGCCATTGATCTCGCTGACGATGCGGTTGGGCACATCGGCTTCGGTGACGACCATGCGTTCGAGCGATGGTACGAAATGCTGGGTGCGAAACACGACGAAGGGCAGATCGGTCTCGACGATGGCGAGGACGCAGACGCCTCGGCGAAATGCACCATCGTGGTAGATATGCGTCTCGGCAAAGCGTTCGCCATCCCCGGCCGATCCCCCCATGAGCGGGATATCACCGAGTTCACGATAGATCGCCGAGACCACATGCTCTTCTTTCATCGAGAGTCCATCGATGAGCATGTAACCGAAGCATCGCCGGCCGGTGGGCTCCGGTCCGCCATCGGCCAGGCGATCGAGCAGCCCGCGGGCGAGCCGCTCGCCATCGGCCAACTCGAACGCAGACAAGTCGTCGACGCGGCCGACTGCGACGCGAGCAATGGTTTTGGCGAGACTCACCCCCACCAAGCTGCCCCGCATGTAGCCCGCGGGAGAGATCTCTCCTGCGGTCGTGCAACCGATGACTTGTCCGGGAAACGACTCACGCATGGCGTTCGCCAGTTCGTCGCGATCGTAGTCCGGAGCGCAATAGAAAATGGTCAGCGCCGGATCCCGCATGGCGATGGCGGCGTGCAACTCTTGCACGGCGTCTCGGGGATGGCGTGCCGTCGAAGCGCCATAACGGATATCGCCCGGGAGCAAGCTCGGCTTCATCGCGAGAAGCAATCGACGGCCGGATGACGTCCCTTGAGGTTGCGGTCTGGATCGGCGGCTCAAGGTCCACCGCGTTCGTGCCGATGCCGACCTGCGTGCGCCTGCGTGTTCTCGTGGTGGATGACGACCTCCTGACGTTGAATACGCTCGAGCGCATCCTGGTCCGTGCCGGCCACGAGGTGTCCCTGCTCGACGGCGGATTTGGCTTTGCGGTCGCGCTGCACCAGTTCAAGCCCGATGTCGTATTGCTCGACATGAACATGCCTGGGCTCACCGGCGCCGCGGCCCTGACGAGCGCTCGTGAATTGGCCACGCTCGGAGACCAACGGCCCAGAATCATTCTGCACAGCGGGAAGCCCGATTCGGAGTTGCAGGAAATGTGCAAAGCACTCCGCGCCGACGGCTATGTCCGCAAGCCGGCCAGTTCGGCCACGCTCCTCGAAGCGATTGCGTGGCAAGGCGTGTCGACTGTGACTACCGCTCCTTCGGAACACGTGTTGCCCGAGATCGAAGACGAGGACCGAGGTTGAATCGTCGCCGAGTGGCTCGACGCATCGATGACGATGACCGGGGCCTCGTTCCGCACCGAGGCCCCGAATGGGTGAACGTCCCCGGCCCTGGGTCGAATCAACAGGAGCTGCGCCCACGGGCGAGCGCCGAGGAAGATACGACGCAGGTTGAGTAGTTCATCCAGCCCCAGCCGTCACCATCGGGATCGAACGAGCTGCTCGTGCAGACGGGATAACATATATTGTCGATCTTCAGACGTTGAGCGGTCGTGTTGCTCGAGGCGCAGCGCTTGATCGTGACGTAGTCGACCAAGAGGTTGCGGTCTTGCCCATTGAAGGTCCCGTCGTTGTCGAAGTTGATCGACAATTCCGGGGTGCCCGAAGTACCCAGGAACGGGAACACGTAGTCCGCATACGAAGTCGAACCGACCGAGGTCACCCCGACGACCGTGCTGCCGACTTTCAAGGTGAGCCGGGGTCCTGAATCTCCATAGGCGGTGCCACGAGCACGCACGATGATGCTATTTCCAGTCGTCGAGAACGACTGCCATGTCGATGCTTTACCGTTCCAATACTGGTTCCAGGCGCCCGCGCCGATACTTCCCCCGGTTCCACTCATGCTCTCGCCTTGAATGGTCGAGGTCGAACCGATCGTACATGTCGTCGGGTTCGTGCTGGTCGTGCTGGTGCTGGTCGTGTTGGTGCCGTCTTTCAAGTAGACGGAGATCGACGGATAGTATGTGGTGTACTGCCAACGCCCGCTGATGTTCCTCGATCGCTCCTTGCAGGAACCCGGTACGGAACTCGAATAGTTGCATCGCGCCCATTCTTCGCCTTGGTTGGCGCACATCTCCGTGTACGTAAACCCGCACGAGTTGTTCCCGGCGCCATTGCAGGTTCGACCGGCCAAATGGCCCCACATCGATCCCGCGCCTTCCAGGCAATAGTAGGCTTTGGGTGGATTGGCGAAAAGGTTGCCGTAGAATGCCCCTTCCGCTTTGATGAATTGACCGGTGGGATCGGGTGCCGTTCCAATCGCGGGTAGCGTCGCTCGCATCAGGATCGGCACCGTTTGACCGGTTTGGTTCGTGCGAGCCAGCAGGCAAGCCGACACCCATTCCTGACAATTCTGGCTACACGCACCGTTTTTCCACTCAGGGGCAGCCCCGACGAGACCTGTGAATGTCCTTTGGCCCCCGTGCAAATTGTCGGCTTTGGTGATGCTGTCACCCGGCGGAAGCGCGCATTCGACGAGGTATTTGATGAAGGTCTGACCGGCTTCCGACATCATGAACCCCTGGGTCTCGCTCAGGCCATTGCCGAGGGCGAGGCCGTTGCCGAGGGCGAGGCCGTTGCCGAGGGCGAGGCCGTTGCCGAGGGCAAGGCCGTTGCCGAGGGCAAGGCCGTTGCCGAGGGCGAGGCCGTTGCCGAGGGCAAGGCCGTTGTTCAAGGCGAGGCTCCGAAACTCGGAGGACTCGTCGTCGTTCCCGCCCGTGTCGATGAAGCCGTCGCTGTTCTCGCCGTCCGTGTCGATGAACTCGTCCCCGAACTCGAGATCCTCCTCCGCCACGCATGCCGAGAGCCCGAGCGAGAACGTCGCAGCAGCTAGTCGTCGAATGTGTCGCATCTTCGTGCCGCCCTTTGGTCCGCGTCGCGACTCACCCGAGCTGGTTGCGGACCTTCGTGTCGTCATGCGGCACGTTTCGTCATCTTTGCCCCCACCTTGAGGCCGCTCCCGTCACATTTCGTGATGAGAACCCCGAGGACAGGTCCGGAACGAGCGCCCAGGCCAATCGGTCGTCCCGGAGATGGCCAGGACGGACGCGAGTGCGGCGACAGCTCGCTCCAATCGCGGCCGCAGCGTCCGAGACACGTCCGATGGAAGCTCGTTGACTTACCCGGAATGGGGGGCATCGGCTCGGCGATCGCGAGGCAGTCAGTGGCTCCATGGCTGTGACTCACGCGAGAACTCGCCTGCGGCGCCAACATGGGGAGCGAATCGCGGGGGGTGGGCTGAATCTCGTTGCAGCCAACAGAACGTCGATCCGACGCTGATGAGCCCAGGATCCCTCGAACGCAGCCGCCGCGGAGTCGCTCGACCGAGGTTGCACGATACACTCGGTGCCGCTGCGTTCCATGGGTTCATCGCCTCACGACATGGACACAGAGCCAATTCATCGAGCTGGTGACAGCCGGACCGATGACGGCGTGTCCGAACTGCAACCGGGCACGTTCGTGGCTCGATACAAAGTTCTCGAGCGCTTGGGCGCGGGCGGAATGGGAGTGGTCTACCGAGCTCACGACGAGCAATTGGCGCGCGATATCGCTCTCAAAGTCCTGTCGCCCACGTGGCACGCCATCGATGACCCCGGCGGTATGCAAATTCGGCTGTTTCGGGAAGCCCAAGCCCTCGCTCAGCTCTCGCACCCGAACGTGGTCGTCGTCCACGACGTCGGAACGTTCCAGCACACGGTGTTCATCGCGATGGAACTCGTCGATGGGGTGTCGTTGCGAGCTTGGCTCGGTCGAGCTCGGCCCTCGTCCGAGATCATGCGAGTGCTGATCGCCGCCGGACGTGGGCTCGCCGCTGCGCATCGTGCCGGTGTCGTGCACCGCGACTTCAAGCCAGAAAACGTCATGGTGTCGCTGGATGGCCGTGCACGCGTCGTGGACTTTGGACTGGCACGCGCGACCTCGTTGGATTCGGATGAGACTGCGATCCCGGTGAAGTCACGGGTCCGAGGAACGGACCCCGACGATCACATTGCAACCGTCGAATCCAAATTGCTCGGGCGCCGATTGACCCAGACGGGAGCGATCCTCGGCACCCCGGGCTATATGGCTCCGGAACAGTTCGATGGGGTGGGCAGTGGTGCTGCGAGCGATCAGTTCAGTTACGCCGCAACGTGTTTCTTCGCCTTGACGGGGTGTTCCGCTCATTCGTTTCATACCCTCGACGAGTATCGCGACGCCGTCCTCGTGGGCTCACGGGTGGGTTGGCCGCGTTCCGTTTCACGCGGCGTACGACGGGTCATCGATCGTGGGCTTTCGGTTCAGCCCGACGCCCGATTTCCAACGCTCGAGGACATGGTCTTGGCATTCGAGCGAGCGGCACCCCAACCCCGACGGTGGCGAACCGTTGCCAAAGTGGGGCTCGTGCTCGGTGTGCTGGGTCTCGCGGTGTGGCAAAGCCGAACCACCGTCGATGCTTGCTCGTTTCGTGATCATCCACTCGTCGCCCATTGGGCGCCCAGCCGTGTGACGGCAGTCCGGGAGCGCATGGCGGCAACCCTCGATGTCCCCGCCGACGAACGGTTTGGGCCGTTGTCGGCTCGCATCGAGGATTATGCCGATCGTTGGCAAAGTTTTCGTCGACGCGCTTGTGAGGCGACCCACGTCACGCGCGAGCAATCCGAAGACCTCTATAGCTTGCAGACGGACTGTCTCGATCGTAGCCGCGAACGCATGGGAGCGTTCCTCGCTTGGCTCGAACAGGGCGACGTGCAGCTGTTCGATGACGCGATTCGAACCATCGATGATCTCGGTACCCTCGAAGCGTGCGAAGATACCCGCGCGCTGCTGGGCGAAGTGGCAACACTCCCGGATGATCCCGGTGCACGCGAAGCCCTACGTGCAATCGACATCGAGTTGCAACAGGCCTTGGCGCAAGAGGATGCTGGTCGTTCGGAAGCGGCTCTCGCCATGATCGATGGGCTGCTGGCGCGTGCGGAGCCGCTCGGGCATGCCCCTACGCTCGCCCATCTGCTGCTCGAACGAGCCCGAGTGGAGCGGTCGCTCAATGCCGTAGTCGAAGCGGAGCGATCGCTCGACCGAGCCATGGCCTTGGCTGCCCCACTCAGTCTCGATTCCCTCTCCACGCGAATTGCGGCCGAAACCGTAGACTTCTATGCGTACGAAAACCGCCTGATCGAGGCGCAGGCGTTGGTGCCTTACGTCGAGGTCGGCGCGAGTCGTCCCGGGTTTCCTCTTCGCGAACGTGCCGGGTTGCTGCTCAATCATGGCAAGGTGCTCTCCGAACAGTTCGAATTCGGTGCCGCCGAACGGAAAATCGTGGAGGCGATCGAGATCTTCCGACAAACGAACTCCCTCTCCGAATACTCCGCCCATACGATGCTCGCGAATCAAGTCTACAAACTCGAGGGCAGGTTCGACGACGCGAGAGCATCCCTGACCAAAGCCCTCCAGCTGAAAGAGCAACTCTATGGGCTCTATCATCCAAGTCGGATCTCGACCTATTTCAATTTGGCGGCGCTCGAGGCCGAGGCCGAACGACCCGAACGCGCCCTGGCTGCCCTCGATGAAGCGCAGCGGCTCGCCGCGCGGTTGAAGGCCGCCTCGTGGACCAACGACCTCCTCGAACTCGAGGGATATGTGCGGAGGCTTGCCGGGGAGTGTGACCAGGCGGTCCGCGTCTACGAGCGAGCGATCGCCGGCTACACGGCGACCCACGGCGCAGACTCGATCCGCGTCGCGCAATGTATACGTGAGGTCGGTGTTTGTCTCGAGAGATTGGGTCGACATGACGAAGCCGTTGCGGCGCTCGACCAAGCAGTGTCGATCCTGAAGACGAAGGGCGCGTCGATCTCGGAGCGGATCAACACGCTCCGGCAGTATGCCGAAGTGCTGTACGCGGGAGGCGATGGCGTGCATGCCCTCGAAGTCACCGAGGAAGCCCTGCGCCTTGCCCGGACGGGTGGACGAGAGGCCTCGAATACGATCGCGGAGATCGAAGCGTGGCTCGGGTCGCACGGCGAGGCTCCGGGCGCGAAATGACGGGCGTGCGTCTCGGGTGTCCGTAGGCTAACGAGACAATCGCAGCACGATCTTTCCGATGTTGGCATTCGTTTCCATGCGTTCGTGAGCCGCTCGAACGTCCGCCAGCGGGTAGATGCGATCGACGATCGGTGCGAGCTCGCCGCGATCGAAATGATCGAGGAACCGGTCGGCAAAGGTTCGGACGATCGCGCACTTGTCCACGATCGAGCGCGTGCGCATCACCAAGCCGAGGATCTGGAGTCTTCGACGGAGGACCTGGCCGAGGTCGAGCGTGGCAGACGCTCCACCGAGCAGACCGACGACGATCCACCGGCCACCCGTCGAAAGCGAACGCAAGTTCGATTCGACGTAAGGTGTACCCACGAAATCCACGAGCACCTCGACCCCAGCGCCTTGGGTGTGTTCGATACAAGATCGGGCGAAGTCTCCGTGACGACGGTCGACGATGACATCTGCGCCGAGTCGCTCGACCGCGCTCGCCTTCTCGTCCGTGCCAACCGTCGCGATGATCCGGGCACCCACGAGGCGGGCGAGCTGAACGGCCGCCGATCCTACACCGCTCGCTGCGGCATGAATCAGGACCCAGTTCCCCGCTTGGAGCCGACCGAGGGTGAAGAGGGCCTCGTGCGCCGTGAGAAAGGCTTCGGGAATGGCTGCGGCTTGTTCGAACGTCAGCCGCGGTGGGATCTTCATGCATTGACCCATGGGCACGACCACCCGTTCGGCATAACCACCGCTGTCGAGCAACGCCATCACCCGATCACCTTTTGCGAACTCCGTCACTCCGTCGCATTCGATCACCACACCTGCGCATTCGAGGCCGAGGATATTCGAGGCACCCGGCGGAGGCGGGTAGAGTCCGCGCCGCTGCAGTAAGTCCACTCGATTGAGTGCGGCTGCACGCACCTCGATGCGGAGATGCCCGGGCTCGAGGCTGGGCTCGATCACATCACGAATCTCGAGCACCTCGCTGCCACCCGGACGGTCGACATACACGGCTTTCATGCAGACTCGACTCCCTTGTGTAAACTGGACAGCACCACAGCTATGAATGGCGTCGTTGCGCGTCGCGGGAGGTCTTCCACGCCGTGCTAGTACTCGGTGCCGGAAGTTCGTGGCCGGTTAGGCGCGGAGCTGCGCCGCGAGGGCAAGGCGCGAGACCGAGTCGTATCGGGAATACGGTGAGCGTCGAGCAA
>Ga0315912_10000465_pt1 | contig 76981 bp, 57 predicted proteins | sample VfabasoilMG_FD_204469 | JGI IMG/M metagenome (GOLD analysis project Ga0315912, IMG submission 204469) | Garden soil microbial communities collected in Santa Monica, California, United States - V. faba soil | ecosystem: Environmental > Terrestrial > Soil > Garden | place: USA: California... | reverse complement strand
AAAATCAAAATACACCGCCCGGTGGGCCCGATGATCAGACCGATGCTTCGCGCCTCGCGGCGCTGATGATGTTGCTGGCCCTCGGCCTGAAGTCCGGAAAACTACGTTTTCTGATGATTGCTTACATACGGCGAACACAGCGGAGGCGTGCCGCCACCGGGTAGCTTTGCAGGTACTCTGCGAACTTCTCCCGGAGACGCGAGTTTGTGACGAGGTACGGAAGCCCGTGGTCCATCAGTCTCGCCCGCACAAGCCCAGAATCGGTAGCGAGCATTTCCAGCGGCATCGCCCATTCATGCTGCTTTCCGTCGCGGTCCCGCCAGCGAAGCAGACGGCCCCAATTTTCCCCTGCTGTATCTCTAGTGTCTGCTACCACGTCCAACCGGGCCGATAGTTGTAGTGGCTCGACGCTACCCTCGGCATCCGATTTAAGCCAGAATACCCCGTGATCCGTTACTTGAAATGGAGCCTTTGCCTTTGGAGTCTCCTCGGCTTTGGACTCGATTTCAAGGCCCCAATCGACTCGCAATATCTTTAACGCTTCGACCGTCAATGGTTCTGCCGCCGCAACCTGTTCGCCTAATAGCTCCAGAGTGCCGCCAGCAGCAGCCCAGTCGGAAACGTCGCCTTTCTCGGCCAGGTCCGGCAGCGCCACAATTCGGATGGACGCGGCCAGCGCGAGAAGCGCCTCGGCAATACCCAACGCGTGCTTCCTACCGGGTTGATCGTTGTCCGGGAAGATGACCAGTTGCTTCTCGCTGAATATAGCGCTCCACTGTTTATAGAGATGGGTTGAGCCACTCCCTCCGGGATTGCAAGTCGCCACCAACCCCCACTCTTCCAAGGTGTGAACGTCCTTCTCACCTTCCACTAGGTAGATCGTGTTCGCCGCCGCCAACTTCGGCAGCCGGTAGGGTACTCTCCTGGTCCCTTTCAGCTTTGCCAACCATCCGCCGCCCTCCCAACGGCACTGAAAGAACTGTTTCTCCCGGTCCGTGCCGCTTCCCCGTTCCTTGCGAACAACCTTGTACAGGGGCAGACCGGCTTCATCAGGGTAGAGGTATTCGTCAATGGTCCGCCAGCCATCGCCGAATCCCTTTCCGATCTTCCCGCCCTTATTGCTTGGGATTTCTTCCAGCCGCCCAACCATTCGAAATACCTCGGCCTTCGCCGTTGGGAAGTCGGTAGAGGACAGCGCCATTTCAAGCGAAAGTATGTCCCCGCCAAAGCCGCATTGAGATTGACATTTACAGAGCCCCGTATCCGCGTTCACGGTGAAGTTGTCGTCTTCGCCCCGATGGACCGGGCACGGACCCCGCCATTCTGTCCCACGCTGTTTCAAGCCAGGAACCCGAGCCGAATAGTACGTCTCGACTTCGGCACTCGTAAACGCTAAACTTTTTTTGAATTGACTCTTACCGAAGCCCCCGGTGCGCCGGGGGCTGTTTTTTGTCGACATGGCTAGATGGCCCTCGCGTTGATGTAGGCGAGAACATCTTCCAGCCGGTAGCGGACCGACGCGCCCAGCTTCAAATAGCTGGGACCCTGGCGGAGGAGTCGCCATCGGCGAATAGTTGCCACGGAAAGATTTAGCCGAGCGGCGACTCCGTGTTCGGTTAGCAGTCGATCTGCGGTAATATCTGAACTCATTGAGGAATTCTCCTTGCTCCAAGTTGTGAAGCTGAGTTCAATTCTGCCCAACCTTTTAAAATTCCACAGTGTCGTTTGAGTGACGCGGACGTACCTTGAACAAGTCCGAAACTGTCACCCTATGGGGGAGCTTTTCATCGAGGGTTCGGGCTATCTCCGCCAGATGATCGGCGGTTGGGAGGGCTCCTTTCAAGTGCCGAAACAATTGACGCCTGGAGATATCGGTATACTCTGCAAACTGTTCAACCGTCCACCCCGATTCGCGTATTAATGCCTTCAGATTTGCCGCAAAAGTCGCCTTTGGGTCAAGTCGTCGATACTCGGCGGCCATTATCTCGACCTGATGCGCAATCGTGCGATTGTACGTGCTGCGCAGCCTCATATCGTTTTCTTCGTTAACCGACCTTTCAACAAATGGCGGCACTTTACCACTCGCACAGAATCTCCGACGATTCGCATCCCGCAGGCTGGCGATCACCACTTCCAAAGTCGTACTCGTCCGCTGTCGAAATTTCTCCAATTGGTTGGACGCAAGCATCTCCCGGCAGTCATCCTCAAACGCGAAATCCATCATGAGCCGAGCCTCGGTTTCGATACTCCATAGCACGCGCTTATGGCACTCCTCGGCGTGGACAATCGCCTCGCCCAACTCCGTCTTGTGGGCGCACAGATTGGCGACCAGTTCCTTCCTGGCCTCAAGCCTTCGTACGTGCAACTCCGACATTGTTGTCCGCACCCGTTCAAGTGCATTAGCCAGACGCGCGACTTCAAGCGAAGGCTTCTTTGGTCTCGGCACGCTCCCCCCTTGCGGCTCGCAGGGAGGGAACGCTACCATCAAAATGCTAGTTCTGATTGAGGAAGCCCCGGCCCCGCGCCGGGCTTTTTCTTTACTGGTGCTTCAATCCCCAGACTATCAACTTTGCCGCATCGCCCTACGCTACGGCCCTCGCCGATGGTACCGGCAACAAAAGATGCGCTCGGAGGCTAACCCTCACCTATGGATCAGGCTGGATTTCCTGTCTGCGGTGCGGATGGGACAAGTCACCAGAGACATGTGGCCGGGGTACCAGCAACTAAACCGACGATGCCGCGTGAATCACAATCGACTGCGCGAGCTTGGTCGCGGCGTCGGACTGCTCGCCGCCATCAGGACGCCACTCACCCATTTCCTTTGCTGCGGTCGCGAGTAGGCCCACAGCCTCACGGACGAGCTTGGGATCGAGGTTTCCGACTGTTTGTGCTGAGATTTCCTCCTTGAGCCTGAAATACAGGACATCCAACTCCTGTACCCGTCGCAACTTGTTCGCGATGCAGATGTTCGCGAAGTCCGACATTGGACCGGAGTGCGCGTCAAGTACTGCCTTGGTGATTGCTCTGGCGGCGTGCCCGCTGGCCCTGTGATGTTCTATGAGGGTACGGGAGATGCCGAAGTCCTTGGCGATTGCCTGCGTGCCCTGTCCTTCAACGCAAGCGAGATTTATAGCGTCGATCCTCCGGTCCTTGCAGACTGCGCATCGCATGCTCATCAACCCGATTATACGGTCTACAGGATATGAATAATAATGTAGCGAAGGCGTTCAGGCTAGCACTCGGCTTCCTCAATCTTCTAAGATTGAGGACTGAAAGTGAACCTACGGCGACTGAGTCACCGGACTGCCATCGTCGCCAGCAGAGTTGGCGGCATTGCTGGCTTGCTGGGTTGGGTCTATTCTATTCACTGGCTGATAGACCGACGATTTCACAACAATGAATCGGGTCAATCCGAGCAGCCTGAGATATGGGTTGCGGTTCTCTTATTTTTCGGACCGTGGCTTGGGCACTTCGTTCCCATATCTTTCATCAAATGGCGTGACTGGCTTGGTGCTGCCCAGTTGGAGATTACCAGGAGGACTCCAGTTAAACCGGGACAGTCCCAGGCTCCGGCCTTATCAGTCCGAGCCAGTGAGGATGCTGCGCAAAGGAAAAGAGAGGACGAGAGAGCCGAAGCGCTATTGAACTGGTTCGCTGGTTGCCTTGGAGGTTCAGGCTGCATGACAATAATCGGCATTTTGATAGGAGTCCTCTACTTGGTTGTCCGTTTCGTGAAATGGGCATGGACCAACTGAATCTGGCCGGGACCAATTCTTGAATGTGCATGGCTGAGGGATCGAAATGGCTCGCGGTGCACGGCCCATCGCAACAAAGCAGCGCCGAAGTCGATGTGGGGGCTTTTGTGGGTATAGCGATTCAAAACCCACAACAAACCCAGGTAACCCTTAGTCAGTCAAAAGCCGCTAAATATTTAGTTATGAGCAGTTTATAGCGACCCTGAGCAGCCTTTCCCAACGCGCTCCCAGCGACTCTTAATCAGTAGGTTGATGGTTCGATTCCATCCGCGCTCACCACTCATAGAACTCCGGCGCAGTGAATTTCGAACCTCGAAGCCACTCCGCTCAATGAAGATCGGTGCGCTCGCCACGCGGACGATGTTTAAATTCCCGTGCGAACTTGACGAAATTGGCCACCACCGCCTCGAAGATAATTCGGCCCTTCTCGGCAGTGGCGAGAGTCGGGTCGCCGTTGATCCCCGACTTTGAGAAACACGTCCAATAATCCATCATCCGAATCGGGCCGGGATCGGTAAGGTCCTGCCAGATGAAGTCGGATTGCGGTACCCCTTGTTCCTTTTTCGCTTTGTCCATCTGTACCCGATTACCGTCGAGGTAAAGGTAGACGGAGGTCTCCAGTTCGCAGGCGTGAGACATTCCACCTCGACCTGACTCGCGCACTTTGCGGATGTCCGCCAATGCAAGCGAAGGCCATAAGAAAGCCGCGCAAAGCGCCTCGGTTTCAAGGATCGTTCGCCGTGCCACCAACTCGAGAATCGGCATATTGGATCCGTGGCCGTCTGCAATCAGGATCCGGCGGAACCCGTGATGCGCCACGCTCTTGGTGACATCGAGGACAAAATGAAGCAGATGCTCCATTCCGATATCAATTGTGCCCGGAAAATCCATGTGATGCGTCTCAAACCCGTACGGGATGATCGGCATCAGCAGGATGTCGCCGTCGGCACGCCGCGCGGCCTCTTCGCAAATCTGCCAGATCAGGAAATTGTCGACGTCCAGCGGGAGATGAGGCCCATGATCTTCCACAGATCCAATCGGCAAAACTACCACCGGCTCCTTCTTTGCTATTTCCTTGAGTTCGACCCAGGTGTGGTGCTGATACAAATACGGAAGCTTTTCCATGGAACATCCTTTCAGGAGATCGCCGGCTTACGCGGATCGATAAACAGCCAGAGTAGAGCGCCGGCGAGGTAGAGAGAAATCGTAACCCAGAACACGGAATGATACGAGCCGGACCACTGTGCCAGGCTCGCCGTTGCGACCGGCGCCAGCATGCCGGAGAGACTCGAGGCGAGGTTCATCCACCCGCCGGCCGTTCCGCCGAACCTGCCTCCAAGATCCGTGCACGTTGCCCAGACTACCGGAAGACTGAGGTCGTGCGCACCGGAGGCGAATGCAAGCGCAGCGACCGCAAACTCAGGCGATCGGGCGCTGACGGCGGCAAAGAAACCAACGGCTCCCAGCAGAAATCCGCCGGCCCCGACGATCCGCCTGCCCCACAACAAGCTATTGGTCCGCCGTGAAATCCAATCGGACAAGATACCGCCAAACGCGCAGCCAACCGCTCCCGCCAGCAGGGGCAGACCTGCATAGAAGCCGGATCGAGCCAGCGTCAAACCATGTTCCTTTGTCAGGTACGTCGGCAGCCACGTTACGAAAAACTGAAAGCCGAATCCCGAGGCGAAATACGTTGCGCACAGGATCATCAGATCGCGGCTGAAGAGCAGTTGCTTCCACGGTACCGGTTCGGCTTTCAACGGCGCCGGTGCGGCTCCCACCCGAATCGTTTCCAGTTCCAACGCGCTCACCGCAGGGTGTTCTGCCGGGTCGTCGCGATACCACCGGGCGAATACGGCCACCCATAGCAGTCCAACGGCGCCGAACAGAAGAAAAGCACCTCGCCACCCCACCCACGTCATCGCAAGCACAGCGAGCGCCGGCGAAACGGCCCCTCCCAGCCTCGCCCCGGTCCACATCATCCCGTTGGCGAAGCCTCGCTCCTGCGAAGGGAACCATCGCGAAAGGGCGCGCGAGAGCGTTGGGAATGCGCCCGATTCCGCGGCGCCGAAAAAGAAACGGATGACGAGCAGGCTAAGGTAACCGCCCGCCAACCCGGTCATCATCGTGAACACCGACCAGCCGCCGACAATCCGGTTCAGGGTGAGCCTCTGGCCCCAACGATCTCCGAGCCAGGATGCGGGAATCTCAAAGATTGCGTACGCCACATAGAAGGCCGTGAACACCCATCCCATCTCGATTGCGGACAGCCCCAGTTCCGACTGCATCGACGGCGCGGCCACCGAAATACAAACGCGGTCAAGGTAGGTGATGAACGCGGCCAGAAAAACGAATAGCAGAACGGTCCGGCGGACAATCACACGTCGCCTTCCGCTTGAAGCATTGCCAGAGTCGCTTCAAACGCTGCGGCGGTCCGCTGGACGTCCTCATCGGTGTGAACGGCCGATACCACTCCTCCCGGCCAACCCATGATGTCGACACCATGAAGCAGCATTCCCGTGCGAATCTTGTGAACCAGTTCCGGACGAATGCTTCCCTTCAACTGATGCCAGGGCACCTTGCCGGCGTAGATATCATCCGGCGTCGCATTTCCGCAGTAGACGTGAAAATCCGAGAAAAGTCCATACGCGCACCAACCCAGTCCACGCCGCCGGATCGCCGCGTTCAGTTCTTCGCGAATCGCCGCCGCCGTGCGGTTGGCCCGCTCGATAATATCGTGATCCCGAATCTCCCGCAGAGTCGCTATGCCCGCAGCGGCGGAAACCGGACCTGCATTGTAGGTACCTTGATGGACCACCGGTGGCGCTTCAATTCGGCCCTTCTCCTGGCGGTAGTCGAGCATACTGAGTACATCGGCGCGGCCCGCTATGGCTGCACCGGGATATCCGCCGGCAACAATCTTTGCGAGAGTCGTCACGTCGGGCGTCACTCCGTAAAACTGCTGGGCCCCTCCCGGCGAACAACGAAACCCGGCGATCACCTCGTCGAATATCAGCAGCACGCCGTGCCGTGTCGTTGCCGTCCGCAGTTGGCGCAACGTGTCGCCGCCCGTGGGAATGTGTCCGAAAGTCGCGCCTGTCGGCTCCAGGATGACCGCCGCGATATCAGTGCGCGTTGAGAGCAACTCCTCCACCCGAGCGGTATCGTTCGGTTCAACAATAATCGTGTCCTCAACGATGCCCGGAATAATTCCCGGCGCACCGCCCGGCGGAAAGCAAACATGATCGTGCCAGCCATGAAAATGCCCGGCGAATCGGATGAATTTGTTTCTGCCGGTAAAAGCTCGGGTAAGCCGCAGCGCCAAGTGGGTAGCTTCAGTCCCGGTGTTAACGAAGCGCACCCGCTCGGCCGACGGGATCATTTCGTGGATCAGTTCAGCCCATTCGATTTCCAGGGCGTGTGATGCGCCATAGTGCACGCCATTGGGCAACTGTGCGGTCACTGCCTCGACAACCGCCGGATGATTATGACCAAGGATCAACGCGCCGTGTCCGCCGAAGTAGTCCACATACTCGTTGCCATCGACGTCCCATTTACGCGACCCGGCGGCCCGTTCGACATACACCGGGTAAGGCTCCAGGTACCTGCCTACGTGCGTGACCCCGTTGTTAAGCAGAGCTTTGGCGCGTGCGTGCAAGGCGGCGGAGCGCGGCGTCTTGGCGCCATAAGCCTCAAGAATGCCGGACCCGGAATGAGCAGCCGTCTGGAGTGCCATGCGGAATATGGTACAGCACCGCAACAGCATCCGGACTAGATAGTTCGAGTATTCTCCGCAGGCCACCAAACCGGCGGACCTTCGCCAGCCGGTTGACCGAGAGTCCGACAGTGATAATCTTGGCAAGTGAGGCCGCTACTCGCGACTTTAGAGACTACGCCCGCACGGTTGAAATGATGGTGTTACCGTGGTGCAGTTGTTCGTTGTGAGGTGACAAAATGGCGCAGTTCCGATTGACGGTTAACAGTCGGGAGCGCGTGGTGGACACAGACCCCGAACGCCCGCTGCTGGAAGTACTTCGTGAAGATTTCAAGCTAACCGGGTCAAAATACGGTTGCGGGGAAGGCCAGTGCCGAGCCTGCACCGTAATCATGGACGAACGTCCGATCGTCACGTGTGTCACGCCAGTTCGTTCCGCAAACGGCAGGAACATTCTAACGATCGAAGGCTTGGCCGGTGTCGATAGCCTGCACAGTGTGCAGGAAGCCTTTCTTCAAGAGGGCGCTATCCAGTGTGGCTATTGCACACCCGGTATGATCCTTCGAACCGTCGCTCTGCTAAGAGAACGGCCCAAGCCAACCGAAGAGCAGATTGTGGAAGCGCTAAACGGAAACCTTTGCAGGTGCTGCGGCTACGCGGCGATTCTGGCAGCAGTGCGCAAAGCGGCCGGCGCGCGACAAACCTCAGATTCGAAGAGTGCGGAGTAGTGCAATGACTGAGGAAGCGTTCGAAATAGAACGATACGAATTGCGGGAACCTCCGACATATCTGTTTTCGGTCAGCCGCCGGGATTTCCTGGGAACCGTCGGCGCTGGATTCCTCGTCGTCGCGATTGCCGGCGAGGCGCAAGCGCAGCAGCGGCCCGCCGGATCGACGTTGGAGGCGCGGCTGCATATCGGGGAGGACGGCGTCATCACAATCCTCAACGGTAAAGTCGAAGAAGGACAGGGTCCGCGAACCGAATTTGCCATGGCCGCCGCTGAGGAACTGCGCGTGCCGATTGAGCGCATCCGGGTGTTGATGGCGGATACCGACGCCACACCCAACGATGGCGGCACATCTGGCAGCAGGTCGACACCAGCTACTGTGCCGCTTGTCCGGCAGGCTGCGGCAGCGGCGCGGGGGCTGCTTGTGACGATCGCTTCATCGCAGTGGGGGGTTCCGCGGGATCGCGTGCAGGTGGATGCTGGAACCGCGCGGGGTCCGGATCCTAGCCGCAAGCTGACTTACCAGGATCTGGGAAAGTCGGCTGATTTGACACAGGCTTACAGCCAGCCACTCCCAACAAACGTGTCCCTTACGGCGCCCGCGGATTGGAAGGTCCTTGGCCAGCCACAGTACCGCATCAATGGCCGCGAAATCGTCACGGGTGCCCACAAGTTTCCTTCTGATGTCGAGCGGCCGGGCATGTTGTACGGCACCGTTCTGCGGCCGCCGTCATTCGGGGCGGCACTGGTTTCTGTAAATCTCGACACGGCGAAGTCGATGGCAGGAGTCACAGTGGTTCGAGATGGGGATTTCGTCGCATGCGCGGCGGCCTCGTCGTTCGGCGCGCGGAAGGTGATGGATGTCATTGCGGCCACTGCAGTCTGGAAAGAAAAGCCGCATCCATCCAGTGAAACGCTGTTCCGCCACCTGAAAGAGAATGGGCGGGAAACCGGAATGACCGGCGGCCGAAACGGTCCGCGGATTGAGGGAAACGTCGAGAAGGCTCTCGCCGGCTCCAAGAAACGGCTGAAAGCTGTTTACCATGCTTCGTACATTCAGCACGCTCCGATGGAGCCGCGTGCCGCGGTTGCGGAATGGCAGGACGGGAAGCTGACGGTCTGGACCGGAACGAGCAATCCGTTCAACGTGCGCATGCAGCTTGCGGACGCGTTCAAAATTCGGGCGATGCAAGTCCGCGTTGTGAGTCCCGATTTCGGCGGCGGATTCGGCGGCAAGCACACCGGAGAGGCTGCACTTGAAGCAGCGCGCCTGGCACGCGAAGCGAATCGCCCCATATCGGTGCGGTGGACGCGAGCCGAGGAGTTCACGTGGGCTTACTGCCGCCCGGCCGCGCTAATCGAAATTGACTCTGCGCTGGACGACAAGAACACGATTCTGGCGTGGGACTTCGCCAACTACAACTCGGGCGCCTCGGCCATCGACACGCCGTACCGGACGGCTAGTTCACGAATCCGGTTCATTGAGTCCGAATCGCCCCTGCGACAGGGTTCATACCGGGCGCTTGCGTCTACCGCGAACAACTTCGCACGGGAGTCGATGATGGACGAACTCGCCGAAGCGGCCGGTGTGGACGCCCTCGACTTCCGGTTGACTCATCTGGAGAACGACCGCATTCGCAAGGTGCTTACCGCCGCGGCGAATAAATTCAGATGGGCTGAGCGGAGAAAGCGACCGCTCGCAAACCGCGGAATTGGTCTGGCATGTGGCACCGAAAAGAACTCGGTAGTGGCTGCCTGCGTCGAGGTTGAAGTCGACCCCCGGAGTGGGGTTCCACGGCTGTTGGAGATTTGCCAGGCGTTCGAGTGCGGAGCCATTCTCAACCCCGCTGGACTCCGGGCACAGGTCGAGGGCTGCATCCTGATGGCACTCGGCGGCGCCTTACGCGAAGAGATCCTCTTTGCCGGCGGGAGGATCACAAATCCTCGCTTTTCCGCATACCGGGTTCCCCGCTTTAAGGACCTTCCGCCGAAAATGGAGGTCATTCTAGTGGACAGGAAAGACGCAGAACCGGTTGGCGCCGGCGAGACCCCGATGATTGCGGTCGCGCCTGCAATGGCCAACGCGATTTTCAGCGTGACGGGTCGGCGGGTACGATCTCTGCCCTTCCAAACGGCCATGAAAGCCGTCTGAGCGCGCCCCCTTCACCGCTGACAAAATCACTCGTCACGAAGCGCAATCACAGGATCGACGCGCATCGCACGACGGGCTGGGATGTAACAGGCGAGAGCCCCAAAAATCACGATCGTCGCCAATGCTCCAAAGAGCACCGGCAGATCGTACGGCTGAACTTGATACAGCAACTGTTGGCCGAGCCTTGCGCCAATTAGTCCAAGCGCCACGCCGGCAACCATTCCCGCGCCTCCAAGCTGCATGCACTCCACGAAAATCAGTTTGATCACGCTGGCTGTCGATGCGCCCAGCGCGAGACGGACGCCGATCTCTTGCGTCCGCTGAGCAACTGATTGGGAAATGGCGCCGTATATCCCAATCCCGGCCAACAACAGCGCCGAGATCGCGAACGCCGTGATCAGCCACATCAGAAAACGACGCTCGGCAGTCGAGTTCGCCACTAATTGTTCCATCGCGTAGACATTGTAGGCGGGCAACTCGGCATTAACGCTGCGCACCGTCTCCGTGAGTTGTCTCGTCAAGGATATCGGGTCCGAGGCGGTTCGAATTACCAACACGGGGGCGCTCAATGGATTGATCACCACGGAACGATAAATCGTCGGGCGCGGGTCCGCCTCCAGCCCGAAATGGCGAATGGACCCGACAACACCCACAATCGTGTACCACGGCCCGGACTGGTCCGCGAGAAATCGTATCCGCTTGCCGACAGGGTCGACGCCGGCGAAGTGCCGTTTCGCTGTCAGCTCATCGATAATCAGATCGCGCATCGTAGGCGGATCGCGGTCATCAAATAGCCGGCCGGCAATCAGTGGAATTCCCATCGTTGGAAAATAGCTTGGGGTTGCCGCCCGAAACTCGACTTCCGGAGGATGTTTTTCTGTCTCCCTCCCTTCCAGTATTAGTAGGCTTGAGAGGTTCTGTCCGAGCATGGGCAATCGGCTCACCGCTCCGACACTGGTCACTCCAGGCAAGGCAAGCAGCCGGTCGCGAATGGCGTTGTAGATCATGGTGCGCTGTTCCGCTGTAGAACTGGACGGAAGCAACGTGGAAATCGAAGTGATGTTTCCGGCGTCGAACCCGGGGTCGATCGACAGCACACGCACGAAGCTGCGAATCAATAACCCTGAACCAATCAGCAAACAAAGCGCAATGGCAACCTGCGCCGTAGTGAGAAAGGCGCGGGCCGCACGGCTGTTGCGGGTCGTGCCGTGCCCGCTCCGAACGGAAGCCGCCTCCACAGTTCCGGCAATCGCCCGGTAGGCGGGAATCACACCCGAGAGAATCGCAGTCAGGATCACTACCGCCCCCGTAAATGAAAGCGCGCGCCAATCCAGCCCAATATTTGCAATCGACAGCGCGGATGGCGGCCCATAATTCACGATTAACCGCACGAATCCGTGCGCCAGTGCCAGGCCCAGCACACCGCCAAATAACGCCAGCACAGCACTCTCAACCAGCAACTGCGAGAGCAGCCGGCCGCCGGAAGCACCCAGCGCCACGCGTATCGAAAGCTCGCGGCCCCGTGACGCCGCGCGTGCCAGCAGGAGGCTCGCGAGATTTGCCGAAGCCATTAACAGCACGAACCCCACCGTGGCAAGCAGTAGATATACCGCCGGCCGGAATCGCCCGGTTATTTTCGATTCTAATGGCACTCCGGCGAAGCTCATGTCGCCATTGGCTGCAGGAAATTCCGTTGTCAACCGGCCGCCAATCGCCGCCACTTCGTCCTGTGCCTGCCGCATCGAATAGCCCGGCTTTACTCGCCCGAATGGCTTTAGGAATCGCAGCGTCCGCGGCGAGCGCGCAAGCGGGTTGGAAGATAGCGGCATCCAGATGTCAATGTTTGACGCCGTGCCCGCCAATGGTTCGCCGCGCCAGCGAAAACTCTCGGGCAATACACCGACAATCGTGTACCCGGCGCCGTCGATCGTTGCGGTCTTGCCGACGATATCGGCCGCCCTGCCGAAGCGCCGGGTCCACAGGCTGTGGGAGAGTATCGCCACGCGAACCGGGTGAACGCGATCATCCTCTTCCGCCATGAAAACACGCCCCACCGCCGGCTGCACTCCGAGCACAGGAAAAAACTCTCGCGAAACAAATAGCGTTTCCAACCGATCCGCAAACCCGTTGCCGTTTAACACCACGTTCCAAAGTGGCGAAACGCCCACCAGCGATTCCAAGGAACGCGAACGTTGGCGGAAGTCGAAAAGGTTATCTATCGAGCACCATGGATCGATCTCCGGCTGGCCGTTCTTCGTGTGTTCCAGACTAATCATTCGATCAGCGTCCGGGTACGGCAGTCCGCGAAGTGCAATGTGATCGACCACCGTAAAGATGGCCGTATTCCCACCGATCCCGAACCCAAGTGCAAGAATTGCGATCGCCGCAAAACCGGGGTTCAGACGCAACATTCTGAGCGAATAGCGGGCATCATGGCGGATGCATGACCAGATAGATTCTCTCCGAGGCGGTTCAATCTCGGGCAGCGCGGGACGGTTGGCGGCACGCAGTTCGTTCGCCAGAAGTTTCCAATCCTTCACACGGCTTTCGGCGCGGCGCATCGCTGCTTCCGCATCGAGCCCTGAATCGAGCGCTTCCTGGTAAGCCTGGCCTAGCTCTTCAGCGAGTTCCGCAATCACATCCTGTTCCCGCTCAGGACGCAGATTGAGCGCCGGAAGTCTTAGCCGTACGTATTGGGTCCAATCAGGTCGCATCGCTAAACCTCGTCAACCGATTCAACGCGGTGAAAAACTCGTTCCAGGCAAGCCGTTGTTCGGCGAGCGCCTTTCGACCCGACTTGGTGAGCGAATAAAACCTGCGTCGACGCTCGTCCGGCTTCTCCACCCACTTTCCTTCGATCATCCCTTTGCGCTCCAAACGGTGCAGCATCGGGTAAATGGAGGCGACTTGATACTGGAGTAGCGCCCCGGAGCCGGATTCGATCAGCTTGGCGATTTCGTAGCCATGGCGGGCGCCGTCCTCCAACAAAGCAAGAAGGACGATCTCGGCACTGTTTTGTTGGAGCTCGGAAGGCTTCATAGGTGGTAGCGCTATATATCGCGCTACCACTGTATACGATTCGCCCGTATTTTGGTTAGCTCACTCCGAACGTAGCGCTTCCACGGGATCAACCCGAGTCACCCGGCGGGCCGGCAAATAGCTGGCCACCGCCGCGGCGAAGAGCAACCCCGCCGCAACAACGAAGTACGTCAACGGATCCACTGGATCGATTTCAAACAACAACGACGACATCAGGCGGGACAACGCCGCCGCCGCAGCTAATCCCGCCGCTGCGCCGATACCGCCCCACAACAGACCATTGCGAACGAACATCAGCTTTAGCGAGCCCTGCTGCGCACCCAATGCCAATCGGATTCCGATCTCGCGCGTGCGCTGCGCAACGGCATAGGAGATAACCGCATAAATTCCCACCGCAGCCAGCAGCAGCGCCATGCCGCCGCTAATTGCAAGGAGTGTCAGAGTGAATGCGGTACGCGACATGGAGCGGTCGTAGACCTCCTTCATCGTGCGCATTTCAGTGATCGGCAGCCCGCTGTTAACCGCCCATACGCTCTGCCGAATTTCGTTCGTGAAGCTCTCCGTTCCGGCGCGCGGCCCGCGAATCAGATAAGTCATCGAGCCTTGCCCGCGCACTGGCCAATAAACAGAGGTGGGTGCTTTCTTATCGGCGCCGTCGTGCCGTATGTCTCCCACTACTCCGATGATCTCGCTCCACGGATCATTTGGAAACGATCGGATCTGTTTACCGATCGCCGCCTGCGCCGATCCCCAGTATTCCCTTGCGAAATTCTCGCTGATTACCACCACGCTCCGGCGCTCGTGGATTTCTGTCCATGTATACTCCCGGCCTGCGCGCAGTGGAACGCCCAACGTTTGAAACGTGCCCGGAACTGTCCGAATAAACCGGCGCAGCGGAGGAATTTGGTTGGCCGCATAGGTGTGGTCACTGGCAAAGATCGGATCCTGCGAACTGAAGCCGGTCATCGGCAATCCATCCGTCATACTGACCGAAGTAACGCCCGGAATCCCTGAGAGCCGGTTCGCCAGGTTTTGCTGCATTTGCAGCCGCGCGGCGTCTGTCAGCGAGGCATTCCCAGGAATAGAAATGCGCAGAGTCTGAAGCGTATCCGGATCGCGGAATCCGGGATCGACTCGCCGCATCGATTGAAACGTCCGAACCATCAGCCCGGACCCGACCAGCAGGACCAGCGCCAGCGCCACCTGAACCACCGTCAACGTGTTCCGGGCCAGATTGCGCTCCCGGCCCGAACTGGCATTCCGCCCGCCGGCGCGTAGAGCATCGCCCACGCGGAATCCGCCATACTTCCAAATCGGAATAACACCGAACGCAAGCCCGGCGGCGAGCGAAACCGCGAACGTGAATGCCAGCGCCGTTCCATCGACTGCGATCTGATCGAACCGCGGCAAACGAGCCGGCGCCATTTTCAGTACGAGTTGCACAACCGCCGCGGCAAATCCCACTCCCAGCCCGCCGCCCATCGCTGCCAGCGCCAAACTCTCCACAATCAATTCCCGCGCGATCCGCCCGCGGCTGGCGCCCAAGGCGGCACGCACGGCGAGTTCCTGCGCACGGCCCTCCACACGAACCAGCAGCAGATTGGCTACGTTGGCGCACGCTATCAGTAGTACGATGCCAATCGTCGCCATGACCACCCAAAGGCTCTTGCCGATATCCCCGACCAAGTCTTGCATCAGGGGCCGAACTTTCGGACCGAGCCGCGCATCTTCCATCATTTTGGTGCTCAGCCCTACTGGCGGTGGAAACTTGTGAAGTTCAATGGCGATCATGCGCGCCACATCCGCATTGGCTTGCTCCAAGGTTACGCCGGGCCGAAGCCGGGCGATCCCCTGGAAGTTGTACCCGGCCAGGCGAATATTGGCCCGGTCATAACGGATCGGCATGATGACATCCGCACGCTGATCCATGAACCAGAATTTCTCCGGCAGAACGCCGATGATCTCCCGTGCCGTGCCGTCCACCTTAATCCTGCGTCCGATCACCTTGGGATCCCCCCCAAACCGCCGCTGCCAGTAGGCGTGGCTAATCATCATCACTTCCGGACTGCCGTTGTGATTGTCCTTTTCCTCGAAGCCGCGGCCGAGGTTCGGATTCACGCCCAGCATCGGCAGCAGCCGGAAGGTTGCGCCTAATCCGTCCAATCGTTCCGGATCTGCAAACTCCGTGACGATCACCGAGCGGCCATTCCAAATGGCAACGTCCGCGAAGGTCTTTGAATCTTCGCGATAGGTGATGTAGTCGGCCATGCATGCATTCAGGTCCGCGATATTCACGCCCGGCGCGGTCTGCATCACGCTGATCAGTTGAGCGGGCTCGTGAAATGGTAACGGCTTCAGAAGGACGCTATTGACGACGCTGAAGATCGCCGTGTTGGCCCCAATCCCCAACGCGAGGGTGAATACGGTGGCAATGGTAAAAACCGGCGTACGGCCGAGCCGGCGTAGTGTGTATTTCAGGTCGCGAATAAGGTCGCTCAAGCGCATTCCCCCTTGCAGTATTAGTACGGAGAACGGTGGAAATAGTTCCTGGGATGCTAAACTAAAAAATTCACCGCGCCTAGTCCGCCCAAACTGCTCCCGCTTAGCCATTAAGGCCAGGATGCCTTGCAACTTCAGTCAGCGAGGTATCTTATGCGCATTGCTGTTTTGTGCTGCACGCTAGCACTTGGCCTTTCGGCCCAGACGTTTCGAGGCAACATCGCCGGTATAGTTCAGGACGCCACCGGCGCCGCCATTCCGAACGCTTCCGTGAAACTGGAGAGCCCCGCAACGGGCTTCACCCGCGCCGTGCTGGCCACGGCCACCGGCGATTTCAACTTTGCCGAACTTCCCACCGGCAAGTACACCATCAACGTCACGCACCCCGGTTTTGAAAGCAAGAAAATGGAAAGCGTCGAAGTCGCCGTTTCCAAAACGACGAACCTGACGCTAACGCTTGGCGTTGCATCCCAGACCTCACTCGTTGAAGTCAGTGCGACGGCGGTCACGCTCGAAACCTCTTCCACCGCGCTCGTCGGCGTTGTGGATACGAGAACCGTTACGGACCTGCCAATGAATGGCCGCGACTTCCGCCAGATGCTGAAATTGTCTCCGGGAGTCAACGCCGCCAATAATTCGGTGAACGGCATGCGCACCAGCGGCAACAATTATCAGATCGACGGCGCCGACAACAACGACGCCTTTCACAACACCTCCGCCGTCAACCAGGGCGGGGTCTCGGGCATCGCCGGTACGTTGCTGCCGGTTGAAGCGATCGACCAGTTTTCCATTCAATCCAACGCCAGCGCCGATGTGGGCCGCAATGGCGGTGCTGCGGTCAATCTCGTCATCAAATCAGGGACAAACGATTTCCACGGCTCGCTGTACTACTTCAACCGGAACGAAGTGTTCGCGTCCCCTTCCCCCATCCAGCCGGTTGGTTCGAAGGTCCGCGCCGTTCGCAGCCACCAGTATGGTGTTGCCATCGGCGGACCGGTGATCAAGAACAAAACGTTCTTCTTCCTTACGGGCGAGGGGCAGTTGGCCAACGCCGCCAACTCGACGGCAACCACAGTTCCCTCGGACGCCTGGGTTGCCGACGCGCGCGCGCTGATGGCCCAATACGGCGTTCCGGTCAATCCGCTCGCGACGAACATGCTCACGTTTTGGCCCGCTCGAACGAAGTCCGCTCCTGCCGGAAACAATAACTACTTGAATGCCGATGCCAACACCTACGACAGCTACAACGGCATCGTCAAATTGGACCACCGCTTCAACGAGACGCACACGCTCTCCGCTCGCTACTTCGGCGGCACCGGCGCACAAACAGCGCCCACCAGCTCCCAATTGAAAGAGTACTTCCAGGTGGCTCCCAGCCGCATGCACAACGTCTCGGTTGTGTTGAGCAGCGTCCTGTCGCCGCGAATGGTGAACCAGTTGACCCTTGGCACCAACTTCTTCCTGCAGGTATTCAATGACGCTGACACCTCCATCGACCCTAATGCGCTCGGGCTCAACACCGGCGTCACCGAAGAGTATCTGCGCGGCACGCCGACCACGACTATTAACAGCTTCACACCCGTCGGCGTCACGAATCCGCTCGGCCGTATCGATGTCACCGGCCACCTGGTCGATAGCCTCTCTTACACCGTCGGAAAACATCAGCTCAAATTCGGAGGCGAGTATCGCTACGCCTACCTCGATGTCTTTTACGACACCGATAAGCGCGGCCGGTTCACCTTTGACGGGGCACGCGGCCCCTGGGCGGCGTCCACTGCCAGCGGCGCGCTGAAGTCGCTCGCCGACTTTCTAGCCGGCTATACCAGCAACGCCAGCGGCGCCATTATCGTCCGCGGCCAGCTCCAACGCGATTACGTGCAGAACTCCTACGATGGCTGGTTCCACGACAACTGGCAGGTTACTTCAGGCCTCAACATTAACTTTGGCGTCCGCTACACCTACCATGGCCCGCTGAACGACAAGAAGAACACTCTTTCCACATTCGTTCCCGGCCGCGGCTTCGTCGGACCGGGTTCCGGCCTCGATTCGCTCTACCCGCGCGATCTGAACAATTTCATGCCGCGCATCGGTTTCGCCTGGACGCCGCAGCGGAATGGCAAGACCGCCATCCGGGGCAGCTTCGGCTTCTTCACAGACGTTCCGCCGTTGAACTTTATCGTTGCCAACACCGGCATGCCAAATGGCGGTTCCGCGGGTGTTCACGCCAATCCTGGTGGCACCGCGCCTGTCTATACAATCGCCCTCAGTTCTGCGAACCTCACCATGGGCACGCCCATTTTTGGCGCTGCCGCGCCCCGGCCGCCATTCGGCGCCTTCTCGGTGAGCCAGGACTTCGCCACGCCTTATGTCATGAACATGAACCTGAACGTGCAGCAGCAGCTGACCACGAGCACGCTATTCCAGGTCGGCTACGTCGGGTCACAAGGCCGCAAACTGAGCCTGCTGCGTAACATCAACGCTCCCATTCCCGGCACAACCGGCACCGTGGCCGCCCGTCGGCCGTACGCCTCGCAGTACCCGGATCTGGCAGCGATCAATGAGCTGAACAGCATCGCCAACTCCAGCTTCCACTCCCTGCAGATGCAGTTGCGGCAGCGGACATCGAAGGGGATCACCGGCGTGCTGAACTACACGCTGGGTCACGCCATTGACAACGGGTCGGACGTACGCAACAACCTGCCTACGAACTCGTATGACTTGCGACATGAGCGCGGTTCCGCGTCCTTCGATACCCGTCACAACTTGACGGCGTTCATCAGCTATGATGTCCCGGTATTCACAAAGGCGCTTCCGCTCCTCATGAAAGGCTGGCAGGTCAATTCGCTATTCACGGCATTCAGCGGCCAGCCCCTGAACATCCTCGCCGGAACGAACATCAGCACCTCCGGTGACAGCCGGGATCGTGTGAATCTCGTCGGCGATCCGTTCAGCGGCGTCGTGCAGCCTACCGGCACCACTTCGGTTCGTTACTTCAACCCGGCCGCTTTCGCCGCGCCCGCCGCCGGTACTTTCGGCAATATCGGACGCAATGCGATCTACGGACCGGGCTTCGGAGCGATCGACTTCTCCATGTTCAAAACAACCGCCATTACGGAACGCGTCTCGGCGCAGTTCCGGCTGGAAGTCTTCAACATCACCAACCGCACCAATTGGTCCAACCCTGGTACGTCGCTTTCGGCGACATCCAGCTTCGGCTTGATGACCAACACTCGTAACGGCGGCAGCGCTCCCGGTATCGGAGTTGGCGAACCGCGAAACATTCAATTGGCCCTGAAGATCGTATTCTAGGCAAGCGAAACGAAAAGGCCGCCTGTTCCGATCCGGCGCGGGCGGCCTTTTTTATTTGCCTTCCAGAATATAGGTGGGGGTAACGCCAACCGCGGTGGAAAAGCCGCTCGTCGCCGGCGTCAGCCAAGTCGAGCAGCTTTGCACTTTTCCTATGCAAACGTGAGGATGCACGTCGATTCGCATCTCTTTCATTTCGAGCATTCCGTAGACACTGATCGGAAAACGTCCCGTGACCGGGGCAACCGCTTCCTGCACGACATATCGTTCGCGAATGGCGCGTTTGCACGCCCGCTCCCATTGGAGGTCGTCCATCGAGGCGCCTTCAAATTCGGTTAGCTCCGAGGAATCGCTGTTCGGGCGCAGTACCAATTTCTCCCGATTCTTCAGCGCAAACTCGGGTAAATCGACCGTCTCGCCGCCCCAAACCACTTTTCGCTCCCCCATGACTCGCGTAATTGGGATAAACGCGCGGATCGCTTTCTTCTCGGCGGCCGGGAACTTGGCAATTACGGACTCATCCGTCAGCAGATCCAACATCGCCTTTCGCTGCGCTATATCGGAACGGAAACTGTTCACCATGCAGACAGCGCCTTCCCGGTACGCCCGGATCAGAGGGTGAACCGTAAGATCATACCGGACCAGGAACTCCTGGGTCCGCACGCGGCGGTAGATCACGTCGATCACGAAGTCGCCCTTGCGCAACGCGCCGTTCTTGAACTCAAGCTGTTCCGGCGATACCACCTCTGCCGGATTTCCGTGCGCGGTCAGATATTCGGCCAGCAGTTGGTGTTCGCGCGATTCGATAGTCTCGAATGGCTGTTTGAACTCCAGAATGGCAATATTGGCCGTTTTACGCCCGCCGAAGTCCCGGAATGCCTTCAAAAGAGCGCTTTGCAAATACTTCACAGAGGGAATCTTCGCCAGCTTGTGCTTCTTTCGGAACTCCTTCACCGGACCGGCTTCGTAGAAGAGATCCGAGAGCATGTCCTGGTAGAGAACGCCAACCGGCGTCTCCGAGCTCAATTGCGAGAAGCGCATGGAGCCATTGTTGATATGGGAATCCAGCAAGCTGGTGACAGCGAAATGTTTATAGCCGGGGTTCATTTCGGCCAGCATACGTTCGCCGGGCAGAAGGTCCAGACGGTTGAGGAGCGCGGGCGTAGAAAGAACCATCTGGCGCATCCGGTCAATGGCCAGCCACAGGGCTTCCGCGCCCTTTTCCAGAGCGTCGTACTGGCGCCGGGTCACGAAGTGAGGGCGTAGAAAAGCCGAAACCGGTTTGCCGCTCAGGTCCAGATGCTTGGCCCGCATGGCCTCGTGCAACTGTTCGACCCAGCCCAGTTCTCGAAACTGTTCCGTTTCCAGGAGTTTGTGATAACGGGCAATCGCCTCGTCCACTTGATTCATCGCCGTCGCTACAGTGGAAAAATTTCCAACCACGAGTATGGCATAGCTACTGCTTAAAGTATAGCAATGTTAGGTGCAAAAATACTCCTAAACCAATCATTCTATTACTGTTAACACTTTAGAAAATTCCTCGCCGGCGCGGCATGAGACAATGGGATTACAATGCTTCGCCAAACAATCACCATTTTTCTGGCAGTACTTACCGTCGCCCAACCGGGCTTCGCCGATGAAGGAATGTGGCTCCTCAATCGTTTTCCCAAGGACGAAGTAAAGAAGCGATACGGCGTCGCCGTGACCGACGAATTTCTCCGCCATCTTCAACTTTCATCCGTTCGATTCAACTCCGGCGGCTCGGGTTCGTTTGTTTCTCCAAACGGCCTGCTTTTCACCAATCATCATGTCGGCGCCGAGTGCATCTACAAGGTAAGCACCAAAGAACACGATTACATGAAGGATGGTTTTCACGCCAAGACCGGCACAGATGAAAAGGCCTGCCCCGACTTGGAGATCAACATCCTATTGAAAATCGAAACGGTTACGGACAAGGTGAACGAAGGCGTCAACGCCTCCACTGCGCCGGCCGAGGCGAATCGTGTTCGGCAGGCAAACATGAAGAAACTCGAGTCGGATTGCAACAAAACCACCGGCAACCGCTGCGATGTGGTTTCCCTCTACTCCGGCGGCCAGTACGATCTCTATCAGTACAAGAAGTACACAGACGTCCGGCTGGTATTCGCGCCTGAAGAAGCGATCGCCGCTTTTGGCGGGGATCCGGACAACTTTACCTTTCCGCGCTACTGCCTGGACTTTGCACTCTTCCGGGCCTACGAAAACGGCAAACCGGTCCAGCCAGCGAATTATTTGAAATGGTCGAAAGCGGGCGCGAAGGATGGAGAACTCGTGTTCGTTTCCGGAAACCCGGGTAAAACGGACCGATTGGCCACCGTCGCCGAGCTCGAGTTCCAACGCGACGTCACGCAGCCCTACGCGCTGGAGATCCTGAAAAAATTGTCCGACCGCCTGATCGCATTCGGCTCCACCGACGCCGAAAGCAAACGCATCGCCCGCGACCTGCTTCTGTCCGCGCAAAACAGCCTGAAAGCGCGAACGGGATTCCAGCGTGGACTAACGGATCCGGAATTAATGCGCCTTAAGAAGGACGCCGAGGACCGGCTGCGTAAATCCATCGCCGACGATCCGGCGAAGCAAAAGCAGTTCGGCCAGATTTGGGATGAAATCGCCGCCTATGTGAATGAGTACCGCAAGTTCTACGTTGAGTACTCGCTCCTTGACCGCAGTGGCGCCTTCGGCAGCGAACTATTCACCCTGGCCCGTACGATCAATCGCTACGTCGTCGAAAAACCGAAGCCGAATGCCGACCGTTTGCGCGAGTTTTCCGACGCGGCCCTTCCCGCTACGGAAATGGCCATGTACTCCACGGCGCCCGTTTATCCGGCACTGGAGGAGGTTGTGCTCACCGAATGGATGAAGCGGCTGGTGGAGAAACTCGGCCCCGCTCACGCCGTTGTCAAGAAAATCCTTTCCGGGCGCACTCCGGAGGCGGCAGCGAAGTATTACGTCAGCGGGAGCAAACTCGCCGATGTCGCCGAACGCAAGAAACTGACCGCCAGCGCCGCCGCCGTTGCGTCCAGCAAAGACACAATGATCGAGTTGGCGAGAATCATCGATGCGCCCGGCCGAGCCCTGTTCAAGCGCTTCCAGGACAAGGTGGAGGCCGTGCAGATGTCTAGCGCCTCACGGATCGCGCGCGCCCGGTTCGCCGTCTACGGCGCCAATGAATATCCCGACGCGACGTTCACATTCCGGATCACCTACGCCGCCAATAAGGGCTACACCAACGCGGAAGGCAAGAAGGTGCCCTGGGCGACGGACTTTACGGGACTCTACGGACGCGCCACCGGCGAGGAGCCATTCGCCTTGCCGCCGTCCTGGATCAAATCGAAGGGGAATTTGAAGCTGAAGACTCCCTTCAACTTCGTTTCCAATGCCGACACGCACGGCGGGAACTCCGGCAGCCCGACGGTAAATGCGAAGGGCGAACTCGTCGGAATCCTGTTTGACGGGAACATCGAGGGGCTCCCGAACCAATATTTATATCGGGACAGCATGGAACGTTCTGTCCACGTGGCGAGTCAAGGGATTGTGGAGGCACTCCGAGCAGTTTACGGCGCCTCCGGAATTCTAAAAGAGATTGGATTCTAACCCATGACTAAGCTTGGATTGTTGCTATTGGTGTCGCTGGCCGCGTTTGCGCAGGGCGGGTTTCGTGGTCCGGGGCGCTACGAGATCTACAGCCCTCTGTCGCGCAAGGTGCTCGACATGGATCGCAACGACCGCAGCACGATTATCCAATTTGAGAGCCGGCGGACCGACAACCAGGTTTGGGACATCTCGGACGCGGGCGGTGGCTTCTACTACATTCGCAATGGCATGAACGGATATGCGTTGGCCGTGCGGGATAACCGGAACAGCACCCCGCTGGTCGCCGAACCATTCAACAACGCGCCGAATCAGCAATGGCGCTTTGAAAACGGGAACGATTCTTCCTTAATTCTGGTCAACCGGAATGGCAAGGCGATCGATATTCCGTACGGCTCGACGAACGATGGCGTAAAAGTGAACTCTTACAACCGCAACGGTGAAGTGAACCAACGCTGGATGTTGCAGGAGGCGAGCAACGTCGGCACCAGCAGGAGCAGCAGCAGCGGAAGCAGATATGACCGCACCAACTCCAATAGCAGCCGCAACCGCTACGACAATCCGGCTGCGAGCGGCCAACAGAGTACCGATGGCGTCGCGTATTACGACGACCAGGCTCGGATGTACAAGATGGACGGCGACGGTGCATGCTTTTATCGCGACCGGAATTTCCAAGGTGAGGCGGTTTGCGCCACAGTGCGCTCGGGCCGGCGGCGCTGGAATGCTCCATTCACCGAGATCGGCTCGGTTAAATTGTTCGGACGCGCCACGGGAGTGCAGTTTTTCGACAAGGAAGAATTCCGGGGGAACTCGGTGGAAGTTACCGGCGATGCAAACAATTTCAACCGCGCTAGCAAGGGCCTGCGGAATGTACCGCAATCGATGCGCGTGTACTAACCAACAGCACAAAATCTACGAAAACGCACCCGCTTCGGCGGGTGCTTTTTTTGCGTTATGGCACACGAATTGCATCGTTAAAAGTAGAAAGACGTAGGCATCACACAGTACGGAAATGCTTAACAGGAGGATTGATCGAAATGCCTTATGAAGCAAATTATGGGACGTTGGATCGCGGAACCGAACACGACCGTTTGAAGGTCTTCCTTGGGCAATGGCACGCCGAAGGCGTGACCTATGCGCCACGCGGAAACGTAGAAAAATGGGTCAGTGACGAGATTTATGAGTGGCTGCCAGGGCAGTACTTTATGCTCCAGCGTTGGGACGCAATGACCGGCACCATCGATTTCAAAGGCTTGGGTATCACTAATTTTGACCCTGCCACCGGGAACTACATGACTCGCGCTTATGTCAATCGCGGTTTCATTCGCGACTACGTGACCCGTGTGGAAGGGAACGTATGGACTCTCACCAGCGATCGCGAACGGGCGCGGATCGAGTTCGCCGACGACGGCAATACCCAGCGCATCAAATGGGAGTGGAAGCCAACCGGTGAAGTCTGGATTCCTCTCTGCGACCGTGTGGCGAAGAGAGCGGGGCCTTTGGGGGCTCCCCGTGTTTTCCGGGCTTCTAAACCGTCCTGAGAATATTGCCTTGACATTCTACATATGAAGCTTTTCAATGTATGTAGAGAGGCTTTGCAATGGCAAAAAAGTCGGACCTGTTACAGGGAACCCTGGATCTATTGGTTCTAAAGACCCTCGCGGCCGAACCAATGCACGGATACGGAATCGCACAGCGAATTCTGTTGTCGTCGCGGCAAGTGCTCGACGTGCAGCAGGGTTCGCTTTATCCGGCGCTCCATCGCCTGGAACGAAAAGGACTGGTTTCCAGCGAGTGGCGAGAAGGGGATAATGGCCGCATGGCCAAGGTCTATTCGCTCCGCAAGGCGGGCCGTAAGCAGTTGGAAGATGAAATGGAAGAATGGTCCCGATACATTGCCGCCATCCAGTGTGTATTGGAGGCATAACGCGATGAAATGGCCATTTCAGAAAGCCGAGACCGACCTGGATCTGGAAGTCCGTTACCATTTGGAAGCCCTCGCGGACGGATTCGAAAAAGAAGGGTTGACGCGGGCGCAGGCGATGAAACGGGCCCGGGCGGAGTTTGGCGGCGTGGAAAAGATCAAGGATGAATGCCGCGACGAAAGCCGCTGGAACTGGGTATTTCAAATCGGCCAGGACTTGCGTTTCGGCTGGCGCATGATGCGCAGGAGTTGGCCCATCACCGCCGCGGCCGTCGCCACACTGGCGCTCGGCATCGGCGCGACCACAGCGATCCTCACGCTGGCTGACGCCCTCTTGTGGCGTTCGCTCGGGGTTCCAAATCCCGAACAACTGACAGAATTATTATGGACATCGAAAGATCGCCCCGAAGGCCTCATTCGTGGTTCCTCGGGCAGTTCGTTTATGGACGGCGGACTTCGTGTCGCGGACTTTTTCAGCCAGAACGGTTACGAGGCGATCCGTCAAGCGGCCAAGGGCAAGGCGGAAGTCGCCGCGCACATAAATGACTCCGCCGTTAGCACGAGCTTTGCCGGGAAAGTCACGGTGGCCGTGATGCGCGGTGTTTCCGGAAACTTCTTTCCGATGCTGCAGGTCCAGCCATTCGCCGGGCGGATGCTCAGCGATGCCGACGAGCAGGCCGGTGCATCGCCCGCGGTCGTCGTAACCCACTGGTACTGGGCTAAGCATCTGGGTAACACCGAGGACGCCATTGGAAAAACGATCATGATCAACAACATCGCCTATGTGATCGCCGGCGTGTTGCCGCCCGAGTTCACGGGCATAGTCCCTGGAGATCCGACCGACATCTTTACGCCAGTGATCTTTGAGTCGAATTTCATGTCGGAAGAAGGCTGGTATCGGAAGGCGAAGACGGATCCTCAATCGTGGTGGATTCAATTGCTGGCGCGCCGAGCGCCGGGAGTAACGCCGCAACAGCTACAGTCGGCGATCGAGCCCGCGTTCGCGGCCAGTTGGCCCGCGCAGCCGAAGTCGGCGGAAGCAACGCCGCGCGTCCGCTTGCTGGATGCTGCGCAGGGGCTGGGCAAAATCCGGCGGCGCTTCGGCGATCCGATGTGGACGCTGCTTGGGCTCGTTGTCCTGGTTCTGGTCATCGCCTGCGCGAACATTGCCAACCTGCTGCTCTCTCGTGCCGTGGAAAGGGAAAAAGAAGCGGCGATGCGTGTTTCGCTCGGGTGCGGCGCAGGCCGGCTGATGCGGCAGTTCTTTACGGAGAGTATGCTGTTGGCCGCCATCGGCGGCGTGGCGAGTATCGGCGTCGCGATGGTTCTGAGCAAACTGATGGTCAACCTGCTGCCCAATGGCCTGGGAGAAATGGCGCTTTCAACCGGGATAGGACTGCGAGCCCTATTGGGAGCCGGTGCGGTGACGGTCCTAACCGCGCTCCTGTTCGGGCTTTACCCCGCCTGGCGCACAGCGCGGGTCAGCGCCGCTCCCGCGCTAAAAGAGGGCAGCGGAACCGGCGGCACCATGAGCCGTGCCCGTTGGGCTCCGGCGAAGATCCTGGTATTGGTACAAGTCGCACTGGGAGTGCTGTTGGTGACGGCGGCCATCGTGTTCACCGCCCGATTGAACGAGCTTGTTGCCAAGGACACGGGTTTCGAAAGGGACCATGTCCTGCTGTTCGACGTTCGCCCAGGCGAAATCGGGTACAAAGGCGACCGGCTGCAGCGCTTCTATTTTGATCTGGAGGAACGGTTGGGCGCGCTCCCCGGTGTTGAATCCGTCGGTCTGGCGCGGACACGCCCGATGCGCGGTGGCGGCTATTGGGATGATGTCGGAATTCCGGGTGAGAAGAAGCGCGTGGGTTCAGCAATTCACCATACGAATTGGGGTTTTATTCCCGCGCTCGGAGTACCCATCGTAGCTGGCCGCACAATCACCGTCCAGGAGGCACGAGCCAAGGCAAAGGTGGCCGTGATCAGCGAAAACATGGTCAGGGAATTGGGCCTGGCCTCACCGGTTGGAAGCCGCATCCACTTTGACAAGTTCGACTATGAAGTGGTCGGCGTCGCCAAGACGGCCCGTTATTCAGAAATGGATCGGGCCACGCCGCCCGTGCTTTATATTCCCTTTCCCTATGAGCGAACCGCCGCTACCGTCGTTCTTCGGACGGCCGTCCCGCCCTTGACGGTGCTGGCCGCCGTACGCGAGCAGATTCGGGAATTGAATCGAGACCTGCCGTTGGTGGATATTTACCCTATGCAGGATCAGATCTCCCGGACTCTCCAACGGGAGCGGATGTTTGCATGGCTCTGCGGCAGTTTCGGAGTCCTTGCGCTGGTTCTGTGCGGTGTCGGTCTTTACGGGTTAATGTCGCACACGACAGCCCGCCGAACCGGCGAAATCGGCATCCGAATGGCCCTCGGCGCTACCCGCGGAAACGTGATGAGCCAGGTCCTCTTCGAAGGTTTACTATTGGCCTTCGCCGGATTGCTGTTGGGTGTCCCGCTGGCCCTGTACGCCGCGAACGTTGCCACCACGCAAAAGCTACTGCCCGAGGGCGCCACGCCCTACTGGACGCTGGCCGCCGCCATCGCAGGCCTTACTGCAGCGGCTGTGATGGCGGTGCTGGGCCCGGCGCTTCGAGCCTCGTCGATCGATCCGATGCAGGCCCTCCGCCGCGGCTAAACCAGAATATCCTTCACCACTTCTCCGAAGACGTCGGTCAGGCGGAAATCCCGGCCGGCGTAACGGTAGGTGAGCCGGGTGTGGTCAATCCCGAGTTGATGGAGAATCGTCGCATGCAGATCATGCACGCTTACGCGATTCTCCACAGATTTGAATCCGAACTCATCCGTCGCGCCGTAGGCCAACCCACCCTTGACGCCACCGCCGGCCATCCACATCGTGAAGCCATACGGGTTGTGATCGCGTCCGCTGCCGCTCTCGCTCACTGGCGTCCGCCCGAATTCCCCGCCCCAAACTACAAGCGTTTCATCCAGCAGCCCGCGCCGTTTTAGATCGCGGATCAACGCCGCCGCTGGCTGATCCATCCCCGGGCATCGTTTGATCAAGTTCTTCTCGATGTCCTTGTGATCGTCCCAATCCTGTCCCGCGTTGTGATTGATGTGGATGTACCGGACGCCCTTTTCCACCAGCCTCCGCGCCATCAAACAACCGTTGCCGAACGGCGTCGTCCCGTACTCGGCGCGAATGGCTTCCGGCTCTTTACGGATATCGAACACGTCCATCGCTTCAAACTGCATCCGGTAAGCGGCTTCCATCGACTTAATGCGGCCTTCCAGAAAATCGTCGGCGCCAAACCCGTCGCTGAACTCCTTGTTCAACGCCTGAATCGCATCCAACTGTTTGCGCTGCGCACCGGGGTCCAGGGTCTTGTTGCGAAGATTGGCGATCATCTTCTCCGGTTCGACTTCGGAATCGCTGAACGGCGTCCCTTGAAATTCAGCCGGTAAAAAACCGCTGCGCAGTTGCGGCCCGCCGCCACCGCCGGGGCTGAGCGCGACGAATGCCGGCAGATTTTGGTTATCGGTTCCGAGGCCGTAGGAAGTCCATGCGCCCAACGATGGCCTTGTAGCCAGGATGGAACCGGAATGAATCAGGCTTCTCGCCGGCGTGTGGGTCGGGTTGAACGTGTACATCGACCGGACCACACAGATGTCGTCGATCACCGTACTGATTTGCGGCAGCAGTTCGCTGACGTCAACTCCATTGCGTCCGTACTTCTGGAACTTGAACGTGCTCGGCAGCAGCCCGCCGGTTTGGCGTTCCGTCCGCAGGTCCACAGATCCGGGGCGTTGCCCTTGATACTTCAGCAACGCCGGCTTGGGATCGAACATGTCGACTTGCGACGGCCCGCCGGCCAGGAACAGGAAAATGACGTGCTTCGCCTTGCCGGCGGTCCTGGGCCCGTTGTAGTTGGCGGCCATTGCGTTAAAACCGATGGAGCCAAGCCCCCCGCACATGCTTTGGATGAATTGCCGGCGTTTCATTTTTGGAACAGTACCTCGTTGGTGGACAGGAGAACATGGGCAAGCCCCGCAAGGTCGCTTTGAGCCAAATACGTCAGCGCGATATCGATTTCCTTCGGGCTGGGATCGCGAGAGAGAACCTTGCGATACAACGCCCGGACCCGCGCATTGGCGTCCGGTTCGGGCTCGAGCGCCTTCGCCAGCGCCGTTGCCTGAGCCTTCACGAACACTCCATTCATTACGAACAACTGCTGGAGCGGCGTCGTGGTCAGGTCGCGATTGGGACTCGTCTGAATCGCATCCGGGAAGTCGTAGATCTTCAGAACATTGCTGACTCGGCTGCGGCTGATGCGGCCATAAATCGTTCGGCGGACGTTGGCCTCGCCGTCCAGGTCTTCGGAAAGGCCGTAGAGCTTCGGACTCAACGCGCCTGAAATTCGGAGCAGCGAATCGCGGTAGGCTTCCACATCGAGTCGCCGCGGATTCATGCGCCACAGCAGGATATTGCCCTGATCCGCGCGATCTCCATCCGCTCGCCGGTTACTGGCCTGCTGCCAGGCGCTGGACAAAAGAATCTCGCGGTGCAGCCACTTCAGCGACCAGCCGTTGGCAATAAATCGCGCCGCCAGATCATCGAGCAATTCCGGGTGCGAAGGCTTCTCGCCCTGCGTTCCGAAGTCACTGGGTGTATTGACCAGCGGCCGTCCGAAATGCCACCCCCAGACCCGGTTCACAATGACCCGTGCGGTCAACGGCGCCGCATCGGTCGTAATCTTCTCCGCCAACTCCAACCGGCCCGAACCGCTATTGAACTCTTCATTGCCCTGGTTCAAAACCGCCAGAAACTTGCGCGGCGCCGGCTCACCGGGCGAAGCCACATTGCCGCGAAGGAATACGGGTAGATCACGCGGCTCACCGGGCTTGTAGGTGAGCATCGTATAGTTCGCGTCGGACCCATCCACGTAGCTCCCGGCGTCATAGACCGTATGCATGAACGGATCCTCGGACGCTCCGGGGCGGCGGCGGGCGGCGACAGCCTGCTGCGCCTGCCGGGCAGGTTCCCGCCAGAAGCGCTCCAGGTTCTTTACGAGTAGCGGATAACGTTCCTGCAGCCCTTCCATTTCTTTTTGCAACTCGGCAATCTCGGCTTTCCACCGTGTAACCCGCTCGGCTGCGCCGTCCACCGTCGAGGCTTCCCCCGTCAGCAAATTGCGTGAATAGGCCAGATCGAACAGCCGGCGTTGCACGTACTGAAACCGCAATTCGACGTCCGGATCGACATCGAATAGCGGACGTTCCGAACGCATCGTCGACGCGAAGACGCTGGCCAGCCCATAGTAGTCCTTCGTCGGAATCGGATCGAACTTGTGATCGTGGCAACGCGCGCACGCCACGGTAAGGCCCAGCAGCCCGCGGCTGACGGCGTCCACGCGTTCATCCCAGTCGTCGCTCAGAAACGTATAAATCACATCATGGGACAGCCGCTGATCCTTGTGATAAATCGGCGCCGCGCCCAAATAGCCCAGCGCCCGCAGATCGCTGCGCGGCGCGTTGGGAACCTTGTCGGCGGCCAATTGCAACCGCAGGAACTGATCGTAGGGAACGTCCTTATTCAGTGCCTCGATCACCCAATCGCGATAGCGCCATGCATACGGGTAGGGCGGATTAGTCGCTTCGCTGGTCGGATTGTCTTCGGCGTACCGCGCCACATCGAGCCAATGACGTCCCCATTTCTCGCCGTAATGTTCGGACTGCAGAAGTTTCTCCACCAGATTCGCGTAAGCCTTCGGATCCGGATCGTTCACGAAGGCTTCAATTTCCTCATAGCTCGGCCGCAATCCGATCAGGTCAATGTATAGCCGCTGCGCCAGCGTCCGTTTATCGGCTTTCGGCGAAGGCGCCAGCTTCTTCTCCTCCAACCGCGCCAGGACAAACGCGTCAATCTTCCGCTGCATCCACGCGTTGTTGCGAACGCCCGGAGCGGGCTGCTCCTTCACTGGCTGGAAGGCCCACCATTTTCTGCCCTCAGCCACCGGCATGCCGCGAAGTGCTGCCGTTGTCGTCGCCGTATCCGTGCGAGGGTCCACGGCGCCCGCCGCCACCCATGCCTCGAAATTATCGATTACCGGTTGCGGCAGCTTGCCCGAGGGCGGCATGTGTAAATGTGGATCGGTATACCGCATTGCCTTCAATAGCCGGCCATCCACGGCCTTCTTCAGCCCGGCCTTGGTGTCGAGAACCAGGTCGCCCATCGGAGCCTTCAGCTTCGAGGAATGACAGGCGTAACAACTCGTCACCAGCACCGGCCGGATCTTCGATTCGAAGAACGCCGGGTCCGGAGCTTGCGCGTGCAGACCCGCGGCTACCGAAACCAGAAGGAAAATGAAGCGGGGCATGACAGCTTCATTTTATGTCACCGCAACCGCGCGCGCCGTAACCTCATGCCGATACGCAAACATTCGGCGCAAATCCCTTTCGATCCACCAGCCAATCCACCGATCGAGCCCCAGCGGCGCCGAACATTCAATCTCATCCCGAAGAATGCAGCCGTCACCGTCGGGCACAAACACATGCCGGTGCCGCCAGTACGCAAACGGCCCCTTTTCCTGTTCATCCACGAACAATCGGTTCTTCTCAAAAGCCGTGTGTACCGCGATCCAAGTCACCGGAAACGGCCCAAGCCAAAGCCGAAAGACCACTCGCGCCCCAACCTCCAGGCCGCCGCTGCGGGATACCGCGTGCCCCTTCTGCCACGGCGGGAACAGAAGCTTCAGAATGTCCTCCCGCTCATGAAACGCAAACACCGTTTCCGGGGAAGCCGCGATCCGCGTCTGATGTACAAAACATAACATTCGAATATTAACCTCGTTGTAAACTATCCCTTTTGACGATGTTGCTCGAACTCAAAGGGGTGCAGAAGCGCTTCGGAGGCGTTGTCGCACTCCGGAGCGGCGACCTGTCCGTCGATGCCGGTGAAGTGCACCTCGTGATGGGCGAGAACGGCGCCGGCAAGTCGACGATGATGAAAATCATCGCCGGTCTGCAGCAACGCGATGGCGGTGAAATGAAATGGCGCGGCGAGTCTGTGAACTTCGCCAACCCCGTGGAAGCGGCGCAAATGGGCATCGCCATGGTGCACCAGGAGTCGCTGTTGGCGCCCCATCTCACCGTCGCCGAAAACATCTTCCTCGGCCGCGAAATCTCGAATCGGTTCGGCCTGGTGGATCGCGCCGCCATGATCGAAAAGGCGCGCCGGCTCATCGAAGAGCATCATTTCCCGCTCCAGGCCGATTGGCGCGTTGAACGCCTCAGTCCCGCCGGTAAGCAGTTGGTCGAAATCTGCAGGGCCATTCAGCACGGCACCTCCCTTCTCATTTTCGACGAACCCACGTCTTCCCTTTCCGAAGCCGAAACACGGGAAGTTTTCAAAATCGTCCGGACTCTCCGTGAGCGCGGCACTGGCGTCATCTACATTACGCACCGGATGGATGAACTGCGCTCCGTCGGCGACAAGGTCACCATCCTTCGCGATGGCCAGACCGTACACTCCGAAGCGCTGGCTACGCTTTCCACTGCCGAGATGATCCGCTACATGGTGGGCCGGGAAGTAGCATCCCTATATGTGCGGCAGCCTGTGACCCCGGGAGCGGAGCTTCTACGCGTTCATAACTTGTCCTCTCCACCCCTGGTTCGAGACGTATCGCTATCCGTTCGTGCCGGCGAAATTGTCGGCTTGGCCGGACTGGTCGGCGCCGGCCGTACCGAATTGTGCCGGGCCATCTTCGGGCTGGACCGGCCCAGTGCCGGGCAGATCTGGGTGAAGGAGAAACCCGTCACCATTCGGACGCCGCAGGATGCCGTTGCGCTCGGCATCGCGCTGATTCCGGAAGACCGCCAGAAAACCGGGCTCGCCCGCGAACTCCCCATCTCCTGGAACGTCACCATGGCCGGCATTCCGGCAAAATACGGCATACTTCGCCACACGGCCGAACGGGAGATAACGGCCAAGGCAATCGAGCGCCTGCGCATCCGCTGCGACTCCGGCGCGCAGAAAGCCGGCCGCCTCTCCGGCGGCAATCAGCAGAAGGTTGTTATCTCCAAGTGGGTCTCGCGCGGCGCCGAAATCCTTCTGTTCGACGAGCCGACACGCGGGATCGACATCGGCGCAAAGGTGGAAGTGTTCGAAGTGATGGACGAATTGGCGCGGCAGGGCGCCGCGATATTAATGGTAAGTTCGGAACTCCCCGAACTGCTGCAAGTTGCCGACCGCATCCTGGTAATGCGGCAGGGACGGCTCGCCGGGGAGCTCCCGGGACGAACGACTCAGGAAGAAATCATGCGCTTGGCCACGTTGCCCTCGTCGAGCGCGGAGTTGGAACAATGAAGACCGTACAGCGCCTGCTGCCCTTTATCACGCTGATCATCCTGGTAGCCGCTCTTTCCATCGCGACGCCGCACTTTCTCACCGGCACTAATTTGTCGTCGGTTGTCCGGCAAACCGCGGTCTTCAACATCATGGCGCTGGGCATGACCCTCATCATCATCTCCAGCGGCGTCGACCTGTCGGTGGGATCCATCCTCGCCATCGGCGGCTTAATGGGCACCATGGCCATGTCCAAAGGCCAGCCCATTCTGGTTGGAGTCCTCATCGGCATTCTCACTGGCGGCCTATTCGGCTTGATCAATGGCCTGGCCATTACCCGCCTGAACATCAGCCCATTCATTGTTACGCTCGGAACCATGGGCATCGTCCGCGGCCTGTCGCTGGTAGTATCCAACGGCCTGCCGGTCCATGAGATTCCAAAAGGCTTTTCCTACCTCGGCGAAGGTACCGTGGCCGGCGTTCCATTCGTCCTCCTGCTCCTGGTGGGCTGTGCGCTGGTGGTTCATTTCCTCCTCGACCACACCCGCATGGGCCGCTACACCTTCGCAATTGGCAGCAACGTCGACGCGGCCATTTATGCGGGCATACCCGTGAAGTTCCACACGACGATGATCTATGGAATCGGCGGACTGCTAACCGGGCTTGCGGGCATGATCGAAGCCTCCCGGCTGATGACCGGCCAACCGACAGCCGGCCAGGGCTACGAACTCCAGGCCATCGCCGCCGTCGTCATCGGCGGAGGCAGTCTGCGCGGCGGGGAAGGTTCCGTCACCGGAACCCTCATTGGCGGGTTCATCATGGGCTTGCTATCCAACGGGTGCGACCTGTTGGGTATCAATCCATACTGGCAACAGGTAATCATCGGCGCCGTCATCATCCTGGCGGTGTCCGTTGACGAATTGAGAAAGAGGCGCACGGTTTAACTATGCCGGAAACTTCCATTAGCCGGTCGACACTGCTCACGCATTTCGACTATACGTTATGGGCCTCCAACAAGCTGCTCGACGCAGCCGGGAGGCTCTCCCCCGAAGAACAGACCCGGGACTTGAAGGTCTCCCACACTTCCCTGCTCGGCACCCTCCAGCACATCTACTATGCGGACCGCGTTTGGCTGTCGCGTCTGGAGGGCCGCACCCAACCTTATTTCGCTGATCCCGATCCCGGTCCCGGCATCGCCGAGTTGAAGGAACACTGGCCTGTCGTCATCAAAGGTCTCCGCGATTTCGTGGAATTCGCTCCAGAAGAGCTGTTTGAGCAGCTACTCGCGTTCAAACGGCTCAACGGCGATGCGCAACAAGTGACCCACTGGAAAGTTCTGCTCCACGTCGTCAACCACGCCACGCTCCACCGCGGACAAGTTATGGCCATGCTGCGTCAACTGGGCCATGTGCCGCCCGGAACGGACTACCTGTTTTATCATCTGCAACTATGACTCGAAGAGAATGGATGGCCATTGCCGGCACGGCCCCGGCATTTTTGCGGTCGGGACTCGCCGCGCCGAATGATCGAATCAACGTCGCTTTCATCGGCGTAGGCGGCATGGGAACCGGCCGCCTGAACGGCTTCCTCCGGCACGCCGACGTGAACCCGGTTGCCGTCTGCGACCTCGATGCAACGCGTGTCGACAAAGCCGTCGAGCGGGTCAAAACCGTTCGCAACTCCACACCGCAAACCTTCAGCGACTATCGAAAACTCCTCGAGTCCAAGGACATTGACGCCGTCTGCATTGCCACGCCGGACCACTGGCATGCCCTTCCTCTCATCCATGCGGCCAAGGCCGGCAAGGACATCTTCGTCGAGAAACCGCTGAGCTATTCGATCGGAGAAGGCCGGGCGATGGTGAAGGCCGCCCGCGCGAATAATCGCGTCACACAAATGGGCAATCACATTCACAACGATTTGCCCAACTACCGCCGGGTCGTCGAACTCGTCCGCTCCGGTGTAATTGGAAAGATCCAGCGCGTCGCCATCTGGAAGACTTCGGAGATTAAGGGACTCGGCACGCCCGCCGATACCACGCCTCCGAAGGAGCTTGATTACGAGTTCTGGCTCGGGCCCGCTCCCCGCCATGCCTACAACCCCAACCGCTCCCACTTCAACTTCCGCTATTTCTGGGACTACTCCGGCGGCATGTTCATCGACTTCTGGTGCCACATTACCGACGTTGTCTACTGGGCCCTCGAACTCCGGGCGCCCAAGTTCGTCTCCGCGTCTGGCCGTCGCGAATTGACCGACGACAACGCCGAAACCCCGAATTTCATGGAAGTACAGTACGAATTCCCCGGCATAAACGTCGTTTGGAGCCTGAACCCGCAAGGCCCTCCGGGCTTTGAAAACTGGGGGATCGGCGCGGCGTTCCAGGGGACAGACGGCACCATCGTCACCAACTACGGCGAGCATAAAGTTTTCCAGAAGGGCAAGGAAATTACGGACTTCAAGCGTCCGGACCACTCCATTCCCGATAGCCCTGGCCACATCCGTGAGTTCCTCGACAGCATCAAAAGCCGCAAGCTCACGACGTGCGACGTCGAGTACGGCCACCGCCTCACCAAGGGCGGGCACCTTGGCAACATCGCGCTCCGCACCGGCCGCCGCATCCAATGGGACGACGCGGCAGAAAAAATCATCGGCGACAAAGACGCGCAAAAACGTGTCACGCGGCAGTACCGCAAACCATGGAAACTGGCCTGATTACTTCTCGTCGACCGAGAACGCCAGCAGAACATTTCCCGGCATGCCGCCCCACGCGCCGTATCCGGAATTCGTGAACAGCATTCCACCGGCGATAGCCGGCCCCGGCCCGTCAATCGACCCGCCATTGGCCTTCGTGCCATTCACCGTGACAAACTCGCGCGCCGTGTCGAAGTCCCAGACGACATCTCCGGTCCTGGCCGAATACCCGCGTATGTGGCCATCCAGGGAACCGGCGAATATAACATCGGGCGTAGCGCTAACCGCCGCCGAATTCGCCGGACTGCATCCGGTCCGATTCTCCGGGCACGCTTCCGTTCTGGCCGTCCAAAGCTTTTCGCCGGTCGTCAACTGCAGCGCGATAATTCCCCCGCCTTTGCGGGAGTCCAGCGCCGTCCGCCCGCCGGCGCGCGCAAAAGCGAGATCCGACAGAGCCACATAAATCTTCTGTCCATCGGCGGCCGATCCCCACTGGATACCGCCCAGTGTCCCGCCAATCCCCACGCGCGTTTGCCAAAGGATTTCGCCCTCCTTATCCGGATCAACCGCGTGAACTACGCCCGACTTCTGGCCAACAACCAGCGCCCTCTTGCCTCCGCTCAAGTTCACCAGAATCGGCGGCTGGCCCAGGTCGTGATCCGGGCCCTTCGCCTCCGGGCAGTTCTCGGTCCCAGCCCCGGAGCAGCCAAGATTGAACGCATCATTCGCCGTAAACTGCCTTCCCCAGACCACGCGCCCGGTCTTCCGGTCCAATGCCAAGATCGCATCGCTGGTCGTCGTGGGCGGATCGGAATAGTTGTCGCCCGTAGCTATATAGATCCGGTCCGTCTTCGCATCGATCGTCGGCGCCGACCACACGCCGGCCCCGGATGGCCCATACAACTGCGTGCCCAAGCTATTCTTCCGCGTCGGCCGCGACGGATCGGCTATGGTGAAAGTCTTCCACAACTGCCTGCCCGTCGCGGTATCCAATGCGAGCAAACTGCCTCGAAACGTACAGCACTCATACTTGGGCTGCCCGCCGACGCCTTCCTCAAAACTGGCCACTGGAACATACAGCACTCCCTCATGAATTTGTACCGTCCCGGTAACCAAGGCATGCGGATGATCATCGGCGCGCACCCGCCAAATCTCCTTCCCCGCGGAGTTGTCCAGTGCGTAAACATTACCCTTCCCATCGCCGAAGTAAAGCCTTCCTCCAGCCGTCACAAACCCCGATCGAATCGGCGCCGCCGCGCGGAAGCTCCAGTGCGCGCAGCCAGTAGCCGCGTCCAACGAATAGACCATACCGGAAACGCTGCCAACATAGACTCGGCCATCCACAACGGCTGGCTGGCTGCGCGCCATGTTGCCGGCACCGAGCGCAAACGCCCATTTCAACTTCAGCCGTGCGGCAGCGCCCACCGGCCAACCGGGATCCGGCTGCATCCGCGAATTCGCAAGGTCCGGGCCCCAACCGTTCCACCCCGAGCCCGTTGACCGCGCCACACCGGCTGAGCATGCGACAACAGCCGCCTGCCCACCGCCGGCCGTACCCAGAAACGCAGCCACTCTATCCCGCTCCGCAGCCGAAAGCGCCGCCGCCTGCTCACGCATTTTCCCCGATTCAAGCGCCGCGCGGATCGACGCGGCCGGCATCGCACGCAGCGCTGCCAGGCTCGGCACGCGCTGCCCAGCCGCCTCATGGCAAGCGGCGCAATGTCGCTTATATAGCTCGGCTCCATCCTGCGCGAAAGCCGCTCCGCACAGGACAGGAAATAGGATGCCGCGCCACATCGCATTACCATAACAACATGGGAAGAGCGGCGTGGATTCTCGCGGTCCTTACCGCGTGGGCGGATACTTATCCACGCCAGCCGGGCATCGACATCCAGCACTACGCCTTCCGCATTGGTCTTAGCGACACAACCGATGAAATCCGCGGCGAGGCCCGTATCGACTTTCGCGTTCTCAACACGAAAGAACTGTTCCTCGACCTCGGATCGGCCATGACCATCGACGGCATTTCGTCCGGCCCTTCGCCCCTGCCATACGAACACCAGGCCGGGCGCCTGCACATCCCTTTGCCAACGGCCGAAACGCACCAAAGCATAACCGTTCGGTACCACGGCGTGCCCGCCGGCGGCCTGCGTATCGGGCCAAACATGTACGGCGACCGGACGTTCTTCAGCACCAACTGGCCGGACCTCGGCCGCCAGTGGCTTCCCATGGTCGATCATCCCTACGACAAGGCCACTTCCGAGTTCATCGTCACTGCCCCATCGCACTACCAGGTAGTGGCCAACGGCCTGCTGCAAGAACAAACCGACCTCCGCGATGGCCACCGCCGGACGCACTGGAAGCAGGGCATACCCATCGCTTCGTGGCTCAACGCCATCGCTATCGCCCAATTCTCGGTACGCCACATCGGAACCCAGAAAGGCATCGAACTGACCAATTGGGTCTATCCGCAAGACCGCGAAAAAGGCATCGCGGCGTTCGACATCCCCACTCGCAACGCCTTCGAATTCTTCAGCGAATACATCGGCCCCTATCCCTACGAAAAACTCGCGAACGTCCAGGCGGCTGGCCTTATCGGCGGCACCGAACACGCCAGCGTCATCTTCTACGGCGAGAAATCCATCTCCGCCCGGCCCGCCAACACGCTGGTCTCCCACGAAATCGCCCATCAATGGTTCGGCAACTCCGTCACCGAAAGCGATTGGGACGACGTGTGGCTCAGCGAAGGCTTCGCCACCTACTTCGCCCTGCTCTACACAGAACATTTCGAGGGGCGCGATGCCTTCGCGGCCGGGTTGAAACGAAGCCGAGCCACCGTCATCGCCTCGGAGGAAAAAAATCCGAACTCGCCCGTGATTCATCGCAATTTGGCGGATACAAAAAAGGTGCTGAATCTCCGCGTCTACGAAAAAGGAGCATGGATCCTCCACATGCTCCGCGGCCTCGCGGGTCCGGAAAAATTCCGCGCCGCCATCAGGGACTACTACCAGCGCTTCCGAGGAGGAAATGTGGCCACCGCGGACTTTCAGCGCATCATGGAGGAGCACACTGGCCTCAGCCTCGGCTGGTTCGTGGAACAGTGGCTTCAGCGTCCGGGTCTTCCGGTAATCGCCGGTTCCTGGCATTATGACGCGGCTGCCAGGCAGATACAGGTTTCGCTCCACCAATCGCAATCCGGCCCCGTCTTTCGTCTCCCCATCGAATTCGGCATCGGCGCCGATCGCATCGAAAAAATGGAAATGAGCACTCGCGACGCCACTTTCACCTTCCCGGCCGAACGCGAACCCGCCGCAGTCCGGCTTGATCCCAATACATTGCTGCTCGCCAACATCACGTTTCCTACGGTGCCAGCCAAACCGTGATCGGCGCCTGCACTGTCTGACCTTCCGCGATCGCGACCATCTTCGCCTGTGACTCCTCCGCCACCTCCGCACTCATCTCCCGCACATCCATCGTCGCCAAGACGCGATAATCGCCTGGCGGCAGTCCCGTAAACCGGTATTGCCCCGCCACGTCGCTCAACATCTGCCGCGGCCCGCCCAGCATCCGCCGCACGTCTTCCTTCACGGGCCAAAGAAACACCGGGATTCCCGGCGCCGCCTTCCCTTCATTGGTCACCAACCCATTCAACTCGCCCGCCCGCTCGGACACCAGAATCCGAATGCGGTCTGATGCGAAGGCTTGCAAATGCACGGGAAACCATTCAAACGGCTGCGCCGCGCGGCGCGTCCGTCGAATGTCGCCTCTGTCATTGGCAATTGACGCCACGTAACTCGTTGGACCCACCTCAGCCGCAAACTCCCAATAACCCGCCGAGAGCACCGCGTTCGGCAAGGTGACCTCGCGGGCCGGTTCTGCCCCAGACAAATCGTCCCGGCGCGCAAACAGCTTCACCGGAATCCGCAATGGGCTCCGATTCGCGGCATTCCGCACCTCCACGCTGACGGGATCGGTGGAAACCAACTGCATCGGCATTTGCGTATTCTGGCCAATGAACCGCTCAGCAAATCCGGAGCCCAAACCATCGGCATAGGAAGCGAACAGCTCGTAGTTTGCCGGGGCCAATCCGGCGAACGTATACCCGCCCGCGCAGGCGCCTTGCGTCGTCTGCCGCGAAAATTCAGACGACAGCGTCAAGACCACAGGCGTTCCATTCGCCCGGTCGCACACAATCCCCCCGCTCACGCTCGACAGCGTACCCGGCTCCGGCCGTATATTGGCGTCCGTCGAATCATGATCGAACCTCACTTCATGAATCTGGGCATCGCGCGGCTCCCGGCTCTCCGGGCCGAACATCGGCAGCAGCCCCGTTCCATCGTCCAGCATGTGCGACGTAGTCCTTACCCAGTACTTCCCCAACGCCAACCCCGCGATTCGATAAATACCCCGATCATCCGCCACACCCCGCCCCGCGGGCCGCAGCGGCAACTGCGCGCGATAGGCCACGACATTCACGCGCGGCATGCCCACGCCGTTTTCATCCAGCACCGTCCCCGTCAAAGCACCCATTCGATGCGCCCGTAGCTCAGCAAACAAAGCAAGGTCTTTCGTCACCGTGATCGGCGTTCCGAAACTCGTCGGACGCCGCTGTCCGTACGCCGACGGCAGAAAGTTTTCCCGCTGCGTTTCCAACAGATACAACCCATCGGGTACCGACCCAAAGACAAACTGTCCCGAGCGGCCGGTCCGTGTCTGCAACGGCCGCGTCTGCGAGCCGCTGCCCGGTACCGGCTGCAAATGGACGATTGTGCGCGAAAGCGGTTTGCCCGAGGCCCACTCCAGCACCACGCCCTGGATTACGCCCGCGTCTAGACCACAAGCAAAGCCCAGCCCCAGCAGCACCAGCCGCATTGCAAGCCCTCCGATTCAGAATGACGTAGCCCGCGCCCGCTGCGTGCAGACAAAAGTCGCGGTAACCTGAAAGATTCCGTCATGCGTTACGTATTGCTTTTCCTTTTCGTGATCGTGCCTGCCTGGTCGCAGGATCTGGTCGGCCTCTATCTGATGTGGCAGTCCGATCCCACAACCACCATGACCATTAATTGGGTCGACTTGCACACGGACTCTTCCTTGGACGTCCACTACCGGCGTATCGGCGATACAGCGTGGTCAAAGGCTGCCGGCGCCAAATTCTCCATCGCCGACACCACCATGATTGGACGCCGCGTCGAACTGAAAAACCTCCTCCCCGATACAAGCTACGAGTTCAATATCGGCAAGTCCATCGCCAAGCCCACTGAAGGCTGGCACTTCCGCACCATGCCCCGCGACCTGAACCGCCCCGTCCGCTTCGTCAACGGCGGCGACATGTTCAGCACCCGCCAAAAGCTCGATAAGGCCAACGGCAATGCGGGTTCGCTCGATCCCGATTTCGCCCTCATCGTCGGTGATCTCGCCTACGCCAACGGAGTCTCATCGAATCGCTGGGTGGAATGGCTCAAATCGTGGATGGAACGCGCCGTCAGCCCGGACGGGCGTCTGGTCCCGCTAGTCATCGGCATCGGAAACCACGAAGTGAAGGGCGGCTATAACGGTAAGATCCCGGAGGACGCACCTTTCTTTTACTCCCTTTTCCCCACCCCCAATAGGAGCGCCTTTTACGCCCTCGATTTCGCCGACTATCTGTCGATCATCGTTCTGGACTCCGCCCACACGAATCCGATCACAGGCCCTCAGGCCGATTGGCTCAAGACGGCATTGGCTGCCCGCAAAGACAAGAAGTTCGTCTTCGTCGGCTACCATTACCCGGCGTACGGCACCACCAAAGGCCCAAAGGATGGCTCGCCGCTCGATGCCCCGCGTTCCGTGGAGATTCGCCAGCAATGGATGCCCATCTGGGAGAAATACGGAGTCACCGCGGTCTTCGAGCATGACCATCACAACTACAAACGGACCCACCGTTTGCGGGCTCACAAACGCGACGACGCCAACGGCATTCTCTATTTGGGCGACGGCGCCTGGGGTGTAGCCACCCGCACGGTCCCCGAAGACGCATGGTGGCTCGCCAAAGCCGAAGGCCGGAACCATGTCTGGGAAGTCAACCTCCGCGCCAACGGCACGGCCACCGTCCGCGCCGTCGACATCGACGGCAAGCAGTTCGACAAAGTGGAACTCGCCACCCCGCGCACTAAGCCGGTCGACTAGGGACCACAAACAGATAGGCCGGATACTCGTGCCGATTATCGATCCGTTCCGGCTTCCAATCGATAAACCCGTTGAACTGATAAGCCACCACTCGCGAGCCAGGCTTCAATTGCGCCAGCAACGCGGGCTGCACTTTTTTCATCACCGCCGTGAATAGATAAAGGAACACAACCGTCGCCTCGCGAACGTCGGCTTTGAACAGATCCTGCTCCAGGAACCTCACCCGGCCGCCAACGCCGGCCGCCAACGCCGCATCGCGCGCTTCCTTCACGCGATGGCCTTCAATCTCCACGCCAACGCCGCGCGCGCCAAAATTCTTAGCGGCATAAATCAACACCCGCCCATCGCCGCTGCCCAGGTCGTAAACGACATCTCGCGCCGTCAACTTCGCCATTCGGAACATGGTCTCCATCACCTCATCCGGAGTCGGCACCCATGGCACGTCGCCTTTGCTTTCTTCGTACTGGCCGAACGCGGCGCTGGATATCAATGGCAGAAATCTGCGGCGATTCATCGTCATTTCAATATAAGTCACCGCCCGCATTGTAATCCTACCGTAACGAAGCCGCGCTACTATAAATAGCTACCTCGGTCTCTCCCAATGTTTAGCGACTTGTCTGTTACGTCAAGTGCATTCCTGGTTCTGGCGCTAACATTAGCTCTGGCTTTCGAGTTCGTCAACGGGTTCCACGATACCGCGAACGCCGTTGCCACCGTCATCTATACCCATTCCCTGCGCTCCACGCACGCGGTCATATGGTCCGGCATCTGGAACTTCCTCGGCGTGCTTACGTCCTCCGGCGCGGTAGCCTTCGGCGTCCTCGCTCTGCTTCCCGTCGAGCTGATACTCAACGTGGGCTCAGCCGCCGGGTTCGCCATGGTCTTTTCCCTTCTAGTCTCGGCCATTCTTTGGAATCTCGGCACGTGGTATTTCGGGCTGCCCGCCTCCAGTTCCCATACTTTGATCGGCTCCATCATGGGAGTCGGCATGGCCAACGCCATGATGAAGGACGGCAGTAAATTCGGCGAGGGCGTTAACTGGGCAAAGGCGAGTGAAGTCGGGGCATCCCTGCTCCTGTCTCCTCTGCTCGGTTTCGTCGCCGCCGCTGGTTTGCTGTTGCTCATGCGGGCTCTCATCAAGCGGCCGGAGCTATACGGCGAGCCGAAACCAGGCGAACCGCCGCCCTTCTGGGTTCGATGCGTGCTCATCCTTACCTGCACCGGCGTCAGCTTCGCCCATGGCTCCAACGATGGGCAGAAGGGAATGGGACTGATCCTGCTTATCCTCATCGGAATTGTGCCGGGCAGCTTCGCTCTGAATCTCGGCATGCAACCCGAACCCCTTCAAAACGTCGTTCAGCTCGCTCGCGCCGCCGAAGACGCCATTAAACACCAAATATCCGGCCCCGCCATTTCCGGCGGCGATGCCGTCGCCGAACTCTCGGCGTTCTTGAAAACCACCGGCGCCGTAACGCCAAAAACTGGCGCCGCCATCGCCGGGCTCAACGCCGAAGTCGAACAGTTCCTCAGGGGAAAGCAATCGCTCAATGAGATCGAAAAATCCCGGCGCGGCCACCTCCGAAGCGATATCTACCTGGTATCGGAATCCCTCGCCAAGTTCGAACAACTTGGCGTTCTTCGCAACGACGAGGAGCGTGCCGCCATTCACCGCTACCGGCAGGCGCTGGAAGGCACCATCCGCTACATCCCCGCCTGGGTGAAAATGCTCGTCGCCCTTTCCCTTGGCCTGGGCACGATGATCGGCTGGAAACGCATCGTAATCACTGTCGGCGAAAAGATCGGAAAAACGCACCTGTCCTACGCGCAGGGCGCGGCCGCGGAGATCGTCGCGGCATTAACCATCGCCGCCGCCGATCTCCGCGGATGGCCCGTCAGCACCACGCATGTTCTCTCCTCCGGTGTCGCCGGCACCATGGCCGCCAACCACAGCGGACTGCAGATGAACACCATGCGCAACCTGCTCATGGCCTGGGTTCTCACGCTCCCGGTTTGCGTCTTCCTGGGCGCCCTTCTATTCGCGCTTGGAATCAACACGCTGGCCAGCCTCGGCCTTCGCTAACTTCGCGCCGGTCTCCACATGGAGTATCCCGCGGCCGCGGCGACAATCACATTGGCCACCACTACCGGCGTCGCGCGAATAAACAGCCCGTAACCGATCCACAGCACCGCCGCCGCACCCTGGATGACCCGCAGCGTGCGGGCCTCCTTGCAGAAATACGAGCTGGCGAATGCCACGGTCGCGACCCATCCGACCCATTCCGCGCCCATCAGTTGGTCACCTGCGGCGCGGCGGCAATCGGCCGGAACTTCACCGTGTCGGTCCTCACTTTGTCCCACTCGTGCAGCACATGCCCATGCGCTTCAAACGCGCCGCGAATGCGGCTCGCCGGCCAATCGAAAAGCTCTTCCAGAATCGGAATCGCCACCCCCAGCGCGTCATCGGCCAGTACCGTTCGCCGCGCAATCTCCGTGATGTACTTGTTCTCGGAAACGGCAATGGTCAGCCCGCCGCACCGGTTCAAATGCAGCATCACGTGCACATCGGAGCTTCCGTCGCCGACATAGGCGATCCGGTCATGCGGAATGCTCAGCCGGGCTCTCAGTTCTTCCAATACGGCAACTTTTCCGTAGCCGGCCGGCACCCGCAGAATCGATTGAATCTCGCCCGTCTCCGGCGAAAACTGGAATCGCGTTCCCACAATGTGATCGGCCGGAATAATGCCCTCCAGCGCCGACTGAATCACCTCTTCCGGTGCTGCCGAAATCACGTAAAAAGCAAACTGGCAGCCCTCCAGATTTTTCACCAATTGTGCCAAAAGCGGAATATTCTGCTTTAACCGGACCCGCTTGCCCACTTCCCACAAATGTTCTCTCCGGACACAGCGATACTCCGGGTCGTGCAACAGAAGATAGGAAAGCTCCGCTCCCTGCTGAACAAAGTGCATTTTTGATAATCCGGCAATCTTTTCTTCGAAATTGGACGCTCCCAGCAGTTCGCTCAGCACAATGCCGGAATCGTTGAAACTCAGCGTCTGGTCAAAATCCGACGCCAATAGGTACCGCTTCGAATGCGGTGTTTTATCCTGCATAACTCCAATATCCTTTCCCCTTGTTTCTACGGTGTGTCAGCGTCAATACCGCTGAGTGAAATCGTCCTCTGATGCGGGGAGGAGAAAATGGTCAGGGGGCCGCATAGACCCACGACAGGTTCAATCCTTGGATGCGCGAAACAGGCCAAAAGTTGCAGCGAAATTCGTCACCGGCACGGCCCGGTCGCCAAAGCCTCGAAGAATTCGCAGTGCTTCCGGAATCCCAGCGCTTCATAAACTCGAATCGCCGCCGCATTCTCAACCCGCACGCTCAATCCGACAGTCTCCAAATGCGCCAGCGCCCCCAGCGTCGCGCAAGTCACCGCCTTCGACAGTCCCCGCCCTCGCCGGTCCCGCCGCGTATAGACATGTCCGATCGCCGCCACGCCTTCGCTGGGAATGAACAAATGGGTTCCCGCCGATGCCACCAGCTCATCGCCCTCAAAGATGCCGTGAAACACGCCCTGTTCCACCATGGACGGAAAAAAGAAATCCGGCGACTCTCCATGCGCCGCCCCGTCGGTAAACAGCCGCCGCAGCGCCGGCACATCGGACAAAGTCAGCCGCCTCGCCCCGCGTATGTCCACCCACCCCGAACGATCCCCGGTCCACCCCATCCGCCACATCTGTTTGCGTGAAGTAACCTCCGCAATCCGCTCCGCCTCGCGGAGCGCCCCAGGCCGCAACTGCAAGTGCACCGGCCATTTGACATGCGCCATCGACTCCGCTATGCCCCCGTCCCCCATGGCAAACAGTATGCAAGTGCCGTAGTCGGAATAGACCAGCGTTACCTCCGGCCCAAACCATTCCGATTTCGCAAAATGCGCGGGTTCCAAATCACCCAGCGCGAACACGCCCCATATCCGGTCCGCGTTCAGCAGCCGCCGTATCTCCTCGCGGTCGGTCAGACGCCCCATAACCAAACGAGGCCGCGCTTTCTTCGCGCGGCCTCACCCGGAAATTCCATGCTTAAAAGCTGGCAACCGCCGCCGATTCGTCTTCGAAAACTTCGAAGACTGTGTACAGCTTGGTAATCTGCAACAGATCCTGAACCCGCTTAGTCAAATTCAAAAGCTTCAGTGTGCCGCCGGCATTGGACACCGATGTGAACGCCGAAACCAGCTCTCCAATCCCCGAGCTGTCGATGTAGGTCACATTCCCCAGATTCAGAACGATTTTCTTCGTCCCATCGGCGGTGAGCTTTCTGACCGAGTCACGAATTACCACCGAGCCATCGCCCAGCGTGATTTTCCCGCTCACATCTAAAATGCAAACGTCGCCATTTTGCCGTGTATTTATTGTTGCGCTCATTGAGTTTCTCCTGATTGTACACTCACTGCCGCTGCGCAGGTGTCTGGGGCCGCCATGAGATACTTTCACAGTATAGCCTCGACGTATGCCTGAGTTCGTAGAAACTGAAATCCTGGTCACCGGTCCCGATGGACAGTCGCATCCGGTCCGCCTGAACGCGTCCCCATTCGTGATGGGCCGCTCCGAAGTCGTCAGCCTCCCCATGCCCGGCGACACCATGCTCTCCCGGCAGCACTGCGCCTTTGAGTGGGTGAACGATGCGTGGGTGATCCGCGACCTCGGCAGTAAGAACGGCACTACCGTCAATGGCAACAATCTTGTCCGCGAGCACCGGCTCTTCCCCGGCGATCGCATTGTCGCGGGCCGCCAGATCCTCGAATTCGAGATTCATAAAACCACCCAGCCCAAAGCCGCCCCAAGCCCTTTGGAGTTCGTCGAAGATGACGCCGGCGTTCCTATGCGCCCGGACTCCACATTCATCATTCGTCTCGATTCCGCCAACTTCAAAGCCAACCCGGCCGCCGGCCCCTCCTTGGAGCTCGAACGTGCGAATCGCCGCATGGAAGCCCTCGTCCGCGCTGGCCGCGAACTGGCATCCTTCAAACCCATCGAAAGTATCTTTGACATTACTCTCGATCTGGCTCTGGACGCCGTCAGCGCCAAACGCGGCATCCTCATGACGCTCGAAAACGGTGAACTCGTCACACGCTCCCACAAAGGCGACGGCTTCCGCGTCTCCTCCGCGGTCCGCGATAAGGTCATGCGCGAACGGGCCTCACTCCTGGTTCAGGACGCCTCCGCCGATTCCTTGCTCCGCGCCTCGCAAACCATCGTCCAGCAGAAAATCAAGAGCCTGATGGCTGTCCCTCTGCAGACCGAGTCGCAGGTCATAGGAATTCTATACGTCGACACTCCGAACGTTCTTCATCCCTTCGATGCCGAAGCGCTCAGCCTGCTGACCGTCTTCGCCAACATCGCCGCCATCCGCATCGAACACGCGCGCCTCGTCGAAGTCGAACACACCGAACGCCTCATCATGCACGACCTCGAACAGGCCGCCGACATCCAGCGCAGTCTCTTCCCTCAATCGCCGCCGTTGCTCCCGGGCCTCGAGCTCTCCGGCCGCTCCCTCCCATGCCGTTCGGTTGGCGGCGACTATTTTGACTACGTTCCCATAGCCGATGGCCGGACCCTTGTTGTCGTAGCCGACGTTTCCGGAAAGGGCCTGGCCGCCTCTCTGCTGATGTCCAGCCTCCAGGCGCGCGTCCATGCTCTGGCCGAACTGGAAACCAACGTCGCCCGGCTCGTTAGCCGCCTGAATCACTCCATCAAAGCCAATACGCCCGACAACAAATTCATCACTGGCTTCTTCGCCACCATCCATCCCGAAACCGGCGAAATGGACTACTGCAATGCCGGCCACAATGCGCCCGTTCTAGTCAGAAGCTCCGGCCGTGTCGAACTCCTCACCTCCGGCGGCCCCGTGCTCGGCATCCTTCCCAACATTTCTTACGCCGGCGGCGCCACCCGCCTTGAACCCGGTGACCTTCTCGTCATGTACAGCGACGGTGTCTCCGAAGCCCCCAACGCCCGCGACGAAGAGTTTGGTGAAGAAGCGGTTGCGCAGATCGCCGCCGCCTGCCTCGGTCGAACCGCCGATGACGTCTTAATGGAGATTGCCCGCCAGCTTCGCACCTTCCTCGGCGAGTGCTCCCCGACTGACGACGTCACCATGGTCGTCGCACGCAAGCTCTGACACCCTTACTCCGGAATATTTTGCGCCTTCTTCCCGTCGCAAGTATCCGGTAGGAAGACCGGCCGGGTTGCAACCCTGTCGAAATCTTCCTAAGGGTTGTCCGACGCCATGAAGCCACTGCTGCACGAAATCCGCCACACACCCATTCTTTGGTGTCTGGTCTTCGTTCCCGCCGTTTTCGCCGCGGCAAAGCTCACGCCGGAATCCCACACTTTTCTTTTCCTTCTCTCTGTCCTCGCTATCATTCCGCTGGCGACACTGCTCAGCCACGCCACCGAATCCGTCGCCGCCAAAACCGGGGATACAGTCGGCGGCCTGCTCAATGCCACACTGGGAAACCTCACCGAACTCGTCATCGCTTTGGCCGCCCTTCGCGCCGGGCAGTACATGCTGGTGAAGGCTTCAATCGCCGGCACCATCGTCGCCAACTCGCTATTTGTTCTCGGCATGTCCTTCCTGCTCGGCGGTCTGAAGCACCATGTGCAGGAATACAACCAGGTCAGCGCGCGTTTCCAGGCGGCCCTCCTTTTTCTCGCCACCGTCGCGCTTCTGGTTCCATCGGCGGTCGACGTCCCCGATACCCCGGAAGGTGCGGCATTCCTCCAGCAGTTCAGCCTGGGCCTGTCCGTTCTGTTGATTCTGGGCTATGCGCTTGGAATGCTCTTCTCCTTGAAAACCCACCGCGAGTTCTTTGCCAGCGCGGAGTCGCACGAGGCGGGGGAAGAACCATGGCCCATCGGTCTCGCCCTCGCCACATTGGCCGGAGTCACCGTTTTAGTCGCGCTCGTTAGTGAAATATTCGTCGAGTCCGTTCAGGAAGCGGCCAAATCCTTCGGCATGTCCGCCGCCTTCGTCGGTTTCGTCGTCGTCGCGTTGGTTGGCGGTGCCGCGGAAATGGCGACCGCTTTTTCAGCGGCCAGAAAGAATCGACTAGACATGAGTGTCGGCATCGCTCTCGGCAGCGCCTCGCAGATTGCCCTGTTCGTTGCCCCGGTGCTGGTGCTCCTCAGCTACGTCATGGGACCAGCGCCCATGGACTTGCGCTTCTGGCCCGCCGCGGTTTTGATGATCATGGTCGCCACTCTTTCGGCGTCCATTCTCACCAGCAGCGGCCGCTCCGCGTGGTTCGTCGGCGCTCTGGTGTTGATGATCTACACGGTTTTCGGCATGAGTCTCTACCTCATGCCGCCCCGAAATCACTAAACAACCACCGGCTCAAGCCGGTGGGGTTGGATGGCGACTGAAAGTCGCAGGGCGCGGCTAAAGCCGCAGACAGGTGTTCCCCCGATGCGGGCGGCCTCGGTGCGACCGCAAAACCGGAATCCCCGAGACCGCCGCTGACAACAAGTCCGCTCCACCCCTGCCAAATCTTGCTTCAGCACCACTGTGGCTGAAAGCAGCCCGCCTCAAAGGCGGGGGGATTAGACCCGGCACATGGAACTAAAAAATAAAGGAACGTGGCGAGCGCCTTCGAATCTTCTCCGCATGCCCTTCCTTCGCTTAGGCCTCGTAGCGTTTGTGCTGGTGTTGCTGACTCTCTTGCTGGAAAGCGCCGGGCTCGCGGCGCTCATTTACTGGGGCAAAACGAGCTTCGCCCTCGACGTGACCGCCATCAACCCCTTGCATGGCGCTTACCTCGTCGCCAAATTCACCAGCGTGATTATCGGCCTTCATATTCTGCAGATCTTCGCCTGGTCCCTGTTCTACCGGTGGCAGTGCTTTCCGTCTCTGGAAACTGCCTTCTACTTTTCGTTAACCAGCTATTCCACCGTTGGCTACGGCGACATCGTCCTGCCCCTGGAGTGGCGGCCCCTAGGCCCTGTCCAAAGCCTCACCGGCGTACTCATGTGCGGTCTATCGGGCAGTTTCATCTTTGCCGTTGTCACCCGGCTTATGCAGCGCTGAGCCGGCCTAACGTCCACTGGCGTGCTTAACTCCTTTTTCGAAGCTAACAGAAATAAAATGAATCTGCCCCTAAGCAACGGGCGTCTCCCTTCCAAAGGTTTGTTCTTTTTAGCATCGAAACGCGGATAGAGGTGGAAAGAAATGGAAAATAGCCCCAAACGACGCCTGCGATTCATCCTCCTGGGCGGCTTGCTTGCCGCCTGTCTCGCTACGGCCGGCGATTCCAAGGATTCCACCCAGAAGAGCAAAGCCGCGTTCCTCAGCGAGGCTGAGGTCAGTTTCATCCGTCCCGGACTCGTCTTCACCATTCTGAGCGTCGTTATTGACCCGGACAACACCGTGCGGTATCAATATCGGATTACAGATCCTAAAGGAGTTCCCCTCGACCGCGACGGCATTGTCACCCCCGGCACCGTAAGCGTGAGTTCGGTGTTGGCATACATACCGAAAGGAACCGGGATCTACACGGCTTATACGGTGCGCACGCAAACAAGCCCCATCACCGGAAATTCCGCCGTTCAGGCGGGTACCGACAGCGGCGGCACTCATACCCGGGTGAGCGATGGCGTTTACGAATACAAGTTCGCCACTAAATTGCCCTCCGGCTTCGATCGCACGGCTACTCATACCATCGCTGCTTATGCCAGCCGTAATCTTGACGAGTTCGACCTTGGCTCTAATTACGCCGCTAACAACTTCAACTGGCTCCCGGCCGGCGGTGCCGTAACGGAGATCCGAAAGATTACCGACAATCAGAAATGCAATACCTGCCACGGGAATTTGGTCTTCCACGGCAGCCGGACGACTGTGGAACTCTGCGTCACTTGTCACACTCCGCAGACCACCGATCCAGATACCGGAAATACGGTCGACTTTACGACCATGATCCACAAGCTGCATCAAGGTTCCGGACTACCTAGCGTTCAGGCAGGCACGCCATACGTAATCATTGGCAACAGCCAGTCGGTACACGACTACTCCACCGTCAATTTCCCGGCTGACGTCCGCAACTGCCAGGTGTGCCATTTGACCGGACAGGGCGGCGACCAATATTTGAACAACCCCACCCGCCGCGCCTGCGGTTCCTGCCACGACGATGTCAATTTCGCCACCGGCGCAAATCACGTCGCTGGTCCGCAGGTCTCCGACAATCAGTGCAAGAACTGCCACATTCCCAAAGGCGAACTCGAGTTCGACGCTTCCGTATCAGGCGCTCACACAATCGATCGTTTCTCCACCACCCTCGCCGGTGTGAAGTTCAGCATCATAAGCGCAACGAACATGGCCCCGGGTCAACGGCCCACCATTACCTTCGGCTTGACCGACAAATCGGACAAGCCCATCGAACCTGCCTCGATGGGCCGCTTGGCGATCCTCTTGGCCGGCTCCACTACCGAGTACGCCGATATTGACAGGTTCATTTCCGAATCAGCCCTTACCGCAACCGGGTCCAACGGCCGGTATACTTATCAGTTCACCGCTCCCATTCCGGCCAATGCAACGGGCAGTTGGGCCGTGGCCATTGAAGGGTACAAGAATGCGACTCTCCTTGCCGGAACCACGGAACAGCGGGATGTTCGCGACGCCGGCCATAACGTGGTCACATACTACTCTTTGTCTAGCGCCGCCGCCGTCCCCCGGCGCACGGTTGTGGCAATCGAGAAGTGCAATGCATGCCACTACTCCCTCAACCTTCACGGTTCCAGTCGCAACGATACACAAAACTGCGTTATCTGCCACAATCCGACCTTCACCGACACCGATCGTCCGCCGGCAACTGGACCCGGCGAATCGTTGAACTTCAAAGAGTTCATCCATCGCATACATCAAGGTCCTAACAACACCCGCGACATTTCTATCTATAACAGCAGCGGCGTCGCCACCAGCTTCAACGGTGTCCGTTATCCGCGCGCCACCAGCGAATGCGGCGCCTGCCACGTAAACGGGTCCGAACAATTGCCGATCCCCGCAAACCTGGCGCCAGTGGCCGACCCCCGCGGTTACTTCAATCCTTCGCCGCCGGTCCCAGGGGCTTGCATTTCATGCCACGGCACCAATCCAGCCGCGGCGCACGCAGAATCGAACTATTCGCCGTCCTACGGCGAGAGTTGCTCAGTCTGCCACGGCCAGGGAGCTTCATTTGCCGTCGACAAAGCGCACGCTCAGTGAACGGTTAGGACCGCTCGTCTACCTCACCACCAATTGGATCAGCCGTCTCGGGATCTTTTTGGTGACGGCGGCGGGTATTGCATGGCTGTTCACTCTTCCCCGCTCCCTCAGCGGTAACGCGCACCCGTATCTGGGTGCGCTTACCGTTTTCCTGCTTCCTGCCCTCTTTTTCCTCGGCCTGGCGCTCATCCCCCTCGGCATCAAGCTGTTGTCGAAGCGAACCGGCGAACAGCCGGAATTCCCGCCCGCCCGCTGGGATAACCCGCGCTTCCGAAGCCTGATACTCTTCATCGCCGGAGCCACGGTCCTCAACATTATCATCGGCGGCACGTACACCCATAAGGCGATTGAGCACATGGATTCGGTCGAGTTCTGCGGGGCCTCCTGCCACATCATGAACCCCGAGTTCACGGCCTACAAGATCTCCAATCACTCGCAGATTCCCTGCGTCGACTGCCACATCGGCGAAGGCGCCGAATCCTACGTAAAGGCCAAGCTCAACGGCGCCAAACAGCTTCTCCAGGTAATGACCGGAACCACGCCGAAGGTCATCGAAACGCCCGTTCACAACCTCGCGCAAGGCAAACTCACCTGCGTGAAGTGCCACGCCGATCGCGACTTCGGCGGCAAACGTTTCGAAGAGATCAAGTTCGCCTCGGACGAGACCAACTCCGCCACCCGTACCCAACTCACCCTCCACATCGGAGGCGGCGGAAATACCCTCGGCGCGCATGGCGCCCATCTTGCCAAAGGCGCCAGCATCGAATTCGGTTCCAACCGCGAGCGGACAAAAATCGATTGGGTCCGCTACAAATCGCCCGACGGTCGTGAAACCCTCTATCAACGCGGCGATAAGAAAACGGCGCCAGAAACCCGCGAAATGGACTGCACCGACTGCCATAACCGTGCCGCGCATAGCTTCGAAGACCCCGTCCGCGCGCTCGACAAATCGCTCGCCATGGGCCGCATCGATCACACCTTGCCACGGATTAAAGAACAAGGCTTGGCCTTCCTGCAAGCAAAATCCGGCAACCAGCCCGAAGCTCTCAAGGCGTTCTACCAGAGCAAGTATCCGGAGGTCGCCGCCTCCCGCGCGGAGAGCATCAAAAAAGCCTCCGACGAACTCGCGCTCATTCGTAGCCGTAACCTATTCCCGGAATGGGGCCTCGACTGGGGTACGCACCCGAACTATAAGGGTCACCTCGGCTGCTTCCGCTGCCACAACAGTGAATTGGTCAGCCAGGACAGCCAGAAAAAACCAATCGGTAATGCCTGCACAACCTGCCACAGAATCGAAAAACGGAACGAGCCCATTGAGGGACCCGTGGTTGTGCAGTCCTCCTCCGGTGGATCCTCCCTTCCCGCCACTTTCAATTTTGAATCGGCCGCCGGTTCCGTGCCCTTCGATCACAACCAGCACGTCTCCAAAGTAAAGGGAGATTGCACGGCCTGCCACGACAAATACTTCCCAATGGCTCGCACCGATATTCGGTTCAAGGGAAATATGCATCGCACGGCCGAAGCATCCCGTACATCCTGTGCCGGCTGTCATGCTCCCGGCGGGTCGGCATTTGGCTCCCAAGGCTCCTGTGCCAAATGCCATACGAATCTCAGCCAGCCCGTGGCCGCATCCGCCGTGTCCGCATCCGCCCCCGCATCCGTCGCCAATTCCGGCCTCCCCGGCGCTATGCAATTCAACACGCCACTCGGAACGGCCAGCTTTGACCATAACGAACACGTTAAGCTCGCCAAAGGCGATTGCACCTCCTGCCACAACAAGCTCTTCCCAATGGCCAAGGCCGATCTGCAATACCGCCAGGGCCTCCACAAAACCGCCGAAGCGTCCCGCTCCTCCTGCGCCGGTTGCCACGTCTCCGGCGGTTCCGCCTTCGCCTCGGCCAATAACTGCGGACGCTGCCACGCGGGTCTCGGCACGCCGCGTCCAACGCCAAATACCGGCATCTCCGGCCTCCCCGACTCCCGGCCCATCGAAACCCGCCTCGGGCCTGCGAAATTTGACCACGACCGCCATATCAACCTGCTCAAGAACGATTGCCGCGGCTGTCACAACCGCGTCTTCCCGCTCGCGAAGGGTCTGCTCAACTACGCCGACAATCTCCACCGCACCGCCGAGCAAATTCGCACATCCTGCGGCTCCTGCCACCGCGATTCCGGCACTGCTTTCGCCACCAAGGACAACTGCTTGAAATGCCATACGGAATTGAAAGCGCAGGGCAGCATTGCCGCTCTCGCCAAACCCGTCAACTACCCCACCCGCCTCGGCCCTGTCTCCTTCGACCACGGCAAACATCTGCTCGCCGCCCACGGCGAATGCGGGCAATGCCACGACAAAGTCTTCCCCATGGCTCGCCAAGGTCTCTCGGGCTACTCATCGGACTACCATCGCGCCGCCGAATCCAAAGGCGACCTATGCGCCTCCTGCCACGCACCCGGCAATAAGGCGTTCGCCACACTCAACAACTGCCGGAAGTGTCACCAGGGATTGGAAGTCTCCCGTGCGAATTGAATGGGCAATCCTCTCGGTTGCGCTCTTTGGATTGACCGGTTTCGCACAGGGCGGATTTGTCGGGTCCGATCGTTGCGTTGTCTGCCATGCGCCGCAAGCCGCCGCTTTTCCCAATAAAGCTCACAAGGGCGGCGCCTGCGAGACCTGTCACGGACCCGGTCTCGCCCACGTCGAAGCACTCGACCCCGCCAAACTCAAAGTCTTCGCCGGCGGCCAGCCCGACACCATCAACCGCTCCTGCCTCGGCTGCCACGCCTCCGATCAGCGCCAGGCCCATCGCTTTCAATCCCCCCACGCCCGCAACGGCGTCTCCTGCACCGGCTGCCACAGCGTCCACGCCACCGATGTGAAGCGGACCAGCGATGCCCTCTGCGCCACGTGCCATCCGGCTGTCCGCGCCTCCTTTGAACGGCCCTTCGGCCACAAGCTCTCTCAAGGCGCCGTCCATTGCGGCGATTGCCATAATCCGCACGGCGTGCCGCCCCCGGGCAACGTCAAGCAGCGCGTGAGCAACGAAGTCGCCTGCTATTCGTGCCACGCCGACAAGCGCGGCCCCTTCCCTTTTGAACATGCACCCGTTCGCGTGCAGCCCTGCAACACATGCCATGAGCCCCACGGCTCCGCCAACCCGCGCATGCTCACTCGCAGTAACGTCAGCCAGCTCTGCCTCGAATGCCATTCCTTCACGCAATCCTTTGCGGGCGGCTCCCCGCCGGCCTTTCATGACTTGCGCTCCGCGCGTTACCGCGACTGCACCGTGTGCCATTCCAAGACGCACGGCTCCTACGTGAACCGGGACTTCCTCAGATGAAACTCCTGGCCGGCCTCTTCGCAATTTCGATATTCGCGCAGGAGCCATTCCAGGCTGAAATCGACCTCCGCAATCGATGGGTCATAGGCGATCGCGGCCAGGTTTATCGCAGTGTCGTCAACCTGGGCGAAGGCGTCCGCGTCTTCGGCGCAAACCTCCACTACGAGGGCAAGGACTCCATCGATGCCCGCGCCAACGGTTGGGGCGGCGATCCCAATAGCGACGCTACCGTTCGCGTCTCCCGCGACAAAGCCTACGAAGCCTACTTCCAATACCGGACGATGGCGTACTTCAACAACCTCCCCTCCTTCGCCAATCCCCTCTTTGCCCAAGGCGCCCTGAACAGCCAGCGCGCCATGGACGTCCGCCGCCAGCAAATGGACTTCGACATCAGATTGAAGCCGAAAGCCAAAATCACCCCTTTCTTCGCCGTCCTGCGCACCAACGGCGATGGCGCTGGCGTCACTCCCTTCGTAAACGTTGGCGACGAGTTCCCCGTCTACACAAAGTTCGGCGACACCCTCACCACCGTTCGCGGTGGCGCGCAGTTCACCGGCACGTTGTGGTCTGCCACCGTCGAACTGGGCCACACCAGCTACAACGATCGCCAGGAACTCACTTCCAGCGGCAACCCGGGCAATCGCACTACGGACGACCTCGTTGTGAACAGCCTGAACGAAAAGTACGACGCCTCCGGCGGCGGCATCTTCACGCGCGCGCTATTCCAGGCGCAGCCCTTTAACAGTCTGGGCTTCTCCGGACACTATGTCTTCAGCCGCCCTAATCTGGAGGCCAATCACACCCTGAATGCCCAGGGGAAATTCCGCGACTCCTCCACCCAAAACATCTACACCAGCATTCAGGAGCAAAGCCTCTCCGATGCCAGTCAGCCGCACAACTCCGGCTCCTGGACCACCGAGTACCGCCCCTTTTCCAAGCTCCGCATCCGTCACACCTGGTTAACCGACGCCTATCAAATCTCCGGCGCTTCTCCCACCGCCGCCGCCCTCGCCGTAGCCGCCGCTGCCCGCACTCGCCTCAATCTCCACTACGACCAAAGCGAAGCCGAAGCTTCTTGGGACATCGGCACCGCCCTCACACTCCGCGGCGGCCATCGTTGGGTCCGCGGCCAGGCCGACCTGCCGCTCCCCAGTCTCATATTCTCTACCACGCGCCTTCAATCCAATATGAACCGCCACGTCGCCCTCGCCGGCGCATCATGGCGCGCGCTGAAAGGCCGCCTCCGCCTGACCGGCGATTTCGAAGGTTCCCCTGGTGGTGAAACCTACTTCCGCACCGGCCTTCAGGAATACCGCAAGCTCGCCCTCCAGGCCAGAATCAAGCTCACCAAAGAGTTGCAGCTAACCCTGCTTCGCAAAACCCTCTACAACACCAACGTCGGCATCGATTTCTCTAACCGCCAGAACGCCGCTACCCTCGACTGGGCGCCCGGCCGCAATCGCCGCATCAACATATCGGCAACGTATTCCCACGAGGACATACGCTCCAACGCCACCCTCCTCGATCCTCGGACGCTGCTGCTCACCAAGTCCCCGTACAGTGATCAGGGCCACCACGCCAGCGCCTTCGCCGAAGTTCGACTCTTCGCCTCCGCCTTCCTGCAGGTCGGCGGAGGCTATTCCCGAAGCGACGGTTCGCGGCCCACTCGCTACTATTCGCCGCAGTCGAAACTGACGGTGCCCGTCTTCCAGCGAGTACATTTCGTGGCCGAGCACCGTTGGTACAGTTACCGTTCCATCGAGTCCTTCCGCACGCACACGCTTTCCGCCGGGCTGCTGTTCCGCTGGCGGCAGTAGATCAATATTTCTGGGGCACGAACTTCCGTCCCTTCATCGTCGCCACATCGTCATAGGCGCCTTTGGTCGATCGATCCGGCAGCTTCACCTTCGCCTGCGGAACGTTCTTGTACGGAATCAGGCTCAGCAGATGCGAAATGCAGTTCAGGCGCGCCCGCTTCTTGTCGTCCGAAGGCACGATATTCCACGGCGCATGCTCCGTATCCGTATGCTCCAGCATCAGGTCGCGTGCCCGCGAATAGTCGTACCACTGCTTGCGGGACGGCAGGTCCATCGGGCTCAGCTTCCACTGCCGCAGCGGGTCTTTGATACGAGCCTCAAACCGCCGCTTTTGCTCTTTATCGCTGACTTCCATCCAGAACTTGATCAGAGTGATGCCACCGTCAACAACGTACTTCTCCACCGTCGGACAAAGCTCCAGAAATCGCTTGTGTTCTTCCTTGGTGCAGAATCCCATCACCGGCTCCACGCCGGCCCGGTTGTACCAGCTCCGGTCGAAGATCACCACCTCGCCCGCCGCCGGGAAATGTTGCATGTAGCGCTGTAAATACATCTGCGACTTCTCCCGCTCGGACGGCGCCGGCAGCGCAACCACTCGGAAGACGCGAGGGCTCACACGCTCCGTAAGCGCCCGAATCGTCCCTCCTTTTCCCGCCGCGTCTCTCCCCTCGAAGACAACGATGACGCGCAGTCCCTTGAACTTCACCCACGCCTGCAGCTTGCACAACTCCTCCTGCAGCTTCCCCATCTCTTTCGCATAGTCCTTGTTCTTCATCTTCCCGTTTTTCTCAATCGAGTCCATTTTTCCTCCGTTTTCAATATGCCTTCAATCCAACAGCCCGGAACTGGGCGCACGCTCGTTCCACAGTCTCCACCGATGGAGGCTGCACGCCGGCAAGTTTATAATCCATCGCCAGCCGCTCCCATTTATAGGCGCCCATCTGGTGGAACGGCAGCACGTCCACTCGCTCCACGTTCCCCAGCGTCGCCGCGAATCCCGCGATCCGCGCCACCTCATCCGGATCGTCGGTCCACCCCGGCACTAGTACAAACCGCACCCAGATGGGCCTCTTTTCGGCCGCAAGCCGCCGGGCAAAATCATGCACCGGCCCAACATCCTGTCCCGTCAGCCGTCTATGCAACTCCGGGGTGAAGGCCTTCAAATCCAACAGCACCAGATCGAATCGTTGAAGATCCGAATCGCTCAACCGCGATCCCAGATAGCCATTCGAGTCCAGCGCCGTATGCACGCCCATCGCCCGCGCCATATCGAACAGCTTCAAAACAAACTTATGCTGCATCAGCGGCTCTCCGCCGCTTACCGTCAGCCCGCCCTTCATCGTCTTCAACCCGTGCCGGTACTTGCTCAACTGCTCCTTGGCGCGCTCCACCGTCACCGGAATTCCATTTGTCATCTTCCACGTATCCGGGTTATGGCAATACACGCAATGGAACTGGCAACCCGTCAGCCACACTACGACGCGAATGCCGGGCCCGTCCACCGCCGATCCCGTCGTAAAGGAGTGTACGAATCCTAGATCCCCGGTAGCCAGCGCGGCCCGGACATCGTCTTCCGGCACATGCCGGCCCATATCTACCCGTAGCTCGAACGGGCTCTTCGCTTCCAACGATGGTTGATTAGTCTCTTCCGGCATAGGTCACCTCAAGTTCCATGGAACGTTCGAGCAAGCACGTCCATCTGCTGCTCCCGCGTCAGCCGCACAAAATTCACCGCGTACCCGGAGACCCGGATCGTCAGGTTCGGATACTTCTCCGGATGGTCCATCGCATCCATCAGCGTGTCGCGGTTCAGCACGTTGATGTTCATGTGAAACCCGGTCGTGCCGAAGAACGCGTCCATCATCGCCGTTAGATTATCCACGCGGTCCTCCGCCACCCGCCCCAACCCGTACGGAATCAGCGTCTCCGTCAATGAGATGCCATCGGCCGCATCCCGGTACGGAATCTTTGCCACCGACGCCGCCGAAGCGTGAATACCGTGTTTTTCCCGCCCGTACATCGGATTGGCGCCCGGCGCGAACGGTTCGCCCTTTCGCCGCCCGTCCGGCGTATTGCCGGTTGCTTTGCCATAAACGACATTGGATGTAATCGTCAAAATGGACTGCGTGTGCATCGCATTCCGATAAGTCGGATGCTGCCGCAGTTTCTTCATGAACGTACTCACCACCCACGACGCCAATTGATCCACGCGGTTGTCGTTGTTCCCAAACTGCGGGTACTCCCCTTCGATCTCGTAATCGTTTATCAGTCCCGTCTCATCGCGTACTACGCGGACCCTCGAATACCGCATCGCCGAAAGGCTATCGGCCACCACCGAAAGTCCCGCCATCCCGAACGCCATGGTCCGCAGCGGAGCATAGTCGTGCAACGCCATTTCGATCCGCTCATACGCGTACTTATCATGCATGTAGTGGATGATGTTCATCGCGTTTACATAAACGCGCGCCAGCCAGTCCATCATCTTTTCGAACTTTTTCAGCACATCGTCCGCAACCAGGTAATCGCCCTTGACGGGTTCAAACACCGGACCCACCTGATCCCCGCTAACCTCGTCCCTACCGCCGTTGATCGCATACAGCAAGCACTTCGCCATATTGGCGCGCGCGCCGAAGAACTGCATCTGCTTGCCGACCAGCATCGGCGACACGCAGCACGCGATCGCCCCGTCGTCGCCCCACGCCCGCCGCATGATTTCGTCGTTCTCGAACTGAATCGCGCTCGTGTCGATCGCCACCTTCGCCGTAAACTTCCGGAACGCATCCGGCGCTCGCGGCGAATACCAGATCGTCAGATTCGGCTCCGGCGCCGGCCCCAGATTATAAAGCGTTTGCAGAAACCGGAAGCTGCTCTTCGTCACCAGCGTACGGCCATCGTCGCCCATCCCACCGATCGACTCCGTCACCCACGTCGGATCCCCGGCGAACAGCTCATCATACTCCGGTGTCCGCAGAAAACGGACAATCCGCAGCTTGATCACAAAATCGTCGATAATCTCCTGCGCCTCGGACTCCGTGATCAACCCGGCCGCAATGTCCCGCTCAAAGTAGATGTCCAAAAACGTCGACGTCCGGCCCAGCGACATCGCCGCCCCGTTCTGTTCCTTCACCGCCGCCAGATACCCGAAATACAGCCACTGCACCGCTTCCTTCGCCGTCTGCGCCGGTACCGAGATGTCGAAGCCATACAACTTCGCCATCTCTTTCAACTCACCCAGCGCCCGAATCTGCTCGGCCAGTTCTTCCCGGTCCCGGATGATGGCGTCCATCGACATCTCCGCATCCAGGTCGGACTTCTCCTTTTTCTTCACTGCGATCAGCCGGTCCACGCCATACAGCGCCACCCGCCGGTAGTCGCCAATAATCCGCCCGCGTCCATACGCATCCGGCAGCCCCGTCAGAATATGTGAACTCCGGCATCGCCGCACTTCCGCGGTATAGGCGTCGAACACCGCGTCGTTATGCGTCTTGCGATACTTCGTGAACGCTTCGGTCACATGCGGGTCAACCGCATATCCATACGTCTTCAACGCACTCGCCACAAGCCGGAACCCGCCGTTGGGAATGATCGCCCGTTTCAGCGGCGCCTCCGTTTGCAGCCCGACAATCACCTCATTCGCTCGGTCGATATAGCCCGCCGCATGCGCCGTGATCGAACTCGGCACCAGCGAAACGTCCAGAATGCCCTTCTTGCGTTCTTCCAGAAACAGCTCGTTGAGCTTGGCCCAGATCTTCTTCGTCCGCTCCGTCGCCGGAGCCAGAAACGCCTCGTCGCCGTCGTACGGCTTGTAGTTCTGTTGAATGAAGTCGCGAACGTTAATCTCGTTCTGCCATAATCCCGATATAAATCCGTTAGTCGTCGCTTGAGCTTGCATTTCTTCCCCCTATACCTTCGCGCTGCCTGCCGGCTCTAACAAACCCAACAGCCGCCCCGTATGCCGCGCGATCATCAACTCTTCATTAGTAGGAATCACCCACGCCTCCACCCGGCTCCCCGCCTTCGAAATTCGCGGACCCCGTTGTGCATTCGCCGCCTCATCCAACTCCACGCCCAGCCACCGGGCCGACTCGCAAATCCGCCGCCGGATCTCCGCCGAGTTCTCGCCAATCCCCGCCGTAAACACCAGCCCGTCAATCCCGCCCAGCACCGCCGCCAACGCGCCCATTTGCTTCGATGCCTCATAAACGAAGTAATCCACCGCCAATTTCGCCCTGGGCTCCGCACTCGACAGTAGATCCCGCATATCGTTGCTGATGCCCGATATGCCCAACAGGCCGGATTTCTTGTAAAGAATCGTCTCAATCTCTTTGGAAGTAAGCTTCAGCGTCTGGTCCATGTACAGCACCACGCCCGGATCCAGCGCTCCCGGCCGGCTCCCCATGCAAAGCCCGTCCAGCGCCGTGAACCCCAGCGTGCTATCGACGCTCTTACCATCCTTCAACGCGCACATGCTTGCGCCGCTGCCCAGGTGCGCCACGATGACGCGGCCTTTGGCGATCTGCGGCGCCGTCTCCGGCAGCATCGCGGCAATGTACTCATACGACAATCCGTGGAAGCCGTAACGCTGAATACCCTTCGCGCAGATCTCATACGGCAGCGGCACCACACCCGCCACCTCTGGCTGGCCGCGATGAAAACTGGTGTCGAAACAAGCCACCTGCGGCACGCCCGGCATTCGCTCCGCCACCTTCTCGATGGCCGCCAGATTATACGGCTGATGCAGCGGCGCCAGCGCCGTCAACTCCTTCAGCTCCGCAATCACCTCTGGCGTTACCACTACCGGACCCGCATACTTCGGCCCCCCATGGACCACGCGGTGCCCAACCCCCAGCACACGCGCCCCCCCGAACTTCGAACGAAGCCACGTCGCCAGCGCCTCCAGCGCGGCGTCTCCATTGCGGATCGACTCATCCAGCGGCTCATCCACCAGCCGGACACCCTCTCCGTCCTTCGCCGACAGCCGCGGCGCCGTCCCAATCCCCTCAATCTGCCCCCGTGCCGCCAGGCGCCACCATTCTTCCGGCGGCCTCTGGAACACGCAAAACTTCAGGCTGGATGACCCAGCATTCAACACCAGTGCGTAATCATCCATCGTTGCTCCTCCTACGGCTTGCTGCGCCGCGCATGCGCTGCCAGAACTGCAACTGCGCAACTGGCAATCCGCGAGCGAACCGAATCCGCGCGGCTCGTCAAAATGATCGGAACGCGCGCACCCAGCACCAGCCCGGCGCTATCGGCGTTCGCCAGAAAGGTCAGATTCTTAGCCAGAATGTTGCCCGCTTCCAAATCTGGCGCCAACAAAATGTCCGGGTCGCCCGCCACCGCCGAGAGGATTCCCTTGGTCTCCGCGGCTTCTTTGCTGATCGCATTATCGAAAGCCAGAGGTCCATCTAGCAATCCGCCCTTGATCTGCCCGCGGTCGGCCATCTTGCAAAGCGCCGCCGCATCCAGCGTGGAGGGCATCTTCATATTCACAGTCTCCACGGCCGCCAGAATCGCTACCTTTGGGAGAGTAACACCCAGCAGAATCGCCAGATCAATCGCGTTCTGCACGATATCGGCTTTGGCTTCCAGATCGGGCGCAATATTGATCGCCGCATCCGTAATGATCAGCACCTTGTGGTATGTCGGCACGTCCATCAAAAACACATGGCTGATCCGCCGTCCCGTTCGCAATCCCGTTTCCCGCGCCACCACCGCGCCCAGCAGCTCATCCGTGTGCAGGCTGCCCTTCATCAGCAGTTCCGCCCGCCCCTGCCGTACCAGTTCCACGGCCTTCGCGCCCGATTCATGGCTATGCGCCGTATCGACAATCTCCGCGCTCCCGAGCTTCAGGCCCGCCGCGTCTGCCGCCTCCGCAATCTTCCCCGCCGGCCCCACCAGAATCGGCTCGATCAGCCCCAGGTCCCGCGCCTCTAGCGCCCCGGCGATCGCCGACTTCTCGCAGGGATGCGCCACCGCGGTAGGAACCGGTTGCAGGTTCCTGCACTTCTCCAGCAAGTGTTCATACTTGCCCGACCCCGTCTGTTGACTCATTGCTTCTCCTATCCGTCTGACTGGGACTGACGGGCTGCCGGACCGGTCTCCTTCAAGACAAGCGTCAGCACAATAGCCAATGCCACCCCGTACAGTAACGATTCAAAAGTTCCCCGGTAAACCGTCAGCGCCGGCTGTGTTCCGCCGCTGGACTCGGATTGATACAGCATCCCGTAAACCGGTCCTAACAACGCGCTGAACGTAAAGTTCAAAAAGTTAATTACTCCCGTGGCCGTCCCGCTAAACTGCGGCGGATTAGCCTCCTTGATCACCGAGTACGGGATCATCGCCACGCCCGAGGCAAACCCCGCCGTTAATCCCAAAACATAAGGAGGAAGAACACCGGCGGGACCGTAAAGAATCCACCACAAACACAACAGCAGCAGAGCCGCCCCGCCAACAATCACCGGCTTTCGCCGGCCCAGCTTGTCGGAAATCATCCCCATCACAGGGCATCCGATAATCCACCCCAGTGGAACCATCGCCGACCGGATCACCGCCACGCCGTACTCCTGCCCATACGCTTCCTGCAGGAATCGCACGCCCCACACCATGTCGAAAATCGTCGTCGGAATGAACAACAGTCCCGAAATCAGCCCGCAAAGAATCGACTGCGGATTACGGAACACCGCCCCCATCGCCTTCGCCGAACTCTTCATCCAGTTGCTCTCGGCAGCCTTCACCGGGTCCTTCGGGAGCAGCACCATCAGCAGAATTCCCAACAGAATCCCGGCGATTCCCATGCCAATCCAGAAGGTGCTCCATGCAACGCCGCCGCTAATAAGAGGCCCCACCGCATACTGCCCCGCCGTCCCGCCCGCCATCCCGAACATCTGCGTCGCGCCGATCAAGGTTGCTGCCCGCGACGCCGGAAAGTTCTTGCTCGCAATGTAGACCGCGCCCACCAGCGCAAACACACCGCCGGCCCCTTGCAGCAGCCGCCCGGCATTCGCCGCCGCCAGGCTGCCCGTTCCAAACAGAACCGCGCCAACTCCTGCCATCAGCGCCCCTATTGGAACAACGGCCCGCGCGCCAAACCGATCCAGAGCCACTCCCGCCACCAGGCTGAACGGCGAGTAACCGTAATAGAAAAGCCCAACCAGCGACGCAACCCCCACGGCGCTCAACCCGAACGCCTCGGAAAGCTGCGGAATCATCACCCCGGGCGCCGAGCGAAGCGAATACTGGTAGAAGTAGTAAATCGCCGTCAGCAGCCACGCCGCCCACGCCGCGCCCGCACGGTTACTCATTGCGGTTACTGCCGCGGGTACTTGTTGATGTAGTAGGTCACGCTGGCTTGAATGCGCGGCGCAACCCACTTGAAGCCGTTCTTCCGCTCTAGCGACCCATAGATGTACTCACCGCCGAACAGCAGGTTCCCGCTCGGCTGGAACACCAGGTTGCCCGTCAGGTAATTGCTCACGTGATACTCTTCGCCGGGCGCCGTGGCCGTATTGTTTATCCGCGTATACCCGTAGCTCACCGTGGACCGCACCAGCTTCGTCCAATTGTGCGTCAGCCCGAATGTCGCCGATCCCGTCGGCACTGCCACCAGCTTTCCGCCAGCCGAAATACCCACATCGGTTCCCAGCCCGAAGTTATCGTTGTAGTAGTTCGAAATCCCTTTGCCGATAATTCCCTGGAATACCATGCTGTCTTTAGCGCCCAGGCCGAACACGGCAGACACCGAAGCGCCGTACCCCCCTGTGTGCCGCGCTAAATCCGGTATCGTCGTGTTCGGAATGATTCCGCCCACATTCCGGAATATCGCCGCCGAATGAATGTGGCCCCTCTTATGCTCAAACCGGTAGAAGCCGATCAGGTCCGGAAAATTCGACGTCCCAATCGGTGTTCCGAACGGCGATCCGAACGGCGTATCAGTCCCCGATTTCTCAATCGACGCACCGATGCTATGCATGGTGTTCAAGGCGTGCGTATACCTCACCTGCGGGTTCCGGGTTGCGTTGATTCCCGGCGGCCCTTCAAACTCCAACGTGTCCGGGAAAGCATCCGGATCGGCGAACGCGCTCCACGCCTGGCCGACCAGAATATTCTTGTACTGCCCATAGTACTGCCGCAGACGGATCGAGTTCCGGTCGAAATTGCTGAAGAAGTCAAACTCGAAATACGTCTTCACCGTCGCTCCGCCCTCGTCATTCGACCCGAACCGCGACTCCCAATAGAATCGCGAAGGCCGCATCGATACAGTCGCATTCTTCGAATCTGGCGTCCCCGGCGCGGATGGGAAGCTCGACGGAACATAGGCCCCATAATAGGTGCCCGCATACTTCAAGTCGTAGATAACGTCGGTCTTTACAAACCCGCCAAACTTCATCAGCGTGTTGGTCCCCGGCAGCCGGAAAAATCCGCGTAGCGCCGGATCAAACGATTCGCTGTTGATACGCGCCGCACTCATTTCGTTCTGGCCTGCCGTCTCACGCAATCGCGTGGTTTCGCCATAATGCACAGCGGGCGACTGGGCGATCGGCACCGGCGGCGCCTTCGCCGCCGGGGGAGTTGCTGGCGTAACCGCCGCCGGCGCCTTCTGCGTCTCTTCCAGCGCCATAATCTGCTTCCGGATCTCCTGCATGGTCTGGTCCAGTTGCAGCATCTTAGCCTTCAACTGTTCCAATTCCGGATTTTGCCCAAGGGCCGTTACGGCCGCAAGCAGGCATGTCGATACGATTCGGCCTGTTCGGGTCATTTTTTTCGAATCTCCTATTTCTGGCCGCGCGCCTAGCAAAGAACCACGGACAGGGCTAATCCCGCTTCGCTGGTTTCCTTATACTTGCTGTTCATTTCCTTGGCGGTCTGTGCCATCGCCGTTATCGTTGCGTCCAGATCTACGCGGTGCCTGGACGCGATCTCGTTGCTGGCAATCGCGAAAGCGGTCCATGCTTTAACGGCGCCGAACGCGCACCGCTCAATACAGGGGACCTGCACGAAGCCTGCCACCGGATCGCATGTCATGCCCAGGTGGTGCTCCAGCGCCGATTCCGCCGCGTTTTCCACTACGCGCGCTTCCGCGCCGTTAGCCGTGGCAATTAGCGCTGCTGCCATCGCTGACGCTACGCCAATCTCAGCCTGGCAACCGCCCTCCGCCGCCGACAGCGTTGCGTTGTGCTTGCAAAGATAGCCGATTGCCGCTGCCCCCAGCATCCCCATTCGGATCTTCTCCGGCGCCATCTTTCGCCCGCCCTCGCCCAACCCGTATACGATCGCCGGCAACACGCCCGCAGAACCGCCCGTGGGCGCCGTAACTACCAAATGTCCCCGCCCGTTCTCTTCGGAACCGGCCAGCGCGAATGCCGACAACACACCAATCGCCCGATCCGCCTGGTAGGCATCATCCATGGCGCGTTTATAAACGGTTGCCGCCTTCGATTGCAGTTTGATCGGCCCGGGCAATACGCCTTCCGGCGCGGCCAGTCCCGACTTCACGATAGACACCATAGCGCCGGTAATCTTGTCGACGAAGGCGAAAATCTCCTTCTCGCTCTTGCCGGAAATCGACATCTCATTGGCCAGAATCACTTGCGCGATCGTCAGCTTGTTTTTTTCTGCATGCGCCCGCAGCTCTTTCATCGTCGAGAACGGATACTTCGGGGCATTCTTTTTCGGGGGCGTGTAGCCCTTCCACTCAATAAATCCGCCACCCACTGAGTAGTACTCTTGCTCGAACAAAACCTTATCCCCGGCCATCAACTTGGCGGTCATGGTATTCGGATGATGAAAGTTACCCTTCACTGCGTCAAAAATCACGTCCTTCAACGAAAGGTTCAGCGTCTTGTCGCCAAGCTTCACTGGAAATGTCTGGTTCGGGTTATCCTTCATCTTGTCGAGGAACGCCGGATCAACGGTCGCCGGCTCCTGCCCAACCAGCCCGGCAAGCGTCGCGCGCTCCGTGCCGTGCCCCTTACCGGTAGCGCTCAAGCTGCCGTACAAATGAACCTTCAATCCCGTCGCCTGCGCCAGTTGCGCGGCCGGCAGCTTCGTACACCGTTGATAGAAATCATAGGTGATGCGCATCGGCCCGATCGTGTGCGAACTCGAAGGCCCGGGGCCTACTTTGTAGAACTCATCCAGCGTCGTCATCACCGGGCCCTTGCCCTTTTTCACGACATCCAAATTCGCGGACAGTGGCGGCGGCGCCGTCGACCGCTTCGCCCGTTCCTGCGCCGAGATCCCTTGTCCGGTGATTAACGCCGTCGCGCCAACAACGGCGCTTCGCATGAAAAACGTCCGGCGATCTGCATTTGCGGGTACTTCCGCCGACAACACGTCGCTTATATTCCCAAGCGGATCTTGCGAGTTGGAATCGTGATTGGACATGGCTATTCTCCTCAATGGCCTTCGTGGCCGGGGCTCAATTCTTCATCGAAGTCTACTGGTGCCCTGTACAGGTGAATGAGTCCAGGCCAGGTCTGGCGCAATTTATTTGTAAACGATTCTTATCTAGCCGATGTCCTGGACACGTCGAGTCCGATTTGCTATGCGCCGGCGCTCATTATGGAACCGAGGCACCCCTCCGCGCGAAACCACACACCGAATCCCGCGCTTTACGCAAAGTTCACTCGATCGTCTTCAGAAAGGCATCGGCTCGCCGCCCCCACAGCGACGCATCCGTTTGTGCAAGATGCCCGTTCGGGAGCGAGTGGTCAGTGAAATAGACAAACTCGGCGCGCCCTCCTCCGTCCAGCCAATAACGGTGCAGTTCTTGTGCCACGCCCTCTTTGTAGAAAGGATCGCGGACGGCGTAGAACCAGATCGAGGGCGCGCTGGCGAGTTTCGCCGCGCGCGCCAGGCGTGTCTTGTGGTCATCCATTCTCTTTTGATACTCCAAATCGGTCAGCCGGCCCGTTACCCCATTCCAGCCTCCGGCGAAATTCACCACCCCCTTGATAAGCGCCGGCCGCTCACCGGCTAGAACCAGCGAAAGAAAACCGCCCCGCGAGTGCCCAACCAGCAGGATCTTCGACTCGCGCCGAACAAGCCGGCCGAGAATTATTTGTTGAATCGTCGCGTATGTGTCGAGTAGAGCCTCCCGCATCCCTCTATCACCCTGTTTCACCTGATCGTCGACCGTGCATTGCCCGTTGTAGACCGAGCATTCCTCCACATAGGTGCCGGTAGACTCGCCTCGTCCGCGGCGCATCGGCGCGACCAGCGTGTATCCACGCGATACGAAGAACTGGATCACGCTTAGTGGTGGAGCGTTGTTGGGAATCGGCTCTTTGGGCGAGCGCATCAGCCCACCAGTCGAACCGTGACTGTATAGAACCGCTTCATGGCGGTCATTCTTCAAGGGGCGGTAAACATAAACCACTAAACGGATCGTGCCTTTGTCCTCTGCATCGTCGACAGCCCGCTTGGCGGTCATGCGTTCAAACGTGTAATCCCGCCCGTAAACAAACTCAGGGTTGATCCCCTGTGCCGGCGCACATGCTGCGCACGCATTGAACCAAAAAACAAAGGCAACGAAATTTCGCATATTACGCTCCTTTGCTTGATAATATCCATCAGGATTGGCCTTCATAGAAGTGCCGCTCCAGTCGAGTAAAATGCGGAGATTCTTTATGCATCGCAACCTATCCCTCTCCGCCGTTCTCCTCTGCGCCACTCTCTCCGCGCACGCTCAGCCGTCTCGCGCCCGGAACAAAGTCATACTCATCTCGCTCGACGGCTTCCCCAGCTACTCCCTTTCAGACCCCAAGCTCCCCATCCCCACTCTCCGCAAGCTCATCGCCAACGGCACTTCCGCGCCGATGATCGGTATCAACCCCACCGTCACTTGGCCCAACCACACGGCCATGATCACCGGCGTTCGTGCTGACGAACACGGCCTCCTCGCTAACGGCACAATCAAACGCACCGGCTCATGGCCGCCCGTCAAAGTCGAGCCCATGATCCCCAAGGAACAAATGGTCAAGGTGCCCACGGTCTATGACGCCGCTCACAAAGCCGGACTCACCACGGCCCACGTCGATTGGGTCGCCATCGAAAAGGCGCCAACCATCACTTGGGCTTTCCGCGAATGGGCCGGCCTCGATGGTCCTCTCGAGCAGGAGATGATTGCAAAGGGCGCCATCGCCAGGGAGGATGTCGAATCCTTCAACCGCTCCAACATCGTCTTCCGCGACCAGATCTGGACCAAGGCGGGCGAATTCCTCATTCGCAACCATCAACCCGATCTTCTGCTCTTCCATCTACTCACCGGCGACTCCGAACAGCACGCCTACGGCCCCGATACTCTCGCCTCCAAAACCGCGCTGGCCTTCCTCGACTCCTGTGTCGAAAAACTCGTTACCGCCGTAAAAGACGCCGGTCTCGCCGATCGCACGACGTTCCTCATCGTCTCCGATCACGGCTTCAAAGCCTACACCAAGCTCATCAAACCCAACGCCGCCCTCAAAACTGCGGGCCTCGATACGAAAGTCTTCGTACTTCCCGAAGGGGGCACCGCCTTCGTCTACCTCGAACCCATAACCGAAGCCGCCAATCTGGTTCCCCAAATCCGCAAGGCGCTCGAAGGCGTCGAGGGAATCGAACGCATCGCCGGCGTCGAAGACTACCCGTCGCTCGGCCTGCCCCATCCCGATAAGGACCCGCAGTTCGGTCACCTGCTTCTGGCCGCCAAAGATGGATACGGGTTCTCCGGAGCCACGGGCGGCCCCGTCACCGCCGCGGTCCCGCAACAAGGCGGCAGCCACGGCTACCTCGCCAGCGATTCCGACATGAATCCCATCTTTATCGCCAGCGGTTACGGCGTTAAACCCGGGGTAACGCTAGGAACGATTTCCAATATCGACATCGCGCCTACCATTGCGAAACTCCTCGGCGTGGCGCTGCCGACGGCGAAGGGCAAAGTGATCCCGCTACAGTAAGGACGGTTGACGCCCGCACCCCGCTGAAAGACAATCAAGTCTGGAATTGGCTATGCGAATCTTCCTGCTCCTGAGCGGCGCCGCTCTACTCAATGCCGTTTATGGTCAGCAGGACGAGCGAACGAAGCTCGAAAACCAGTTCGCCCAAACCGTCCGGCCCTTCCTTGCGGCTAATTGCAACGGCTGCCACGGTGCCACAAATCCCGTCGCACAACTCGACCTCAGTGCCTTCACCACCATGTCCGCCGCCATGGCCGATGGGCGCCGCTGGCACCAAATCCTGGAACGCCTCGAAGCCGGCGAGATGCCCCCGCAAAACGCTCGCCAACCTCGGCCCGAGGATCGCAAAGCCGCCCTCGATTGGTTCCACGCCGTCCGCGATCACGAACGGCGCCGCAACGCCGGCGACCCCGGGGTCGTCCTCGCCCGCCGCTTGAGCAGCGCCGAATACAACTACACCATCCGCGATCTCACCGGAGTCGACATTCGCCCCGCGCGCGAATTCCCCGTCGATCCCGCCAACACCGCCGGCTTCGACAACTCGGGCGAAACGCTCACCATGTCGCCCACGCTGCTCAAGAAATACCTCGCCGCCGCCCGCGATGTCGCCAGCCACATGTACCTGAAGGAGAACGGATTCGCCTTCGCGCCCCATCCGATGATCGCCGAGACCGACCGCGATAAGTTCGCCGTCCATCAGATCATCGACTTCTATCACGCCCAAAACATCGACTACGCCGACTACTTCCAAACCGCCTGGCGCTACCGCCACCGCGCCGCCCTCGGCCAACCGCGAGCCACGCTCTCAGACCTCGCCGGCCGGCACCGTGTCAGCGCCAAATATCTCCAGACCGTGTGGTCGGCTTTGGAGACTCCCGAAGATGCAGGCCCAATGGCAAAGTTGCAAACGATGTGGCGGGCTCTGCCCCCGCCCAAAGCCGGCGACCCAAACGTCGCGCGCCCCGGCGTCGAAGCCATGCGCGCCTACGTAGCGGATGTTCGCAAAAAGGTCGAGCCCCGGTTCATCAACATCACCGCCGGCGCCATCGGCGCCGCCTGGCAGCCGTTATTGATCTGGAAGAACACCCAATACGCAACGCACCGGCGGAAGTTCGACGCGCGTCAATTGCAAGTCGAAGGCGAACCGCCCTTCAATCAGGACAAGGTTGTCGAGCCCGAATGGGAAAACGCCTTCGGTCCCGGCAAAACCATTCTCGTGAAAAACGAACCCGGCGACCCGGACCTCGCCGTTCCCGCCGGCCAGCGTGCCAAATACGAAGCCGCCTGGGGCCGCTTCTGTAGCGTCTTCCCCGACATGTTCTACCGCGAATCCCGCGGCCGCAACTACTTCCGTACGGGCCGCGACGAAGGCCGCTACCTCAGCGCCGGATTCCACAACGTGATGGGCTACTTCCGTGACGACCAGGCCCTCTATGAACTAATCCTCGACACCCGGCAGCAAGCGGCGCTCGACGAAATGTGGCGCCAGATGGATTTCGTTGCCTCCATCAACATCCGCACCTACGTCGAGTTCGCCAAACTCGGAACCCGCGGAACCCGTGATGATTTCAAGGACGGTGAGCCCGAAGTCCGCGATCTCGAAGTCAAGGACATCATCTCCGAACCGAAAATTCGCAACCTGGAAGCCCAATATCTGGAATTCGCCAAAGGGGCCACGCCGGTGGCCACGAAAGCCATCAAAGATTATTTCAACGCCGCCAACACCGGCCTCCGTTGGGTCGAACGCGCCCGCGTCGAGGCCGAGCCCACCCACCTGCGAGCCCTGCTCGAATTCGCGTCCCGCGCCTATCGCCGCCCCCTCACCCTCGACGAACGAACCCAACTGCAATCCTTCTACAGCGAAGCCCGCGGCCGCTATGCGCTCGACCACGAAGCGGCCGTTCGCGAGGTCATTACCCTCATCCTCACCTCGCCCAAGTTCTCCTACCGCTATGACCTGCTCGAAAAGCGCGACGGCGTTCAGCCGCTATCGGATGCCGACCTCGCCAACCGCCTCAGCTACTTCCTCTGGGCCAGCATGCCCGACAAGGAACTCCTCCAGCACGCCGCCGCCGGCGATCTACGCAAACCCGAATTGATAAAGGCGCAGGCCCGCCGCATGATGCAGGACCCCCGCATCCGCGCTCTCGCCGTTGAGTTCGGCGCCAACTGGCTCGACTTCCGCGACTTCAAACAAATCGGTACCGTCGATCGCGAGCGCTTTCCCGCATTCACCGACAGCTTGCGCGACGCCATGTTCGAGGAGCCCGTGCGCTTCCTCCTCGACGTAATCGGTAAGAACCGGTCGATTCTCGACTTCCTCTACGCCCGCGACACCTTCGTGAACCCCGTTCTCGCCAAGCACTACGGCATGCCGCCGGTAAAGGGCGACGACAACTTCTGGGTCCAAATCCCCGACGCCGATCGGTACGGCCGTGGCGGAATGCTCCCGATGGCCGCCTTCCTCACCAAAAACGCCCCCGGCCTGCGTACCAGCCCTGTGAAGCGCGGCTACTGGGTCGCAACGAAAATTCTCGGCGACCAAATCCCTCCGCCTCCCGCCGTAGTCCCCGAATTGCCGGCCGACGAAGCGAAAATGGACCTGCCGCTGAGGCAAATGCTGGAACGCCACCGCGCGAACCCAAGCTGCGCGGCCTGCCATGCGCGATTCGATTCCTTCGGCGTGGCCTTGGAGGGCTTCGATCCCGTGGGCAAGCAGCGGACAAACGACCTGGCTGGACGCGCCGTCGATGCCCGCGCCAACTTCCCGGGTGGCATCGATGGAGAGGGCGTGGAGGGAATCCGCCAGTTCGTTCGCGTGCACCGCGAAGCGGCTTTCATCCGCGGCTTCACCGGAAAGCTGCTAGCTTATGCGCTCGGACGCAGCATCGCGCTTTCCGACGATCTGCTCATCGAAGACATCGGCCGCAAACTCGCCGCCGGTGGCTACCGTTTTGAAACGGTAATTGAGAGTATTGTTACCAGCCGCCAGTTTCTCAACAAACAGGGAGGGAATCCATGAAGAACTCCAAGGCATTGTCGCGACGCACACTACTACACGGCGCCGGCGTAACCATGGGCCTGCCGTGGCTGGAGTCCATGGCATCGGCCGCCGCGTCGCCAATCCAGCGTTTCGCCGTGCTGTTCATGGGCACCGGCATCAGCCCCGGCCGTTGGTGGGCCAAGGGCGCCGGCGCGGAGTTTGAGCTAAGCGAATCGTTGGCCCCCTTGGAACCGTTGAAGTCGAAGGTCAATGTGATCGACGGCCTGTTCAACAAGGCGGCCACCGGCCAGGGGATCCATCCCGCCATGACCGGCAACCTCCTCTCCGGCGTCCCGATTCGCAAGGGCTCCATCATCCACGGCGGCATCACGCTGGACCAGGTACTCGCCAACCGCGTTGGACAGGATACGCCCCAGCCCAGCATGGTGCTCGCCTGCGAGCGCGCCATGACCGGCTTCCACGAAACAAATTTCTCCAACGCCTATAGCTCGCACATCTCCTGGCAAAACGGCGACTCGCCCGTCCCCAACGAGATGTATCCGTCTCTGGCCTTCGACAGCCTCTTCGAAAACGGTGGCGCGCTGCGCAACAAAAGCATCCTCGACCGCGTAAAGAGCGATGCCGAGACCTTGAGCGGAAAGATCAGCAGCACCGACAAGATCAAGCTCGATGAATACCTCGCCAGCGTTCGCGACGTGGAACGCAGCATCGAGCGAATGCGAACCGATAAGGACAAGGCCGAGGATCGCGCCCGCGATACAGGCAAGCCACTCTTCACCATGAAGCGCCCGCAGGACGGCCTGCCCGAAGATATTCGCGATCACATTCGCCTGATGATGGACATCATCGCGCTTGGGTTCCAAACCGACAAAACCCGCGTGGCGTCCCTCCTGCTGGCGCGCGACTTATCTGCTCTCTATTACCCATTCCTCGGTGTCAGCAAACAGCACCACGGCGCTTCCCACTACGACACTGAGCCCGACTACCAGAAGATCGTCCACTTCCAGGTAACCCAACTGGCGCATCTGGCCCAGAAGTTGCAAGGCATGCCCGAAGGGGACAGCAATGTGCTCGACAATAGCTGTCTGCTCTTCATCTCCAACATGTGGTCCGGGACCAAGCACGACAACAAAAAGGTCCCGGTTCTCACGATCGGCGGCATGGCCGGCAAGCTCAAAACCGGCCGCGCACTGAACTACTTCGAATCGGGAGATGAAAACCGCAAACTCTGCAGCCTCTATCTCGGCATTATGGATCGCATGGGAGTTGAGCTACCCGAGTTCGGCGACGCAAAAGCCCGATTGGCCAACTTCTAGGGAATATCCGGCTCGACCAGCTTAGCCAGCAGTTCCAGCGACTCCTGCCATCCCAGATAGCAGGCCTCTGCCGGAATCACGTCCGGAACCCCTTCCTGGACGATGTTGATCTCCGTTCCCACCATCACTTTCTTGAGTGTGACCGTCACTACGATCTCGCCGGGCAGGTTCGGATCGTCGAACCTGTCGTTGTACCGCAACAGTTCATTCGCGACCAACTCCAGATAGGTCCCGCCGAACGAGTGACTCTGGCCCGTTCCGAAGTTGTGGAAGGACATCCGGTACGTCCCGCCGACCTTCGGCTCAATGTGATGGACCTCGGCTGTAAAGCCGTGCGGCGGCAGCCATTTCACCTTGGCTCGGGGATCGAGGAAAGCGCGGTAAACCTTATCAGGAGTAGTGCGAAGAACGCGATGAAGTCGAATTGTATTAGGCATGAATTTCCTTTCTGCGATATAGACTGTGCGCGAATGCGAAACTCATCGGTCTCATTCAACATCGGCGCCAAATGCCAGCAATCGGCCGTCGCAATCCTTCACTACGAACTCGCGGCAGTCCCATGGCGTATTGCCGAGTTCGCGAGTAAACTCGACACCCTTGGCCGCATACTCGGCGTAGAGTGCATCGGCATCTTCGACGAATAGATAACAGTCCAGCAGTTCATCGTCGTACTTATCGGGATTGGGTGTTGGGGGAGACGCGCAGCGGAAATGAATGGCGCGCTGATCCCTCGTCACGATCGCGTAGACAGGCGGGTCGTGCCACGTTCCCACGCATTCGAATCCGAGTTTTTCTTCGTAGTATTTCAGGGTCGCGGGAATGTCCAAAGTGAAGAATTGTGGTGCGATTTGCCGGATCATTCGCCAAGTGTACTGCACTCCGCCTGATAGGCTTTATGGGATGAAGTTCGCCGCGCTCCTGCTCTTGTCGCTGGCCGCCAGCCCAGCCGAACTGACCCGCACTTGGCAAGGCATCCCCGGTTTGGAGCGAACGCCAAAAGGGCGTCTCTTCGTCTCCTGGTTCTCCGGCGGCCCCAAGGAGCCATCCCCGGAAAACACCGTTCTGCTCTCCTACAGTGACGACAACGGCGTGACATTTACGCCGCCCGCCGCGATGGCCCACCCAAAAGGTACCGGCCGCACGTTCGATCCCACATTGTGGATCGACCCGCGCGGGCGTCTTTGGTATATCTTCAACCGCGGCGACAAAGACGCCGCCACTCACGGCGTCTACGCCCGCACCTGCGACAAACCAGACGCCACCCCGCCCGTGTGGAGCGACGAGTTTCGAATCGGCTTTGACGAAGCGCCATTCGCCTTCCGCATGAACAAGCCCACGGTGCTCTCAAGCGGCGAATGGATACTCCCGGTAACGCACGCCGCCGAAAAGACTCCCGATTGGTTTGCCGGTCCAAAGCAGTTGCAAGGCGTCGGCATCTCGACCGATCAGGGTCGCACCTGGAAGCTGTACGGTGCGTTGAAGGCCCCGCACTGGGCGCTTGAAAACATGATTGTCGAGATGAAGGACCGGCGACTCTGGATGTTGATCCGGACCGGCGCGGGCGTGCTTTGGGAAAGCTACTCATCCGACAAAGGCCGCACCTGGACCGAACCGCAAGCAACCACTATTGCCAGTCCCGGATCGCGCTTCTTCATCCGCCGGCTGCGATCGGGCAATCTGCTCCTGGTAAATCATTACAAGTTCCACGGCCGCAGCCACCTAACGGCGCGCCTTTCGAAGGACGACGGCAAGAGCTGGAACGAAGGGCTTCTGCTGGATGAACGGGCCGGCGTCTCTTATCCGGACGGGGTGGAGGGCAAGGATGGCGTAATTCGGATCGTCTACGATCGCGACCGCCAGGGCGCCGGTGAAATCCTGATGGCCGCGTTCACGGAGAAGGATGTCGTTTCGGGCCGGGTTCGGCAGCGCCAGGTCGTCAATCAGCTCGAATGGGATCCCGTAAAAGCTGGCGAACGCGTGATGTCGGCTTTGGTCACCGTTACCGGGCCCGAAGTGAAGGGCGCGCACGACGCCGAATTCGTCATCGTCGACGATCGCGCCTACATCGTCTTGATGGCCAACGACATTCAACCCGGCGAGAACCCCGAATGGCCGTTCGTGTACGTGACGATGTCCGTGTTCAACCTGAAAACCAAGACGGTGGAGAAGCGAATCCCGGTCGCGAAAACCGGTCAGACCTTCGCAAATGAGACGCTGCAGGAAGGCGCCATCTTCATTGGTAGATTATGGCGCGGTTTCAGCACGAGTGCCGATCCGTTTCCATGGAATCCCCTTTCAAACCGTGCGTGCGGTTTTCCCGCACACGGCTTACCGATGATCTTTCGGGTGAGGCTTGC